>Ga0335078_10000172_pt1 | contig 109597 bp, 97 predicted proteins | sample Lox_Sample_32_FD_206711 | JGI IMG/M metagenome (GOLD analysis project Ga0335078, IMG submission 206711) | Soil microbial communities from Loxahatchee National Wildlife Refuge, Florida, United States - Lox_Sample_3.2 | ecosystem: Environmental > Terrestrial > Soil > Wetlands | place: USA... | reverse complement strand
GGCCCGCCTGGGCCCGGGGGGGGGGGCGGGGGGGGCGGGGGGGGGCGGGGGGGGGGGGGGTGTGGGGGGGGGGGGGGGCCCCCCCCCCGGGGCCCCCCCGGGGGCCCCGCGGGGGGGGGGGGCGGGCCCCCCCCCCCCCACGTCTCTGCACACGAACCATTCCGGCGCGAACTCACACGGCCAGACACCTAATTCGCCGACGGCCGCTCGATGTGATCGACCACAAATGTATCGACAGGCTCCTTGGCGCGTTCGAGCTTCAGGCCAAGCTGCTCTTCCAGCGCCTTGAAGATTGCCGGCCCCGCGCCGCCTTTATCCGCCGGCGCATCCTGATCGGACGACCACTTCAACTCAAAATCGAATCTCTTCTCGCCCAGGCCGGTCTTGTCCACGACGATGCGCCCCGCATAACTTGGCAGACTCTGCGCCAGATCCGGAACCGTCCCGGCATGGGTCGTCATTGTAATGGTGTACCCCTCGCTCTGACCGGCATCGCTATACATAGCGTAGGACTTGAAGTAAGTGAGTTCCTTTTCATCCGGCGCAGCCTCTTTCATCTTCAATCCGCCCTTGGCGGTCACCAGGTCGTACACCGGCAACACCTTTACTTCGCGCCGCATCTTCAACTGGCAGCGATCGGCAAGCATCGCCTGCAACATGAGTTGTTGCTGCTTCCATATCTCCTTGGGCGAAAGCTTCTTCCAGGCTTTGGCTGAGTCCTCGTCCACTCGCGCTGAAACATTGTAGTTGTCGGTCTTCGCCCACTCCGGCAGTCCTGAAATCTGGCCATCAAACAAGATACCGTAGGCCTCATAAATCAGCCAGACCAGCGGCCTATTGGTGTAGTCAAGGCCGTTGGGTAAAGACTTCCAACCAGAGTCGCGGTCGCCTGGACTTGCGAGTTTGATCGAAACCACCTCGTAGGCTGGAACCCTCGCATTCGCATCCAGCGGAGCCGTTGCATTCGTTTGTGCCTGCAGAGGAGGAGAATACATTCCGCTGAATGTGAGCGCAGCAAAGAGCCGCAAAGCGGGTGAGCGCCAGCCGTTACCAACTTGTCTAATCATGGTTTGATCTCTGGCGGGAATTATAACTCCGCGAAGATCTTGCGAAACTCCCACGCGCCGGATTTGTCCGCAAGCCATTCCGCGCCGCGCACTGCGCCCAGCGCGAGGCAGCGGCGATCGTCGATGTTGTGGCGCAGCTCCAGTGTGTCGTAGGCGCCCTTCGCGGTAACAATGTGTTCGCCCTTGGCGTCGCCTACGCGGTGCGACTCGATGGGAACGGCTGCGCCGGGCCGCGCCTTTTGGATGATTTCCTTCAAGGTCAGCGCCGTGCCGGAGGGCGCATCGACCTTGGTCACGTGATGCGTCTCGTCGATGGCGAACCGGTAGCCGTCGAGCTTGGCAAGTTCGGCGGTCAAGCGAAAAAGTTTTTGCACGCCGATGGAAAAATTCGTTCCGTAGAGGAGGGCTCCGCGCTCCTGCGCCTTGGACTTGAGTTCGGGGAGATGGGAGTACCAGCCGGTGGTGCCGACCACGATGCGGCCGCCCAGGGCCAGCACCGCGCGCGCGTTTTCAAACGCCGCCTCGGGGGCGGTGAAGTCGATGACGACATCGACGCCGGCCAGGTTTGGCGCCGTCAGTGCCGAGGCATGAGGATTGTCGTCGATGTCGAGCGCGCGTACGCCGTGGCCGCGCTCCCGCGCCACTTCGGCGACCAGCGAGCCGGTTTTTCCTTTGCCGAGAACAAGTATGAGCATAAAAGCGCTCCTGGCTATCAGCTATCAGCTTTAAGCTTGTTGTTCGAAAACGGGGATCAGCAACAAACAAAGAACAACTGCAGCTCCTTCGGCCCCGGCCATCCGCTGCGGCGGACGGTCTCCGTTCAGGATGACAGTTCGCATTTTCGAACACGTTCGCGTCTGGCACATCGAGCTAATCGCTATAAGCGAACAACTGCCTTTCACGCTTTCACATCGAAGATCGACGGATCGGGCTCCCGGAAGAAGGCCGCGTGCAGCGAGCGCACCGCTTCGTCGGCGTCGTCCTCTTCGATCATGAAGCTCATGTTGATCTCGCTTGCGCCCTGCGAGATCATGCGCACGTTGATGTGCCGGATGGCGTTGAACACCTGCGCGGCAATGCCGTTTTGGCCGCGAATGTCTTCGCCCACCATGCAAACGAGCGCCTTCTTGCCCTCGTAGGTCACATCGGCAAGGGTGCGCAGGTCGGCGGCAATCTCAGGCAGGCTGGCATTTGAGTCCACTGTGAGCGACACGGAAACTTCGCTGGTCGAAACCATGTCCACAGGGCACTTGTGCCTGTCGAAGACGGCGAACACTTTGCTCATGTAGCCGTGCGTCATCAACATGCGGCTGGCCACGATGTCGATGATGGTCAGCTTCTTTTTGACCGCGATGGACTTGAAAGGGCTCTTGCAGTGCGGCGCAATGGAGATGATGCGCGTGCCCTCGCATGAAGCGTTACGGCTGTTGAGCACCAGCACGGGAATGTTCTTCTTGACGGCGGGCAGAATCGTGGCGGGATGCAGCACCTTGGCGCCGAAGTAGGCCAGCTCCGCCGCCTCCTCAAAGCTGATCACCTTCACGCGCAATGCGCCAGAGCAGACGCGCGGATCGGCGGTCATGATGCCGTCCACGTCGGTCCAGATCTCGATGGTTTCGGACGCGATGGCGCCGCCCACCAGAGCGCCGGTGTAGTCAGATCCGCCGCGGCCCAGCGTAGTCGTCAGTCCCGCTTCGTTCGATGCAATGAAGCCGCCCATCACCGGCACTTTTCCCTTGCCGAGAAGCGGCAGCAGCTTTTCCTGCGCCTTCTTTTCGATAAGACCGTCGATCGGTGCGGCCTTTTGAAACTCCGAGTCGGTGATGATGACCTCGCGCGCGTCCACATGCGCCGCGTCGATCCGGCGCTCGCCGAATGCTGCCGTGACGATGCGGCTCGACAGCCGCTCGCCGTAGCTGACAATGAGATCGGAAATGCGCGGCGTCAATTCGCGAATCGCCGCGAGGCCGCGCAAAACTTCGTCGAGCGCGGCGAACTTCTCGTCGATCAGGCGGATGAGCGCGGCGCAGTCGGCCTTGTCCTTCACCAGGTCGGCCGCCGTGTCGCGATGCCGCGCGCGCAGACGCGAGCTGATCGCGAGGGCTCCGGCGCGGTCGCCCTGCGAGGCCGCATCCGCCGCACGCAGCAACTGGTCGGTGACCTTGGCCATGGCGCTGACCACCACCACGGGACTCTTGCCGTTTGCCACGCGCCCGGCCACGATGGCCGCAGTGCGCTCAATGGCAGCCGCATCCTCTACCGACGTACCGCCAAACTTCATCACTACCAGGTTCATGCGAAATCCAAATCAGCTATCAGCCAGTTGCCCCATCCTTGTCGTGAGCGCGAGTAAACGACAGGATGAGATACCCCTAAGCTCCGTGTACCATCCTTTCGCCAGTCTCATCGGCGAAAGGGTGGAACATCGCAACCTCAACCTCTCGCCGCCGTCGCAGCCACGGGCTCCAACTTGCCCAGACTCTCCAGCATCTCGGCATTCAAAATGGTTGCGCCTGCAGCGCCGCGCACTGTGTTATGCGAAAGCACGGTGAACTTCCAATCGAGCACTTTGCAGGGACGCAGCCGCCCCACTGTCACCGACATGCCATTGCCGCGATTGCGGTCCAGCCGGGGTTGCGGACGGTCTGCGAGCGGCGTCCATTCGACGGGCTGCGCTGGAGCAAAAGGCAAATCCTGGGCGGCGAGCGGGTGGAACTCAGCCCAAGCGTCAATGATTTCCTCGCGCGTGGCCGGCTTGGCGAGCTTGATACTGAGCGAGACCACATGACCATCGACCACAGGCACGCGATTGCAGCTTGCGCTCATGCGTGCAGGGAGCGGCTTGACGGCGCGGCCCTCCAGCTTGCCCAGCAGCTTGAGCAACTCCTCTTCCATCTTCTCTTCTTCGTTGCCGATGTAAGGGATCACGTTGTCGAGAATGTCCATCGAAGCCACGCCCGGATAGCCCGCGCCCGAGACGGCCTGCATCGAAGTGGCAAATATCTGCTCGACGCCGAAGCGGTCGACGATAGGCTTCAGCGCCAACACCGGACCCATCACCGTGCAATTTGAGTTGGTGACGATGTAGCCGCCCGACTGCTTGCGCGAGGGCTGCTCTTCAATCATGTGCAGGTGATCGGCGTTCACCTCGGGGATGACGAGCGGCACGTTGGGCGCCATGCGGAAGGCGCTCGAATTCGAGATCACGGCGCAGCCAGCGGCGGCAAATTTCGGCTCCATCTCGCGGGCAATCGCGGCATCCACGCTGGCAAAGACGATCTTCGGCGCGCCTTCGGGCTCGGCCGGCGACACCATCATCTTTGCAATGCGCTCCGGCAGCGGCGTATCCAAACGCCACTTGGCCGCCTCGCCATACGTTTTTCCACTCGACCGGTCGCTGGCCGCAAGCCAAGCGACCTCGAACCAGGGATGTTTTTCGAGCAGTTGGATGTAGCGCTGACCGACCATTCCGGTCGCGCCCAGGATGCCTACAAGACGTTTGGTTTTCATGGTCTGATCCTTATCCAGTGTACAGGAGGGCAAATGCATCCGCAGTGTGCAACGGCCAAGCAGCGGACAGGCAGCAAAACAGACTTTGGATTGCCAAAACCGCACAGCAGTGCACTCTTACGGCCTGATATCGCCAGCCCGCGGCTATCGGCGAGCCGCGTTTCGCCGATAACGAAACTAGGAGTGTTTGCCGGATGAACCTGCGCCAGATTGCGGGGCTAGGAGGGCCGAACCCGGCGGAGAAGACAGGAGTCAAGCTGCCGAACCCGGAACGCGTACTCACCATGGTTGTGGAAGGCACGGCGCGAGGCGTTCCTGAGGTGGACGGAGAGGTCTACAAGGAGTTTCGCGACAACGTGGAGCAGCTTGCTTTGCAGTTGCCCGACCGGCTGCCCGAAGAAGCCAAGTTGGGGCAAGTCCGCGCCGTGCTGCAAGTGTTCGAAGTGTATCGAAAACGAAGCGAAACAGAGCTGCACAACCGCACCGCGGGATGGCGTTCGCTGACCTCGTTTCTCCTCCGCGAGATTCTGAATAGTTTGGGCATCGATCCTTCCGCGCCCAACGCAGCAGAGCTTTTGCGCACGGTCGCCAGCGCGGCGTCGGCCGAACATATTCAGGCGTTCCGCGATCGGCTGGAGAAGTTTCTGCATCCCACAGGCGCCGACTCCGCGCCTGCCGAGGCATCGCAATTCCGCAAGGCGGATCACTCCACCGCAAACGACAATGCTTCAGGGCTCCGCGGCGGCGCCAGCGCCATCGAGCATGTGCGCCGCATTATGGAGAGCGGGAGCAAAGGATTCATCGTGCTCTTCCGCCTGACCTGCCTGAATATGATCAATCAGCGCTTCGGCTCGGAGGCGGTGGAAGATTGCCTCATGGCCGTCTCCGCGTTCCTCACCCAAAAACTTCAATCCGACGACGTCATCTACCACTGGAGCGACTCCTCGCTCCTGGCCATCCTGCAGGGCCGCGCCAACGAGCAGATTCTCACTGCGGAGATCGAGCGCATCGTCATGCAGAATCGCGAAACAAGTGTGACCATCGGGGGGCAGGCCACCATGCTGCGCATCCCCGTCATCTTCGACATTACCCCCATCGAGCGGCTCAAAAGCGCCGACGATCTCTACAAAATCACCCTGCTTACCAGCAGCGGGAGAGCACGATGAAAGAACCTTCTCAAACCGCTTCCGCCCGGTCTGCGCGCAAGCCGACGCTCAACATCGACCATCTGCCGCTGCCGTATGTGGAGATGGACGCGTGCGGAATCATCACGCGCGCCAACCGCGCAACCCTTGCCCTGCACCATCCCGGCCAAGGCGATCTCATCGGCAGAAGCGGATGGGACCTCGTGGCGATCGACGAAAAGGACCGCAGTTCCGCCGCGTTCAAATCGCTTATGACCTCCGGCGAGGAGCCCCCGGTCATCCAGCGCCCCATCTTCGACCGATCGGGAAGATTCCGCACCTACGAGATGCATCGCAGCCTGATTCGCAACGGCAAAAAAGCCTCAGGCGTCCGTATGATCTGCATCGATGTGACCGAGGCGAAGCAGACCCTGGAAGAAGCACGGAGTGCCTGCGCGTGGCTTGAAAGCGTGTTTCGCTCCCTCGCCGAAGCATTGATCCTTACAGATGCGCTCGGCATGATCCACTCCGTGAATCCGGCCGCAGAAAGCCTTTGCGGCTGGAGCGCCGCGGAGCTCAAAGGCACGGCAATCGACGAAATTCTGTCTGCGCGGGCGCATCCCGGCAAAGGCCAAGCGGCGCTCGATCTGCATCCCATGTTGGAGCAGCCATTACGCGGCGTGGCAACCGTCATGAAGCGCGATAAGCGCCAAATCAAGGTAAAAATCAGCACCTCGCCCATCTTCAACAAGGACAGTGGCTCGGTGAGCGGCGTCGCGGTTCTGCTGCGCAGTGCGGAAGAACGCGATTGAGCGCAAGGGCCTTTCAACCCTTCACCAGGCCCTTGAGCACTCGCACATTCCGCTCTTCGTCGCCGGGCTCGTCTACCGGCGTCTCGGCAATAAACGCGCAATGCTTGAACCGCACGTCGTTCAGCAGCCGTCGGAACGGCTCAAGCCCCATGGTCCCCTTGCCGATGTGTTCGTGCCGGTCGAGCTTCGATCCCCGCGCCGCCTTGGCATCGTTGCAGTGCCAAACGCGCACGGCCTCGAAGGTCACCGTTGCCGCGGCCTGTTTCATCGTCTCCTCATAGGCCGCATCCGTCGCCAGGTCGTATCCCGAAACCCACGTGTGGCACGTATCCAGGCACACTGCCGCCGGCGCGTGGTGCTTCAACCGTGCCACCAACTCCGCCACCTGCTCAAAGCTCCCGCCTAACGAGAACTCCGCCCCCGCAGTGTTCTCAATCAAAATGTGAAAGCCGGTCTGCTGCCACGGGAGTCCGTCGATCGCCCGCTCGATCGACTCTGCGGCCAGCTTCAGCCCTTCGTCGCGCGTGAGCCCCTTCCACGATCCCGGATGCAGCACCAGATACTCTGCACCCAGCGCCAGCGCCCGCTCGATCTCGCCGCGAAACGCCGCCACGCTTTTCTCGCGCACCTCGCTCGACTGGCTGCAAATGTTAATCAGATAGCCGGTGTGGATGACCAGCGGCCCTACATCGAGCTTGGCTCGCAACTCCCTCATCCGCGCGCACTGTTTCGGGTCGATCTTGGGCGCGCGCCACATGCGCGGGCTCGAAGAAAAAATCTGAAAGGTATTCGCGCCTATCTCCCGCGCGCTCTCCACGGCGTTCGACGCTCCGCCCGCCGTCCCCAGGTGCACGCCGATTCGCTTCGTCATTGAAACAGTCTACATGGCGCTCAAACGGAGACTCTTCCGCCCCGGCAAAAAGTGAGTATGCGGCGCGCTGTTCGATCGTGAGGCTCATTTACACCGCGTTCACAAATCGAAGAAAAGTTACGAAATTCTGACGTTTGCTTGACACCTCGCAGCCGACCAAGCCGCTAGGCTAGGAACCACGCTTTGAAAGATCTCTTCAACTTCCACAAATCAACTTCCAAATCGACTTCTTCAGCGAGGACAATCGTCATGACTCCCCTACGACTCGACAACTCGACTCTCTCCCTGTGCGCCCGTTCGGCGGGTTTGCGCTTTGCAGTTGCTGCGCTGGCATTGGTTGCCGCGGCATCGTCCGGTTTTTCACAATCGTCGCTGCTCGATCGCGACGACGCATTCCTGCCCGCGCAGGTGTGGGACATAACCACCGTGCCTTCCAACGGCGACGTGAATCCGTACGGCGTGGCCTTTGTCGATGACAGCTTCCCCGTCGGTTCCGGCCCTTTGGCGCACGGCGACATTCTTATTTCCAACTTCAATAACTCGCAAAACCTCCAAGGCACGGGAACCACCATCGTCCACATATCGAAGGCGGGCGTGCAGTCGCTCTTCTTTCAGGGAACCGCCCCGCTGGGACTGTCAACGGCCCTGGGTACTCTTCGCGCCGGATTCGTCGTCGTGGGTAACGGACCGACGAGCGATGGAACATCGGCTACTGCTACGGCGGGCTCGCTGCTGGTGATTAACAATCAGGGAAAGCTTGTGCAGTCGATCACCAATGCGGCCATCAACTATCCGTGGGACATGACACTGGTCGACGACGGCGACAAGGCCATTGCGTTCGTCTCCAATGCACTGGACGGGAAAGTGAACCGGCTGGATTTTGCCGTCAACGCATCGGGCCTCGCGCTCCTAAGCTGGAAGACCATCGGCTCCGGTTATATGCATCGCGGAGATCCGGTCACACTCTTTGTAGCTCCCACCGGCAGCGCCTATGACCCGGCGCGCGACATCCTCTACGTCGCTTCCACCGGCGACAACGCCGTGTACGCCATCCACAATGCCGCAGCGCGGCAATCGAGCGCCGGTCTTGGCGACCTCATCTACAAGGACGATGCGCATTTGCACGGCGCGCTGGCCCTTGCCTGGGCTCCCAATGGCCACCTGCTCGTCACCAACAACGACGGCATCAATCCCGATCCGGACCAACCCAGCGAGATTGTCGAGTTCACCGTCGATGGGCGGTTTGTGAAAGAGATTTCGGTGGATCCGGCAGGCGGCGGAGCCTTTGGCCTTGCGGTGAATACCAGCCATTTCAAATCCATCTTCGCGGCGGTCGACGACAATACCGCGTCGCTGTTCCGGTGGGTCCTGACGCCAGATTTCTTCTAGAGTCCGGAGTCTGCAGTTCGTACCAAAATTAGCGGTCATCCTGAGCACCCCGACTCGCTTTGCGGCCAGTTATGGATGGAACGAATGGGCAACGCGCGGCATCGGGGCCCCGGCGGGCGATTTTCGCCAGTTGGGGTGATTGAGAGCCAAACGAGTCGAAAGCCTGACCTGAGCGAAGATTGCGAAGCAATCGAAGTCGAATGGGGACCTGAATTTTGCAATGTTCCCATGTGCAATGAATTTCCGAAATGTTGCACTGGCACGATTTGGATTTCATGCCTACGGGGGGTACCCCACCTGAGTCAAGTGCCGACGGCACAGGTGGGGTCTTTTTTTGCGCCGGCAGGGTAGCGCCGCTGCGCCGTGCCGAGAGTCGCGTTCTCCCACAACCACCCGGCCATCGCGCGAACTACCGCGCGCCCGATCATGCCGTAGAATGAATCCACCATGAAGCAACAAATAATAGGTGCGCTAATAGTACTGGGTATTCCTGTTGTCCTCTGGGCCTGCCAGTTCGCTTATGTTTACGTACAGGTCAGCTTTTTTTCAGAAGAGGCCCGGCAACGGCGCAGGCTGTTAGGACCGAATCCTATTTTTCTGCTTCTGGGATTTTTGCTCGTTGTCTTCAGCGCGGTTACCGGTATCTTGCTGGGGATTTTGCGTCTGGTCCTGCACGTTCCGGTTTTGATTTTGCCGATCTGGCTGGCATTGGGGTGCCTATTTCTCTGGCTGGTTTTGCTGGTCCAAATCGGCGTGCGGCGAGCGAGCGCGAGAAAACTTCTCCGCCGGTGCGAAGCGATGCCCGCCTATGGCGATCTCTGGCGAGAAAGGCAGCGTAAGGTTCAATATTGGGCACGCGGTCTCAGCTATTGGCGCCGGCACTACTGGATCAGCTTGGGTCTGCCGTGGGTAATCAATGCAAGCGGAGTGCTGGCTTGGATACTGATCTCGAAGCCTTCCGGATCGTACATTTCGTTTTGCAGAGAATTGTCGTGGATTGTCTTCGTCGGCTCACTCCTGACAGACCTCTACCTCGCAGCCTTCTTCTTGCGTCCCAAGACCATTGAATACAAGAAGAGAATGGGATTCTGACCCATACACGCCTTGGAACCTGTTGAAAACCTTCTGGCGGAGTGGTGTTTTGGCAGTCTCACACCGGCGTAGCCGACCCACCGTGGATGAAACGGGCTTCGAGGCGATGTCTTGGGGGTGTCTGGCCGCAGCGTTCTCGCCGAGTTGATCAAGGGCGAGACGGCTCCGCAGGTTTTTTGACTGCGCGGGCCAGCAGTCGCATTAAGGCTGGCAGCAAGCAACTGGAGGCCTCGTTGCGCGGACGGGTGACCAAGCATCACCGCTTCCCGCTCAAGCTGCATTGGGATCATATCGACGCCCTCGAGGCGGCCATCGCATGCATCGGCCGGGAGGTAGACGGCAACGTCGAATCCTTTCGCCAAGCCGCCCGGTTGCTGAGTGATATTCCGGGTCTTGGCCGGTTGGCCGTCCTGATCGTGCTCAGCGAGATCGGCCGGGACATGAGCCGCTTTCCCGCCCCGCGCATCTGGTCAGTTGGGCCGGTTTATGTCCGCGTAACGGTGAGAGCGCGGGCAAGCGCCGCTCATCGCGGATGCGCCAAGACGCGCCTTGGCTGAAAACCATCCTGGTGCAATGTGCCTGGGCGGCGGCACGTACCAAAGGAAGCTATTTCCAGGCTCAGTACCAGCGTCTACGCTCCCGCCGCGGCGCCAAAAAGGCGGTCTGCGCCGTACTGCGCATCCTCGGCCGCATCCACTTCTTCGGCCTGCTTGAGCAACGCCTCGATCTTGCGCGAGCTGTACACTCCGGTCGCGTAGCCGTACAAAAGCACCCGCAACATCATCTCCGGCGCGCAGGCCGACTGACCGCGGCCATCCTTCTCTTCATACGAAGCGTAAATCGCGCTCAGGTCCAGCGCCGCCACCACGTCCACCAGAAACCGCGCCAGATGCCCTTCCGGAAGCCAGTCGTGCAGCGAGGGCGGGAATAGCAATGTCTGATCCACCACGCCGGGAAGAAAGCTTTTGCCCATAGACGCAGCCTATCCCCATGCTTCCTCACCTACGCTGATTTCTATTCAGAGGGAATCTATCTCCGACACACACCTACGACAGAATCGAATACCAACAACATCCGGCCAAGAGCGCCTCTAATGGCAAGAGCGCCTCCAATAGTTGGAGCGGGCAGCCCTGATTACTGTTTGAACTCCCGGGTGTCACGCGGCCGCAGTTTATGGGGGGGATGCCATCAGCCAGCCGCCATCGTTCTGGGACAGACATTTGCAGAATGTTTGCCGTGCGACGCGCCTCATGATGCAGAATCTATAGTGATATGAGTTTTCGACTGGTAGTTCCCGCCGAATTTCGCGAGGCCGTGGATGCGGCCGCCGCCGACTGGACATCGAACCATAAAATCGAGCGCTTCTGGAAGAAGGATGCCTCGCTCTGGACGCGCGACGGCGAAGAGCAGTGGATGGGCTGGATCGATATTGTCGAGCGCCAGCAGAAGAGCCTGGGGGCGCTGGCGGAGTTGGGCGGCGACGTGGAAAGCGCCGATTTCAGGTGGGCCCTATTGCTGGGCATGGGCGGCTCCAGCCTTTGCCCGGAGGTTCTGGCCAAGACCTTCGGCCCGCAGCCGGGCTTTCCCGAACTGCACATCGTCGACTCGACCGATCCGGCGGAGGTGATGGCTGCGTGCGACGAAGTGGACCTAGCGGAGACGCTGGTGATCGTGGCCAGCAAGTCCGGTTCCACGCTCGAGCCCAATATTCTCAAGCAGTTCTTCTTCGACGAAGTGCGGCGCGCTGTGGGAAGCGAAGAGGCCGGCAAGCATTTTGTCGCCATTACCGATCCCGGTTCGAAGATGGAGCAGGTTGCGAAAAGCGACGGCTTTCGTTCCATTTTTTATGGCGATCCGCAAATCGGCGGGCGCTATTCGGCGCTTTCGAACTTCGGGATGGTTGCGGCCACGGTGGCCGGCCTGCATGTGGGCAAGTTGCTCGACGAAGCCGCGAAGGGCGTGGCCAGTGCCAAACAGCCGGTTGAGAACAATCCCGGGGTACAACTGGGTCTGCTGCTGGGTTCGGCGGCCAATGTGGGACGCGACAAGATCACCATCTTCACCTCGCCCGAGATCTACGATCTCGGCGCATGGCTGGAGCAGCTGATCGCCGAGTCCACCGGCAAGCAGGGCAAGGGAATTACGCCGGTGAATCGCGAGGCCATCGGACCCCCCGCGGTGTACGGCAACGACCGCGTCTTTGCCTACGTGCGCCTGAAGAGCACCGCCGATGCGAGTCTGGACGCCAAAGTTGCGGCTCTCGAAGCCGCCGGCCATCCCGTGGCCTACTTCGAGATCGACGACCTCTACGAGATCTTCGGCCAGTTCTTCACGTGGGAAATTGCTACTGCGGTGGCCGGCTCCGTGATGGGCATCAATCCCTTCAACCAGCCCGACGTGGAAGCGGCGAAGGTGGAGACACGCGCCCTGACGGCGGAGTACGAGAAAACGGGGGAGTTGCCTGCGCGCAAGCCGGTGCTAAAGGAGTCGGGGATCGAGTTGTACGCGACGGAGGCCTACGCGGCCAAGTTGCGGGCCGCTGCGCCAACCGATTCGCTGACAGGATTTTTGCGCGCACACTTCGACCAACTGCGCGCCGGCGATTACTTTGCGGCGCTGGCGTTCTTGCCCATGTTCCCTGAACACCAAGCGGCGATCCAGGTGCTGCGGCACAAGGTGCGCGACAAAAAGCATGTGGCCACGTGTCTCGGTTTCGGACCGCGTTTTCTGCATTCGACCGGACAGGACTACAAGGGCGGACCGAATACGGGCGTTTTCTTGCAGATCACAGCGAAGCACGCTGACGACGTGGACATCCCGGGCCAACAGTACAGTTTCGGCGTGGTGATTGACGCCCAGGCGGCCGGGGACCTGGCGGTGCTGGAGTCGCGAGGACGCCGCGCCCTGAGGGTTCACCTGGGAGCCGATGTAACCGCCGGGTTGAATGCTCTGAATGCGGCGGTTGCGGCGGCGTTGGGCTAATCGTGCGATCCCGCCCTATGTGCAAAAAACACGTGTAGGTTGGGGTTCGCCCGGCGGCGCTGCAGCGGGAAACTTTTCGCCTTGAGTGGGGTTCAATTGGGTAACAGGCCCGGGGGCGGGTTCGTCTAATGTATTGAGCTCCTGGAAGAGGGCTTGGGAAGTCGTTCTCCCGCGTGGTTTTCCCGGGTTGAAAAGGACGGCAACCTTAGAGGTGAGATCCCATGAAAGACAGTTTGCTGAAGAAGGTGATTCGACCGCTTGTGGCATTCGCTGGGATGGTCGTGCTGTGCGTCACGGTGGCGCTGGCGCAGGATTCCGGCACACCGGCAGGTCAATCTCAAGGGCAGGCGCAAGGTCAGCCGGCCGCGCAGCAAGGGCCGCGCACCGACGGACAAATTGAGATGGACGTGGTGCACGCACTCGACGCATCGGCGGCCCTCAAGAACGACCTGATTACGGCGGCGACGATTCAGGGCGAGGTTACGCTTTCAGGAACGGTTTCGAGCGACGCGTCGAAGCAACTGGCCGAGTCAATTGCCGCGCACGTGAATGGCGTGACCAAGGTGCACAACAATTTGAGTGTCGGCAATCCGGGCGCCGATGCGCAGAACCTGCAGCCCGCGCCGGATACGCAAGACATGCCCGACGCAGATCAATCGCAGGCCCAGCAGGGAATGGCGGGCTTGCCGCCTCCGGGACCGGCTCCCGACCAGGCCGCCGGCCAGACGCCGAACGGGAGCCAGTATCCCACCCAAAGTCAGAATTCAACCCAGACCCAGGCTCCGAACCAGAGCCCGCCTCAGAACGAGAGTCAGGCTCCGGTAACTCCGCCGCCTTCGCAGCAGGGAGCGTATCCACCGCCTCCACCGCAACGGCCTCGGTACCAGAATCCGCAGTATTCGCAGTATCCGCCGCAGTACGGATCCCCATACGGATCTGGCCCGGCAGCACCGAATTACGCGCAGCCAAGCGGTCCTGTCACGTTGGCTCCCGGAACGCTGCTGCAGCTTCGCACCAGCGAGTCGGTGGATAGCAAGCGGGCCCAAGACGGCCAGCCGGTCGAGTTCATGGTGATTCAGGACGTGACCGCGGGTGGTGTGCTGGCGATTCCGCGCGGCGCAGTCGTGCACGGAGTCGTCACGGAACATAAGAACGTCGGCTCCGGCAATATGGGAGGCAGCTCGTTCTTGGCGCTAACGCTTACCTCGCTCGATTTGGGCGGGCGCAGCTATCCACTCCAAACCGACCAGTTCAAAGTGAAAGGCCCAAATAAAGCCGGCCAGACAGTGGGCAGTGCATTGACTGGCGGCCTCATCGGCACCATCATCGGTTGTGCGGCGGGCCGCGGCGCGGGTTGCGCGATCGGCGCCGGAGCCGGCGTGGCAGCCGGGACCGCGGTGGGAACAGCGTCGCCCGGAGCGCGGGCCTGGATTCCTGCCGAAGCCCTTGTCACCTTCCACCTCGCGGCGCCGCTTACAGTGCAGCCGGTTGGCCCGCAAGAGGCGGCAAGGCTGGCGCAGGGTCTCTATCCCGGCGGACCGACGCTATACCGCCGTCCTCGCTACGCATATGGATCGCCCTATTACGGGTACGGCCCGATGTACTATCCGTATCCGGCGCCTTACTATCGGCCCTATTACATCGTCGGCGGAGCCTACTACTGGAGGTAAGATAGCGGTCGGGTTTCAGGGGGCAAGGGGCAACATCGGGCATCCGCCTTGGCGGATGCCCGATTCGCTTTTTGGCTCTCGCGTGCCATGAGGCACGAGTCGCTAATTCCCGTCGTCTATAATGGCAGAGTTGCAACCAGCGACAACTGCGCATCGCAGGCTTATCGGAATGCAAGGGATTTGCCGTTGCAAACCGCCGCAAAAGCCAGAGTGCGCGTAGAGAGTTGAAGGTCCAGATCCATCCATGATTCGTTTCCTGCAGACAGAGAATCGCATGGTCAAGGCGCTGTTCGTGGTCGTCATTGGCCTCGCATCGGTATCGATGGTGGTTTACCTGATTCCCGGTCTTACCGGCGCCGGCGCTTCGGCGCCCGATACCTACGCCGTGGTGTATCCGCACTGGTACAGCCGCATTTTTTCCTCGGGCGAAACCGTTACCTTGACGCAAGTGCAGGAGATGACGGAGAACGAGTTGCGTCAGAGCCCGCAATACGCACAATTTGCCTCGGACCCGAGGGCCTTGCAGCTCTTTGAGCCGCGCGTGGGAGAGGAACTTGTGCAGAAGGCGGTGCTGTTGCAGGAAGCCCACAATCTCGGCATGGACGCCACAGGGGACGATGTACTCCAGTATCTGCGTACCGGTCAAGTCGGTAAGGTTCTTTATCCAAACGGCGCCTTTATCGGCGAGCAGGCCTATCGCCAGTTGATCGACGAGCGGCTGCACATATCGACCGACCAGTTTGAGAGCGAGATCAAGGAGCAGATCGCAATCCACCGCCTGGAGGCGCTGGTTACCGCGGGCGCTACAGTGAGCGACCAGGAGGTCCGCGAGACTTATCGCAAAGAGAATATCAAGATCAAGTTTGACTACGCGGTGATTTCGGCTGACGACCTGCGCAAAACGATTAATCCTTCCGACAGCGAGTTGGAGGCGTTCTTCAAGACCAATGCCGCGCGGTACGCCCAGGCGGTGCCGGAGCAGCGCAAGATCACCTACTTCGCGTTTACGCAGGACCAAATTCCGGGAGGCGTTCCGCAGCCCACCCAGCAGCAGATTCAACAGTATTACAACGACCATCTGAACGAATACGCGGTTCCGGAGCAGGCAAAGTCGCGGCACATTCTCATCAGCGTGCCGCAAGGCGCCGACCCCAAGACCGACGCCGCAGCCAAGGCCAAGGCGGAAAGCGTTCTCAAACAGTTACAGGCCGGCGGAAGTTGGACCGAACTTGCCAAGAAATACTCCGACGACCCGGGCAGCAAGGACCAGGGCGGGGAACTGGGGCTTGCGCAACGCGGCAAGATGGTGCCAGAGTTCGATAAGGCCATCTTCACGCAAAAGATTGGCGACATCGCCATCGTGAAGAGCAACTTCGGCTACCACATTGTGCAAGTGGAAGAGCGCCAAACTGCGCATACGCAGCCGTTGAGCGAGGTGCAGGCGAGGATTGTTGCGGCGCTGTCGGGCGAAGCCACAACGCAGGCAGAGGCGCGTTATGCGCAACAGTTGACCACGGAAGCGAACAAGGATGGGCTCGAAAAGGCCGCGGCGGCGCATCATTTGGATGTGGTCACTTCGCAGCCGGTGAGCCGTGATGGCGTGATTGCCGCGCTGCCCGATAGTTCGCAGCTCTTAACCAAGGCATTCGCGGCCAAGCAAGGTGATCCGCCGCAATCGGCTCCCACAGGCGAGGGCTACGCCATCTTCCAGGTGACGGGCATCGTTGCCGCGCACGCGCCGGCCTTTGCCGATTGGAAATCGCACGTTCTCGACGACTATCGCAACGAGCATCTGCCGGTCTTATTGACCGAGAAGACCAAGGAGCTCGCCGACAAGGCCAAGGCGATGAACGATCTTGCCAAGGCGGCCAAGGCCGTGGGCGCGACGATGAAGACCAGCGATCTGGTGGGCGAAAGCGGACAGGTACCCGATTTCGGCGAGGTAGGCCATGTGGCCCCGCAGCTCTTCGAGATGAATCCCGGCTCGATCAGCGGCCCCATCGACGCCGGCCGCACGGGAGTGGTGGTAAAGATTCTCTTGAAGCAGGAGCCGAGCCCCGACGAGATCGCGAAGAACTTGGAGACGATGCGAGAAGAGCTTCTCGATCAAAAACGCAATGAGGCGTTCCGAGTCTTCGCTAACGATGTGTGGAACGACTACATGAAGCACAAACGGATCGTCTTCAACGCCAAGGCGCTGCAAACGCCGAGCATGTAGAGCGACGAGTTCAGGCGGAACCAACGGCCCGCAGCCATTACGGTTGCGGGCTTTTTTCGGTGCGTCCGGCATGGGCACACTCTTGGGGGGCGCAAGTTCTCTTCACATCCCGCCGGGGCTGCCGCGTTGTTCGAGGTTGCCGGCTGAATCGATCCGCACCGCCGGATGCGGACCCGCATGTCAGGTGGTGTGGCAGGGGAGGAGAGGTGGCTCTCCTTCCCTGCCGATGGTTTTTGGACGGGCTCAGTTGCTGAAGAGCAGTACGCCGGCCGGCTTCTCGTCGCCCGCCTCGTCGGATTTCGAAACCGGGCGATAGAAGAGCTGGTTGGCGTCGAGATAGACCTCAAGAAACGCTGGCCGCTCGGGAATTTGCCCGGCGATCAGCGCCTCCGAGAGCGGATCTTCGACGTAGCGCTGCAGCGCGCGGCGCAAGGGGCGCGCGCCGTAGCTGCGGTCGGTGAGCGTTTTCTCGAGGATCCACTTCTTCGCGTCCTCAAGCACCGAGATGGTAATCGACTTCTGCGCCAGGTTGGCGTTCAGTTGCTGAACCAGCAGCTCCACAATCTGGAGCAGGTCCGCATCGGAGAGCGACTGGAAGAGAATTACCTCGTCGAGGCGATTGAGGAACTCGGGGTTGAAGGTCTTCTTCACCTCGTTCTTGACGAGTTCCTCGACTTTTTCGCTTACGATGTCTTCGCGCTCGCTCTGGAAGCCGAGGCCCTGCTTCTTCATCAGGTGCCGCGCGCCGATGTTCGAGGTCATGATGAGGATGGTGTTTTTGAAGTCGACGGTGTTGCCGAGGCCGTCGGTCAGTTGCCCGTCCTCAAAGACCTGCAGCAGAATGTTGAACACGTCCGGGTGCGCCTTCTCGATTTCGTCGAGCAGGACAACCGAATAGGGCGAACGCTTGACGCGCTCGGTGAGCTGGCCGCCCTCTTCGTAGCCCACGTACCCCGGGGGCGAGCCGATCAGCTTCGAGACTGAATGCTTCTCCATGAACTCCGACATATCGAAGCGGATGAGCGCCTTGTCGGAGCCGAACAGGAACTGTGCCAGCGTGCGCGCCATTTCGGTTTTTCCCACGCCCGTAGGCCCGAGGAACAGAAACGATCCGATGGGCCGGTGGGGAGACTTCAATCCCGCGCGGCTGCGGCGAATGGCCCGCGCCAGCGCCGAGATCGCCTTGTCCTGCGAGATGATCCGCTTGTGCAGCTCCTCTTCGACGCGCAGCAGTTTTTGCGTCTCCTCTTCCTTGATGCTGGTCACGGGCACGCCCGTCCAGCGGCTCACTACGTCTTCGATGTCCTCCCGCGTCACGATGCCCGCTGCCGAGTCGTCAAGGTGGTACTTGTCGCGCATTGCGCGCAGGTTCTCGCGCTCCTTACGCTCCTCGTCGGAGTAGAAGCGCGCCTTCTCGAACTCGTGATTGGCAATTGCCGAATCCATACGGTGCACGATGAACTTAATGCGCTTCTGCACCTCGGTGATCTCCTCGGGCAGCGAGGTCTGGCGCAGCTTGACGCGCGCGCCGGCTTCATCAATCAAATCGATGGCCTTGTCGGGCAGAAAGCGGTCCGGTATGTAGCGGTTGGAGTGCGCCACCGCGAACTCCACTGCGCCATCTGTGTAACTGACCGCGTGAAACTTCTCGTAACGGTCCTTGATGCCCATGAGGATCTTTACTGCGTCGGCCTCGTTGGGCGGCGGCACCTTCACGGCCTGGAAGCGCCGTTCGAGCGAGCGATCCTTCTCGATGGACTTACGGTACTCGGCCGGCGTGGTGGCGCCGATGCACTGGATCTCGCCGCGCGAGAGGGCCGGCTTGAGAATATTCGCGGCATCGAGCGAACCCTCGGCCGATCCCGCACCCACCAGGGTGTGCAGTTCGTCGATAAAGACGATGGAGTTTTGGTTTTCCATCAGCTCTTTCATGATGGTCTTGAGCCGTTCCTCGAACTGTCCGCGGTACTTGGTTCCGGCCACGATCAACGAAAGATCGAGCCCCAGCACGCGCTTGTCGGCAAGGAAGCTCGGTACCTCGCCGTCTGCGATGCGCTGCGCCAGACCCTCGACGATGGCCGTCTTGCCCACACCCGGCTCGCCGATGAGCACCGGGTTGTTCTTTGTGCGCCGGCAGAGAATCTGAATGGCGCGTTCCAGTTCGCCCTCGCGCCCAACCAGGGGATCGAGTTGCCCATCCATTGCGGCCTGCGTCAGGTCGCGGCTGAATTCCGCCAGCAGACTGGACTCGCGTTGCCGTTGCTGCGGCGGGGCCTTTTCCTGCGTAACCCGCGCCAACTCGTCGCGAATCTGCGCCAGCTTCAATCCGCGCTCCTGCAGGATTTCCGAAGCGAAGCACTTTTCTTCCCGCAACAGGCCCAATAGCAGATGTTCGGTTCCGATATGTTTGTGGCTCAACCGTTCCGCTTCTTCCGCGGCGTATGCCAGCACTCGCTTGCACTCATTCGAAAGCGGCAGGTCGACGCTGGTCGACACCTTCTCGCGGATGGTCGTGTGCGCTTCAATTTGCTTCCGGATCGACTCCACCGAGGCGTGCGAGCGCAGGAAGCGGTTGGTTAGGGCCTTGTCTTCGCGGAGCAGTCCCAGCAGCAGGTGCTCGGTCTCGATATAAGGTGAGCCGAATTGGCTGGCCTCATACCGCGCGAAGAAGATCACGCGCCGTGCCTTCTCTGTATACCGTTCGAACATGATGTGCTCCCTTGATCCGGGCTGCTCGCCGCATTAGCCGTCCGTTGTTCGAAGCCCCTTAACCAGCACTTGCCACTCTTGGGGCCTATTTCCGGCTTCAACTCTGTTGCGCGCACCCTCCGTTGCTTCACCGCCGGAGGGTACTTAGAAGAAATGGCCCGTTCCTCCGAACGGCTCTTTTGGATGGTCCGGGTCTGCTTTTGCCCCTGCCGTCAGCCGGTTTTGCTGCCCCGGCTGACTCCCATCCCGACCTCATTAGCCCGTCTGGGGAAAACCTTCATTGGGCTCCTACTCATAAGACTCGAAATCCGCGGAAAATGATGCAATTCGCGCCAGTGTTACAGGTTATGGCGACGGCTGCGCGGCGTCTGTGAGCGCCGTCAGCCTTCCGTTGGCCAGGCAAAGAATCCGTGTACTATGTTGGGCCAGTTCCATATTGTGCGTCACTAATATGGACGTAAGCCCATGACTTGCGTGCAGGCGCGCAATCAACTCGAAGACGTGGCTGGCCGTCGCGCCGTCCAGGTCTCCAGTAGGTTCATCGGCCAAAAGCAGCCGGGGCTCAGTAACCAGCGCGCGAGCCAGGGCTACCCTTTGCTGCTCGCCGCCTGAGAGCTCCCCTGGCCTATGCGTTCCGCGATCCCTCAGGTTCACCTCGCGCAGCCAGTTAGCCGCAACCTGCAAGGCTTGTGCAGGCCGCATACCGGCGGCCAAAAGAGGCATGGCCACGTTTTCCTCGGCGGTAAACTCCGGCAGCAAATAATGGAACTGCCAGACGTAGCCGATCTCGCGGTTGCGAAACGCTGCCGCTTGTCGAGGGGAAAGCGAGGCCACGTTGGTTGCGGCGCAGTGTACCGTTCCCGCAGAAGGCGCATCAAGGGCGCCCAAGATGTGCAAAAGGGTGCTCTTTCCCGCGCCCGACTGGCCAACAATCGCCACCAGTTCGCCCGCCTCGACCACGAGGTTTAAGTCCTCAAAAAGGCACAGTTCTCCACGCGCCGTGCGATACGACTTGCGCAATCCTTCCACGCGAATGAGCGGTTCTGGATTTTTCGGGGTTCCGGACGTTCGCGACTCCGGTTCCCGCGCGGCGCGGGATACCTGGGGAGCAGCCTCTGGAGGGAAATGCATCATCCGGTTGACTTATTTTACATGCGAGCCATGCTTTCACACTCGGCGTGTCGGCAGGGTCTCGGTGCGCGCGAACGTTTTGGTACAGGCGGCGGCTCAGAAGGCTTTTTACCGCTTCGGACTATCGAGGATCGGGCTGGTCAGCAAGACGGCTGCACACAAAAATCGGCCCCCGTCGAAACGGGGGCCAAGTTGCCTTGGTTCTCTCGCGTTGCGAGAGCTTTGTTGGCGGCCTTACGGCGGGGTGGCCGTTGGCAGAGGAGCAAAACCTCGGGGGGGAGGATGAGCCGGGTTACGGCTGCTCCGCGCCAGCTGCGGCAGAAGCGCTCTGGGGTGACGTTTCTGCCCGGGCCGCCAAACTGTTTTCCATCAACCTTAGATGCACTGTAGTGGTCCGAACGCGCTCCGGCTTTTGGTTTTCATCACCGGTTGCCGGCGCCTGAGCATTGCCAAGGGCCACAAAGTGCATACGGTAGACGGGAATCTGATGTTGTGTTACAAGGTAGCGCTCGACCGATTCGGCCAGGCGCTGCGAGTCCTGGATGCCGACGTTGCCCGCTGCAGGCGCGTGCGCATCCATCTCCAAGATGTAGCCGTCGCGACCGGTAAGGCTGGCTGCCAACTCATCCAGCTTGGCCTTTGCGTCGCTCGAAAGCACCGTGCTTCCGGCATGGAATTGGATAACGAAGTCCGTGACTTGGTGATACTGATCAAGGCCATTGACCGTCGAATTGAGCCGGTCTACATGACCTGAAGCTTGTTGCGCAGTGTTGTTTGCGTTCAGGGCTTGTTGGTTCGCCGAGTTCGCGGTCTGGTTAGCTGCATCCGCCGAGGACTGCGCCTTCAGAATTCCAGCCTGTGCCCGCGAATCGACATCCTTGATGTCGCGGGCGTTCTGTGCGTTTATCTGGTCCAACTCCGAAAGCCGGTCATTGATGGGGTCGGTTTGTCTTTTTATCCACTTCTTGGTGGCGAACGGATTCACGCGGCCCCAGAACCCCTCCTTCGGCGCGGTCAACGGCTGATTTGCCGCAGGGGAGGGCTGCTGTTGCACAGCCGAAGAAGGCGCGCTCTGGGAATCGGTGGCCGAAGGTTGCGCTTGCTGCGCCCAAACCGGGAGTGCTACGGCGCCTGCGAGTGCGAGAACGGTCACATGGCGTGTAAATAAATGGTGTGCATATGAGATACGAATACTTTGAATAGTTGTAGATATCATCCTTCTTGTACCTCCCTTGGATCGCCGCTGATCGCAGCCAGACGCGCGTCCAGTGCTTTTGCGCGCTTGTCCTTATGCAAGTGCAAGGCCGGTGCCAAAGAATATGCGTCGCGGCGAAAAAATATATCTCGTTTTTTATGAATAGCTTATATCAAACACATTATGCGTTTTCCCGCCAATTCGGCACATGGAACAAGTCGCGAGGCACGTAAATTTTGCACGTTCGGGTAGTTTCTACCTGGTAAGAACGCAGTTAGTTGGCGTCTACGTGCACGATGCGGAGATCAGGGAAGGCGCCATCCCATTGGTCGGGGATGTGGTCGAAGATCAGGCGGAAATCGTGGACATCGCCGGGCTTTAGCGGCGCTGCGGAAAGCGGCTCGACGTCGATATAGGGCTCACGGGTGCGGATAATGCGAAGCGGCTGGGTCTCGTTCCAGGCCACCTCATGCACCGCGTCCCGGAAGAGCACCTGGACGGCGATTCCCGTGACGGTGCGGTTGCCTTTGTTTGCGATGCGGCCGTCGAGGTAGGTGACCTTGCCGCCCAACAGGTTTGACGACTCGCTCATGGCCAGGTTGCCGATCATGAGGTTGACTGCGTAGGGATCGGCGGCTACGGAAATCGGAGTTACTGCCGGTGGGCGCTTGCCGTGCTCGTAGAAGAAGGAAATACCCCCGATCACGCCGGCGACGATGGCTAGAGCTGCGATCACCGGGAGCCAGTTGCGCTCGGTTTCACTGGGCGGGCGAACGAGTTGCGGACCGGAACTCACGACCGAGATTGTACACCCGTTGGCGAGCTGCGGCGTGGAAACGAATCAGCTCGGTGTCGGTGGGAAAGAGCCAAATTTCACCGATGCCGATTGCCAACGCAACAACTGTGCCAGCAGCCATGTAGCCCCGGCTCGCCGTGAGACACTGGCTTCGGCGGCATTCCCACTGATAAGTCCACAGCCGCCGTCAATGGCTCATGGGAGTATTCACGCGATTTTTCAATTTATGTTTCGGGCGTCCCTTGGCCACCAGCGAGGAGCGCGCCGAGCAGATAGGCCCTCTGGCGGGAATTCCGGTCTTCGGGCTGGATGCACTGAGCTCGGCCGCGTACGGGCCCGAAGCTGCTCTCACACTGCTGCTCCCGCTGGGCCTTCTGGGGGTGCGCTACATCGTGCCTGTGAGCGCCGCCATCGTAATCCTGCTGGCGATTGTCTATTTGAGCTACAGGCAGACGATAGAGGCCTATCCGCGCGGCGGTGGCTCCTACACCGTAGCCAGCCAGAACCTGGGTGAAGGCGCCGGTTTGCTGGCCGCATCTGCGCTCATGATCGACTACATTCTGAATGCCGCAGTGGGCATCTCGGCCGGCGTGGGTGCGTTGATCTCTGCGGTGCCTGCCTTGCAGCCGCACACGCTCCTGCTGTGCCTGATCGTGCTCGCGATCCTGACCATCGTGAATATGCGCGGCGTACACGACACCGGCGTGGCGTTCATGATTCCCACGTATCTCTTCACGGGGACATTGCTGATAGTGATTGCGGTGGGCGGATGGCACACAGTGCAAGCTGCCGGGCGTCCACACCCGGCCATTCCCATGCCTGCGATGCCCCCCGTCACCGCGGCATTGAGTTGGTGGCTGCTGCTGAAGGTTTTCTCGTCGGGCTGCACAGCCATGACCGGCGTGGAAGCCGTGAGCAATGGCGTCATGGCCTTCCGCGATCCCACGCGCAAGAACGCCAAAGCGACGCTGACCATCATCATCGCGCTGCTCGCCATCCTGCTGCTGGGGATCGCGCTCCTGTGCCGCGCTTACAACATTGCCGCCACCAGTCCCGGCGGCCCCGGTTACGAGAGCGTGCTCTCCATGCTCACTCGCGCCGTAATGGGCCACGGCTGGTTCTATTACCTCACCGTCGCTGCGGTGCTGCTGGTGCTGGCGCTTTCTGCCAACACATCCTTTGCCGATTTCCCGCGCCTTACGCGCGCTATCGCAATCGACAACTACATGCCGCACATTTTTACGATTCGCGGGCGGCGCCTGCTTTATTCATGGGGAATCTATGTGCTTGTCGCGCTGACGGCGCTGCTACTGGTTCTCTTCGGCGGTGTTACGGACCGGCTGATTCCGCTCTTCGCAGTCGGCGCGTTTCTGGCCTTCACTCTCTCGCAGGCGGGCATGGTGATGCACTGGAAGCGCCAGGGAGGCGCTGCCTCGCGCATGATCGTGAACGGCATAGGCGCTGTGGCAACGGGCATAACCGCGCTGGTGGTGCTTGTGGCCAAGTTCGCTGATGGCGCGTGGATCACGGTGCTGCTGGTCGCCGCGATGATCCTGTTCATGCGCGCAGTCCATCGGCATTACCAGCACGTGAATCGGGAAATCAATCTTGATCGGCCATTTAGTCCTGCCGAGGTGAGCGAGCCGATCATCATTGTTCCCGTGGACCGTTGGAGCCGCATCAGTGAAAAGGCTCTCTCCTTTGCATTGTCGATGTCGTGCGATATCCGCTGCGTACACGTCCGGATCAGCGACGATCCGGATCCTTTCTGCGACGAGTGGGACAAAGACATTGTGACGCCGCTCAAGGCCGCGGGGAAGTGCATCCCTAAACTGATTACTCTCAAATCCCCCTACCGCTATGTCCTCCTCCCGATTGTTGATTATGTTCTCGACGTAGAGCGCGAAAGGGAAACTTGCAAGGTCTGCGTGCTGATTCCGGAGCTTGTCGTGCGGCATTGGTGGGATGGCATCCTGCACAATCGCCGCTCCGAGCTGCTGAAGGTGATGCTGCTCGTCCGCGGCAACCGGCGCATCGTAGTCATCAATATCCCCTGGTATCTCGAATACGATTGATCTGCGCCTGCGCCAACCGGAACAACACTCGGTCATCCTAAGCGAGTCCGCGCAGGCGGATGAGTCGCAGGACCCGCATTAGCCTTTCCACGAACTTCCGGCTCGCCGCTCGCTACCTTTCCGGCAGGGGCGTCGTCTTTGGAAAAGCAGCCTATGAGGCCGGCCGCAGCCAATTTTCTGCCTTGCCGCGCTTCGTGAGACACGGGGGGAGAGGATAGTCTATGAAGTAACCGGAAATTTGAGCAATTGCCGGAGTAGGTGTGTTCTTGGAAGGTCTGAGCCGGGCCGCCGATTCGCTGTTGGCAGCGGCGACTAGAGGGCTCGACTTCAGGATAGATCGCCCCGGGAATTGCTGTAGCCGGAAGACGCCTGCCGCGGTGTGAAACCTGGCGGCGATCGGCATATTTGAGCAGGACAATGCTCTGAGGAGAATTTCAAGTTGAATAGAACGGTTCTATTGCGGATTTCGGCCCTCGTAGCAGCGGTACTCGCGCCCCTCGCAGCCGCGGGCCAAGTGAACCCGGAAGGGGCGCCAAGTCCGGCGCAGGGTGGAGCAACCTACAAGTACGAAGCATATGTGGGCGTTGCCTATAGCCGCATCAGGCAAGTGCCCACGTCGTTCAGCGGATTGCTGGGCGGAAAGGCGTCACTGGCCCGTGATTGGGGAAAATATTTTCAGCTGATGGGGTCGGCGGACTACTACACAAAGGGAACTGGCCACTCCAAACTGCCCAGTCCCGGCCACCCGACAGTCTACACGTTTCTGGTCGGCCCGGCGCTCCATGCTACGCTCTTTGAGCAACTCAGCGGTGAGATTTTCGCTGAGGTGGGCGGAGAGCATACGGGTGGCGAGAACATGTCGCCCAATATCTCCTTTGCGGGAGGCTTTGGCGGGGGCTTGACCTATAGCTTGGCTCACAATTTTGGCGTGCAACTTACCGGCGACCGCGTTGGCGCGTCGTTCCCACTACCCAACCCCGCCAATTCTCCTCAACTCGGTTACTCGACGCACCGTACGTGGAACGCGCGTGGGACGATTGGCGTGGTCTACCGGTTCTGAAAAGCAGGGACATAAGGACTAGGAATCGGGGGACAGACCTGTAACCGGGTCTATTGAAATCCCCCTATGGTGTGAGAAATCTCCGACTCCGCGATAGCATTTCTCCTTCAGATGTACCCCGAAGTCGAGTCTGCCGAGCGGCAATTTCAATGAGAAGTTGTCACCTTGCACGATGTAAAGAAGGCTATATGCGAAGGAGAAATCCCGTAGCATTCCGAATCTGAAGTTCGTTCAATTATCATCCGGTCATGCTGAGCGAGTCCGCCGCAGGGCCGCCGCAGTGGACCCGAAGGTCGCTCATTTGTTTTTCATCGCGCTTATGACTTAGCTCCGCTGCTCTTCGTCATTGCAGCCAGCGAACACTGGAGGCAGTGCGCGGCGGCAAAGGCAAAACGATGAAGCCTTCGCGCCAATGACCTTGCTCGCGCCGCGGCGGATTGCCGACGATGCGCAGGCCGGCGGTATTGTGCTCTTCTAAAGCCAGGCCCGGCAGACCCGCCACAATGGCCTGCAGTTGGTCGTGATTGGGCGGGCGGTTGGTGGTGAAGGGGAAAACCGCACGTAGCGCTCCATATGCCTCGGCTAGGTCGCTGACACGCGCACGGCGCTTGGCAGGCAGCGGCTTCAGGCCTAAAGACGTCCATGCGGCATGAGGATAGCTTTCGACGAGCACGCGCTGGAGCGATGCCACCGCGGGATCGGGTGCTGCGGGCTGCGGCCGCGTTTCCAGGCGGCGCCAGCCGCGGCGGCACAAAGCATCGTAGACATCCATGCAGAACTCGGCGAAGGTCCTGTAGCTGGCCGGCTTCACCATGCCGGGCAGGCCGGTTTTGGCGGCAGTGTTCAGTTGCCGTTCGCCGACGCGCGCATGCTTAAGGCCGTTGGCGCCGGATTTCCACGCCTGGGGACCATCGAGCATGAGAATGCGAATGTCTCGCACCGCACAAAGGTGATTGAGGCGTCCGGCGAGGACCTCGGGATCGATGGGACCCCGATCGTGAGCGGCGTCAAAGCCGGGTGAATCAAGAGAGAGGATCTCGCAAGTAACGGCAGGCGCCGTAAGACGCAACGGAGCGTGGCTGAGAACTACCACGCCGAGATCGGACCAGCGCCGGCAAGCGAGATCGACTGAGAGCACGGCCATGATGTTGAGAGTACAGCCGCACCGTTCCGCCGATGCACAAAAAATCTCGGTCATGCTGTGCGTTTGCGCTAATTTGAGATGGCGGACCGGAATGGAACCGCAGGTAGGAATGTGGCAACACCGGCTAGCGAGCCGGCAAGTCCGCAATTGGCATAGGGGGCAGAGTCACCCCTCCTCCCCTGCCACACCACCCGGCATGCGGGTCCGCACCGGGCGGTTCGCTGGATTGAGCTAGGAATCGACGCGCAGCCGTGGAAGGCCGAGCGAATCGAAGTATGAGATCCGATTTACAACCAGTGCCCTTGATGGATATGGATTTTGCGATCATTTGCTCGCTCCTCCGGCACCGCATGCCTCATATCCGGTTCTTGTCCATCGGCTCGCGCTTTTGCTCCACGCTCTTTCAGAAATCACCTCGCGGCGATCCCCGGGCGCTTGGTTATCACTTCTCCTCCATCGGGATGTGAAGACGACTTGCACCTCCAAGCTGTTGAACATGCTCGGCAAACAAAATCGGGCCCTTCCTTTGGCAGGGCCCGATAAACGAACTCGCTGAAAACGTTCTAATTCACGACTACTTTGAATGTCGTCGTGACCGTGGGAGTGACAGACGGCGTGGACGACGCTGTGACGGTATAGGTGTAGGTTCCGGCGGTGGTGCCCGGATCGTTTTGGCCTCCGCCTCCACCGCCTCCGCTGCTGCCGCCTCCGCCGCAGCTTGACATGACTCCGAGGGCGACCAGTGCCACGAGAACGGAGAGCATGGCGCGCCAACTACGCCGGCGCGCCGGAATGCCGAGGAAGACCAGGAGGGCCAGCACCGCTCCGGAGCCTGCGCCCAGCCAGCCTCTGCCGCTTGGTACCGGGCGCTCCATTCGGGCGGCCATCGGCGCCGTGGTGCCAATGGTAAAGGTTACGCTGCAACTCGAGCCGCAGGTGGCGAGGTTGATCTGGCCGGAGTTGCTGACGTTGCATGTGGTGCCGTCGCCGCCGCTGGCCGTAGTGCTTGACTGCGCGCAGCTGAGAGTGACCGTTCCAGCGTAGCCGTTGACTGCGCTGGCGGAGACTGCGTCCGTTGCCGATAGACCGGGAGTGACGCTCGACGAGCTGGGTGTGCCGGGCGTGAGGGTGAAGGTTGCGCCGACTACCTGGACGGTATTCTGTCCCGGGGCGTAGTGAATATCGCCGCTGTATTGGGCAGTGAGCGTCACCGTTCCCGTGAATGAGCTGGCCTGCACTGTGAATACGCAGTTGCTGGCGCTGGTGCAGGGGCTGGTGCCGATCCACTGCGTCGTGGCCGGAAAGCTTCCGCTCGCTGCGCTCAGGATGACGAATCCGGTGGGCGTAGCGCCCGAGCCGGTCACGGAGACCGCGACGTTGATCGTCGAGCCGGATGGCGTCTGCGTCATTGCGAGGGTGGGAGTTAGCAATGCAGCGCTTGAGACGGTGACCTGGCCCGTTCCACTGGTTGCCGCATAGTTCACGTCGCCGGCGTAGGCAGCCTTCAAAGTATCGGACTGCCCGCCCGCTGAACCGGGCAAGGTGTTGGCGGGAACGGTGATGGTCGCCGAACCGCTGTTGTTCAGGGCTCCGGTCGCGGAGTAGGTCGTGCCGTATGACAGGGTCACAGTTCCGCTGGGCGGGATGGTCTGGCCGAGGGGCGATTGCGGCGCGCCCGTTGCGCCCGCCGCGGTCACGGTAACCTGAAGCAAGTTATTCGTGTTGATGCTGGTGGGATTCGCTGTGACCGTAACCGTGGGCATTGCAGATCCCGGGGTGGTCGCAGTCCACGCGTTCACCACGTTGGCGACGTTGAGCGAGCCGAGGCCGGTGGCCTGGTCATAACCCGTGTTGGCACTGTATCCGTTCAGGATGCCAATGTAGTCGCCCGCATGAGCGATGGTGCAGTTCGGCGACGCGCTCTCAGACAAGACGGCCGAGTCGTACACGCACGCCATGGCAATGGTGCCGGTATCGATGTCGTTGAAGTAGCAGCCGGTGCTGTTGGCCGTAACGGCTTCTGCGCTGCAGCTTGAGTAAGTTTGCTTAGCGGCCAAGGCATACAGTTCTTTGTTCGGGCTGCCCTGCGCCGCGCCGGCCTTCTGATTGATAAGCGCCATGACGCCCGCCATGGCTGGCGTGGCCACTGAAGTTCCACCCACCTCCTGGGCAAACGGCTCTACGTTATTGGAGTAGCTGCACGGCTGATAGGTCTTGCCATCGATAGTTGTGTCCGCCGAGACGCAGACGAGATAGGCACTGCTCGACAGGGAGCCGGCGGAGGCGAAGAAGCTCACGTCGGGAATGTCGCGGACGCCGTCCGAGGGAATGCCGGTAACGCCGGTCTGCCAGGTTGGCTTGGGCCAACCATTATTGACGACCGTCAGCGATGCCTGGGGGGCGCCGGTGTCGGGATTGGTAGTGGAGCCTGTCGATGTCGCGCCGGTAGTACAGGTTCCGGTAGTAGTGGCGGTTGAGGAGTTGACGATGCAACCACTGGCGCCGCCGCTGCCGCCTACGGTATCCACGAGAGCGAGATCTGCCATGTCGCCTTGGGTATAAAGCGCCTGGGCATAGTACAGAATGGCATTGCAGGCGGTTTCCGCATCGGTTACGGAATAGGTTTGGTTGCCGCTCCCTTGGTACTGGTTACCATTAAAAAAATACTTCAAGTAGGGCAGAGCCAGAGGGCTGGTGCAGGTGTCATTCCAGGGCACCTCGGGTACGTAGCCGAGGGCGGAATACGAGGCGTTCGCGCTTCCCGGCGGCGTGAGCGCGGTCGAACTCCAGTAGGGCGCTGGCTGACACTCGCTGGAGGTTGAAGTAGCCTGCACGGCGGTGAGCAGCGGACACCAGTTAAAGTCCGTTCCGCCGACGGCAGTGTCATAAGGTGTGGTTGCAATGCCGCTCACCGTGAGCCCGTACTGTGCCGGATACGGCACTCCATACTGTGCGTCGCCGCCGTCGTCGCAAGCCGCCGAGCCGGAATCTCCCGCGGCGACAAAAACCGCGATGCCCTCGGCCGCGGCCGTTTGCCACAGGTCGTAGTACTGTACATTGCCTGCGGTTCCCAGGCCCAGTTCGCATTCGCCGTAGCTGACGTTCATCACGTGCACGCCATAGACGGGAGAGCTGGAGTTGCCCACATTGTCGACGATGTAGCTTTCCGAGTCGTAGAGATTATCGTCCGTCGCGGATGCCGGGTAGCTGGCCACCAGCACGATCTGCGCATTTTTGGCCACCGAGCCCGACCACTCCACATCGAGCGAGTTTTCGATCAGATCGTCCATTTCACAAGGGTTGGACGAAAAAGGAAGAGTGCCTGTCGTGTCGGTGCAAACGTGCAGCGCGCTGCCGTTGCCGGAAACCTGGATCGGAGTGTTCCAGGAGTTGGTCGTCGGTAGATCGAAGAAGGTACGGAAGGTGCGCACGTCGTCGAGGCCGTTGGCGCCAACCGCGCCACCCCTGCCGGTGATGCCTTCACCGATATCGATGGCGCTGGTTCCGGCGATGGCGATGGTTTGGCCGGTGCCGTCGATAGGCGCCTTTGCGCTCCAGAGCGGCGTCACGTTGTAGATCGTCGCGAAGTCCCACGGACTGACATCTTCAACAAGGTATGGGCTCGACCCGCCCACGCCGATCCCGAACTGCGGGCGGGCAGTTCCCGAATTCGCCGGCAGATTCGGTAACGTTCTGGGAGCGGCCGATACCGTCCCCTGCGCCGTCACGATTGACGGCCGTTTCCACATTCCCGACGGCGTATCGCGCTGCACCATCTGCCCCATGTGGTGTGCCGGCTTGGGGAAGAAGTTATGCAGCGACTTTACGCCGACAATCACCGGCGAAAGCGCGGCAGGGATCTGCGGGTCGCTCATATTGGCGATGTGAGGAACGCCCTTGACAGTCAGGTTGTGAATCTCGGTATGGAAGGCGCTCTCCACCTGCGCGGCCGTGCCGCCGAAGCGGATGGACATGCGGTCGCGCGTGACCTGCGAAACGTTGAGACCATGGCTCGTGAGCCAGTTGGTGATGGTGGCAATATCGGTCCCAGAGGGCCCGAACCACTCGCCTACCTGATCGGGCGTGAGCCATTGGTGATAGTTGGGCGAATTCTCGTCGTATTCGCCGGCCACGTAGTCATCAAAGGCGGCCTGCTGTTCGGCACTGCGGCTCAGGACTAGGATCAGGTCGGTCATGGGCAGGTTGTCTGCCACTTTGCCTTGGTCGTGACGCGCGTTGGCGAAGGGATGTGTATTTCCCTTGAGCGCGACCAACTGGGACTCGTCGATGCGGTGGAGGATGCGGGCGGTAGACGTGACTCCTTGCCCCTGGGTGAAAGCGGGGAAGAGGAGAGCACTGGCCAACACGTACAGGGGGAGCGAACGCAGCTTGATCATAGTGGTTGGTCCTGAACCCTTTCTTGAGAAAAACCCACGAAAATCGGAAGAGTTGCCATGCGTATGGAAAAACCGGCGCGGAGTCTGACCGGTTCGCGTTCCTTGGTCGATTTCGAAGATGAGACCATCATAAGACGTTTCATGGCGCACTGGCCCAACCCCTCGCCCCAAATCGCAGGAAAGAATGGCGCGGGGGAAGGGTCATCACGGCTGGGCCGGGAAGGGCGCCAGGTTGGGAAGAAACTGCCCGGGTGGCACCGGTCGGCTGAAAGCTCCGCATCCCAGATAAGCGCGGGTGTATGAAACAGGATGAATCCGGATGAAACGTTGCCGTGACGTAACCAAGATTGGGCAGACTCAAAGTGTTAGACGTGGGGTGGTGGAGAAATGTTGACAAAAACGGAGTCAGGCGAATGACGCAGGCTGAAAGCGAGAGGCCACAAGCGATCCCGCGTTCTTTCCTTCTTGCTTCCTCGCTAGCGGCCGTCTTGGCCTTAAGCGCCGGTCGTTTCTTGTCTGGATTCAATAGGTACGAGATTGCAATAGACGAGCGCCTGGCAAAGGTTTATGATGCAGATTCCTGGCTGACTGGCTTACTTTTCCTCGAATTGAGTGGCTCGATGCGCGCTTCGTTGTTTATTACCTGCTATAACGACACCTTGTTTCCCGAGACGGGGCGCGCGGTGGTCAGGTTGCTGGAGCGGCTGGGCTTGGAGGTGGAATTCCGCGCCGGGCAAACCTGCTGCGGCCAGATGCACGCAAACACGGGGTTCCGTAGCGAGGCCTTCAGTCAGGCTAAGCGGCTGGTGCGGCTCTATGCCGACGCCGAAGCGGTGGTCGTTCCGTCCTCGTCGTGCGTGGCCATGATGCGCGACCAGTATCCGGGGCTCTTCGAAGAGCTGGGCAACGAAAAACTGCGGGAGCAGTTTGCCGCGCTGCTGCCTCGCGTCTATGAACTGAGCGAGTTCCTTATCGACAGGCTGGGCATAGAGGATGTGGGCGCGTATTTTCCGCACCGCGTGACCTACCATGCCAGTTGCCACGGCCTGCGTGGGCTGCATCTGGGCGACCGGCCATTCCGTCTCCTCGCCAAAGTCCGCGGGATGGAACTGGCTCCGCTGACCAACCTGGACCGCTGCTGCGGATTCGGCGGCACCTTCAGCGTGAAGAATGGGGAAGTGTCGTCGGCGATGCTGACGGTGAAGCTGGAGGATGTGCTGGCGACGCGCGCCGAGTTCTGCACGGCGCTCGACAATAGTTGTCTGATGCACCTGGGCGGCGCAATGCATCGCCAGTACGCGCCCATGAAGACGATTCACATGGCGCAGATCTTGGCCAGCACCCAAGAAGAGGTGCTGGAATGAGCGCGGCGGCCGACCAACCGATTCTAGACCCGGCTCTGGCGCCTCCCTTTCCCGCTGCGGCTCTGCCGGTGCTGCGCAACGTACAACTGCGCAAGAACGTGGCCCACGCCATTGACGTAATCCAAGCCAAGCGAGCGCGGCTGGTGGCGGAAAAGACCGATTGGCAGGAGTTGCGTTCGGCAGCCTCTCGGATCAAGGATGAGGCGCTCCAAAAGCTCGGAGTCCATCTCGAGCAATTCGAAGAGCGGTGCACGGCGGCGGGCGGCCATGTGCACTGGGCGGCCGACGCAGCCGAGGCGCGGCGCATCGTTCTAGAGCTCCTGCGCGAAGCGGACGCCGGCGAAGTCATCAAGATCAAGACCATGACTTCGGCGGAGATCCAGTTGAATCCGTTTCTCGAGGCCGCGGGCGTGCGCACCTACGAGACGGACCTGGCGGAGATCATTCTGCAGTTGGGCCAGGGAGAGCCGTCGCACATTGTAGTTCCGGCGCTGCATGTGAACCGCAGCCAAGTGCGCGAGATTTTTGCGCGGACAATGGGAATTGAGAATCTGAGCGACGAGCCGAAAGCCCTGACGGCGGCGGCGCGGAACTATCTGCGGCAGAAGTTTCTCTCCGTGCCGGCGGCGATCAGCGGCGCGAATTTCCTGGTGGCCGAGACAGGCAGCGTGGTGGTGGTGGAGTCGGAAGGCAACGGGCGCATGTGCCTCACGCTGCCCAAGACCATGATCACCCTGGCGGGCATTGAGAAAATCGTCCCGCGCTTTCAGGACCTTGAAGTGATGCTGCAATTGTTGGCGCGCTCGGCGACCGGCGAGCGCATGAGCCCGTACACCTCGTTCTGGACCGGCGTGACGCCCGGCGACGGCCCGCAGAAATTCCACGTCGTCTTGCTCGATAACGGCCGTTCGTCGATTCTCGCGCGCAAGACTGAGCGCCAGACTCTGCGCTGCATTCGCTGCGCCGCGTGCATGAACGCATGCCCGGTGTACCGGCAAACCGGCGGCCACGCATACGGCTCGGTGTATCCAGGACCGATCGGCGCCATTCTCACGCCGCAGCTCCAGCATTTGCGGCACGCGCAGTCGCTCCCCTATGCGTCGTCGCTGTGCGGCGCTTGTTACGAAGTCTGCCCGGTAAAAATCAATATTCCTGAGATCCTCATCGATCTGCGGGCCAAGGTAACGGATCGCGAGCGGCGCACGGTAGGCAAGTTTTTCGATCCCATGTACGTGGGGCTGCGCGCCGCCAACGTGATCTTCTCACGGGCGCGGTTGTTTCATGCTGCGCAGTGGATGGGCCGCATCGGCTTGCGCTTCTTTACGCGCCGCGACGGATGGATTCACTCCCTGCCCGGCGTGGGCGCCAAGTGGACGCAGACGCGAGATCTTCGCGGCTTGCCCAAGCAGACCTTCCATGAATGGTGGGCGCAGCGCGGTTCGGCGACGAGCAAGGAGGTCCGATGAGCCCTGTGGCCGACAGCCGCAAGCAGGTTCTGGAGCGGATTCGCGCGGCCACCACCGCGTCGCCAAGGCGCGATTCCGGCGCGACGGAAGGAAAAGCTGCGGAAACGCGCGACTATGTGCGCCAAGGCCAAATGACCGCGAGCGCACGTTGCGAGCGGTTTATTGAGCGTTTGCGGGAATACGATGCCGACGTAATGGAATGCGCTCCGGACGGGCTTGCGGCCGCGATTGCGACGCAACTGCGGGCAAGCGGCGGGCGCACATTTGTGGCGCCCGCAGGGCTGCCTGCGGAGTGGCGAGCGCCCGGCTTCGAGTGGAAGATCGATAACCATCTCGACGTTCGCGATGTGGAGCATGCCGACGGTGTGGTTACAGCCTGTTTTTGCGGCGTCGCCGATTCGGGCACTATCGTTTTGCATCACGGTCCGGCCGAGGGGCGGCGCGTTATATCTCTGCTCCCGGACTGGCACCTGTGCGTCGTACGAGCCAGCCAGGTGGTGGAGACGCTTCCTGAGTACTTCGAGCGCTGCACGACCGAGGATTGGGTTTCAGGCGCCGGGGATCGGGGCCGGACCGGGTTGCCGCGATTGGTTACTTGGATTGCCGGGCCGAGCGCGACCGCCGACATTGAGATGACCCGCATCAAGGGCGTGCACGGACCAAGGTTCCTAAACATAATTCTGGTGAGAGACGAAGAATAAGGATGAGGATTAAGGATTAAGAAACACGGGCCTCGCTGTAGGAATGCAGGAAAGCCATGAAGCTCTCTGAATCTGCAACGCGTGATCTTGCTTTTGAGGCACTGGATTCGTTCCGCATTGAGATTCCCTCGTGGGGATTTGCAAATACGAGCACGCGCTTCGCCAGGTTTCTGCAGCCTGCCGCCGCGATCACCATTGAAGAAAAGTTTGCCGACGCGGGTGAGGTGAACCGGCTGACCGGCATAACACCCACGATTGGGTTGCACGTGCTTTGGGATCTGCCCAAGGGCGCAACAAATGTGCCCGGACTGAAGCGGTTGGAACAGCGCTTCGCTATGCGCTCGGGATCGATCAATCCCAACCTCTTTGAGGACCAGGCGTACAAGCACGGTTCGCTGTGCAACCCATCGTCGGAAATACGCCAGCGGGCTCTGGATCACTTGCTGGACACGATCGCGATCGGCAAGCAACTGGAGTCCCGCGACATTTCGCTGTGGCTGGGCGACGGCTCCAATTATCCAGGCACGCAGGCCATGCGCAAACGCATCGGCTGGCTGGAAGATGCGCTGCAGGTCGTGCACACTCACCTGGCGCCGTATCAGCGGCTGCTTTTGGAATACAAGCCCTTCGAGCCGGCGTTCTACCACACCGATATTGCCGATTGGGGCATGTCGAGCCACCTGGCGCGGGTGGCGGGCCCGCAAGCGCGGGTTCTGGTCGATACCGGCCATCACTACAGCGCCCAGAATGTTGAACAGATCGTGGCTTGGCTGCTGCACACCAACCTGCTGGGCGGGTTCCACTTTAACGACCGCCGCTACGCGGACGACGATCTGACGCTAGGCTCTATCGATCCCTACCAGGTCTTTCGCATTTTTCACGAGATCCACTGCGCCCAATCCGAAGGGTTGTCCCCGACACTGGCGTACATGATCGACCAGAGCCACAATCTGAAGGGCACGATGGAAGCTATGGTGCAAACGGTGGTCACGGCGCAGGACCTGTACCTGAAGGCCGCGCTGGTGGATCGCGAACAACTGGCCGCGTTGCAGCAATCGTGCGATCTGGTGGCTGCTGAAGAGCTTTATCGTGGCGCCTTTTGGAGAGACGTGCGTCAGCTGGTGCGCGCTTGGCGCGAAGCCCGCGGCCTGCCTGACGACCCGCTTGCGGCGCTGCGCGCGAGCGGCTACGTGGAGCGTATTGCCGGCGAGCGCGGAAGCCGTAGCGCGCCTGCCGCCAATTACGCGTAAGAGGTAAAGCGAGCCGGCAAGCCGCGCCGTGGCCTGAGGCCGTGCTCATCGAAGAATTAACTTTTGGCTTTGGCCTTGTTCAGCGCCACGGCGGCGCCAATGAGAGCCTTCAACGCCTTTTCGTCGATCTTCTTGCCCTCATGAAAGTCGATCGCGCGGCGTGTATTTCCTTCGAGACTCGAGTTGAACAGGCGCGCGGGATCCTTGAGCGCCGCGCCGCGGGCGAAGGTCATTTTCACCGCGTTCCTGTAAGTCTCGCCGGTGCAAACGATGCCGTCGTGGGACCAGACAGGCACCCCGGGCGACGTCGGTTTGGCCCACTTCCATTCCTCAACGATGTCGGGATCGGCTTCCTTCACCAGAGCGCGGACCCGGCTTAGCATTTCACCTCGCCAATCGCCCAGCTCCTTGATTTTCGTGTCGATCAATGCAGAGGTAGATTTTTGGGGTACGGTCTTATTCACAGACAGCTCCAATTCTCATCTCGACTTTTGCTGAACCCCGCCTGGGCTGCTTTCTTGACCCACACCGGCATCCTGTCTCTAAAGTTCGCATCGAAATAGCTCGGTCATCCTCCTGAGCCAGTCCGCCGCGGCGGACGACCTGAATGACCTGCATCCGGGCTGCGCTTATGCTACGAACCCTTGGACCCGCGCCCAAAGCATCGACAAAAGCAATCCTGCCGCCCCGGCCAGCCTAAGCCATAAGAATTCGATGCAGAAAAACCTGCTGGGAAGCACTTTCCGTCGGTGGCGAGGAGTTCGAGAAGCGTCAGCGACCGCGCGGATGTTTCCGCCCCATTTCCACCGATTGACGCGCGTCCCATCATGTGAGAATCTGGAGATGAACTCAAAAAGCGGAACAAAGGATCAACATGCGAGACGCACCCCCTCAAGGCACTTACAAAGTTCAGGCCCTTGACCGGGCTTTTGCCGTACTGGATCTGCTGGGCGAGAGCGAAGTACCGCTCGGGCTGGCGCAGGTGGCCGCTTCGCTGCAGTTGCACAAGAGCACCGCACACCGCTTCCTGATGGTTCTGGAGCGGCACCGCATGGTGGAGCGCACGGCGAACGGCAAATTCCGGCTGGGCTTGCGCCTCTTCGACTTCGGCAATCGCGCAATTGAACAGTATGATCTGCGCGACCGCGCCCAGCCGCACCTGCGGCGCCTTGTATCCGAGACGGAGGAGACCGCGCATCTGGCGCTGCTAGAGGCTGCGCGCGTGATTTACATCGACAAGATCGAGCCCACGCGCTCCGTGCGCATGATTACGCGCATCGGCGCGAGCAACCCGGTGCATTGCACCTCGGTGGGCAAGGCGATTCTGGCGTTTCTGCCGCCGGAGCGCTCGGCGGAGATCCTGCGGCGTCTGCGCTTTGAGCGCATGACCACACGCACCATCGCCACCCCCGAAGCGCTGCGCGCGGAGCTCGAAAAGACGCGTCGCCGCGGCTACGCGGTAGACGACGAGGAGTTGGAGGAAGGTTTGCGCTGCATCGCCGTGCCGGTTCTGGATGCGCAGCGGCTTCCCATTGCAGCGGTGAGCGTCTCGGGGCCGTCCTTCCGCGTCACCGCCCAGAAGCTTCCCTCAATTGCGAATCACTTGTTGCAGTGCGTGCGCGGAATTTCGACGGATATGGGCTATGTGTCCAGTGGTCGCGGCGCGCGCGCGACGTTGTCGGCGTAGGCGCGAAGAGAGCCGTCTTCAACGAAGATCTCTGAGATTGAGAAAATCGAAAAGCGTTCCTGCCATCTTCGCCTTCACTCGCATCGAATCGGGCTATGAGTGAAGTCATCCGCACCTGCATACCTGCCAGGCTCGATCGACTTCCGTGGACTCGTTGGCATTGGCTCATCGTTTGTGGTTTGGGAATTACCTGGGTGCTCGACGGTCTTGAGGTCACCTTGGCGGGAACAATTGGCGGAGTTCTCAAATCCAGCCTGCGCATGTCGGACTTGCAGGTTGGCCAGTCGGCAACGTCCTATCTCGTCGGGGCTGTGACCGGCGCACTTTTCTTTGGCTGGGCAACGGATCGCCTCGGACGCAAGAAGTTGTTCATGGTCACGTTGCTCGTATACCTGCTGGCGACAGCCGCAACGGCGTTTTCATGGAACTTCGCAAGCTATTCCGTCTTTCGCTTCATCACTGGGCTCGGTATCGGCGGCGAGTACGCCGCGATCAATTCGGCAATCGATGAACTGATTCCCGCTCGTGTCCGCGGACGCGCGGATCTGATCATCAACTCAACGTATTGGTTGGGCGCCGCTTTCGGAGCGGTTGCGACAGTCGTTCTGCTGAACGGTGCATTTGTCGGTAGGAATCTCGCATGGCGGTATGCCTTTGGCTGTGGCGCATTGCTCGGGGCGATCATCCTTGTACTCAGAAAGTGGGTGCCCGAAAGCCCACGCTGGCTCGTAATTCATGGCCGTAACGACGAAGCTGAAGAGGTCGTGTCCGCAGTGGAAGATAGTGTTGCAAAGACTACGAAACAACGTCTGCCGCACCCCGACGAGGAGGCGGTGGAAATTCATACTCGCACGCATACTCCATTCGCCGAGATTAGGCAATCGATGATGGGAGAGAACCGCTCGCGCTCTCTGCTCGGTCTGACGCTCATGGCCTCTCAGGCGTTTTTCTACAATGCGATCTTCTTTACCTATGCGCTGGTGCTTGAAAAGTTCTATCTCGTGCCTCCTGTAAAAGCGGGGTACTACATCTTCCCGTTCGCGATCGGAAATGTCCTCGGCCCGGTCGCCATGGGACATCTCTTCGATACCGTGGGACGAAAGACAATGATCTCGCTGACCTACGCGGCAAGCGGAGTTTTGCTGGCAGTCACCGGTTGGATGTTCGCCGCCGGCCTTCTCACCGCTGTCACGCAGACCATTTGCTGGACTGTCATCTTTTTCGTTGCATCTGCTGCGGCCAGCTCTGCCTACCTCACCGTGAGTGAGATATTTCCTTTGGAGGTACGGGCCATGGCGATCAGTATCTTCTATGCGATCGGAACACTTGTAGGCGGAGCCGGAGCGCCCGCTCTCTTCGGCGCACTTATCGAGAGTAACTCGAAGACTCACCTAGTTTGGGGATACGTAATGGCTGCGGGGCTAATGATGATCGCTTCGCTGCTGGAGATGAGCATAGGCCTTGCCGCGGAAGGCCAGTCATTAGAAAAGATCAGTAAGCCCTTGTCGTCAAAGGCCGCATAGCAAGCGAGCAAGCGCGCACCTGAATCGGTGCTGTATCACCTGCGCCGGTGTCGGCCGATAAGAAGCTGCGCGTTCGGCGATGCGAACGGCGCGAGTGAGAATGCCTGTCCGGCGCAGGCATGAGGTGGATGAGGCACATGGCGCCGCCGGACTGCTCGACGGGGTTTCCTGAATCGGCGTGTGGCTCTGGTAGCGCTGCGAAGTGGAATACGAGGCTTTCCGAAGCGCGATCTTCGAGTCGCCGAGTGTCGCTGGGCACGAAGTGCACAGGATTGTCTACGCGCTGAGAGCAACAGGCCAACAGAACGGTGCATCACATCTCGACAGGTACGTTATTTATCTATGTGGAGCGATGCGTTATGACAGTTAATTCAATTGAGCAATTGTTCGTCGAGGAACTGAAGGATTTGCTTTCGGCGGAGAACCAAATCACGAAGACCCTTCCCAAGTTGGTCGAAGCCGCGTCGTCTACGGAATTAAAGAGCGCATTCGAAAATCACCTGAAGGAAACTGAGGGCCAAATCGAGCGCCTAGAGAAGGCATTCAAGATTCTTGGAAATAGCCCCAGGAGCAAGACGTGTGATGGGATGAAAGGCATTCTCAGCGAAGGCTCTGAGATGCTCCATCAGACTTCCTCGGGCGATATTCGCGACGCGGCCCTCATCGCGGCGGCACAAAGAGTTGAGCACTACGAGATGGCGGCTTATGGATCCGTACGCTCATACGCAGAGGATCTCAAGCAGTCCGAAATCGCTCAGTTGCTTCAGGAGACTCTCGAGGAGGAGAAAGCGGCAGACAAGAAGCTGACTGAGATCTCGCGCAAGGTGAATGTGCGCGCCTTGCACGCGGCTGCCTGATGAGAGCGACTTCGGAACACGGTATGAGATACACTCCGTGCTGTCTAAGCGGCAGGCAGGCCCAGGAAACGCATCGCTTCCTGTTTCCCGGGGATCTACGAAGAGCGACTTGCCGATCACCAACTTACAAGCATTGCCGAGGGCATCAATCCAGCCGCGAAGAAAGCGGCTTAGCACCTGCAATTGCGAATAGGACATTATGAAAAAATGCGGAAACGAGTCTCTTTCGGAGATTTTTACGAAATCTCCTGAGAAGATCGCCGACTTACTGTCATCGAACGAATTTGCGCCGGGTGGCCCTCGCGCGGGGTTGCGCCTGCTGACGGTGTATATTGCGTACGCCAGCAGGCGTCTCAGCGCTTCTCGAAGGCTGAGTCTTGAGCGCGCTAGGGATCTCCTCCTTCAGCGCTCCCGGCAGACTTTTGCCACCGAGCATTAGCAAAAAGAGGTTCTTTCATCATGAATGCTTCCCATGTGCTCGTTGAGCGCATGATGGAATGGGCTGTCGATACGGTTTTCAGCTTGCCCGGAGATGGCATCAATTAGGTCTTAGACGCGTTGCGCAAACACAAAGGATAGGTCCGCTTCATCCACGCGCGGCATGAGGAATCGGCGTCGCGCGTTTGCGCCCTTCACTCATATCGCCGCCCATGCTCCCCTGGACTGTCGTCGGTCCCGGGGAGCCGGACGGAGCCGCTTCTAGTGAATGGCGATGCGGTTCAAGTCGGGCGCGTTCGCCGAGTTATTGGAGAACTTGATGGTGTTCGCGCTGCCGGCTTTCAGAGTAACGGTGATGGAAGGCCGAGCACTTACCGGCGCCTCCCACGCCGGTTTCAGTCCTGACAAATGGTCCAGGTTACCGGCATTGAGCATACCGATGTATTTACGAGCTCGACTTGTGTTTGCTTCGACAACAGCCGTCGACATGATTCGTAACACCATCGGGCCGCACTCCGCTCACAGTTGAGCTGAAGCTGGGACTTAAATCGTGCCTCTCGGAAACGTTTTACCCAGCGCGGCGAGCTGCTCCATAAAGGGATCGGTGATGACGCCGTCGATTGTCACCGGCACATCCCAGGTTACCGATCCGCCGAAGTCGCGAATCGCCTTTGTATACTCGACGACCTGGCCGATGGTGAAGCGTGGCGCGCCTGAGCCCCACCTCTCGCCGAGAAAACTCAGCATGTGGACTTGCGTTCCGTCGACGCGTCCATTCACGCTGCGCCGCGCCGTCACCAGATCCGGCTTGTCGATCTCGCCTGCAGTAAAATCGTCCTCCGGGCTCTCGGAGATCAGCTTGTAAATCACACCGGGGTTGAAGGCCACGGCCGACTGGGGATTGCCGGCGCGCGCCGCGGCGGCGAGGCTGGCGAAATTCGGAGGCTCCGCCGAGCGGTACATGGAGTTGGGAAAATAGCAGCCGTCGAACCACCATCCCACCACCTTGGTTCCCCAGCGCCGCGACCACTCCGCGACGATTTGTTCCCATTTGCGCTGGAAGTTCTTGTTTGGATAGGGTCCATTCAGCCACTCGAGCGCAGCGCAGGCCGTTTTGTCCTCCGCGGGCGCGCCCGACGGCAGATACACCATCAGCTTGATGTCGCGCTGGTGCAGCGGCTCGTAGAAATCGGCAACCAGATCGCGGCGCGAACAATGGGTTGGCGCAATGCCCACGATCTTGTCGTAGACAGCATTCGGCGAGAGGTAGTAGCCCGAGTTTTGCCCGATGCTGAGCTGGTAGTGACCCGCACCCACCTGATCCAGCCGCTTCGCCATCCCTTCCACGTCGAAGCCTTCGATCATCTTGTTCCACTGCTCGATTGTCATGTCGAGATGATTCACACGGGCCTGCCAGTCGGACAGGTAATGCGTCATAACGCCCCATGCATAACGCGGATTCTGCATCCATGCTGCGCGCCCCGATCCGGCATTGGGCTGTTGTGCCGCCGGCGGTGGGCTTGGCTCCTGCGCCCCTGCCCCTGCGCCGCGCACTGGCAACCCCGCCGCCAACGCAGCTCCGGCAGCGCCTACTAACCAATCTCTTCGCGACATCTTACCCGTGCCCATCAATCCTGCCTCCTTACCGCAACAGTGTAGCGCCAAGGGCGATTCCGAGGCGTTGCCGTCCGCTTCCCCACAGGCCGCCTTAGGAAATCCCGATTCTTTTCAACTGTCCTTAACAATCAACGTAGAGAATGACTTGCGGCAGGCAAACTACAAGGGGGAGGACTGTGAAGAAGACATTACTTGCCGTTTTGATGTTCGTCGTGGCTCTGAGCATCGCTCAGGCCCAGAAGATCACCGGGGCGGGCGCTACGTTTCCCGCGCCCATCTACTCCAAGTGGTTCACGGAATACAGCGCCGCGCATCCCGGCGTCGAAATCAACTATCAGGCGATTGGATCCGGCGGCGGAATCCAGCAAGTGACCAACGGCATTGTGGACTTCGGCGCGTCCGACATGCCGATGAAAGACGAGCAACTGGCATCGGCCAAGGTCAAGGTCATCCACATTCCTACGGTTCTGGGCGCAGTGGTGCCCATCTTCAACGTGTCCGGCGTTTCCGACCTTCGTTTGAGTCCCGACGTGCTGGCCGACATCTATTTGGCGAAGATTACGATGTGGAACGATGCGCGCATCGCCAAGGACAACCCGGGCGCCCACCTGCCCAGCGACAAGATTATTGTCGTGCACCGGTCCGACGGTAGCGGCACATCGTTCATTTTCACCGATTATCTGAGCAAGGTGAGCAATGAATGGAAAAGTGGCCCCGGCTCGGGCACCGCAATCAACTGGCCCACCGGCGTGGGAGGCAAGGGCAACGAGGGTGTTGCCGCGCAGGTTCGCCAGTTTCCGGGGGCGATCGGCTATGTGGAGCTGATCTACGCTCTGCAAAACCATATCAACTTTGCGGCCGTCAGGAACAAGGCCGGAAATTGGCTGAAGGGCTCGATCGAAGGCGTAACTGCGGCGGCGGCGACGGCAAAGATCCCTGCCGACTATCGCGTTTCCATTACCGACGCTCCCGGCCCTGAGGCCTATCCCATTTCCAGCTTTACCTACCTGCTCATCCCGTCCCATCCCGCGGACATGAACAAGGAAAAGGTCATCAAGGACATGTTGAGCTGGATCGTCAAGTCCGGCGAGAGCGAAGCTTCGAGCCTCTCCTATGCGCCGCTTCCTGGGAACCTGGCGGAGAAGGTTCTCGAAACCATCTACGCCCTGCCGTAGCTCATCGTGAGGGGTCCGGCGCTCGCCGGGCTCCTCATTGCCTCGTCCCACAAGCGTTTGCGGCCAGTCTATGCAGAAGTGCGGCGGACGGCTTCCGCTAGATATTCTGTTGCTCTCTGGCGAACCTTAAGCTCATATTGCTGTGGACTGAACGATTCCTTCCATGGAATCAGGTATAAGTCACCCTTGTCGTTGACTATCAGAAATATTTCCAGTTCCCCAAGTTGATCGGTCTCCGGGTTTATGCCAACAAAGCTCATTTGAGTTCTCCTTCCGCAAAAATGACATTCAGCTTTTGAGATTAGACTGTCATCCAAACTGACCACCGCCCAAGAGTACAGTCTCGCGCTCCACGTGTTAGGATAATCCCCGTCCCTTAAGACATTTGAATGATGCCGGTTCCTCAGATCACAACCCTCAATGACCTTTTCTTTCGCGTTGCCGCGGCCGCCAACCCGCGCGCCGTCCTCTGGCAGGATGAATTCAGTCAGTGGCATCCGCTCTCGTCCGATCAGATCTATCAGCGTGTGCGCGCTTTGGCCACCGCGTTTCTCGACTTCGGCGTGAAAAAAGGCGATCGCATCGCTCTCGTCAGCGAAAACCGCTGGGAGTGGATTGTCACCGACTTTGCCGCGCTGGCCATCGGCGCGGCAGATGTGCCCATCTATCCCACGCTGACCGGCGAGCAAATCGCGGCGCAGATTCGCGATGCCGGCTGCCGCATCGCCGTGGTCTCCACGCGCCAGCAGTTCGACAAGCTGGCTTCAGTTCGCGGCCAGACCCCGCTCGAGCGCGTCGTCATGATGGATTCTGCCGCCCCCGAAGGTGCGATTACGCTGAGTGAGTTGATCGGCAATGCCGACGAGCGCGGCTCGGAGCGCGATCCGGTGTTCGATGCCCTGGCGCACTCCATCGAGCCGCGCGATCTAGCAACGGTCATCTATACATCGGGCACCACCGGCGAGCCGAAAGGCGTCGCGCTCACGCATGGCAACATTGCGGCCAACCAGAACTTTGCTCCGGCCGATTTTTATTTCGACTCGACAGACGCCTGTATCTCTTTCCTGCCGCTCTCCCACGTTACGGCCCGCGCGCTCGATTACGTGATGTACAACTACGGCGCGCAGGTCGCATACTGTTCGCAATTCGACAAGCTGCCCGAGGCCATGCGCGAGATTCGGCCTACGGTTCTGGTCGGCGTGCCGCGCGTCTTCGAGAAGATCCACCAGGAAGTGGAGCGTCGCGCCGCACAGTCGCCGGTCAAGAAGCCGCTGCTCGCCTGGGCCGCGCGCCTTGGCTCGCGCTTTGCGGACATTGTTTACGACGGCCGCGAGCCCCGCTCGCTGCTTTGGAAGCTGGCCAACAAGCTGGCCTATTCCAAGGTGCGCGAGGCTTTCGGAGGCCGTGTTCGCATCTTCGTTTCGGGCGGGGCGCCGCTGGGCATCGATACCGCGCGCTGGTTTGCTGCGGTGGGCATCGCGCTCTGGGAGGGGTACGGCCTTACGGAAACTTCGCCGGTCATCGCTCTCAACACCCCCCTCCGGCATCGCATGGGAGCGGCCGGCGCGCCCATCGGCAATGTCGAAGTAAAGATCGCTGAAGATGGCGAGCTGCTGGTGCGCGGCCCGTCGGTCTTCGAAGGTTACTGGCAAAAGCCGGCTGCTACGGCCCAGTGCTTCGACAGCCAGGGGTGGTTCCACACCGGCGACATCGGTCATTTGGATGGCGATGGATTTCTCTTTATCACCGACCGCAAGAAAGAGCTGCTGAAGACCTCCGGCGGCAAGATAGTGGCGCCGCAACCGATCGAAAACAAACTCAAGAACAGTCTGCTGGTGGCGAACGCCGCTCTGGTCGGCGATCGGCACAAATTTATCTCCGCGCTCATCGCGCCCAATTTTGCTGCTCTGGAAGAGTGGGCGCGGCAGCACGGCGTCCATGTGAATTCGCACGCCACACTCGTGGCCGATCCGCGCATCGTCGAACTCTATGGTGAAGTAGTCCGGGAAGTGAATGGTACGCTGGCCAGCTTTGAAACCATCAAGCGATTTCGCGTCCTGGCCGACGAGTGGACGCAGGATTCCGGCGAGTTGACGCCCTCGATGAAGATCAAGCGCCGCGTGCTTACTGCGCGATATGCGGCGGCGATCGCCGAACTTTACGCCGACGAAGCAACCGCCCACGGCGGATCGGGGAACTGAGCCGGCCGATCTGTTGGCGCACGATAGTTCGCTTGTGCCACATCTTCTGGAGTGCGCCGAAAAACGGCGCGCCCCACGCTCCCACGGCCAACAAGGAACCGAAGACGATTACGGCATCGATGCTGAGCCGGCCCTGCCGCGTCCAGTAGGCATCGGGCTCAAGGCTCAACCAGATGGCGAATTCGTCGAGCGTCAACGCGGCGCCCACGCCGTAACTCACCGCCATCAACCGGCCGAAGAAGATCGACTCCGGCGAATTCGACCAGCCCAAATCAAGCAGCCATCCGTAGCCGACGAGCAGCAGAATCAGAATGCCCCACACCAGGTGGTGAATGTGCAGCCCGCGCACCATCACCCATTGCAAATGCCCCTCGTGATTGACGATGCGGTGCACCAGAATACGCATGCCCACGAACGTAATTAGGAACGAAACGGAAGCAATAAACATGCGCTGCCGCGGCCGGTCGGGAATGGTGGCGCGGATCAAATATCCCAGCCGCGTCAACTGCAGCAGCACCAGCAGCACGACGACGACCAGGCCGATGAAGGCGAGGAGAAACGATGCGCCGTTTCCAGGCATACCCTATTCAACCACTCCCAGGTTTCAGATGTCAGGTTTCGGCTGTCGGAAAGCAGTTTTCATCTGTCAACTCTCGCCCGTCAGTTCAGTCGTGGATTCACGCACCAGGATCGGAGCGGTCTGTGCGCCGGCTCCCTGAAACCTGGAACCTGTAACCCAGGCCGCAATTCCATTGACAGGGGCGCGATACACTGTCTAAGGCGTTTTGGCCGGTTTTTTCCTGCCTTTGGACGCACTCAACGCAAAACGAAAACGCGGCTTAGGCGGCCGCGGAAAGACTACGAGGAGAATCCACGATGCGAATTGCTTTGTTGACCGGCGGCGGCGATTGCCCCGGATTGAATGCCGTGATTTATGCAGCGGTGCGAAAGGGTATTAACCGCTACGGCGACGAATTTATAGGATTTTTGAATGGCTGGCGCGGCGTTCTCGACAACAATTTCATCCCGCTGACGCTGGAAAACACCGACGGAATTCAGCTGAAGGGCGGCACGATTCTGCACTCCTCGCGCACCAACGTGAAGAAGATTCCCGGCGGCATCGAGAAGGCGCAGGAGGTTTTGAAGGCGAACAAAGTAGATGCTCTGATTGCGCTCGGCGGCGACGATACGCAATCCGTGACCCAGTTCCTAGCCGAAAACGGCGTGAAGGCTGTAGGCGTTCCCAAGACCATCGACAACGACATCAGCGGCACCGATGCCACCTTCGGCTACGACACGGCCGTCTCCATCGCGACCGAGGCCGTCGATCGCATCCACACTACCGCCGATTCGCACAATCGCGTGGTCGTGATCGAAGTAATGGGCCGCGACGCCGGCTGGATCGCGTACGCGTCTGGAATCGCCGGCGGCGCACATGTGGTTTTGGTTCCCGAGAAAGACATCGACATCGATCACGTCTGCGCATTGCTCAAGTACAACTACGACCACGGCAAGCACTATGGCGTGGTCGTGGTTGCCGAAGGGTGCCATTTGCCCGAAGTCGGCCAGGTGGTCGGCTCGCAGCAGGTCGATTCGTTTGGCCACGTGCGGCTCTCCGGCATCGGCGAAGCGCTCGCCGAGCTGATCGAGAAGAAAACTGGCTACGAAACCCGCTCCGTGAACCTGGGCCACACGCAGCGCGGCGGCGTTCCCACGGCTTACGACCGGCTGCTCGGCCAGCGTTACGGCCTGCACGCCATCGACATGGTGCATCAGGAGAAGTGGGGCCGCATCGCCGTCCTGCGCGGCACCGACATCACCGACATTCCCATCAAGGAAGCTATCGCCACCAACCGGCGGCTCGATCAGCGATTCTTCGACGTGATCAGGGACCTGGAAGCCAAGGCGTAGTGCGGCGTGCGATCATCCGAAGCAAGCAGGCCGCCCTCGGGCGGCCTGTCCTGTTCTCTGATCTCTTGCTCCTGATCCCTGATTTCTGTTTTTATGCTCTACCGCCCCTACCAACCCGGCGACTTTCCCGCTCTCTATGCGGTGGAGGAGCTGTGTTTCGATCTGTCCTTCCGCTTCAGCCGTAGCTACATGCGGCAGATCATCGAAAGCCGCGAATCGGCAACGTGGATCGCGGAAGAGGAAGGAGAACTGATCGCATTCTCGATTGTCGAGTGGACAGCGGGACGAGGTGAATTCGCTGCTTACATCCAGACGATCGAGGTGCATCCTGTGTGGCGTGGGCGGGGAATTGGGGGCGAATTGCTCGGGCGTGCAGAGGATTCGGCCCGCGCGGCCGGCGCGCACAATATCGGTCTGCATGTGGATGTGGAGAACATCGCGGCCATCCGGCTTTACGAAAGCCGCGGCTACGCGCGCCGAGGCAGGGAGGAACATTACTACGCGCGGCGCAGGGCGGCGTTTATCTACGCGAAGACGCTCTAGAAAAGTTGGGCGCCTGCATTTGTAATAGACTGGGCAGTTGTGGAAAAGCCAAGTCGAATCGCGGGAGAGAGCAAATGACACGGTTTTTCCTGATCGCGGCCGCTGTGGCCACTCTGGCGACTGCCTTTACGCACAGCTACCTCGGAGAGCGCCGCCTCATCGGGCCTGTGGTCGCATCGAACGCCGGCATCATGTCGCACGCTCTGGCGAAGCAGGTCCTGCGTTTCGGGTGGCACCTGCTCACTTTGCTCTGGCTCGGCCAGGCTCTGCTGCTCATCCGGCAGGCCAGCGCCGCGCCGGTTCTCGACCGCAGCCTGATCGGCGGCATCGGGGCCATCCATCTCGCCGCCGGATTGTTCGACGCCGTCTATACGCGCGGCAGGCACATCGGCTGGCCGCTGCTCACCGCCATCGGGCTGTTTGCGCTCATTTCTCTGGCCTGAAATCCGTGTTGATGCACGATCCGGAATCCGCCGGAATGTCGTCGTTTAGCATCACTGCGTGGCGGAATCGGTGTTCTTGATGAACGCCGCCACGCGATCATGCAACTGCTTCACGCATTCGTCGCGCACGTAGACCATGTGGCCCGATTCGTACCAGTCGTACTCGAGGTTCTTGGCGAGCGATTGCGGAATGGGCAGGTGCTTGTCTTCGTACTGCGCGGCGAAGAACGGCGTGGCCAGGTCGTAGTAGCCGCCGTTCACCATCACCTTCAGCCGCGGATTGGTCTTCATGGCCTCGGCAAGGTCAGGGGCCACATTTACGCTTACGTTGTTGCCGTTGTGCTTGAAGTCCCAGTGCTCTACGCCCTCGTCGTAAATCTCCGGCAGGTAGGTTAGTCCCTCTCCATATTTCAGGTCGCGGCGAACGTAATCGTTGAAGAGCGACACATAGGCCGAAGATATGGCCGAGCTCTGCGGATCGTACTCGGCGTTTTGGCTTAGGGGATCGAGGTTGGGTCCGGAGAAGCGCGTGTCTAAGCGCCCCGTTGTCATGTCGGAATCGTCCTGCAGGGTCTTCTCGAACTCGCCGCCGCTCACGCGCAGGTTTGCCTTGAGCAGATAGGCTACCGGCAATCCCGTGTAGTCGTGTAGCTTGTCCGCGACTTGCTGCTTTTCGTCGGCGCCCAGGTCCGTGCCGAGAGCGAGCGCGTGCGCGTAGGGTCCCATGGCAAACTGCTCGACCTCGCTCAGGAACGGCTCGAGGGCGGCAGGTTGCGTGGGTAGCTTCTTGTGGTACCACGCCGTGGCCGCGAAGGTGGGCAGGCCCAGCACATAAGGCAGGTCCACGCCCGGGTTTTGTGCGGGAATATCGATATCGGTCGTGAAGTTGAAGATCTGCGACAGGAGAATTACGCCGTTCAGGTCGGTGTTGTACTTGTTTTCGAGCATATTGGCCAGCACCGCCGAGCGCGTGGTCCCGTAGCTCTCGCCAAAGATGAACTTGGGCGAATTCCAGCGCCCATATTTGGTATCGAAGCGCTCGATGAATCGCGCGAACGCGGCGGCGTCGCCATCGATGGCCCAGAACGCCTTCTCGGCGTCTTTACCCATCAGCCGCCCGAACCCTGTTCCGGGCATATCGACAAAGACAAGGTCGCTCACATCGAGCAGAGAGTTGGGATTGTCGACCATGGTGTAGGGCGCGGCGGGCAGGTGCGTGTCGCCGGCCGTGACCACGTGCTTCGGTCCCAGCGACCCCATGTGCAACCAGACCGTGGAGCTGCCGGGACCACCGTTGTAGAAGAAGGTGATGGGCCGGTCCTCGGCCTTGGCGTCTTTCTTGAAGTAGGCCACGTAGAACATGCGCGCCACCGGCGGCGCATCCTTGGCTTTGTCGGGCGCGGTGAGCGCCAGTTGGCTTCCCGGCTGCGGTTTTCCGTCGGGCCCCAACTGCGCATCCTGGCCGTCGGTTGAGCCCACCGTGACGGTTCCAGCGATGGCGGTGTAGACAATGTGCTGGCCACCCACATCGATGGCGCCTTGCGTCGTGGAGTCGGGAGGCGGCGCCGGCTCGGCAGGCTTTTCGGCGGTCTTCTCTGTGGTCGCAGGCTTGGCCGTCTTGTCGTCCTGCGCGTTGGCCGAAGCCGCGAGGAAGAGCGATGCCGACACGAGAGCGGCAAGCGGCCGGGTGAATATTCTCATCTGCAGTCTCCGGGAAGGGAATCGAGCGAAAGATCAGTATAAGGGGCAGGACTTAGGATTTGCTGCTTACGATCCCCGGCTGGTTCCGCCCTGCAACCGCTTGGATACCTGCTCCACTTCGCGGAAGACGCGCAGCAGGTTCCCGCCCAGGATTTTGCGGCAATCCTGGGGCGAGTAGCCGCGCGCCATAAGCGCCGCAGTAATCTTGGGCAAATCGGCGGGCGAGTCAATCCCCTCGGGAAGCTGCCCCTGAATGCCGTCGAAATCGGAGCCCAAGCCAACGTGATCCGCGCCTGCCACCTTGGCAATGTGATCGAGGTGGTCGATGAGCAGAGAGAACGGAGGCCGCGGAACGCCATCGGCGGCCGCGCGTTTCAGCTTCTCGCTCGCAGCCTCCAGCGCTGCGCGCCCCTCTAGGGTTCGATCGCGTCCACAGGCCTTGGCCTTTGCCTTCAGTGCATCGACTTCTTTGTTCACCTCCGGTTCAATGGCCTGCAACGCGTCGCGGTACTGCTGCGAAAGAAACGCAGAGTAGAAGTTCACCTGCACCACGCCGCCCTTCGCATGTGGCCCGCCGGACCGCGCCACGGCGCGCAGCATGTCGTCGGTCAGATTGCGCGGCGCATCGCACAGCGCTCGCGCCGATGAGTGCGACGCAATCACCGGTGCCCGCGAGATCGCGAGCGTCCGGTAGAGTGTTTTATCCGCGACGTGCGAGATGTCGACCATCATGCCAAGCCGGTTCATCTCGTAAACCACGTCTATGCCGAACTCGGTCAGGCCTTTGCTGGTGTGCGGGACACTCGAAACATCGATATCGCCGGAGCTGTCGGCCCATCCGGTGGAGTTGTTCCAGGTGAGCGTCATATACCGCGCGCCCAGTGTGTAGTACTGGCGCAGCAGGGCCAGCGAGCTCTCGATGGAGTGCCCGCCTTCGATGCCAATAAGCGCCGCCAGCTTGCGATTGCGGCGCGCCCGCTCGATGCCCGCCGCTGTGGTGACGAATTCCATCCGAGCGGAATGTTTGGCCGCCTGCAGCTTCACGGCCTCGATCAATTCCAGGGTGCGTCGCGCATACTGGCCCTTGTACACGTCCGGGTCGGCCCAGACTGCGAAGAACTCCGCGCCCAGATTGCCCTTGCGTGCCGTCTCCAGGTTGAAGTCGCCGCCTTTGAGCGGGTCGCCGAGGTCGAAGTGTTCGTCGAGGAAGCGCTGTGGCGTGTCCACGTGTGTATCGATCACGATGGCGGAACGATGAACTTCAAGCGGAGTGGGGGGCTTCGATTTCGTCATGGAAGAAGTTGGACGGTTACAACTTGGCTCGATGCCAGGTGGAAATGACTGCGATCAGAAAAGGACTCTAGCGAAAAGTGCACATTGTCTTGCGAAGAGTGTATACCCCTCGACTGGCTAAGCCTGCGGAGCCTTGCCAACGGCTCAGAGCATCGCATGAACGAAATTCGGTGCAAAATAGGTTCCGTCGTGGCCGATAGGCAGGTTGCGTCCCGTAAGGACGCCAGGGAAATAGCCCAGGACAACCCGAGTTGGTTCGCCGCGGCGAACCAACCAAGGGGCAGTACTGGGAATGCGAGTCATTGCTCTCAGTGCAGCCCCGTAGGGGCGGTGCGAACTTTCAGCCGAGCGAAATCTCAGTTCATGCGATTGCCCTGGCCTGCGGCTTCCGCGCCCGGTTTCCGCAATTTCTCATTTGGTATACTGAAGGCCAGTGCGGAAGTGGTGAAATTGGCAGACACACCATCTTGAGGGGGTGGCGCCGAGAGGCATGCGGGTTCAAATCCCGCCTTCCGCACCACTTTTCCTGGTTTCGGACCAGGGTTTTGAAAGCAGCTAAAAATGCAGATTCTGTTTTACTTCGTTATTACCGTACACGTGATCGTGTGCTTCTTCCTGATTGGCGTGGTTCTGTTACAGCAGGGCCGTTCGGCCGATCTCGCCGGCGCCTTCGGCGGCCAGGGCTCGCAAACCGCCTTCGGTCCTCGCGCCGCGGCCAACGTGCTCACCCGCCTCACCACCTGGTCGGCCGTGATTTTTATGTGCACGTCCATCGCGCTCGTGGTTCTCTTTGTGCACACTACCGGCGTGCATTCAGTCACGGAAGGCCAGCACTCTGCTCCAGCCAGCGCTCCTGCCAAGCCGGGGAAGTGATGAAGGGACAAAAAGCAAAGGTTAGGGAGTAACGCTTCTCTGCCAGAGCTGAAGCTTTCGGTTGCTGGCCCAATGGCCTTGGTCGCAACTGGCGAAAGCCGGAGGCAACCACTACCACTGGAAGAGCCGCACAGCCATCATGCAAAGACAAACGCAGGAACCGGTAGATACCCCCTGCGTTTCTCAAAGATTGAATGCCCACCCGGCAGAGCCGGGCAATATCTCGTCATTCCTATGATTGCCGCATGTGATTATCATCACATGTCTACTGAGTCCATGCCTGCTAAAAGAATGTCGCACAATGACGCCAGTTCAGGAGACCCTTATGCCCCGTGACCGAAAGATGACCCGGTGCTTCATGAACGGAAAGAGCTGCATATACGAGAGGGATATCGATGAGACCCTCAATTCCAGAGATTCAGCTAGGGAGAAGAAGGCCTTTGTCGTAATGCCTTTCGGGGAAAAACTGGATGTCCTCTACCAGTGGGAGATCGCTCCTTTCCTTGCGAACGGCGGCGAAGACAACGGTGAAGCCGCCTACAAATGCAAGCCGGAAAGGGCAGACGATGTACGTCAAGTCGGCTTTATTATCTGCGAGAAGATCTGTAAACGGCTCCAGGAAGCTGATTACGTCGTTGTTGATGTGACCTACGATAATCCAAACGTATTTTATGAGTTTGGATTGGCAGCGGCACTCGGAAAGACTATCGTGCCGATCTGTGCCGGCGAAAAGTTGTCTGCCAGAAGAGAGTTTCTTGAAAAGCATTTGGATATCAAGCAAGCGCTCCCTTATCCTGCATTCGACATGTTTCGGGGGCAGCTGTCAAAGCATGCTTGGTCCTCAAGCGACTGGTCCCCCGATGAGCTATTCGAGCAAATGTCCGGCGATCCCATCACCGTACTCTACGATAGCCGCAACAGGTTAGCTAGTACCGGCCGTTATAACGACGCATACGATTTTGGCGCACTATGCCGTACCGCTGTAGGTACTGCGGTAACATCGATTTTTTCGCAGGATAACATCGTACGGAACCCTGAACTAAGGCTATATAACCAATCTAGGATTGACGCGATCAAGAAGCCACGCTCGATCGATCTTGCTACTGCGCAGCTGCGAGACGTTGTCGAAGCGTGCAGGGGAACTGCATGCGCGCTCGTCGATGTAACAAAGCACGATGCAGTAATGAACTTCTTCTGGCTAGGTTATATTCACGGGATCGGCGGGAACGCAATTCCCGTTAACTCATACTCTGGGCAGACGGTAGAAGGCGGTCAGCCACTCCAGGCGAGTGAGCGGGTTACGCCATTTGACACCAGAGCATTATGGCATATCGCGTTTCGCGAAGATCATCCTCTCGACTTGCTCAACTCTCTGCAGCAGATCTTGGAATATATTTATGTAAGAAAAGCAAGATACTTAAATCGTGAAGCGTTTTGGAAGAACATTCTAAAAGACAACAAGGTATCCATTTTTCTCGGCAGTCTCTATCTTGACGATCTCGGCCGAAATACAATCGGCGATTGGGACTATCGTACGGCGGCTGAGATCACAAACTACCTATCGACATCAAAAGAGACAATGAAGGTCACATTAGAGAGCCCACTGCCAAAGCGTTTGGACCCACCCGACGCCGGATATATCAGATGGCTTCAAGGTTTGCTGCGTGAAGATACGATAATCGTGGCCAGCGCCGACGTAAACGATTTGACGGAGGTTGCTCTGGCTGGAATTCTGGGAGAGCGACCTTTTCAGGGAATTTCTGAGAGCGACATTGGATTTAAGGGATACATAGGTTACAAAAGGTATCTTGAGGACACCAGAAGGGCCGAGACAACGAAGAAGGCATTTCCAGAAATGGCGTTTTACATAAGAGAATATGGCGACGAAAACTCGCGGGGGTTTCTTATTCAGGAAGGGGGCGCTCTTCGTAAGGTTCTGATGGAAAAACATGCATATCCTGCCGATCAGGAAGCACACGGAGTTAGAAAGTTGCTGGGTCAGCTTGTAGTCGCAAAAAATCCATTTGCGCCAGGGAAGTGGATTTTGATTGTGTCGGGTATCAGCGGACCAGCAACCTTGGGAATCGCTCAGATGCTGATCGGGTGTATGTATGAAGAGTTTACGATTAATAGCGCAACAGCGGTCCCGGAAAGCGAGAAAGCAAGAGTTGAGGAGTGCGTAGGAGCCTATCGGAAGCAAGTATCGATTGCTTCACCGATCGAAAGCGAAGGAAACAAAATGCCGTTCGGAGCGCTTTCGGAGCAGGCATTGGAGAGATTGCTCAGGATTGCCGACAAATCCGGAGGAGAAGTAAACGCAATAGTACAAGTTGATGTGTACTATCCGCCGCAAACGGTGCCGCGCTACTCGAACGACGACCGCAAGGTTATCGGCTGGGGATTTCCGAATCTGTCGGAATTTCTCAGAAGAGGGTGGGCTAACCCGAATGACCTTCGATGTCAGCTCCAAAAGGAATAGGGAAGAAGCAACGCGTTCGGTAGTGCCGAGGAGGGGCCCAGTCCCTAGCTTCCGCCCTTCACACCGGCGGCGGTGCATCCACTACCGGCACGCCGGGCGGCGGAGAAAAGTGGAAGGTCTCGGCCGGAATCGCTGCGTTCGGTTGTTCGCCTGTGAAAGTGAAGCGCGTAGTTGCGCCATCCGCCTCCACTACTTCAATGGCTGCGATCGCGCCATCCGCCGTTACCGATAGAGACAAGCGCGTCACGCGATTCTCCTGTCCCTTGGGCAGGCCGGTGAGCGTGTAATGGCCGTTGGAGACTCCCTCCAGCTTCAGCCCCGCCAGTTCCTTTTCGAGTTGCGTATGCCCCAGCAGAAAGCGGAGAGGCGAACGCAGATCGTCCAGTTCGCGAGCCGGAATCCGCTGTACCTGCGCGTCGCCCTGCGTATAAAGCCACGCGTACTTGCCATCGAGCAGAAAGATCTTTCCTGCGGGCGTGCTGTACTGCCACAACATGCGTCCCGGTTTACGCAAGAACAGCGTGCCGGTTTCGGCTCGCGTCATGCCCAGGCCTGCATATTCTTCGCGGAAGCCGGCCTTGAGCGAGTGCAATTGGTCGTAATGGCGATCAACGCGCGCGGCCAGATCGAGCGCGGTAGGCGGCGCTGTCTGGCCGAAAGAGAGAAGCGCGCAAGCGCCAAAACAGAGGAAGATTATGGCGGTGCGGGGTTGTACCGGGAAACGGACGCGCCGCCGGAGCACTGCGGCGGTCATTGCAGAAGCTGCGTGCAGTTGTTGCCGCCTGCCGGATCGAACTTGATTTGCCCGGTCTCGTCGATGCAGTAGCTGCGGTCTCCCGTCCTTCCCACTGTCTGGGGACGGGCGATCACTGTAAAGCTGTTGTAGCGGTCAACGTTGTTCGAAGTGACCTTGTCTCCGCACGCCAGGATGAATTCGTACCCCTGCTTGAATCCGGATGACAAGTCCGCGGGAAGCAATTGAGCGGCGCTAGCGGTGGGCGGCCCGGAGTGCGGGTCCCCGCCCAACGCATCCAAGGCGCAAGCATATCCTGTGGCCGGGTACGACTCTGCGTAGAGCAGCTGCGCCTGAACAATCTTCTGCAAGGAATTCACAGCCGACAACCCATTGGCCTTTTTCGTGTAGACGCCGATGCTGGCTATGGCCAAGAGAGAAAGAATGGCGATGATGGCCATAACGATTAGCAGTTCCATCAAGGTAAAGCCATTAGGCGCGACGAAACGGCGCATGCGATTGCGGGCGGACAAAACTTTGCGATTCATTGCGGTTTCAGTCCTTCTTGAGTGGGCCGGCAGTCACAGGCCCATCCGACAAAATGCTACAACGTACGGACGCAAATGGGAAATCTGGCGCTCGAAGATTGCTGCGCAAGCGATTCAGAAGTTGAGGTCCCGTCACTGATGCCTGGCTCCCAACCTTTAACCCCTGTGATAAAACTAAGCGGATGGACCACATTCGCCGCATGGGCGCCCTACGCCGCAAGCTGTCGCGCGCCGGGCTTTCCGGGCTCCTCGTCACGAACCCTCCCGATGTTCGCTATCTCTGCGGGTTCACCGGCTCCAGCGCGGCGCTGGCAGTAACGCGGCGAACGGCGCGATTGTTCACCGACAGCCGCTACGCGACCCAAGCCGGCGAAGAGGTGCACGCGGCGCAGGCGCAGATTGTGCAGGGCTCGCCGGCAGTGGCGGCAGCGCAATGGCTGGCCGCGCAGCCGGGCGCGAGCATGACAGGGTTCGACCCGGCGCGCACCACGGTGGCGGAACTCAAGCGATGGAAGATGGAGCTGCCCCGCCGGCTGCGGCGAAGTTTTCTGCAGCCGACACCGGCGCCGCTTGTCGAGACGCTGCGCGTGGTAAAGGATGAGAGCGAGCTGGAGGTGATGTCCGAAGCAGCGCTCGTGGGCTGCCGGCTATTCGAAGAGATTCTGGAGCTTCTGCGGCCGGGGATCGCAGAGATTGATGTGGCTGCGGAGCTGGAGCACAAAGCGCGGCTGCTTGGCGCCGAGGGCATGTCCTTCGAAACCATCGTCGCGAGCGGCATGCGGTCGGCCATGCCGCACGGACGCGCTACGGCCGCACGGTTGCCACGGCGGGGCTTTGTGACGCTCGACTTCGGTATAATCCTCAGAGGTTATTGTTCGGACATGACGCGGACCGTCTTTCTAGGCAAGCCAAAGCCCGGAGAGCGAAGAGCATACCAGGCTGTGCTGGAGGCTCAGGAGACCGCGGTGAATGCAGTGGCGCCGGGGGCAAGTTGCGCGGAGGTGGACGAGGCCGCGCGCAGCATCCTGCGCAGGGAAGGTTTCGGCGAGGCATTTACTCACTCCACCGGTCACGGCGTCGGGTTGGAAATTCATGAGCCGCCGCGAGTGGGAGCGGGACAGTCAACCCACCTGATGCCTGGCATGGTGGTAACGATCGAGCCGGGCATTTATCTTGCGGGCCAGTTCGGCATCCGTATTGAGGATATGGTGGCAGTAGCGCGCAACGGGAGCCACGTGCTCACGCCGGCGCCGAAGGCGCTCATCGAGCTTTGAAGCGCATAGTTGGAAAAGGTTGGTGCCCGTGCCTGGAGAGCCAAAGGGAAGAATGAAACCACAAGACATTGAAGATTTGCGGCAACTGATCGAGTTCTTAAAGCAGCATCAGGTGGCGGAGTTCGACATCGATCGCGGAGATCTGAAGCTGCGGCTGAAGTTTAATGCGCCGGAGAGCGGAGCAGCTTCACTAGGCGACCTGGCGCGGCTGCTGCAGACGGCGCCGCCCACTGTGGCCCAGGCGGCTGCGGCCAACACGCCGGCGGGAACAACCTCAACGGCGGCAGAGCCGTCCACCGTTGCCGAGGCCGGAGAGCACCTTGTTAGATCACCGATCGTGGGCACGTTTTACGGTTCGCCTTCCCCCGGCGCCGCAGCCTTTGTTTCGCCCGGAGATCGGGTGGAGAAGGGTCAGGTTATCTGCATCGTCGAGGCCATGAAGTTGATGAACGAAATCGAGTCGGACGTTTCCGGCGAAGTGGTTCGCTGCCTGGTTTCGAATGGACAGGCTATTGAGTTCGGCCAGCCGTTGTTTGCGATAAAGTCAGCGTAGTTAGCGGAGTTAGTTATCCAGCGCGCCAACTAATCGCTTCGCTTCCAACTCCGCTAACTACACTTTCTAAGGAATCCATGTTTCGTAAAGTTCTGGTTGCCAATCGAGGCGAGATCGCATTGCGTGTGCTGAACGCTTGCCGGGAACTGGGCATTCGCACGGTTGCCGTGTACAGCGAGGCAGACCGCAATTCGCTGCACGTGCGCTTTGCCGATGAGGCCATCTGCATCGGGCCGCCGCGCGCCTCGGAGAGCTATCTGAACGTGCCGGCGGTGATTTCAGCAGCCGAGATTGCAGACGTGGAGGCGATCCATCCCGGCTATGGCTTGCTGAGCGAGAACGCGAACTTCGCCGAGGTGTGCCGGGCTTCCAATATCAAATTTATCGGCCCGCCGCCCGAGGTGACTCGACTGATGGGCGAAAAAGAGAAAGCGCGCCAGGCCATGAAGAAGGCACGTGTGCCCATTCTGCCGGGATCGGACGGCATTCTGATGACCGCGGAAGAGGCGCGGAAGTGGGCCGAGAGGGTCGGCTACCCGGTTATTCTCAAGGCCAAGGCCGGCGGCGGTGGCCGGGGCATGCGCGTCGTGCGCCAGCCCGACGACCTGCCCAACCTGTTCCATGCGGCGTTCACCGAAGCGGCCAATGCCTTCGGCAATGGCGAACTCTACATGGAGAAGTTCGTCGACAACCCGCGCCACATCGAGTTCCAGATGCTGGCCGACGAGCACGGCAGCGTGGTTTCGCTTTTCGAGCGCGAGTGCTCCATCCAGCGGCGGCACCAGAAGCTCATCGAGGAGGCGCCGAGCCTGCAAGTGACCGCGAAGATGCGCGACGAGATCGGCCGGACGCTTTCAAAGTGCCTGAGCGACATCGGCTACCAGAATGCCGGCACGGTCGAGTTCCTGATGGACGCAAACCACCAACTCTATTTCATCGAGATGAACACGCGCATTCAGGTGGAGCATCCGGTCACCGAGGCGATTACCGGTGTGGACCTTGTGAAGGCGCAGTTGCGCATCGCCGCCGGCGAGCGCCTGGACGCGATTCTGCCTGCGAAGCTCGAGATGCGCGGCCACGCCATCGAGTGCCGCATCAACGCCGAGCATCCGCAGCGATTCACGCCTTCTGCGGGGCAGATTACCGCCTTCAATGTGCCGGGCGGGCACGGCGTGCGCGTGGACACGGCACTGTATTCCGAGGGCGTGATCCCGCCTTACTACGATTCGCTGATTGCCAAGCTGATTACTCACGGCACGGACCGTACCGAAGCCATCGCGAAGATGGAGCGGGCCCTCGGACAATTCATTGTGCGCGGAATCGATACCTCGATTCCGCTGCACCAGGAAATCTTTCGCGATGAAGGCTTCCGCGCCGGTGAGTTCGATACCGGTTTCATGGAGCGATTCCTGGCCGCCCGCGCCGAAGCAGAGAAGCAGCCTGAACCCGCGTAGCCAGAAGGAGCGCCAGCCTACGGCAGAGGGTTCACCGCAAGCCCGGCAGCTTGAGCGGTCCGGCGGTCTCGATCCATTGAATCCCTGCCGGCGAACCCTTCGTGTCGACCCGCCGCAAATAGAACCGCCAATTTGGGAACTTGCTGCGTCCGCTTCGGCGGACGCCAACTTGCTGCATTTGTCCGCATCCGGCCTGGCTCCGCTATCCCGCCATCGCAGCTCTTTTGGAGTACGTCTCGCCAGCCCGAACAGCTGAACCAAAATAAGTGCAAATTTCGACTCCACGGTGTTTTATCGCTTTTTATTCGCCCGCACGGACAAAATCCGGTATGCTGTTTGGGCAACGTGGAGGTTGCCCTGATGGACTATCAGAAAGACTTAATCGCCGAATTCGACCGCGAGGCCGCAAACACTCGGAAGATGCTCGATGCCATTCCGGCCGATGCCGATTTCAATTTCAAACCCCACCCCAAATCCATGAGCCTGGGCCGCTTAACCGGCCACCTGACAGATTTCTCCGGCGAGTGGGCGCTCTCGACCCTGACCAAGGACAAGATTGAGTTCAGCCCGGACAGCAGTTGGAAGCCATTTGTACCCACAAACAAGGCCGAAGCTCTTGCGAAGTTCGATAAGGACCTTGGTGGGACGCGTGCAGCGCTAGTCGCCACAACCGGAGCCATGTGGGACCGGAATTGGCAGCTTGTGTGGCAGGGCCAGGCCGTGATCAACGAGCCCAAGCACCAAGTGTTTCGCGGTGCCGTTCTGAACCACATGATCCACCACCGCGGCCAGTTGACCGTGTACCTGCGGCTGCTCGGCGCGAAGGTTCCGGGGACCTATGGGCCGAGCGGCGACGAAATGTGAGAAAAAGCAGGCAATAGGGAATAGGCAACAGGCAAATAGCCGGTAGGGAGTAGATGCGCTCCCTGTTGCCTATTGCCTAATGCCTATTGCCTGCTGTCTGTTCTACTCTGGACTTATGCCGTTCTCCTTTCCGAAGATCTATCCCATCCTCGATAGTTCTGTGATTCCGCAAGCGGGGCGTGAGGCGTTCCTGCATCGGCTGGGCAGTGAACTGGCCGAGGCGGGCGTGGAACTGCTCGAATATCGCAACAAGACAGGCACCGAGGCCGAGCTGATGGCGGACGCGGAGACCCTTCGCGCGGCGCTGCCTTCGGAGAAGGTGAAGTTAATTCTCGATGATCGGGCCGATCTGGTTGAGCGCATGGGTTTTGATGGCGTTCACGTGGATGCGGGCGACGTGACGCCGGCTGAGGCCCGGCGGACGGTAGGACCGGAGCGCATTGTGGGCACGTTTGGCGGGAGCGAGGGGCTGGTGCCGGGGATTTTGAGCGAGCCGGTGGATTACCTCTCGATCGGCCCGGTCTTCGCCACCACAACCAAGCAAACCACCAGGGCGCCGATTGGCGTGGAAGGCGTGCGTCGGTTGCGCAAAGAAGCCGGTCCCGATGCAGTTCTGGTGGCGGTGGGAGGCATCACGCTCGCAACTGCGCCCGCGGTTCTGTCGGCAGGAGCAAGCGTAGTCGCCGTCGCCGCCGCCATCTTCCGCAGCGCCGATCCGGTGGCCGAGTTCCAGCGATTGAAGGCGGTGCTTTATTAGAAAAGTGCCGGGAAGTGTCCGGAAACGAGACAATACTGTTTCCATTCAAGGCAAATTGCCCGGAATTGGGACACTCCCGTCTTAGTGAGAGACAGGCACTGTCTCGAAATGATGCAGTCTCTGCCTGCAAACGATACAGTCGCGAAGAACCGGGAAGCAGAGCGCCGCGCCTCGGGCCGGTCTTGCGTAGGCGTCTTGGTTGCGTATCGTATGATTGCGTTACGCGTTCCCTCGAGCCGATTCGGCTGGCCAGAGACAGATTGCCCCACCTAATTTGATTGCCAGGGAGGAAGCCGCCCTTTGATTTCCCGATTGCTGCGTACTAAGCCAATGTCGGTGCTGCGCGATGAAGCGAGCGAGCAGGGCGAGCACACCTTGAAACGCTCGCTTGGAGCCGTGAACCTGATTACGCTTGGCATTGGCGCGGTGATCGGCGCAGGCATTTTTGTGTTGACCGGCCAGGCCGCGGCGCTTTACGCGGGTCCGGCCGTGGCGCTGAGTTTCGTGTTGGCCGGCCTCACCTGCGCGTTTGCCGGGCTGTGCTACGCCGAGTTTGCGTCGATCATTCCCATTGCCGGGTCGGCGTACACCTATGGGTACGCCACGCTAGGTGAGCTGGTGGCGTGGATCATCGGCTGGGACCTGGTTTTGGAGTACGCGTTTGGCGCGTCCACTGTAGCTTCGGGGTGGGCAGGGTATTTCAATAGCCTGCTGCAACAGTTCGCGATTTACATTCCCCCGCAACTGACCGCTCCCACCGGTACGCATCTGGTGTTCTACCAGCGCCAGTGGCTGCCGGTTATGTCGCTGCCTCCGGGAGTGAGCGATGCTGGCCTGCCCCACGTAACCGCCGCCTTCAACCTGATCGCCATTCTGATTGTTATGGCAATCACGGTCATTCTCGTCATCGGGATCAAGGAATCGGCGAACTTCAACTCTGCAATTGTGTTCGTGAAGTTGAGCGTGGTGGGGATTTTCCTTGTCGTCGGCGGATATTTTCTCATGCACCATCCCGATGTTGCGCGCACGAACTGGCATCCCTACATTCCTCCCAAGGACGCCGCCGGAAACTTCGGCTGGAACGGCATTGCCAAGGGCGCGTCCCGCATTTTCTTCGCCTATATCGGTTTCGATGCGGTCTCGACGGCCGCTCAAGAGGCCAAAAAGCCGCAGCGCGACATGCCGGTCGGCATACTTGGGTCGCTGTTCATCTGCACGATTCTTTACATCCTGGTGTCGCTGGTGCTGACCGGCTTGGTGAGCTACAAGACGCTGAACGTCGCGGCGCCGGTGGCCTTGGGCATCGACGCGACAGGCGTGAGCTGGGGATCGCTCTTGGTAAAGATCGGCGCGGTCTTCGGGCTGGCCACGGTAATGCTGGTCATGCTGCTCGGCCAGACGCGCGTCTTCTACTCGATGTCGAAGGACGGGCTCTTGTGGAAGTGGGCATCGGCGGTGCATCCCAAGTTCCGCACGCCTTGGATCACCACGATCGTTTTCGGAATCGTTGCCGCGCTGTTTCCTGCCTTCCTTCAGATCGAACAGCTTGCGCAACTCGTGAACATCGGCACGCTTCTGGCCTTCACGATCGTCTGTGCAGGCGTGTGGGTGCTGCGCGTGCGCCATCCTGAAATGCCGCGGCCATTCAGGGCGCCGCTGGTGCCCCTGGTGCCCTTGCTTGGCATCGTGTCGGCTCTCTACCTCATGTCGCGGCTCGCGCTGATCACGTGGGAGGTGATGATTGGATGGTTGATCTTCGGATTGATCATCTACTTCACCTACAGCCGCAAGCACAGCAAGGTACAGCAAATGAAGAGCGCGCAAGCGGCGGACTGAAAGGCGTAATTCTCAGCTAGTACCCGCGGCCTCCCTGCGGGGAGGCCGTTTTGCGTGGAGAAGTCAAAAGAACGCCGCGTTATACCGTGGTCTTGGCGCAGAAGGCGTCGAAGGCGCGCATGAGCTCGGTGGCGATGTCCTGCGCGGTGGATTGCTCGATGACGGATCGTTGCATGAGGTAGACGAGTTTGCCGTCACGCAGGATGGCGACAGAAGGCGAGCTCGGCGGATTGCCCTCAAAGTAGCTGCGAGCGCGCTCCGTGGCCTCACGATCCTGGCCTGCGAAGACGGTGATCTTGCGATCGGGCGGGTTGGGTGAGTTGGTGAGCGCAAGACGGATGCCGGGTCGAGCTTTACCCGCGGCGCATCCGCAAATGGAGTTGACAACGACGAGTGTGGTTCCCGGCTGGGCGAGCGCGGTGTCGACCTCCTCGGCGGTGCGGGTTTCGCTGATTCCGGCGCGAATCAGTTCTTCGCGCATGGGAATGACCATCGGTTCTGGGTACACATTTACCTCCAGCAGAGAGCGGGCCTGAGCGATGCGGGCATCGAGATAAAACCATTGCCTGTCGGATATGATTTTGTGCCGATCCCGCCTTACTACACGGTTCCGGAGCAGGGGAAGCTGCCTAGTATTTATTTTACAGGTTTAGGCAGCTTGAGACTACTGCCGTGAGTTGCGAGGGCAACTATGGGCCTGAAGTGCGCCGCACAGTGCGGTAGTCTTGTTGTTTGAAGATCCAGGAAAACATTGCGCTGGCGCCGCTGACGACCCTCGGCATTGGGGGCCCGGCGCGGTGGTTTGCCGAAGCCGCGAGCGAAGCGGAAATTGCCGAGGCATGCGCGTGGGCGCGCGCGCGGGAGGTTCCGCTCTTTGTGTTGGGCGGCGGGAGCAATGTGCTGGTGTCGGATACAGGCTTCGATGGCCTCGTCCTGCACGTGGCGCTTCAGGGCATGGCACTCGAGGGCGATCTGCTGTGCGCAGCAGCGGGAGAGCCCTGGGAGCACTGCGTTGAACAGGCCGCAGAGGCAGGATTGGCCGGGGTAGAATGCCTCGCCGGAATTCCCGGCACCGTGGGCGGGACGCCGGTGCAAAATGTGGGCGCCTACGGGCAGGAGGCGGCCTCGGTCGTCGAACGCGTGCACGGCTTCGACCGCCTGGCGCAGCAGTTCGTAGAGTTCACGAATGCCGAGTGCGGATTTGCGTACCGCCGTAGTCGCTTCAACACTACGGATCGGGGAAGGTACGTAGTCGTGCGCGTCGATTACCGGTTGCGGCGAGGCGGCGCTCCGACGCTGGCCTACGCGGATCTCAAAGCGCATTTCGCAGGCTGGAAAATGATGCCTTCGCTCGCTGAGGTTGCCGATGCAGTGCGCGGAATCCGCAAGAACAAGGGCATGCTACCCGTGGAAGACGCTCCGGAATGCCGCAGTGCGGGCAGCTTTTTCAAGAATCCGTCCGTCGCGCCGGAGGTCGCCGAGCGCGCAAAGCAAATTGCTGCGGGCGTTGCCGTGCGCACGTTTCCTGCAGATGGCGGGCTGGTGAAGATTCCCGCCGCGTGGCTGATTGAGCAAGCTGGATTCAGCAAGGGATATGCGCTGGGCGCGGCGGCGATCTCGTCGCGGCACACGCTGGCCCTGGTGAACCGCGGCGGTGCGACGGCTGCGGAGATTCTCGCGCTCGCGGAAAAGATCGGAGCGGCGGTTGAAGCGCGGTTCGGCATCCGGCTGGAGATGGAGCCCGAAAGGATCGGTTTTTAGGGCGTCTTTAGTCGTGCGGCGATCCGCTCGCGTTCGGCGGCGAGGACCTGGGCGGCGGGTCCGAGCGCGGCGAGGCGGCCTTCACGCAAGAACAAAACTTCCGCGCTCGTGGCCAGCGCGTCCGTTGCATCGTGAGTGGCCATGACAGCCTGGACGCGATTCTCTTTGAGCCATAATTGCAAACGTTCGAGGAGCGCATCGCTGGCTGGGCCATCGAGCGCTGCGAATGGCTCGTCGAGCAGAAGGAGCCGCGGAGCGGGCGCGAGAGCGCGGGCGAGCGCGACCCGTTGCGCCTCGCCGCCTGAGAGGTCCGGCGGACGGCGCCTGGCGAGATGAGTTGCGTCTGCAAGCGCGAGCATTGCATCGACGCGCGCGGCACGAGCGTCGCGATCGAGATGGCGCAGACCGAAGGCAACGTTAGCGGCAACGGTGAGGTGAGGGAAGAGCGCGGGCTGTTGCGCGACCAGCGCGGTATTGCGCCGGTCGGGCGCGAGATGCAGGCTGGCGGCGGTATCTGTGAGCGCGCGCTGGTCGAGTGCGATGCGGCCGCGAGCGGGGCGGTCGAGACCAGCGAGCAGGCGCAGCAATGTGCTTTTCCCCGAGCCGGAGGGCCCGAAGACGACCGTCCAATCGGAGGCGAAGGCGCACTCCACTTGGAGATGGAAGCTGCCGCGGCGCGCATCTAAAGAGAACTCAAGCACGGCGCGGCGCTCCGTGCTTCTGGGTTTTGGAGTAGACCAATGTCAGGGCCAGAATGCTCATGCCGAGCAGAATGGCGGCAGTGCGATTGGCGGCTGCGTAGTCGAAGTTTTCAACCTGGTCGTAGAGGACGATAGAAAGCGTGCGCGTGGAGCCTGGAATGTCGCCGCCGAGCATCAGAACCACGCCGAACTCACCAATGGTGTGCAGAAAGCTGAGCACGACGGCAGCCAGCATCGAGCGGCGCGCGAGAGGAACGAGAATGCTCGTGACCAGCCGCACAGGACCGGCGCCAAGGAGACGCGCAGCATCGACAAGGGCAGTGTCGACGGCGGCGAAGCCCGCCACAAGCGGCTGGACAGCGAATGGCAGGCTGTAGATGATCGAGCCGACAACGAGGCCATTGAACGAGAAGGCGAGCGGATGGCCGAGGAGGGCCGCGATGCCGCGGCCGACGGCGGTGCGGGGACCGAGCAGGACGAGAAGAAAGAATCCAAGGACCGTGGGCGGCAAAACCATAGGCAGCGTGGCTAGAGCTTCCAGCGCGGCGAGCCAGCGGCCGCGGCCCAACACGAGCAACGCCGCAAGGGGCACGGCGATGGCGAGAAGAATCGCAGTGGTTACCGTGGCCAGACGAAGCGAGAGTGCGAAGGCTTGCCAGTCCATTGCTTCAATCAACAGACTATCGCCCGTACGCAAGAAAACCTAACGATTTCCGCCTGCAGGAGCCGGCCATCGCTCAGTAGCGCCGGTCTCCAGGCCGGCGGTAGTGTGGGTTTCCTAACTCACGCGCTCATTCGCCGCGCATAATTCATCCAAGCGCGGCGTCACTTCGCCGGCGTGAGGCCGCTCTTGGCAAGTTGAGCCTGCACTGCGGACGAGAGCAGAAAGTCGAGGAGCTTGTGGACGGCTGCGCGTTGCTTCGTGTTGCTGACGATGACCGCGCCCTGTTCGATGGGCGGGTAAAGATTGCGCGGGATTACGAAATATTGACCGTCGGCACTGAGGCGCGGCGTGAGCGCAGAGGTGAGCGAGATGAGTCCCACCTCGGCGTTGGCCGAGTCGGCGAACTGGGCAGCCTGGGCGATGTTTTCGGCAGTCACGATGCGCGGCTTGAGCGTGTCGTAGAGACCGAGGCTTTGAAGGGCGGCGACGGCGGCGCGGCCGTAGGGCGCGCGATCGGGATTGGCGATGGCGAGGCGCTGCAGGGCGGGCGAGCGCAGCAGGTCGAGCGAAGGCGGCGGTAGACGCGAATCGTTGAGCGCCCAGAGGACGAGCGTGCCTTTGGCGTAGGTGATGGGCGTGGTGGAATCGGCTGAACCGGCCGCGTCCGCCAGGCCGTCGGCGATGAGGCGCTTGGGATAACTTAGGTCTGCGGAGAGAAAGAGGTCGAAGGGCGCGCCGTTCTCGATTTCCGTGGTGAGCATGGCCGAGGCCTGGTAGGTGGCTTCGACATGAATGCCGGTGGCCTGCTGGAATTGCGCCAGGATCGGCGGCAGTACGGGCTCGAGATCGGCGGCGGCAGCGATGCGCAGCGGGGTTTGCGCGCAGAGGGGCGCGGCGAGCAAGCACGCGAAGATTGCAAGACAAAGTGACTTTGACATGAGCGGCGAGCACTCCATCTACTGCAGGAATCGCCGTACACTGGTAGGCTAACACCAGGACTATGAACGATAACTTGCATCAGTTGCGCTGTTTCGGGTGCGATAGCCGGATCGCGGGCGCGGAGGCGCGTCCGGACTTTCGCTGCGCCCAATGTGGAGAGCTGTTTGAAGTGGAGTATCCGGGCTGGAACCGGCGCGGAGGGCCTGACCGGCCGAATCCCGGTGCCTTGAAATGGCTGTGGAGGGAACGGCGCTGCTCCGGTGAACCGCTGGACGCGTCGGGTGTGTGGCGCTTTCGTGAGTTGCTGCCGATTCTCGATAACTTTGGCAACGCCGTGTCGTTGCGCGAGGGCAATACGCCGCTCTATCATCTGCCGCGCGCGGCTAAGGCGCTCGGGGTCGACCAGCTTTTTGCCAAGCACCAGGGCATGAATCCCTCTGGCTCCTTCAAAGATACGGGCATGACGGCGGCGCTGAGCGTGGCGCGCGAGCGGCGATTCGAGTGGGTGGCGTGCGCATCGACGGGCAACACGTCGGCGGCGATGGCGGCCTACGCATCGCGGGCCGGGCTGCGCAGCTTGGTGCTGATCCCCGATGGCAAGATTGCGTGGGGCAAATTGTCGCAGGCGATGGACTACGGCGCAGTGACCTACCAGTTGAAAGCGGATTTCGACGGCTGCCTGAAAGTGCTGACTGAGATCGTGAAGCAGGCGCCGATCTACCTGCTGAATTCGGTCAATCCGTACCGGCTGGAAGGGCAGAAGACGCCGGCCTTCGAGATCGCCGAGGCCATGGACTGGAACGTGCCTGACCACCTGATTGTGCCCGGCGGCAACCTGGGCAACAGCTCGGCACTGGGCAAGGGCTTTCGCGAGATGCGCGAACTGGGATTGGTGGCGCGCATGCCCAAGATCTCAGTGATCCAGGCGGCGGGGGCAAATCCACTGGTTCGGAGCATCGCCGCTAACCACGGCGCGACACTCGAACCGGTCGAAGCGCACACCCGCGCCACGGCTATTCGCATCGGCAATCCCGCTTCGTGGCGCAAGGCCGCGAAGGTGATCGAAGAGAGCGGCGGCTGGTGCCTCGATGTGACAGAGGCGGAGATCGCCATTGCTAAGGCTGAGATAGGCTCGGAGGGGTTGGGCTGCGAGCCGGCTTCGGCCGTCACGTTAGCGGGACTGAAAAAGCTGCGTGCACAAGGCGTAGTTCGGTCGAACGAGACGGTGGTTCTGGTGCTGACAGGACACACTCTCAAAGACGCCGACTACACCATCGATTTTCATCGCGGAACGCTGCTGATGGACGACGAGAAAAAGGATCGCGTGGCGGAAATCGAGGCGCTGCGGCGCGACGCCGCCACGCTGGATGCGACGCCGGCTGCTGTTCTGGCCGCGCTGAAGGGCAAAGTGGGATGAGCGATGCAAGAAAGACGGGCGGAATCCGGCTTCGCTTGCCCGCGACCTCGGCGAATTTAGGCCCCGGCTTCGACGCGGTTGCCGTGGCTCTCGGTTTCGATTTGGAGATCGAGGCCGAGGCGGCGCAGGATTTCTCGATCGCAGCTTCGGGACGCGATGCCGATCGTTGCGGGCGGCTCAACCACAACCTGATTATCGAAATCTACAAGGACCTGCTTGAGGCCAATGGGCGGCCGATTGTGCCCCTGGCGCTCAAAGTGAGGAACGCGATTCCGCTGGGGATGGGATGCGGGTCGTCGGCAGCGGCGCGTCTGGCGGCGATTGCGCTCGCCGTGCACTTCGGGCAACTCGGCTGGGACACCGGCCGCGTGCTCGAAGAGGCGTACGCGATGGAAGGGCATCCGGACAACGTGGCAGCGTGCTGGCTGGGCGGATTTGTGAGCGCGGTGTGCGAAGGCAGGCGGGTGCACGCGGCGCGCGTCGCTCCCCCGGAGGCGTGGCGCGCGATCGTTGCGCTGCCTGCCGAACCGCTGCCGACCAGCAAAGCTCGGGCGCTGCTGCCGGTAGCCTACGCAATGGAAGACGTCGTGGCGAACCTGCAGTCGGCGGCGGTTCTGGGTTTGGCCTTCGCGCAAGCGCGGGGAGATTTGCTGCGGCTGGCGATGAACGACCGCATTCACCAGCCCTATCGCGCGCCGTTTTGTTCGCTGCTGCCGCTTTTGCTGCCGCTGGCGGGCAAAGATGGGATTCTGGGCGTTGCCCTCAGTGGCGCGGGACCGGCAGTTCTGCTGGTGATTGACGGCGAGGAAAACATACAGGCCGCGATTTCCACAGTTCGGAAAGCGACGGAAGATCGCATTGCGGCGGAGCTCACAGCCTGCCGGTTCTCTTTGATCGGCGCTAGTCAAATTACTGAAAATAAATAATTTCGATAGGGGGATTTGCCCAAGCTTGGCGGGTAGGTCTTGAGTTATCAATGAGTTAAGAAGGGTGCAAAGTTAGACAACATCTTACCATTGATTACGCCTCTCATTACCTAAGTTTGCTTGCTATTTATCGATTAAACAACTACATTTTCAACGTGAGCAGTTCTGGGGGAGGGCTGCTCTAGCGCCCGTGGTTCTTAATGGACCCGGGCGCTTCTATTTGTATACGACGCTAATCCGCGCACTACCCCGAGCGTGAAACTTGGCGCGGCGGCGGCATATCGGCGACCTATCTTTGAAGGGCGCGCACACAGCGCGCGTGCCTAGCTTGCGACTTTGCTTGGTTCTTGCGCATCGGATGTGTAGAACGATTCCTGTACAATGACCGATGCGAGGGATCTGTAAGGAGGATCATGGCTGGGCAGAGTGTGTTGGAAGTGAACGATGAGAATTTCGACCAGGAGGTGCTGCGTAGCGAGCAGCCGGTTCTGGTGGATTTTTGGGCTGGGTGGTGCGGCCCCTGCAAGGCCGTCGCGCCGATTGTTGATAGTGTCGCAACGGCGTACGCGGGCAAGTTGAAGGTGGCCAAAGTGAACGTGGATCAGAATGGCGCGACGCCATCCCGTTACGGAATCCGCGGCATTCCTGCGCTGTTGTTTTTCAAGGGCGGCAAAGTAGCCGACCAGATTGTGGGTTACGTGCCACAGGACGTGATTGAAGAAAAGATACAGCGGCTGCTGGCGTAAGCAGCGCGAGATTTAGAATGCGGAATCGAGAAGGCTCGGGGATGCCCCGAGCTTTTTTGTTGGCTTGGTTGTTTTACACACGGCCGCGGAATTGAATGATGCGGCGGCGGTCGCGTTTGGTGGGCCGGTGTGCGGGCAGGGGCGCAAACTGCTGCATGGCTCTGCGCTCTTCAGCGGCGCGCAGACGCGCTTCGCGGCCGGCATCGGTCTCGCGATAGAGAGTTTGCGCAACCGATGCGGGGCCGCGCATCAGGCTCACCCCCAGGACATCGATCTCAAAGCGGCCCGATTCGCTTTCAATTTGCAAGCGGTCGCCGGGGCGGACTTCGCGCGCGGGCTTGGCGCGAAAGCCATTCGCTTCGATCCGGCCCAGTTCGCAGGCGCGCGAGGCCATGGCGCGGGTTTTGAAGAACCGCGCGGCCCAGAGCCACTTATCGATGCGAAGGGCTTGGAGTGACGCGTCGGGAGTCATCGAAGGTTGTATGCATTCCTCTCGATCTCACACCAGTGTTGCAGGCCGGCGGTGCATGAAACAAGCGGTTCACATCCTCGCAAGTTGGCGTCGCTTTACGAGCCGCTGCCGCGGACATCCGGCGAGTTCGTCCGACGTTTGGATACTGCAATCGTTGTGGGTGAATGACAGGGTCGCGCTACAAGAGTCCGGCAGATCTTATTTCTTAGGCTCCGTCTTCCATATGTAAAGGTGCTCTGCGTCGCTCGACGTAGCTACGGCAATGCCGCGAAGCCTCGTGGCACGATTGAGAGCGGCGCGAATGTTCTCCTTGGAGTCGGGAAGCACTTCGAGGGGGATCTTGAGCGCACTTCCATGTTTGAGCCGATCGATATCGCGCAGAAGCCGGGTGACAATGCGTTTATGCTTGCCATCGCGCCCCTTGGGGACGTCGCCTTGGAGGATGGACTCGAAACTCGCATTTTTGATTTCGCTATCTTTCGGCATATTTACTCCTTCGATTTGCATACAATGTGTACACCAACGTATCAATAACCTAATCTAGACATACTTTACACGTGTAGTCATGCAAATCAACACTAAACGTATGCTTATTTTATGGTGGCACCAAACACTTTCTTCATAATCGTCTCTGTTTCATTCGTAGAGATTGTCCTTCGGGCACGTGGAAAGTGCCTTTCTTGCACGTAAAGTAATTCATCTGAAAAGACTTACCCCGTAGAGAAAAAATGGTGCTAGGGTTCGTTCAGAGGTGCATTGTCTTTATGCCTGGAACACGAACTTCCCCCGTCGTCCCCATCGATCAAGTTCCCACAGCCGATAGCAGCCCTTATCGCCGAACGATACTCGTGGTCGACGATGAGTCGGCGATTGCCGATACCCTGACCGAGATTCTTTCGCGAAATGGATATGCCGCGATGACCGCGTACGACGGGCCAAGCGCGCTGGAGATCGCGTTGCTAACGCCTCCGGAGTTGCTTATCGCCGATGTTGCGCTGCCGGGCATGAGCGGTATCGAGCTTGCGATTACCATCAGGCGCATCTTTCCTGACTGCAAGGTTCTCCTGATTTCCGGTCATGCGTCTACCGCGGACCTGCTGGCAACGGCACAACGCGCTGGGCACATATTCACGCTGCTGGCGAAGCCGTTGCATCCGAGAGAGCTATTGGCAAGGGTGTCGGAAAGTCTCAGGCCGCTGACCGGCATGGCCGTTTAGTTGCCTGCAAGGCAGCGGTTGCGAGCAGTAGCGGTAGCCAACAAGCTCGTGCAGCTAGCCCGATGATCGCGCTTAGATGAGATGCTGACCGGTCCATGCCTGCGTGGCCATAGCCGTAGATGGCCCAATCGTGAAGGCAAAACAGGGCATTTACGATGGGGCTACCCATATTTCGTCAAGGCGCTCCCCCTGCGCACACAACTCTCCACGTCCCTCTGAAGCCAAGACTTCAGGGCGTTGTGTATCGGTTTGCAGATGATTCCCGCTTCCGCGCTCCAGAAGAAGCTCAGCGTCCCATATTTTCGCGTTTCTCCTTACGGAACCCTTACTCCATTCGGGCGCGCTTTCGAATAAAGTAAAGAGAACTCCGATGGAGCCCGAAGCACGATGAGTTTTTACGACGCACTGGAGGCCGGCACGCACGTCGATTCCTACCGCATCGACGCGGTAGTGGCGCGCAGCGGCATGGCCACCATTTATCGCGCCACCGACCTTCGCGACGGCCGAACTGTCGCCCTTAAAATTCCCCACCCCGACATGGAAGCCGATCCCCTCTTCTACGACCGCTTCAAACGCGAGTCCGCCATCGGCGAGCGCCTGGACCACCCCAATGTGATGCGCGTGTTCGGGGGCGAAAAGGGCTCCCGCGTCTACATGGTCATGGAGTGGTGCGAGGGCCGCTTGTTGCGCCGCATCCTCGACGAAGGCCGCATCGGTTACGACCGCGCCGTGCGCATCGCCGAAGGCGTGCTCCAGGCTCTGGCCTACATTCACGCGAACGGTGTGGTGCACCGCGACCTGAAGCCGGAAAACATCCTGGTTGACGACAACGACAACATCAAGCTCATCGATTTCGGCATCGCCGGCGATTCGTCCTCGCGCCGGCTCACCTACGCCAACTTCACCACCGCGCTGGGCACGCCCGATTACATCGCTCCCGAGCAGGTGAAAGGCAAGCGCGGCGACGGACGCAGCGACATCTACTCCATGGGCGTGATCCTCTACGAGATGCTCACCGGCAGACTGCCTTTCAGCGGGCCCACGCCGCTTGCCGCCATGAACGATCGCCTGCTCAACCACCCTGTTCCGCCGCGCGTAGCCGACCCCTCCGTCACGCCTCAGATGCAGGAGATCCTATACCGCGCATTAGAGCGCGATCCCAAAAACCGCTACGCCCGCGCCGAAGAGTTCCTTCACGATCTCGAGCACCCTGAAGAAGTCGGCGTCGAAGACCGCGCAGAAATCCACGACTGGCAGAACCGCAAGTCACCCCTGACCCGAAAGATTCTCTACTACAGCGGTTTGGCCCTCATTCCCGTGGTCATTTTGCTGCTCATGGTGCTCATCGCCCACCATCGCTAGCCGCCCGCAGCGAAAAATGCGCCATGCGGGACACAGACGGTGAACCCGCCCAACGATTGGGCAGCGCGCCGATAAACTCAATTAATTCAACAGGGCTTCGATTACTGAGGACTGTTTATTCCCGCCATCGGACACTAGTGACAAGCTACTGGGAACGTTTTCCACATCCTCGTCTTCCAAATCCTCACGGATTCCTTATGCTGGAAGCACTAGGATTCCTGAGAATCCTGGGCGATTGTCCCATCCGCAGTGAACTTGTGCTTAGGATCTGCTTCCACCCCGTGTGCGCAGCGATCGATGCGGGAGCGTGGGTAGCAGGCATTCATCATTGCAATGTTTTGTGATTGATTCAGCAATTTGTCTTTGGCATGTTCGAACAAAGCTGTATCTGGCGATTGCAGTACTTGGGCCGGCGCAATCTGTTAATAGGATCCCCTCCCGCCGCCGGTCCGGGGTGAGCAGGAAACGCTGACCAGGCTCAATCTCCAGAACGCGCCTTTCTCGGATTTGCCGCCGCCTACCACCATGCAATCTGTTCTTGAATTGCACAACTGCAATCGAAAGGAGAAGTAAGAATGCCGCGTACTCCCGATGACGTGAAAAAGCTTGCCAAAGATTCCGGCGCCAAAATAGTCGATCTGCGTTTTATCGACTTGCCGGGCATGTGGCAGCATTTTTCCATTCCCGTAGAAGACCTCGAAGATGACTTGTTCAGCGATGGCATCGGCTTCGATGGCTCGAGCATCCGTGGCTTCCAGCAGATTCACGAAAGCGACATGCTGCTGGTGGCCGATGCGGAATCCGCGCAGATGGACCCGGTTCTTTCCGTGCCCACCATCAACATTATCTGCAACGTGATCGATCCCATCACCCGCAAGCCGTACAGCCGCGATCCGCGTCACGTCGCGCAAAAAGCCGAAGCGCACCTGAAAAGTTCGGGAGTCGCCGACATCAGTTACTGGGGCCCTGAAGCCGAGTTCTACATGTTCGATAGCGTTCGCTACGACCAGAACGCGCAGAGCGGCTACTACTACGTCGATTCCCGCGAAGGTGTCTGGAACACGGGCCGCGACGAGAGCCCTAACCTCGGCTACAAGATCCGCCACAAGGAAGGCTACTTCCCGGTGCCGCCCTCCGATCAGTTACAGGACATCCGCTCGGAGATTCTGCTGGCACTCGGCAAAGTGGGCGTCAAGGTTGAAGTGCAACACCACGAGGTGGGCACCGCAGGCCAGGCCGAGATCGACATGCGTTTTGGCCCGCTCACCAAAATGGCCGACAACCTGCTTTGGTACAAGTACATCATCCGCATGATCTGCAAAAAGCACGGCATGACGGCAACCTTCATGCCTAAGCCGCTCTTCGGCGACAACGGATCGGGCATGCACGTGCACCAGAGCCTCTGGAAGGGCGATACCAACGTCTTCTACGACCCCAAGGGCTACTCCCTGCTGAGCCAGACCGCGAAGTATTACATCGGCGGCCTGCTCAAGCACGCTCCGGCGCTGCTCGCCATCTGCGCGCCGACCACCAACTCCTATCGCCGCCTGGTTCCGGGCTACGAAGCGCCAGTTAACCTGGCCTACTCGCAGCGCAATCGCTCCGCGGCCTGCCGCATTCCCACCTACTCGACGAGCCCCAAGGCCAAGCGCATTGAGTTCCGCTGCCCCGACCCCTCCACCAATCCCTATCTCTGCTTCCCGGCACTCCTCATGGCCGGCCTCGACGGCATCAAGAACAAGATCGATCCCGGCGAGCCGTGGGACAAGGATTTGTATGAACTTGAGCCGGAAGAGTTGGCCAAGATCAAGAGCACGCCCGGCTCGTTGGGCGAGGTTCTCGATGCTCTGGAAAAGGATCACGCCTTCCTGCTCGAGGGCGGCGTCTTCACCAAGGACCTGATCGAAACCTGGATACACTACAAGCGCACGCGCGAGCTGGCTCCCGTCAACCTGCGGCCGGTACCGTACGAGTTCTTCCTCTACTACGACCTGTGAGACGAATTCGGGTTTACTCCCGATCGCAAACAGTCAGGGCGGTGGCCATAAGCGGTTCGCCGCCCTGATTCTTTTTGCCCCCCGTCGTCAGTCCTTGTGCCTCTCGTCACAATGAGTTACGAGGCGAACGCTCCAAAGTGGCAAGAGAGGTTCGATCTGCGCCGCTGTTCTTGTTTGTTTCGTTTGTCCCTGCTATGATGTGCTTTCCTGGAAAACCTAGGGAGATACGAAGTGAAGCTCTCCGCGGTTTCTTGCCTTCTCCTCGTTGCGTTGTCTCTGTCGCCCAGCCCAACAGCCTATGGGCAGGTTCAGCCTCCGGTGAAGGGACTAGCGCCAGCCGGCCAGCCCGCGAAATGGGAAGTATTTGTTGGAGGCTCCTGGGAGAGGTCCACGTCTCAGAAAGCTTACGGGTGGGATGGCGCCGTTTCCGAATATCCCTACAAATCGCACCCATGGATCGGCGGGACCATCGATGCGTCTGGGCATTACTACAACACGCAGGGAAAAGGCAGCCAACTCTTTCCCATCATGGGCGGGCCTTCGGTTGTGGTGAACGGCAGGCGCGTTCAGCCGTTCGCGCGATTTATGGCCGGCACCGTATTGGATAGGCTTCCTGCGACGACAGTAAGCCTCCTGTCGAAACCGGACCATTCCGTCCTTTCAGCCGGCGAAGTAGTGATGCCACGCCCTCCGACAACAGTTGGCCCGCCCGCGACATCGAAATATCTCGGCTTTTCGGGGGGCGGAGGCATCGATTTACCGGTAAGCTCGAGGCTTGCGATTCGTGCTCAGGCGGACTGGGTCGGATATTGGGTGAACTCTTCAGGGCAGTCGCAGCTCCAAGACGCGATCCGCGCATCGGCGGGAATAATGCTCAGGTATTAGAGCGTTTTCGGTTCATGCGTTGACAGGCCAGAATCGTGCCAGACAGCTCTTTCTTGAGGAAAGAGCCGATGAGCAGCATTGCCCTACTGCTTAATCCTCTCCTGACCCAATCCGTGACGAACTTGGGCTAGCTGCTGCTTGCGTCAACAGGCGAATCGCGGTCAGCCTACTTCAAGCTGGCCGTCTTAACCTGAGCCTCAATCTCCTCCGTCAACGCCTCGGCAGCATCGATGCAATCTTTGCGATTTACGTCGCGATGCGTCACGAGGCGAATGGCATCCGGCCCGAAGGCTCCGCACAGCACACCGCGCGTCTTCAGCCGCGCCGCCAAATCCGCCGCGCCCGACCCCGCCTTCAGGCGGAAGATGACGATATTGGTCTCAATCGCATCGAGATCGATGGCGACGCTCTCAGTGTGCGCCAGCGCCTCGGCCAAAAGGCGCGCGTTCGAGTGATCTTCTTGCAGGCGTTTGGGGCCTTCGCCGAGTGCAATCAGTCCTGCTGCAGCCAATACACCCGCTTGCCTCATGCCGCCGCCCAGACACTTGCGTAAGATCCGTGCCCGCGCCATCCTCTCCGCCGAGCCCACCAGCATGGAGCCTACCGGCGCGCCAAGCCCTTTCGACAAGCAGAACATGACCGTGTCGAAGCCGCGGGTCAGCGTTTTCACATCTGTGCCCAGCGCCACCGCGGCATTGAAGATGCGCGCGCCGTCGAGGTGCAGCGGCAACTTCCGCTCCCTGGCTCCAGCTACAATCTCGTTCAAAAGTTCCACGCGCGTGCAGCGGCCGCCGGCGAGGTTCGCAGTATTTTCAATTTCGATGAGACCGGTCGGTGCGCGGAACGCTCCGATGGGAACAATCGCCGGCTCAATCTGTTTCCAGGAGAGAATGCCGCCCTCGGCTGGCACGGCGCGGATCAGACATCCGGAAAAGACCGCCGTCGTTGCCATCTCAAAGTTGAGAATGTGTGCGCGCGACTCGGCAATTACTTCTTGGCCCGGCTGGGTCAGCAGACGGATTGCGATCTGGTTGCCCATCGTGCCCGTGGGCACAAAGAGCGCCGCCTCGCGCCCGAACACCTCAGCAGCGCGCCGCTCCAGCAGGTTGACGGTGGGGTCCTCGCCGTACACATCGTCGCCGACTTCCGCAGCCGCCATCGCCGCGCGCATTTCCGGCGTAGGCCGCGTGACGGTGTCGGAACGTAGATCGATAATTCCTGGCAATGTAGTTCGCCTCTCTGCAGCTCGGGACTTTGGGACTTGGATGCTGCGGGACGAAAAAACTCAGGACCGCGCAGACGTGAGCAAACCCTGTAACCCCGTAGTCCCTGCCTTCCCGGTCCCGCTTGTCCCCGATCCCCGATCCTACCTCTACGGTATCTTCTCCATCGGCAGCTCCATCACCGCCGTCCGTTTTCCGTCCTTCTCCGCATACGCCCACAGCCCGTGAAAGTTGGCGCGGATACCCGGCTGTGCCTTCAAAAACGCGCTGAGGACTGCCGTCGCTTCGGTGCGCAACGCCGCCGGATCGGTGACGCCGGTCGATTCGTACACCACGCCCAAATCGGCCTCGTGCAGCGCCGGATCGAGCGCCACCGCCTCGACCTTCCAGGTGCGGTCGCCATCGGGCAGCGACAGTGGAAACGCACTCTCCGGCGAGGGCATAATATCCGACTGCTCCTTACGCAATTTCTCCAAGTTTGGCGAGCTAAGAAAATCCACCGGCAACAGCAGGTAGCGGGCAACATCGTAGCTGTACCAGGCACTCCAGGGATCGGCCTTGGCCAGCCCCCGCGCGCGCACCCAATACCACACACCGTCATGACCGTCGAATACGCCGGGCCGCACCGTCAAACCGGCCAGCTTCCATGCGGTCGCCGCGCCGTCCCACGCCACAACCACTCCCATCTGCCCGGCCAATGACGCGCCTGCGGCGTCGGCGATTGCCACTGCGTAGCGCCCCGGCGGCAGCGCGCTCATGCTGACGGTCACGGTCATTGATCCCGAAGCATTGGAGCAGAAAAACTGCGTATCTTGCGGCGCGGTCTGGTCGCTCGCGTCCAGCAGGTAGAGATTCCGTAGCTGGAACTTCCCGCCCTTTGCCAGCGGCGCCGCCTGTTCTACGGCGCCGCGGATTCCTTCCCACTCCGACGCTTCCTGCGGCAGCAGCACTGCCTGCAGCGTGGAGTAGTCCTGCGCAATCACAGCGTTCGCCACCTTCGTAATGATCGCGGCCAATGCATCGCGGTCCAACGAGCCCAGTTTCGGCTCTGAGGTGCAACTCGCCGCCCGGCTTGTCCCCGGCGCTAAGACAAACGCCAGCGCTATTGTGAGCATCCACCGCAAACCCATCTTCACCGAAATCCTTTTGGCCCCGAAATCCTCTTCTTGCGAGGGCTCTATGAGCGTCCACCGGTCACTGCTAGTCTAGTACAGTAAGCGGCATTCGAATGCGCTGCACGTCCGCGCTCGACCTTGCCGCAAGGAGCTGATTCCGATGCAAAGTCTCGCACCGCAGAAGTCCGAGTCTGTGCGTTACGCTCTCGCGTCCCGCGTGCCATGCACCTTGCCACGCAACCGGCCTAGGTTCCCCGCCTGTTTGGTTGGATTTTTCGGAGTGCTAGTCGTTCCTAATATTGCGCTTGCCGCGCAAACGCCCACCACTCCAGTCCTGGTCCCTGTACATCCATACTCCCAGCTGCAAAAGAAACCATCCGCCGCAACGATTGCAGCTAAACCCTGTCCGGCTTCCGCGGCCCCAGTTCCCGCCGCCTCGCAGATTGCCAATTGGCCTGCCAACAACAAGCCCGACCCGGCCTCTATTGTGTGGGACAGCAACGGCCTCTTCATACAAGCCTCCAACTCCAGCCTCAACCAGATTTTGCGGGAGGTTTCATTTAAGACCGGTGCCGCGGTGGAGGGCATAGGCGCCGACGAGCGCATCTTTGGCACTTACGGACCCGGCCCCGCACGCCAAGTACTCGGCGAACTTCTCGATGGATCGCCGTATAACGTTCTCATGGTTGGCGATTTGGGTCAGGGAACTCCGCGGCGCATCGTTTTGAGCAACCGTCCGGCCGTCCAGGCGCAACCCAATGGCAACGTCAACCCCGGCCCAAACAACGAAAACAATACCGAAAGCGATCAGGATTCCGAACAGTCGCAAACCGATATGACTCAGCCCATGCCCATGCCGCCGCCAGGCGCGAACGGCCTCGGGCCTGCCGTTCCGGTGCGTAGTACGCGGCAGCAGATGCTAGAGGAGCGCCAGCGAATGTTGATGCAAATGCGGCAACAGCAGCAGCCCAACCAGGAAATTCCTCAAAACTGAGAAGAAAGAACCTGCCGCCACCGAACTGTGGTTCAGAGCTAACACCCGTAGAAATTTACGAAGCGCCGGCGATTCCCGGCTGAGTCTTTAGCAGAACCCGCCGTTGCGGCGTGCGCATCAGGGCGAACACCACGCGCAGGACCACATAAGCGGTGAGAAGGCCAAATGCCAATGCACCCACCGACGCCGTCACCAACATCAACAAATCCAGCAAATTTCCCATTCCTACCGCCATTGCGTAAAGCATCAAGGCCGCAACGTGCGCGTTCTCCGTGGTGCCCGCCCGTCCCTGTCAGCCTGCCTCTCTGCGATTGTCGCAGATTCTTCGCATCGTTGACCCTCATTTCTGTTGCCCAATAGAATACCCCTAGATGTGAAGGTTCGCGGTGCCTCACGCCGCAAACCTTTTTGGAACCCACCGTCAACATCAACCCAGCCATGTCTATTACGCACATTTCGGTGCGCGGGGCGCGCCAGCACAATCTGCGCGACATCAGTGTGCGCATTCCCCGCAACGCGCTCACCGTAGTCACCGGCCTCTCCGGCTCCGGCAAGAGCTCGCTCGCCTTCGATACCATCTACGCCGAGGGCCAACGCCGCTATGTGGAAACGCTCTCCGCCTACGCGCGCCAGTTCCTCGATCAGATTGAACGGCCCGACGTGGACTCGATCGAGGGCCTCAGCCCGGCCATCTCCATCGAGCAGAAAACCACCAGCCGCAGCCCTCGTTCCACAGTGGGCACGATCACAGAAATCTACGACTACCTCCGCTTGCTCTACGCCTCCGTCGGCACGCCCCACTGCCCCAACTGCGGTCGCCCCATTGCCCGCCAGACTGCGGAGCAGATTGTCGAGCGCATCCTCGAACTGGGCAAAGGCGAGCGCGTTACAGTCATGGCGCCGATCATACGGGGCCGCAAGGGCGAGTTTAAGGATTTGATGGATCAGATTGACCAGCAAGGATTTCGGGCGCGTGTGGATGGCGAGGTCCGCGATCTTTCCGAATCTCTTGCCCTCGACCGCCGCAAAAATCACACCATCGAAGCCATCGTCGACCGCTTACTCATTAAGGCTGCGACTGATCCGGTCCTCGCGGGAAAGCCCTCCGTTGAAAGGCGCCTCGAACAGGCGGTCTGCAAAGCCCTGCAACTCGCCAGCGGACTCGCCCTCATCGCCTTCAAGGACGGCAAGGAGCAACTGTTTTCCTCGTCGATGGCCTGTCCCGACTGCGGCCTCGACGTGCCCAAGCTCGAACCCCGCAGCTTCTCTTTCAACTCCACCTTCGGCGCCTGCCCTAACTGCCACGGCCTCGGCTCGCTATATGATTTCGATCCCGCAAAGGTCATCACCGACTGGTCTAAGCCGCTGCTCGATGGCGGTCTGGGCCCCGGCTCCTCGTCGCAGTATCTCATCAAGCTCGTACAGCTTGCGGCGCAACGTCATAAGATCGATCTTAAAGTTGCATTTGAGGATTTGCCGCCAAAGCAGCAACACATTTTGGTTTACGGACCGCCAAAAGGCGAGGCCCCGCGCACCGGCTTTCACGGCATCCTCGCCTACCTGCGCGACAACGTAGAAGATGCCCGCAGCGATAGTTATCGCGAGTACATGATGAGCTACATGTCCGCGGTCCCCTGCCCGGTGTGCCGTGGCAAGCGCCTGCGCCGGGAATCGCTCGCCGTCAAAGTGGGCGGCCTTTCGATCGCCGAATTCACCGCTCTGCCGCTCAATCGCGCACTTTCTGCCTCTATCAACCTCGAATTCACTGAGCGCGAAGCACTCGTTGCCGAGCGTATCCGCCGCGAGATTGCCGAGCGTCTCGAGTTCCTCTGCGCCGTTGGCCTCAGCTACCTTTCGCTCGACCGCAACGCCGCCACGCTCTCCGGCGGAGAGGGTCAGCGCATCCGTCTTGCTACGCAGATCGGCTCGCGCCTTCGCGGCGTTCTCTACGTGCTGGATGAGCCCTCCATCGGCCTGCACCAGCGCGACAACAAGCGCCTCATCGAAGCCCTCGAAAGACTCCGCGACTTGGGCAACACGGTTCTGGTCGTCGAGCACGACGAAGAGACGATCCGCCACGCCGACTTTGTTCTCGATCTTGGGCCCGGAGCGGGACGTCTCGGCGGCAACGTCGTCGCCGAAGGCACGCCGCAGCAGATCATGGCCTCGCCCGCGTCGCTCACCGGACGCTATCTGAGCGGCGCCACCACCATGCTGCAGCGCGCCCATCCCCGTCCGCTCACCGGCAAATGGCTCACTGTGACCGGCGCGCGCGAGCACAACCTGCAGGATGTGAATCTGCGCGTCCCGCTCGGCGTCATGACCGTCGTCACCGGCGTGAGCGGCAGCGGTAAAAGCACCCTAGTCAACGACATCCTCTACCGCTCGCTTGCCAAGCAAATCTACGGCTCGCGCGAGGAACCCGGCATTCACGACGAGCTCACCGGTGCCGAGCAGATCGACAAAGTCGTCCGCATCGATCAGTCGCCTATTGGACGCACGCCGCGCTCCAATCCGGCCACCTACACCGGTGTCTTTTCCCCCATCCGCGATCTATTCGCCATGCTGCCGGAATCTCGCGAGCGCGGCTACAAGCCCGGCCGCTTTAGCTTCAACGTCATGGGCGGCCGCTGCGAGGCCTGCCAGGGCGACGGCCAGCGCCGTATTGAGATGAACTTCATGCCCGATGTCTACGTGCAGTGCGAGGTGTGCAACGGGCGCCGCTACAATCAGGAGACCCTCGCTGTCAAATTTCACGGCCACTCCATTGCCGACGTGCTTGACCTCACTATCGAAGACGCGTTGCCGCTTCTCGCCGACGTGCCCCAGGTGCGCCAGAAACTGCAGACCCTCGTCGATGTCGGCCTCGGCTACGTTCACCTCGGCCAGAGCGCGACGACTTTGTCGGGAGGCGAAGCGCAACGCATGAAGCTCGCTCGCGAGCTTTCCAAGCGCCAGACCGGCAAAACTCTCTACCTGCTCGACGAGCCCACCACCGGCCTGCACTTCGACGACGTGCGAAAACTCCTCGAAGTCCTGCACCGGCTTACCGATCTCGGCAACTCCGTCATCATCATCGAGCACAACCTCGACGTGATTCGCAACGCCGATTGGGTCGTCGATCTCGGTCCCGAGGGCGGCGAAGATGGCGGACGCGTAGTGGGCGAAGGCCGCCCCGCAAAGATTGCCGCCACACCCGGCTCCTATACCGGCCAGTTCCTCAGGCGCTATTACAAATCGACCAATGGCCGGCTCACGGCTGCGAACGGCCGTCTCGCGACTGCGGATTCTGAAGAGGAGCTTCCAGCCGCGTCCGAAACTGCACCTGGAGATTCCACGGGCGCCTCACCGAACGGCGCCGGCCCCGATTCGGCCGCCGCGACGCGCTCCAACGGCAAACGCGCGCGACAAAAAAACTCAGTTGCGGCAAGCTCTCCGAGAAAGTCCGGGGAAAGACGTCTATGACCCAACAGCACGACGACGGCACACCTGAACCTGTGATATCGGCGAACGGCGACTCCACCATTTGCGGTGCTACGCCTCCACTTGACTCCTCCGAACGGCAAGCCGCCACGCCTTCGCCATTCGCCGGAGATCCTGCCACTGCCGCGCCACCGGACCCGGCCTTCACGTACATCCCGCCCGCCGGCACCGATCGACCGCTCTTCTACTCCTACGCGCAGCCGCCGGTCCGCCGTCCGGTGCGCATCCCGCACTTTGGCCATCTCTTGCTTCTGGCGCTGCTCCTGGGAATCGCATTCTTCTTCATGACGGGGGCCCTTCTTGCTGCTACCCACTTTCGTCTCTTTGGCTGGAAGTTTTCGACCCTCTCAGCAACCGATCTCGGCCTCAATCTCTTCTGCGAGGGCATTCTTTACCTCGTCGCTTTCGGCTTGAGTCTCTTCGTTTTTCCTAGGATCTGGAATGAGGGCTACTTCAAAGGGCTGCAATGGCACGGCGAGACAGCAATTTCCAGATTCTGGCTGTTAGCCGGCACCGCGATGGGCTGTTTCGGGTTGGCGTACCTCGATCAGGTCGTCATGCCGGGCCCCACAAATGCGCCCATTGAAAAAATGATCAGTTCCCCCAGAGCCGCCTGGATGATGTTCGCCTTCGGTGTGACCATGGCGCCGTTCTTCGAAGAGATGTTCTTCCGCGGCTTTCTTCTGCCCGCGCTCGCGACCGCTGCCGATTGGATCGCAGAAAAGTTCAGCGTCAACACTCCGGTCATTGTGGGATCGAATGGCCGTGTGCAATGGCCGGCGGGCGCCGTCGCCGCCGCCGCAGTCTCACTGGGCAGTGTTCCTGCAGCGATTTTTCTCGCGATCTACGTCAAAGGCGGACACTTCGCATTGCAGATTCTTCTCTCCTATCTCGTCGTGATAGTCCTCTACTTCACCGTTCTCGCCTGCCGCGACAGCTCCTCGCGCGCTCTCGCTCGTCCGATTGACCCCGACGGTCAACCGCTGTGGCCGCTCTCATCGATGGTGGTAGCATCGTTGGTCACAAGCATCGCATTTGCCGCTCTGCATCTCGAGCAGCAGGGCAATTCGCTCGGGCCATTCCTTCTTCTCGTCGTCATCAGCCTGGTTCTGTGTGCAGTGCGCCTCTTCACGCGCTCGCTCGCCTCCAGCGTCCTGGTTCACGCTTGCTACAACTTCATGCTGTTCGTTCTCCTGCTTATCGGCACCGGCGGCTTCCGCCACTTCGACAAGATGTGAGTAATACAGGGAACAGGGAACAGGGAACAGGGAACAGGGAACAGGGAACAGGGAACAGGGAACAGGGAACAGGGAACAGGGAACAGGGGAACAGAAGGACTCTCTAAGCCGGCTTTTTCAGTTTGTTCATGATTGCGACCAGCATTCGACTCACCTCCTCGGAGAGATCGCCTGCCGCCTGGCGAGCCGGTGCATTGCCAAAGCCCAGTCCGTTTGCAATAACGAGCTGGGTTTGCAACTCGAAGTTTGAGCCCCTTGCATGGCCAAGAAAAAGGAGATACTCTCCCCTGCTTAATTTGCCATATCCCTCGGCGATATTGCTGGCGACAGAAACAGATGCACGGCGTAGCTGATTAGTCAGGCCGTAACGTTCGGAGTCAGGAAAGGAAGAAGTCAGTTTGTAGATGGATAGACTTAACTGAATCGCTCTCTGCCACACCACGAGATCCCTGAACGAATTGCCCATTTCTTTATCCCCTTCCGCTTAATGCCGCTGCCGCCACGAACGCCATTCGGGAAGAACGAGGAACAGCGTTACCGAACAGTAAACAAACTGGACGAACCCAAAGTGGCCCCAGTTCCAAGGAGGAATAGTGAAAAAGTGCATGTTTCCCCAGCGCAATTGCCGCCTACCAAGGGTATTTCGAAAACGTGCCGATACCAGGCCGCAACGCCGTGAGGCCCACCCCCGATTAGGCTTACGGCTGCTCCGCAGAGAAAGATTGTCCACTAAATGAGAAACAGGCCTAGAAGCCCGCGTCGCACGAAGCGCAAAACTATTCGAAGAAAGTTCATGGCAGTTTTGGCTGTTGATCCAACTTACCACAGAGTCTTGTTCCCTGATCCCTGTTCCCTGTACCCTGTTCCCTGTTCCCTTACAATGACACTCGATGACCTCGCAAAGCCACTCCCAGCAACTCCTCCCGCTTCTCGCCCACCTGAGCTTCAAGCTCGGCGAGTTCAAACTCTCTTCAGGCGGCACCAGCGACTACTACATCGATTGCCGCACCACCACACTCCATGCCGAGGGCGGACGCCTCACGGGGCACTCCGTGCTTGAACTTTTGGAGGAGAACAACATCCAGGCGGAGGCCGTCGGCGGGCTCACCATGGGCGCCGATCCCATCGTCTCCAACGTGGCCACGGCCAGCGTATGGCACTCGCTTTCACATCCCGGCTTTCCGCTCCTCCACGGCTTCCTGGTCCGCAAAGCCGAAAAGACGCACGGAACCGGTCGCCGCATCGAGGGCTTCTGCCGCCCCGGCGCGCGCGTCGTCATCGTGGACGATGTTTGCACCACCGGCGCCTCCACCATCGCCGCCATCGAAGCCGCGAAGCAGGCGGGCATGAATGTTGCCGCTGTGGTCTGCATTGTGGAGCGCGAAGAAGCGCAAGGCCGCCCCGCCGTGGAATCTGCCGCGAACCCCGCGCCCTTTCTGCGCCTCTTCACCGCGAATGAAGTCCGCGCGGAACACGTCAGCCAGCTCGAACAATGCAAAGCTGGGAAAATCACAATTTAGCCTGCAAAAAAACGAAGGGCAGACCCATTCGGATCTGCCCTTCGTTTTCACAGAGTTCAATCGTCTGACGCGCTACTCTTCGACCGTCGTCGGCGTCTCCTTCGGAGCAGCCTGGCCTGTTACGGCCGCCGGCTGTCCGTTCCCGGAATTGTCGCCGCTCATATTCGTAAGCAGCCGCACCTGGACGCGCCGGTTCTCCTTGCGTCCCGCCGCGGTGTCGTTCGACGCCACGTATTGGTCCTTGCCGATGCCGATCAAATAAAACCGGTGCGGCGCGATGTCGTACTTCATCGCCAGGTACTGCACCACCGCATCGGCGCGGCGCTGGCTCAAGTCATAGTTGTACTGTGCGGGTCCGACCGAATCCGTCCCGCCGGTCACTTCGAGAATGTAGCTCTTCGCGGAACCAAGCTGGCCGGCAAAACTATCCAGCTGTGCCTTGTCGTCGTTGGTCAGCACCGCCTTGTCGAAGCCGAACGTTACCGAAACCTTCGTCACTTCTTTGTAGTTGTCCAAACCCTTCACTACGCTGTCGAGGCTGTCGGCACGGTGTGCCACGTCGTTGGCCGCTGTGTCGGCCGAGTTCGCCGCTTGGCTCGCATTCTGCGCGTTCTGATTGGCGGTATCAGCCGAACTTTGTGCCTTGCTGATGCCCGCCTGGGCGCGTTCGTCCACTTCGTGGAGTTGGCGGTTGTTCTCCGCCGATTTCCTGTCGAGCTGGTCCGTATGATCGATCAGCGGGCCGGTCTGTGTCTTTACGTAGTTTTTACTGGCGCATCCGGTAACGCCTAACGCGATCAGCGCCGCGGCTGTTATCGCAAATCCAAGTCGATGGCTGGTCATTGCCTCACCTTCTGTCCTCCGCCCGGATCCTCCTTCGAATTCCGGCCGCGAGGCACGTTCTCTGTCTCTTGAAATGAGCAAGCCTCCCGCCAATCGGCAAATTCGGCTTAAGTTGTTGCAAAAATGAACCATAATATCGAGAGTAAAGACCTTCTTCGTCCAGAAGATCATGTAATTTTTACCGAACCCGGTAAGGATTTCCCGGTTTTGGTCTCGCCGCGCACCTCTGACAAGCAACGCATGCATCGTCCTGCTGGACGCGCCACGAATCCCGCTATCCTAGAAATTGGCGTACTCGCGCCGCGCTCTTCATGGATCTCTACGGGAAAATCCGTGCCCTGCCCACCCAACCCGGCGTGTATCTCTACAAAAATGCCGAGGGCGAGGTCATCTACGTGGGCAAGGCCAAGAACCTGCGCTCGCGCGTGCGTTCCTATCTGCTGGAAGCCTCGCAGGCCAACGCCAAAACCGGCTCGCTCATGCGCGAGGCCATCGATCTCGACTACATCCTCGTCGCCAACGAGCACGAGGCCCTCGCCCTCGAAAACAACCTCATCAAGCAGCGCAAGCCGCGCTTCAACATCCTGCTGCGCGACGACAAGACCTACCCTTACGTCAAGCTCACACTCGCCGACCGTTTCCCAAAGGTCTTCGTCACCCGCCGCCTGCGCAAAGATGGCTCGGCCTACTACGGCCCTTACTTCCCCGGCAACCTCGCCTATCGCGTGGTCGAGCTCATCCACCGCAGCTTTCTGTTGCCCAGTTGCAAGGTCGATCTTTCGCGCTATCACCCCCGCGCCTGTTTGCAGTACTACATTCATCGTTGCCTCGGCCCGTGCGTCGAAGGCTTCACCACGCCCGATGCTTACAAGGAAGCCGTCCGCGACGCGCAGCTCTTTCTTGAGGGCCGTCACGCCGAACTGGAGCGCACGCTCACCTCGCGCATGATGGCCGCCGCCGAAGCCGAACAGTTCGAAGCTGCTGCTCGCCTCCGTGACCAACTTTCCACTGTGCACCAGCTCCAGGAGAAGCAGCGCATCGCCACTGTTGAGCTCGATGACGACGCCGACGTCTTTGGCTACCACTTCGAAGACGATTCCCTCGCCGTCAATCTCTTCCACATGCGCAACGGCAAAATCGTTGATCGCCGCGAGTTCTTCTGGGAAGACCTGCCGACGTTGATGGAAGCTTTTGCTTTGGAGGACGGAGAAGCGGATCAGGCACGGACGATGGGTGCCCCATCCAATCGTCAGGCTCTCGAAGAGAACCCTGACGATTGGGTGGGAAAGCAAGACGATCCACCCGAGGCGATGTCCTTCCACGCCGGCGCTGTCTTCTCCGCCCTCCTCAAGCAGCTTTACATCGACCAGCACTACGTGCCGCGCACCATCCTCGTCCCCGTCGACTTCGACGACCGCCAGACTCTTGCCGCCCTGCTCACCGGGCGCACCGGCCACAAGATCGAAATCGCCGTGCCGCAACGCGGCGACAAGAAATCATTAGTTGACCTCGCCGGACAAAACGCGAAGCAGTCTTTCACGCAGCGCTTCCGCGTCTTGGAGCCCTCGCGCAAGGCCATTCAGGAGGCGCTCGCCGACGTGCTCATGCTTCCCGATCTGCCCCGCCGCATCGAGTGCTTCGACATCTCGCACATCCAGGGATCGGAAACCGTCGCTTCCCTGGTCGTGTGGGAAGACGGCAAGATGAACAAGTCTGCCTATCGCAAGTTCAAAGTGAAGACCGTCGCCGGCGTCGACGATTTCGCCGCCATGCGCGAGGTGGTGGAGCGCCGCTACCGCCGCATCCGCGACGGCGCTCAGGAACAAGACTCGGTTGCCCCATCCTTTCGCCGCTTTTCAGGCAAAAGTGTGGAAGGGCACGAGCTTCCATCGGCTTTGAAAAGGCACGGCTTTAGCCGTGCCACTAGCGACGAAAAAAGTGAGGGGGCTTTTGCCCCTGAAGGGATCTCTTCCAACAAAAGCAAAGAACCCGCCACCATGCCCTCCCTGGTCCTCATCGATGGCGGGCTCGGCCAGCTCCACGCTGCGGCCGAGGCCCTCGAGTCTCTGGGATTCACTGCACAACCGCTCGCCTCCATCGCCAAAAGGGAGGAGATCATCTACCTCTACGGCAGCGAAGACGAGCCTGTCGTCCTCGACCGCCGCTCGCCCGTGCTGCATCTCGTTCAGCTCATCCGCGACGAAAGTCATCGCTTCGCGGTCGGCTATCACCGCCAGCGCCGCGCCATGCGCGACCGCGACTCCGAGCTACTAAACATTTCCGGCGTCGGCCCGCAAACCCGCCAGCGCCTGCTCACCCATTTCGGCAGCGTGCGCGACGTCGAGCAAGCCACCGCCGAATCCCTTGCCGCCGTCGTCTCCCGCAAAACCGCCGAGACCATCTGGCGGCACTTCCATCAGGCACAAACGACGCCGTAGGTTAGGTGTTTCCTGCAAGTCTCCGTCAAGTCAATTAGGATCGTTGTCGCAAACGAAGCCAGATTGAGATCATGATTGGCAAAATCATGAAGCTCACATTGTTGCGCCTCGTGCAAAGTATAGGAGGGATTTTTTCGCAAGGCGGAGTTGGCTCGGTTAGAGAACCTAGCGATACCGATTTGGATCGACAACCGCAGTATCGGCGGCGTTTCCGAAGTGCGCGAGGGCGCGGAGGCGGGCGCGCTCGATGGCGGCATTGAGTTCTTCGCGTTTGGCTTCGAACTGACTCTCGAGGAGATCGGAGGGAACGCGGGTGCAGCGCGCCCAACTGACCGCGATGCGCGTGAACGGCATGGGCACGAGGAAACGATCCCAGGAGCGCATGGTCCAAGCGCGCTCGGGCTCAAGATGGAATGCGCCGATGCGCGCGCCGGTGGAGTGCGCGAGCTTGATGGGGCCCATCTTAGCGCGATAGATGGGACCGCGCGGGCCGTCGGCGGTGAAGATGGCGGGACGGCCGCTCGCGATGACTTGCTTGAGGCCAAGCAGGGCTTGGCGCGCGCCGTGGGAGCTGGAACCGCGCGAGGCGTAAAAGCCGAAGAGCGAGAGAATGCGCGTGATGAGCTCGCCATCGAAGCTCTGGCTGACGATAATGGTGGCGTGAGTGCGGCGAAAGTAGAAGGTGCAAGGGAGCACGCACTGGTGCCAGAAGCAGAAGATTTCGGCGCCGGCTCCTTCGCCTTCGGGAAGCGGCGTGGCGCCCGGCTCGGCGATGGTCTCGAAGCGCCAGGTGCGGCCGACGAGCCAGAGCAGCGCCCAGACGAGGCGGGGAGCGACGGCAAGAACGAGGCGCTGGCGGAGGGTGAACGGAGAGCGCGCGCGAGTGGTCACTGAGAGCGGTTCCAGAGTCAACGTGCCCTTTCGGCTTTTGTGAAAGGCGGCATTTTCTTGAAGCAGATGCCACTTTGCATAGCGGTTCCTTGGGAGATCAACTCCGGAACCGCTATAGTCGATTTTAGGGCCCCCGTTACTAAAAAAATAACAACAAAAAGCGACGATATTTCATGATAATTTCGAGATGCGCTTGTTGGAAAACGAGGACTTAAACCTCGAAATATACCCCCTAGGGGTATGGATTTTTTTATTTATTTATTTTCCCTCGCGAGGGGATTCTTGGTTGGGCGACCCCGGCGTTTCGACTGCCCGCGGCGTTGTTCTGGGTCGTGACGCACCGTACCAAGAGCGATTTTGGCGGCTTCAAGACAGCGATGGGATTCGTTGGGGCGGGTGATTTCATTGACCATGGCATAGGTAATGCAGGCAATGAAATCGCAGACGTTTTGGTGGCCGGCGAGCGGCGGCAGGGCAAGGCGGAAGGCTTTGAGGCCCGCCTTTCCGGCTTCGTAGTCGTCGTTGCTAGCGGCGAATTCCTCGTTGTAGGCGCTTTGCCAGGCGCGAATGCAGCGACTGAGGGCGGCGTTGCCGGCGGTGTGCTTGACGGAGTCCGGTTCCAGCTCTGCGCCGGCGGAGATTGTGCGATGGTCAGAGTTTTTCATAGCGGAAGATGTCTCTAGTTATGAGTCTAGTGGCTTCGGTCAATTAGTACGCAATGCGGGCTTGGGTAGAAGTGGTTGATTATAAATGCGATGGGAAGGGGCGGACGGGCGGAGGCGTTGACAAAGGCAGGGACTGAGGGGCTGCGGGACGGAGGGACATAGGGACTTAGGGGCTGAGGCAAAATTTGTGGGGCTTCACCCCCTGCTGCTCTTGCTTTGCTGCATTCGCTCGCCTCTGGGGTTTGCGTTCTTCTATGGTGCGTTTGCCCTGACCTCTCCGGGACGAAGAATGCGCATTAGCCTGCGGATGCGATAGGCTGTTCGAGGAAGCTGCGGCCCCGTGTGGTGGGAATCTGCTCGGTTGAATCCTGGGTGCGATCGCTAGGGCAGCTTCGCATTATCGTTCAACTTCAAGACTCGGATCGATACTTATAACAACGGCGCTATGCCGGCGAAACGGAAAGGACATGGATATGAAAAAGGCCCTTGCCAGCGTTTGTCTCAGTTTTTTGCTCACCTCCACTGCTTTTGCTGCAACCAAAGATGACCTGCAAAGCCGTATGGATTCGGCAAAGATTGTTCTTGACCAGATCATGGCCGCTAAGGACAAGACCATCCCCATCGACATCCTCCGTTCGGCCACCTGCGTTGCCGTGGTTCCCGGCATGGTCAAGGGAGCCTTTGTGTTCGGCGCGCAGTACGGCCAGGGAGTGGTGACCTGCCGCACCGGCCATGGATGGAGCGCGCCGGTGTTTATCCGCATGGCTGGCGGCTCCTTCGGCTTCCAGATCGGCGGTCAAGCCACCGACCTGATCCTGATCGCTGTGAATGACCGCGGTATGCAGGACCTGCTCAAGAACAAATTCAAGATTGGCGGAGATGCATCTGCGGCCGCCGGTCCCGTAGGCCGCGAGGGTCAGGCCTCGACCGACTGGAAGATGAACGCCGAACTGCTAAGCTACTCCCGCAATAAGGGCTTGTTTGCCGGCATCGATCTCGACGGCACCAGCGTGAGCCAGAATCACGAGGACACGGAGCTCTACTACGGCGCTCCCGAGGACTTCAACAAGGTTCTGCGGGGCGATGTGTCTGTGCCGGCTGGCGCGGTCGAGTTTGTGCGCGATGTGGCGCATTACTTCGTGCAGGCCAAGTCGGGTCACTAGTGTCCTGAGTCGTTAATTCATTAAAGCAATGCGCTGCCATCCTGAGCGGAGTTTTGTCGCGTTCTTTACGACAAACGGGCTCGAAGGAACTGCATTTTCACCGCCTAATTCTTCAACGAACTACTGACTCAGGACACTAGGGCCTGTTAACACTATTAGGGCGAACAGCGTTGCGAATGAAAAATCGGGCCAGACGGGGCGGAGGCCGCAGGCTGTGGCAGGCCCCCAGTCAAGCCCGACAACGAAGTATGGCCCGATTTTCGCCGCAACCCTGGGCCCCAAACGCGCAGCCTTCGCGCGTTTGGGTAGAAGCCGAAGGGACGAGGCGGATTTTTCCCGATCGCTTTGTCGCTCGTCGCTAAAATGTTTCAACATTTGCCACTCCTCGCTTCGCGTGCTCAGCAAAATCCGCTCCAGTTGCTGTTGTCCCAATAGTGTTAACAGATCCTAAAGCCGCCTGGGCAAGTGTCGGCGGAGCTGGCATAGATCTTCGCGTCTGTTCAAAATTGCTTGCTACTGGCCGAGATAGCGGCTGAGAAAGATCTCTGTGTAGTTGTTGGTGATGCCGACGGCGATGATTCTGCTCTCGGAATCGATCGCTGCAAGCTCGAATCCCTCTGCGCCGGAGGGAACCGTATTGGTCTCGACGCCGTCGCTGCCGAAGCTTGTGTCGAGGTCGCCGTTCGGCGTCAGACGCGCCAGGCCGTTGACCACGGCTTCGCCGCTCTGCGAATACGTGATCTGCTCGCCTAGCACTACGATATCGCCGTTGGAGGCAATCGCGACGGATCGGGGAAGGGCCTCGATATCGGGGCCGCCCGAGCCCTCAAAGTGAAAGCTGGGATCTGCGAAGGTGGAATCGGCCGCGCCTGTCTCCGTAAAGCGAAGCACTTCTGTTGACGCGTTGTGACCGCGCGACTCCTCGCCCACGAAGAGCGGCCCTGCGACGACAATTTCGCCATCGGGCTGGAAGACGGTAGTCCCCGGAAACTGCGTGGCTGCCGAGGCGGCAACGGTCCCGCCGGTCACGGAAGACTCCAGGGCGCCGTTTGCTTCAAACTGCGCGGTGGTTCCGTTGGCGTCAAGCAGCTCACCGGTAGAGAGCACCGCCAGCGCTGTGCAACCTCCTGGACCGACTACATGCACAATGCCTCCGCTGCCGAAGGCCGGGTCCAGCTTGCCGCTCGATGTCCAGCGCGCAAGCAGCGTGGTCGAAGGCTCCCTCCTTCCTGTCGGGAAGAGCCCGCCGCAAAAGACAATGTCATCTGCGCCTGCGCCCACCGTCGCAGGTTCAATGACCAGAGCTCCGGCCGCATCGCAGCAGCTCTGATTGGTTTGGGCGATGCCGTCAGAGCCAAATGTAGTATCGAGAGCGCCGTTCGCGGTAAGCCGCGCGGCGGCCAATTCGTTGGTGGAGACCGTGTCACCGGCGATGACGATTCGGTTGCTCGAGTCGACGGCCATCGACGATCCGGTGAACGAGCTCGGCAGCACAGCGATGCCGTTGGCGCCGAACGTCGTGTCCAGCACGCCTGCCGGCGTGTAGCGCAGCACTTCCGTAACTGCTGCCGAGTTGACCAGTATCAAGATATCCCCCTTGCTTTGGAACTGAATCGCCAGGGGAACCGCGCTATTCAAAGCCGTAATCACACTACCGCCGTTGCCGAATGTTGTGTCGAGCGCGCCAGCCGTGCCGGCTGCCCGTGCCGAATTCACTCCCACCGCGAGAATCACGGCCGCCAAAATTGGCATCGTTGGGTAAATCAATCGTCGCATGCATTCTTCTCCTGACCGGCCGTTGGCCGGGCGCCTGTTGCAACTGCTTCCAGACAATATTTAGCAACGGAACGCGCGGCGTCGTGTTATCGAAATGTCAGGAATTTGTAGTTTCATTGTCGCTTCCAAGGAAGTTTCTCGTGTCCCGTCTCTGAAGTTCGCAACTTAATTGCGCGGTCACCCGGAGCGAGTTTTGGTGCGCATTTGCACCAAAACCAATCGAAGGACCTGCATTTGCGGCCTTTGACTTGTGCAACGAACGTCAGATTCACCACACTCGCGAAACCGGCGCAGCCGGCGCGGTTTCAATCTTTGAACGCCAAGCGTCTACACTGATTCTTGCGCTCATCGATGCTGGAAAATCTGGAGTACGGGCTGGTTCGAGCCGTAGCCCGCGGTCTCGGCCTCATGCCGCGCGGCTTGGCGCGCCTCGTGGCCGGGTGCCTCGCTTTTGCCGTTTACTGGTGCTTTGGCAGGTTGCGCCGTGTCGGTGTGCGCAATCTTAAGATGGCTCTCCCCGAACTCTCCTCCAAAAACAGAAGAAAAATTCTGCGGCGCGTTTACATTCATCTCGGCTGGCAGCTTGTGGAGTTTTGCCGCATGACGCGTTACACAGCCGAAAACAGCCGCGACTGGATGCGCACCGAGGGTCTGGAACGCTACCTTGCAGCGAAGGCCCGCGGCAAAGGCGTTCTTATCGTCACCGGCCATTTGGGCGCGTGGGAGCTGTCGAGTTTCTATCACTCGCTCATGGGCCATCCCATGGGCATGATTATCCGTAATCTCGACAACCGCCGCCTCGATGCGTACGTCAACGGCATCCGCTGCCTGCACGGCAACTTCGTGATTTCGAAAGACGGCTTTGGCCGCGGACTCTTGCAGGCTGTGCACGCGGGCGGCACAATCGGCATCCTCATGGACACGAATATGACCCCGCCGCAAGGCGAGTTCGTGCCCTTCTTCGGTATCGATGCCTGCACCGGGACCGGCGCCGCCCACCTCGCACGGCAGACCGGGGCCGCGGTCCTGCCGGGATTTATGCTTTGGGAACCTGGCGAGTGCCGTTACGTGCTGCGCTTCGGCCCCGAACTTGAAATGCCCTGCACAGCCGATCGTGCCGCGGATATTCTGGAAGGCACGCGGCGCGCAACCGCCGTGATTGAATCCTGGATTCGGCGTTATCCTGACCAGTGGCTGTGGATTCACCGCCGCTGGAAGACCCGGCCGCCGGGCCAACCGGGCCTGTACGGGAAGTGAACTGTGAGCGGTGATCGGCAGGTGAGCGACTGGCGATGACGATAGGCGAACTGATCGAAGCACTCGGCGGCAAACTGGCCAACGGCAGATTGGAGACGCCGATCGCCGGCGTGAACGGCCGTGAACGCGTGACCGCCACCGAGTTGCTCTTCGCCGAAGACGCGAAAACTGCGGCGGAAGCGTTGGCGAGTCCGGCCGCTGCGGTTGTGCTCAAGCCTGGACTTGTTGAGAGCTACGCAACGAATCCCGGCATTGCCGTCATCGAATCCGGGGAGCCGCGCCTTTGGTTCGCGCGGGCGGCCAAACTGCTTAAGCCGGAGCTCGAGTGCGAGCGCATCCATGAGACGGCGGTGATCGGCGAAGGTGCTTTGCTGTCGGGCTGGGTAACGGTCGGCCCCCATGCGGTGATCGGCAAAGATGCCCTGATTGGCGAGTGGACCCGCATCGATGCCGGCGCGGTGGTTGGCGAGGGCGTGCGCATTCTCGACCATTGCCACATCTATCCGCGGGTGGTGATTTATCCCAACACTTTCATCGGCAATCGCGTGGTGATTCATGCCGGCTGCGTGCTAGGGGCCGACGGTTTTGGCTACGTGCGCGATCCCGCTACCGGCGCGTACACTCAGTTTCCGCAGCAGGGCGGGCTCGTGATTGAAGACGACGTGGAGATCGGGGCCAACTGCACCATCGATCGCGGAGCATTGGGCGCGACGCGCATCCGCCGCGGCGCCAAATTCGACAATCTCGTCCATGTGGGCCACAACTGCGACATCGGCGAAGACGCGATCCTGGTCGCTCTCACCGGAATCTCCGGCTCGAGCTCGATCGGCAAGGGCGCGGTGCTCGCGGGCCAGGTGGGCATTGGCGATCATGCGCACGTCGGTCCAGGAGTGATTCTAGGCGGGCAGGCCGGCGTCTTCAGCGGCAAGACGGTGACAAACGAGGGCCTGAAGCCGGGCACGGTGCATTGGGGCACGCCCGCGCGGCCGTTGCAGCAAGTGCTCCGTGAGCAAGCGACACTAGCAAGGATGGCCAGAAGACAGGGAACGAAGCCACAGGGGAGCAAGTCCGGCCCTGGAGGGGCTGCACGAGAATAGCCTGCGATAATCCGCGTCTCAGCGGGCGTTGTCCCGGGAAGACGTGGAAAGAGTCGATCTCGCCCGTAGGTCCGCCCGGAACCTGACCGATGCACGGTCATCTTGACCACCCTGACCCTGAGCGCAGTGAAGGGGAAGGCGACCCAGTCGCAGGACCTGCCTTACACCCTGCAGATCTTCGGCCTTCGCCCACGCAGATCGCGCGATACCATTTTCATGTTTTTCCGGGCGCCGCACCGCGCCATGTCCGACTGCCCTGAAAATTCTCCCTCGCCCGGCGTTGTCATCCCGAAGGGCGGAGCGACGGGGGATCAGCGGTTGCTCCTCCCGACATTTTCATGGCCGCGAGTGGCGCCAAGCGTCATGTGTGACTGCATTTGCTTCCGCACTTTCCCCTTGGCACGAACCGGGGTGCCCCACCTTCGCCGATTCGCGTTTTTGCGAATCGGTTAAGGTGGGATAGCAGAAGCTCAGTCCCCACCTGCTGTTCAACAAATCGTCAAGCCTCTCATTTCACGTGCCGCACACAACTCACTCAAACTACGGCGCAAACGCTTTCCCTCGATTTGCAGGAAATTTTCCCGGTCTGCCGCATAATCATTTCTTGAGGGTTCTGACCCGATCGCACCGATCGGCGCGCCAAAACTGGCTTGGCCGGGGAAAATAAATAAATAAAAAAATCATACCCCATGGGGGTATGTTTTCGATATTAAGTCGTTTGTTTCCAACACGCACTCTTCGAAATTGTTGTGAAATGTCATCCATCTTTGTTGTTATTTTTCTAGTAACGGGGGGGGTGACTCATCCTTTCGGCGGCTTCATCGCCGAAAGGGTGGGACGGCAGGTATCTCAACCCATCCTCTCACTCGGCGCAACTCTAGGATGGCTGGCGCTGGGCGGTCGCCGCTACTCCCCCAACATGATGCGCTGGATGGCCGAGGCGCGCCCGGTCTCAGGATCGCAAGTGACCAGTGCCGCGCACATTTTGGGATTTCCCTTCGCGGCCTCGAACTTGCCGGGCATTGCGGTCAAAAATCTGTGCAGCACCAGCTCCGTTTCGACGCCAATGATGCTGTCGTAGGGGCCGCTCATGCCTACGTCGGTCTGGTAGGCGGTTTCGTTCGGCAGGATGCGCTCATCGGCAGTGGGAACATGCGTGTGCGTGCCCAGCACTGCGGTCACCCGCCCATCCAGATACCACCCCATGGCAACCTTCTCGCTGGTCGCCTCGGCATGAAAGTCCACCACAATCACCTTGGCCTTGATCGCGGCCAGCAGCGCATCCGCTGCGCGAAAAGGATCGTCAATCGGCGTCATAAAAACGCGCCCCTGCAACTGCAGCACCGCGTAGTCCACTCCGCTAGCGGTGGTGCCTTCAAAGACGCCATAGCCCGGCGTCCCCGGCGGAAAATTCGCGGGCCGCAGCACGCGCCGCGCGCGGCACTCCGTGCTCTCAGCTTTTGCAGAAGAGAGGTAGTCGATCAGCTCTTTCTTGTCCCACACATGGTTGCCCATGGTGAGCACGTCGGCGCCCAGCTCGAACAGGTCCTCGGCGATCTGCGGCGTCAACCCGAATCCGCCCGCCGCGTTCTCGGCATTGATGATCGTGAGCCCCACATCGTGCGCCTCGCGCACGTGCCCGATGTGCTCGCGCACAATCCTGCGCCCCGCGCTGCCGAAGATGTCGCCGACGAAGAGAATGTTCATAGGCAATAGGCACCAGGCAATAGGCAATAGGTATCAGGCATCAGCCACCTCATTGTCGTAGCGGTTTTTGCCGTCCGCACCGCTTTCATAAGCGCCACAAGCATCTTGCTAACCTCATCGCACAGAGAGTTAGCAGAACTAAGAGCCGGCGCAGAGCCGAATCCCAGTTCCCGGGTGCCCCATCGTTTCGCGTTCTTTGCAAAAGGGTGGGAAAGTATGAGACCAACCTAGCCCTCTTCTGATCCCTGACCCCTGATCCTTGATCCCTGATCCCTGCTTCTTAACAGCGGAAACAGTATCACGTCCCGTATCGACTTCGACCCCGTCAGCAGCATCACGAGCCTATCAATCCCAATTCCTTCGCCGCCTGTCGGCGGCAATCCGTAGGCAAGCGCGCGAACGTAATCCTCGTCCATGGCGTGCGCTTCGTCGTCGCCGCGGGCCTTTTCGGCAAGTTGCTGCTCGAAGCGCTTGTGCTGTTCCACCGGATCGTTCAGCTCGCTGAAGGCGTTGCCGATCTCAAATCCACCAGCATAAATCTCGAAACGCTCCACCCAATCGGGATCGTCGGGCTTCTGTTTGGAAAGCGGCGAAACCGCCGTAGGGAATTCGTAGATGATCGTGGGCTGGATGAAGTGCGGTTCGGCGATGAATTCGAAGAGGGTGGCGATCGCCTTGCCAACTTCGGCCCCCGCGTCAAGCTCGCGCAGCGCCTTCACAACTCCCAGCCTGGCATTTGTAAGCGCCAGAAAACGATGCGTATCCTTCAAATCAATTTCAATCTCTTCGAGGTCGATCTCGCCCTCGATGTCTTCTCCCCCAACCTCGCCTTCTATCTCGAGTTCAGATGTCTCCGAAACGGGCTCCACTTTACGGTCGAGCTTACGCGCGGCCGACAGGAGTAGGGCACGCAATACCTCAACGGAGCTGATCTGATCTTCAGTCGGTCGCGGCCCAGCCTCAGGTGGCCACCACTTAACAATCGCCTCCCGCATTGTCAGCCGCTGCCATTTGGCAAAATCGATGGGGTTGCCATCGAGATCGAGGCGTGGAATCGGTTTTCCGTCTGCGTCCTTCTCGCCCGAAGGAAGAACCGTCGTCCTGTTCACTTCCATCGCTACAAACTTAATCAGTTCCTCCGTCAGGTCCATCAGGTCGTGGTAGTTCGCATACGCCTGGTAGAACTCGAGCATGGTGAACTCGGGATTGTGCTGCGTGCTCACGCCCTCGTTGCGGAAGTTGCGATTGATCTCGTAGACGCGATCCATCCCGCCCACGACAAGCCGCTTCAAATACAGCTCCGGCGCGATGCGAAGATACAAATCCATATCGAGCGCGTTGTGATGCGTGGTGAAAGGCCGCGCCGCCGCGCCCCCGGCGATGGGCTGCATCATGGGCGTTTCCACCTCCAGGTAGCCGCGCTCGTCAAAAAACTTGCGCAGTGCGCGCAGCACCTTGGCCCGCTTCACGAACACTTCGCGGCTGTCGAGGTTGGCGAACAGATCTACATAGCGCTGGCGGTAGCGCAGTTCCACGTCGGCCAGCCCGTGATATTTCTCGGGCAGCGAGAGCATGGCCTTCGACAAAAACGTCAGCGTCTCTACGTGCACCGTCAGCTCGCCCGTGCGCGTGCAGAAAAGATACCCCGTAACGCCGATGTGGTCGCCCAGGTCGAGCAGCTTGTAGAGCGCGAATCCCTTTTCTCCAACGGCGTCCAGCCGCACGTAAATCTGCAGCCGTGCGCCCTCCTGCTGCAGTGTGGCAAAGCCGGCCTTGCCCTGCTGGCGAATAGCCATGATGCGCCCGGCCACGGCGACCTGCGGTTTCTTAGCCTCCAGCTCCTCGCCGGTCGCCTCGCCCCAGTCGGCGCGCACCTTAGGCAGCGGGATCGCTGTCTCGTCCTGCCGCGCCGGAAAGCGGTTGGGATACGCCGCCTGCCCCAGCTTCTCGATTTCCTTCAGTTTGTCCTGGCGCAGCTCAAACAGACTCTGCTCAAACTCCGACTCGAACTCCATCTCTCTTCTTCCAGTACAGATCGAATGTCTATCCGTCAGTATAGCGGCTGCGTTGGGCGTGGCTGGCCGCGTCGCACGGAGTCGCGCTCTTCGTGTATAACCACGATGGTGCCCTACCATCGTCCCATCCCGGATCGGAAGCAGCGCGGCAACTCCGGCGCAGCGCCCGAATCCGGCAAATCCAGCGGCGGCCTCGGCGGCATGATGGCCGCCTGGGTGCAGGCCGAAAAGCTGATGCAGATCGCGCTGATGCTTCCCTGCGCCGGGTTCATCGGCTGGCTCGCCGGATACGGCCTCGACCGCTGGCTGCACCAGGCATGGATCGGCATGGCTGGCGCTGTCTTTGGCATCGTTGCCGGGCTGGTGGGAGCCATCCGCATGGCGATGGCCTGGGGCGCTGATCCCGAAATGAACGAAGCGGACGAAAACGGGGACGGAGCGCGCAAATCCGGCAAGAGGGGAGACTCGGGCCCAGCCCAATGAGCGACGAATTGCAGGTTTTTTCCGATTTGACCGATGCGGATCTCGAAGGCATGCTGCATCGCGCCATCCGTAACACATTGATTTTCGGCGGGCTTGCGTCGCTCATTATCTGGAAGGCTACGAGTTGGCGTGACGCCGCCATGCTGGCCACAGGCACAGTCATCTCGGCCGCCAGCATCTTCGAGTGGCGGCGGCTGGCCCGCTTCATCGCCGCCAAACTCGACAAAAAACAGACGCCGCGCGGCTCGGCTTTCGCCGTGATCTTATTTCTGCTTCGACTCACCATCTTCGCAGGCGCCATTTATGTTAGCCTGAAATGTTTCCGAGGGTCTGCGGTAGCACTTCTTTGCGGGCTGGCCTTAGCTGTCCTCACGCTGGTGTGGGAGGCGCTGCGCCTGCTTCGTAACTGAACCGGGACCTGGGCGCGACCCCCTTGATGCGTTGTCTTTGCGACGCTGGGGGACAATCCGAAAACAGAAAGATTTGTCTTTTCCATGCAGGAACTTGGAATCACGCATTTCTTCAATTGGATCTTCGGCCGGTTTTTCGGCTGGATGATCCAGCTGGTTGGCTTCCATTCCGCGCACCCGAACGCGCCGATCAACGACGTTTTCGCGCTCGAAATGCTGGTCGCCTTCGGCCTAATTGCGTTCTTCATCCTCGTGCGCCTCACGCTCTCCGTTGAGAATCCGAACCCGGCGCAGCAAATCGCCGAGATGATCCACGAGTTCACCGGCAGCCAGGCCGAATCGGTGATCGGCCACGGTTACGAGCGTTTTCAGGCCTTCGTCACATGCGTGGTGCTTTTTATCCTGCTCAACAACCTCATCGGTTTGTTGGTCGGCTTTCGCGGAATCGAAACGCCGACCAGCGACCCTGCCGTACCGTTGGGCATTGCCGTGCTCACCTTCCTCTACTACAACTTTCACGGCGTGCGCGTGCACGGGCCGATTGGCTACATGAAGCAATTTGCCGGGCCCATCTGGTGGATGTCTCCCTTGCTCTTTCCTGTCGAGATCATTTCGCATCTGGCGCGCATGATGTCGCTCACCATCCGTCTTTACGCGAACATGCTGGCCAGCGATCTGTTGACGCTCATCTGTTTCTCCATGATTCCTCTGGTCGCGCCCGTGGCGTTTCTTGGCCTGCACGCATTGGTTGCTGTTATTCAGGCTTATGTCTTCATGTTGCTTGCGATGATTTACCTGGGCATGGCGGTGTCGCACGAGCATTAACGGCAGTGGTCAGCGAACAGTGGTCGGTGATCAGTTCCGGCCAAATCGGATTGATACGGTGCGTGTTCTGGCCACTGACCGCCGACAACCGACCACTGGAAAAGTTTCCGCCGGAGAGCGCTTCCGCTCCGGGTACACGGAAGGGCCGCAAGCGTGAGGGGGCCGGTATGGTGAGCCTCAACCACCCACTGGCGGTCAATTTTCAGGGAAGCAGGAGAACTATGCGGAAACTTCAGTATTTGTTCATGGCACTGGCAGTGCTTTGCTTCGCGGTCCCGGCTCTTGCGGACGGCAGCTCGGCCGCAATCGACATGGTGCCGGTCGGAGTTGGCCTTGGTATGGGTCTGGCGGCGGGCCTCTGTGGCCTGGGTCAGGGAAGAGCCGTTGGCTCGACCACCGAAGCCCTGGCGCGCAACCCCGGAACCCGCGCAGGATTGATGACATTCATGATCATCGGCCTCGCGTTCATCGAGTCGCTCACCCTGTTCACCTTCGCCATGATCATCATCAAGGTGAAGTAAACTCATGCTGCAAACGGATTCAAGCGGCCCAGGTAAATGTCTGGGCCGCTTTCCTATGCGCAGCGCGACGGTTGGGCTTACCGACCGCCGAGCAGCCTCTCAATCGCTTTCTGGTAGCCCATTCGCACCGGCGCCGGCGCATACTGCGTCTGCTCCTCCGTGGTGTCGAACACCCGGTTCTTGAACACCACCCTTCCGCTCATCCGCATCTCGAAGCGCACCGTTCGCCACTGGCCATCGCCCACGTCCGCCTGTTCGATCGCAATCCAGCCGCCCTTGTTGAGCCGGCCCAGAATTCCCCAGCCGAAGTCCACATCGTGCTGCAAGTGGCCTTCGAGCCGCGCTACGCGAAGGTGCACGGGATCGATCCAGATCTCCCCGGTCATGGCCGGCAAAACCTGCGTCTCCAGGTCGAGAGGCTCGAATTTCGGATTGGGCCGGAAGGTAAACTTCTCCACCTTGCCCGTCGGACCTTCGCCGGGGCCCGCATCCTGATACACAAAAGCATAGGGCATGGCGCGTAGCACCTTGAGCGCGCGGGCGGCGTCCTCGTCCTCGGCCTGTTTGCGCCGCCGTTGTTTGCCGGGATCGCCGAGCAAGGCCTTTAGCCGCGCTTCCTCGTTCGCTTCGGCGGCCGGGCTCAGCGGCTGGTCGTTGACCGCGATCAGCCGAGCCACCTCGCCGTCTTCGGTCTCCACAATCTCCTTGGTCGTGGTCAGCCTTGGGCTGGTTTTGCGCAACTGGTAGCGCATGGGATGGCTTGCGTCCTCGGCTGCGCTCAATTCGTTGGCCAGCACGCGCTCCGCCAGAGCTTGCCCGGTTAAGGGCGCACCCTGCCCGTGGCCTGAGGCCGGTTGTCCGTAGACCTGATTCACCCATGGAACCAGGAGAAGCAGGGAAAAAAGTCGGTGCACAACGAATAGTGTACGGTGCCGGTCGCCGGCCCGATGTTTTCCGGTGGCCCGCCGGGTGGATGATGTACTAACCTGCGCCTAAACGGTAATTGTCAAGGCACGGAATTGAACAGGAGAATTGAACCGCCACGGCAAGGTTGATATAGTTCGGGCAGTACTTCTACGGCAGTTTGAAAGGGATCAACATTATGTCAGCGGACAATTCTCCCGCGCGGATCGGGAAAACTATAGTTATCTGTGGCGAAGTGAAGGGCAAAGAAGACCTGGTCGTGGACGGGCGAGTGGAGGGAACAGTCACTCTGGCAGAGAGCCGGCTGACCATCGGTCCCAACGCCAATGTTGCGGCTGACCTTTCCGCCAAAGACGTGCTGGTCTTAGGCAAGGTTCAGGGCAACGTCGTGGCCAGTGGCCGCGTGGAATTGCGTGCCGGATGCAATCTCGAAGGCGATATTCACGCCCTGCGCCTGGCCGTCGAGGACAATGCCGTCTTTCGCGGCAAGGTGGACCTGACGCAGTCGGTTGCGAAAGGACCCGAGGACGCGAACGTGCCGCAGAGCGGTGGAGTCGCATAAAACGGGAAAGACTCGCGCCGGGTAGGTTTTCATTTTCCCTCCGCAACTGCCGGCCGTGTGAGGAATCGACTGTGCTGCGTCGCTTATTCGATAGGAAAAAGGAGGCTGCTGCATCCCCCCAAGCCGATGGTCTGACGGGACCACGCATTCCGCGCCATTCCGGGGCATGGACGGAGTTGCGAAAACGCCTGCAGGCCGAGCCGGGGTTGCGCATTGTCGATACAGGCTACACTTCGCCCGCCAACATCAATTACCTCACCAGCCTCGGTCATAGCGTGTTTCTTGCCGACCTGGTCTACGATGCCTACACCGGAGACTGGCGCTTGACCGCCGACGAGGAAGGCAATCCGATCTGGAACGTCGAGGGCTTTCTCGATCAGTCGCTCCAGTTTGCGGGGCGCACCTTTGACGTTGTGCTCTTGTGGACGGCGCTGGATTATCTGCCCGAGCCGTTTTTGGCGCCTTTGGTTGCGCGACTGCGCGATGCTATGAATCCAGGCGGGCAGGTGTTGGCTTTCTTCCACACCCGAATGGACGGTGAAGAGGCGATTCGCTACCGTTTCCACGTTACCGCCGGCAACGAAGTTGAAATGCAGAGGACACAGCAGTTTCCCATTCAGCGCGCCTTCACTAACCGCAGCATCGAGCGCCTTTTTGCCGGCTGGGCGGGCCACCGTCAGTTCCTGGCCAAAGACAGCGTCTCCGAGGTAATCGTCACGCGGTGAGGCAGGGACACTTACCAAAGGTTGCTGAAGGATTGGCGACAATCCAGGCACAGCCCGATTCCTGGAACCTGGGGCGTTTGTCGGGACTTATGCGGCGTCTGGGAGACACCCCGCGTAACAGTCTGATTAATGACCGATCGGGCGCTGTGATGTGGACGATATCGGAAATGGATCCAAATCTCAAAGCTCAGCAAAGAGAGCATCGATATCGAAGTCGTCATTGGGCGAAACATGCTCTTCATCTGTATCGTGCTCGCGATGCGGGACCATATCTAGCTCGGGTTCGAAATCTCGCAATTCGTACGCCATTTCCTGGAGCTCGTCAGCCCATCCGCGAAGTCTTGCCGCCTTCCCTTTGACAACGCCGTCAACGCAGTCCGAGGCAGGGATTCTTGAGATTCGATAGAAGGCGTCCGCAAGTTGTGATACTTCGGCAGCAAACTCGCTTCTGTCGTCTTCTATATCGTTTTCGGCGGGGTATTTGAGGTCGCTAAATCCTCGCTTTGCCCGTTCGAATAGCGGTTCCACCGCTAATTCAAATTGATTGAGGAATCCTCGCTTGCCTAAAAAGCCAGGAACACATGCTTCCGCTTCTTCAGCAAATCGCGTCAACTCGTCGAATAGTTTAAGATCACGCGGAACGAGCGAGTGACCAGCCGAGAAAATCTCACGAAATTCTTCCTCAAGTGAAAACCACGTTCCGAGAATTTCTGGTAAGTCTTGGTTCGAATTGATCGCGGAACGGGCGCCTCGGAACGCCGCAAGCTCCCCGGCCTTCAGGTGCCTCGCGCTGGTATCCCACTTTGCCTTGACAGCGCAGCATACCCTCGATATGAAATCCTCCCAATTACACTCAAGTCCAATTGAGGTGGACCTCTTTGCGGCACTGGAAAGGATTTCTAGGAGGTCACGGTCTTGGTCAAGATCTCGAACAATTGCCAAGGCCCGCTCTCGGAGAAGATCCCAACTCTCTGTCGACAGTACGAACGGAAGACGCCGCAACCCCGCTCTCCCCCCGGTGTCAGAGACCGCGAGCTTGAAGCCCTCAAGCGAGGCTCTCTTTAGGAACTGCGTCCGCAGATCGGAATCTGCCGCAAGTTCGTCAATTACGAGGTCACGATAGCTCGGGTGTATCCAATCAACAAACGGAGCGTATCTTCCTATTTTCCGGACACGGATAAATGCTTCACGCAATTGTTGAGTGGCTTCTTCAAAAGAGATCCTCTTTTCATCAGGGCAGTAGCTTAAATATTTCTTCTCTAGGCCCCCGGGGCCATCGGACCTCGCTCCCTGCGGCATCTCGAGCATTGACACCAGATACCATTTCAGGGCCACCGGCAGCCCTCGAAAAGTCAATTGCATCTGCTTCGTGGGATTCCTAATTGCCTCGTCAATTTGCGCGGAAATTTGTCTTCGAGTAAGCGTTCCTAACCGGGCCTTCGCGGCTAACAGGGGCAAGCCTTCACTGACGAATCGCCTAACTCGCTCGGGCGTAAAATCACGGTTCACTACAATTTGGGAGGCGTGACCTCTGACGAGATCCTTTGCAGCTTGTTCTAAGTCGGCCGCCCGAGCATGGCGAAAGAGCATGAGCGCGCGCTCCTCGACCGAAAGTAGGCTCGCATCCACTAAGACTGCACCGGGTTCAGGAAAAGAGCGCGCCTTTCCGCGAGGATCCATGCGACTTACTGCGCGTTCCAAAATGTGTTTTCGGCTCGTCCAGATAAACCAGTGAGCGGCGTCAAGACGCCGAAATACCAAGTCAAGGTCAGCTTCCCAAATCGAAGGTCGCGTCGGATCGTATTCTGTTAGTCCAAAAGCGTCGTCCGCAATGAATATTTGCTTTCTTGAAGCGTCGTATGTCTTGAAGAAATCACCGGGGCGCTGGCAACATTCCGCCACCCACCCGTCGCCTACCAAAGATAGCCCAATCATCCATGCAATCGCCGATTTTCCGACTTCAGGTGGGCCCTCCAGGACTGCAAAGTGGTGTTTGCGCAAGACATCCCAAGCCTTCTCGTAGTTCGAAGTAGGTGCGAACACGGGCACGAGCTCTCGGGCTGCTTCGATCGCGGCCGCGCTCCTCACCGCGGACTCTCGCGTGAGCGCGCTTCTAATTAGAGCGTCGAGGTCGCGGATACTAAGTAACTGCGGGAAGGACCTGTACACGCTTGGAGGCTGATCAAGGAGATCGCATACGTCATCGCCGCCATAGGTAATGATCTCTGAGTTGGGTAGGACAGATTTGAGCTTCTGCCTGATTTCTTCACGGAGGATCGCTTCCATCAGGGAATTTGTGATGAAGGTGAAGTAGGAGGGCTCGGTCCAATTTGGAGCGATCTGACGATTCTTTATGCGGGAAATCTCTTTTGAAACGCTGCCCAAGAGCGCGGCACGCGGCCTCGCCCCGGCGGCGTTTGCGCCTTCGACAAACTTCACTTGAAACACAAACGGACCGGCCGTCTCGTAGTTCTTATCGGGGAATCGAAGCGAGTTTGGTGTATACGCGTCCCTGCCGAAATCAGATCGTCGGCCCCACGATTCAATAGAGAGCCCAACCTGCGCCTTAAGAAGAGACTGCGCAAGTTGCTCAAATTGGAAGGTACCCAGATCGTCTAACTTGTAACGCATTGGAACACCGACTTTTCCACGCAATTATAGTTGGAGTCTTGTGTTCGCACTAAACGTAAGCGCTCCCTATTCTCTTCGCAAGATGCGGCTATGAGCTGTGGCTTGGTCGTAAGGTTTGAATCAGGGGAATCGCCACGTGGCTTCTCGAAGAACGATTTGTATCGGCAAGTCGGCTTGTGGTCGGTGACCCGTTGCGTACGAATCACCGCCAATCCGGAGATCACCGCTTAGCCAATGGCCGGACCCGTCCCGGAGGGCCGGAGGAACCCTCGCTCTCCCTAGGCCGTCGAGAGAGCTCACGCCGGAATCGCTTAGGCCCGCCCAAACGGCAGCCAGGGCTGTAACTCCACCACGGGATTTTCCCGCGCGGCGTCTTCGAATGTATATCGTTTTCCCAGCTTGAACTCACGGCAGATGGCGTCGACGAGTTCGGCCACTCGATTCCTGTAGGCGGGCGAGACAAAAGCGCTAGCTGCATAGCGCTGCTGGTAGGCGGCGAGTTGCGCCGGGAAATGCTCGCCCACGAAAGCCATGAATGTGGGCAGCGAGCACGGCTTAAGGAATAACGCTCCTGCGGCGAAGAAGCAGGCACCGGCTTCAGCAGCCGCCTGGGCAATGGCGCGAATCGAACCGGCGCTGTCGGTAATTCCAGGCATGAGCGGGGAACAGAGAACGCCCGCGCGCACTCCCGCGTCGCGCACTTGCTTGAGGGTTCTCATGCGCAGATCGGGCCGTGGCGCACGCGGCTCCAGCACACGCGCCAGCTTGGCGTTCATGGTGGTAACGGTGAGGTGAACGGTCAGTCGATTGCGCTTGCCGATCTCCCGGAGCAGATCGAGATCGCGTGCGATGAGCGTGGATTTGGTCACTATTCCCAGCCGGAATCCACCCAGACGCGCGAAGACCTCGAGCAGCGACCGCGTAATGCCCAGTTTGCGCTCCAGCGGCTGGTAAGGATCCGTGGCCGTACCGAGCGCAATCTCCGTGTCCGGCTTCATACGCCTTAATTCCTGTTCGAGCAGCCAGGCGGCGTTCTGCTTGAAGTAGATCTTCTGTTCGAACTCCTCCGGCCGCATCTCCAGGAACTCGTGGGTGTAGCGGGCGTAGCAATAACGGCATCCGAACTCGCAGCCGCGATAAGGGTTGATGGCATGGGTAAAGGGCAGGCCCCGCCGAGACTTGACCTTGCTCAAAACCGAGCGCGAGGCTAGTGGCCGATACTCGGTTAGACAACCGGTAGAGTCGAGTGGCGCCTCGACCGCGACGCGCGCCAGCCCGGTGAGAGGCTTCGATTCGAGAATGGGGAAAAGGCTCTCGATATTCGCCATATATTCGCCTTGATCGAGACTACGCTTGCCTTCCCCGCCCGTCAAGCTGTACTTCTCAAACCTGAAGCTTAGGAGGATTGCATGACTTCGACCCAGCAAACGCGTATCACCTGGCTCGGCCACGCCACGGTGCTGGTTCAAACGGCCAAGGGAACCAACATCTTGATCGACCCCTTCATCGCGCATAATCCGAAGTACCCCCAGAATTTCTCGCTTCCGGCAAAGATCCACTACATACTGCTGACTCACGGTCACGGAGACCATATCTCCGATGCCGTGCCGGTGGCGAAAAAGCACGGGGCTGCGGTTGCGGCCGTCTACGAGCTTGCCGATCACATCGCTGGCAAGGGCGTCCAGGAAACCATCGGCATGAACCTTGGCGGGACCGTCGAGCTCGGCGACGTGGCAGCCACCCAGGTCGATGCCAAGCACTCATCCGGCGCACAGGATGAGAAGGGCGTCCATTACGTCGGCGTGGCCTGCGGATTCGTGCTGGATGTGGCGGGCGGTCCCGTGCTCTATCACGCCGGCGACACTTGTGTCTTCGGCGACATGCAGATCATCCGCGATCTGTACAAACCCGCAGTCGCAATGCTCCCTATCGGCGGCCATTACACGATGGGACCGAAAGAAGCGGCGCTTGCCTGCCGCTTTCTCGCGCCAAAAGTTGTCCTGCCGATCCATTGGGGCACGTTTCCGCCGCTCAAAGGCACGCCGGAACAGTTGGCTGCGCTGGTCGAACCTGGCGTAAAGGTTGAGCGTTGGAAGCCTGGAGACGTGTATGAAGCAAGGGGCTGAGGGACTAAGGGACTGAGGGACTAGCAGCCTGTAGTGAAAATCCGGTTTTGAAAGGGCACGAGTTTACTCGTGCCGCAGCAGCTCTGGAATCAACGCGGCTTTAGCCGCTGAGGGATGGTTTTCTCGCCAGGGCAATCGCATTTGGAATTCAGAAGCCAGCGCATAGTAAATCTCGGACGTGACCGGAATACGACAGAGCGCTCTCTGAATGCTGCAAACCGGTTTCAAGCCAGTTCGCAGAAGAACTTTAGGTCACTTCGGAAAGCCATAGCCGTGCAATATGCCCAAAAGATGCAACGCAATCACTTGATTTGCCTTGCCTAAACTACGTGCTCGTAACCAAGAAGTAATTTTCTATCTCAGATTTTAAAATGCAATTGCCCTATGCCTAGGAGGCTGTCGGGCATAGAGTTTGCGTAAGTTGCTTTTGTCGCCGAGGGAGCATCCCTGGGGATGGCCCATTGGCAGCGCGGTCGCGACGGATGGCGCCGTTCGTTGTTTATCTTTGGCTGTGAGCGGACTCTTTGCTTTTCTTAAGCCGCTTGCGGCGCCCTGCCCGATGCGAACAGCTTGCGCAGAATTCGATGCCGTGCATACCAGCTTCCACTCGCAGCGCACGTTCCTTAGGCCGCGCAGGCTGAAGCGGCGGAAATCACGCCGCTCCTTGATCTGTCCGAAGACCGGTTCGACGATGGCCTTGCGCATTTTGTATATCGCCCGCCCTGGCTCGGCCTGCTCCCTGGCCTCGCGCTCCAACTCCGCCTTGGCTGCGGCGATTTTCTTCGGCCGGCTCTCGCGCCGCCGCAACTCCTCCGGCAACTCGTCGCCGCGCCCGCCCTTGCCGTACTGCGCATCCTCGGCCGCATCCACTTCTTCGGCCTGCTTGAGCAACGCCTCGATCTTGCGCGAGCTGTACACTCCGGTCGCGTAGCCGTACAAAAGCACCCGCAACATCATCTCCGGCGCGCAGGCCGACTGACCGCGGCCATCCTTCTCTTCATACGAAGCGTAAATCGCGCTCAGGTCCAGCGCCGCCACCACGTCCACCAGAAACCGCGCCAGATGCCCTTCCGGAAGCCAGTCGTGCAGCGAGGG
>Ga0335078_10000171_pt1 | contig 109794 bp, 79 predicted proteins | sample Lox_Sample_32_FD_206711 | JGI IMG/M metagenome (GOLD analysis project Ga0335078, IMG submission 206711) | Soil microbial communities from Loxahatchee National Wildlife Refuge, Florida, United States - Lox_Sample_3.2 | ecosystem: Environmental > Terrestrial > Soil > Wetlands | place: USA... | reverse complement strand
GGGACCTGGAGCGATTCCTACGAGCCGTATTTCGCCCGCAAATACGTCCGCCGGCTGTGGTCGGAAGAAGTGCACGATGCGATCGCGATCTCCTCCGGCCTGTTTCCCAGCTCCAAGAACTCCTCCGGTACCGTCGTACCGGGATATACGATCACGGGATTCACGGATTCGGGTTTTGCGCCGCCGGTGTATGCCATGCAACTGCCCGATGTGGTGATCAGCTCGGGCGACGGCAACGCCGACAACCTGATGAACTCGTTCCTGCGCGGCAACCGCGACGATCAGCCGCGGCGGCAGGACGGATCGATTTTGCAGGCGCTGAACCTGATGAACAATCCGTTCGTGGAATCGCGCCTGCAGTATAGCGGGTCGACCACCAGTCCCCTGATAGTCAATAATCTCAACCAGACGAACGCCAACCTGATCAACACGCTGTTCCTGGCGATCCTCTCGCGGTATCCCACCAGCACCGAAACCAGCACCGCGATGTCGGCCCTGACCGGCGCCGGCAATCGCTCGCAGGCGGTGCAGGACCTGGTCTGGTCGCTCTACAACAAAGTCGATTTCGTCTTCAATTACTAACGGAGGAGGGACGTCATGGACAACCAAGAAAAGTTCAATGCCCACTGGAAGAAGTACCCGTACGACGGAAAGACGTTCTTCAACCGTCCGCACTGGACGCGGCGCGTGTTCATGCAGCTTGCCGGAGGTGTAACCGCGTCGTTTCTGGCGGAACGATACATGAAGGGGCAGACCACCACCAACAGCGGCATGCAGACCAGGAACACTGCACAGAACGTGATCTTCATTCTGCTGGCGGGGGCGCCCAGCCATGTGGACACGTTCGATCTGAAGGTGGTGCAGGGGACCACGCCCAGCAGTTTCAATCCGACGACGGTGAACGGAATCCTCTGGCCGGCGGGCCTGATGCCCAAGCTGGGCCAGATGACGAATAAGTTCGCGCTGATCCGCTCCATGCAGTCGCACGCGCTGGTGCATTCGCTGGCGCAGACGTGGACGCAGATCGGACGCAATCCGGCGGCGGCGCTGGGCAACATCGCGCCTAATATCGGATCGATCGTGGCCATCGAAAAGGAAAGCGGCCGACAGCCGGGCCAGGTTTTCCCGACGTTCCTGGCGCTGAATTCGCCGAGCGGCGTCGGCCAGGGATATTTATCCGCCGAATACGCGCCGTTCCGCGTGACCCCCGCGAATAACGGGATTCAGTACACCACCAATCCCGACGGGCAGACGCGCTTCACTTCGCGGTACAAGGAGATGCATTCGCTGGATGACGTGCTGCGCATTAATTCGCCTTATGGCCAGCCGATGTCGGACTACAACGATTTCTATGTCTCGGGGGAGCAGTTGATGTACAACCCGGTGGTCAATTCGGCGTTCAGCTTCGCCACGGCCGACAGCCAGCGGTACGGCAGCACCTCGACCGGAAACGCCTGCCTGGTGGCGACCCAGGTGTTAAAGGCGAACCAGGGGACGCGCTTCATCCAGATCACGTCCAACGACGGCTGGGACATGCATGTCAACATCTATTCGCAGAACAATCTGCCCACCAAGGGCGTTTTGCTGGACAATGCCGTCTCGGCGATGCTCGGCGATCTGGACGCCGCGGGTTTGCTCAGCCAGACGCTGGTGGTGATGGTCGGTGAGTTTGGCCGTACCACCGGTCCATTGACCGCGGCCGCGGGGCGCGACCATTGGCCGCAACAGTTCGCTTTCTTTGCCGGCGGCGGGACCAAGGGCGGAACCGTGCTGGGCCAGACCAATGCAGTCGGCTCGGACACGGTCGACTATGGCTGGTCGCAAGGCCGGTATGTCTACCCCGAAGATATCGAAGCGACCATCTACTCGGCGATGGGAATCGATTGGACCACGGTCCGGCATGACGATCCGCTCGGCCGCGGCTTTTCGTATGTGCCGACGACCGATCCGGTGGTTTATTACCCGGTCAACGAGCTCTGGGGCTCGTAAATTCCGATTTGCGGCGTCGGTAACGTTGGGGCGGCCGGGGTGGCAGTGGCCAATTTCTTGAAAATGACCCACTGCCCGCCGCGACGTGCGTGAATGCGATTCGATTCGTTCTCACGAGTTGAACCAACAGGACGAGGGATACACCGACGGGCCGGCATCCCTTCCCGCTCCAGGTCTACATCGGCGAGAAAATCGCCCATGCTGAAATTGACCCGCTGCCGATTTGTGGGCAGTGGAAAAGCAAGCCGGAAATTCGATAACCTCACAAATAACTTGAATCTTACCGAAACTAATGTTATGGTACGCGGGAATGATCAAACGAGCGGCTTGGTGCGGTATTTGGGTAATCGCTTACTGGCTGATTTCCGCGAACTGGCTCCTGCTGCGCTCGCAGCAACCCGCCAACGGAACGAACACGCCCCGCCGGATAAATCCCGCTGGTCTTCCATTGAATCCGGGCAATAAGGCCCTTCAGAAGTTGGCCGATTCGACAACGCCCACGTTATCGGTGACGTCGCTATCCACCTTTGTGTATCAAATCGGGGGGACGGCGCCGCCGGATCAGACGATCAGCGTCACGAGCAGCGGAAATCAGGTCAATTTTTCCGCGGCGCGTTTCAACTACGGTTGGATTAACGTAAATCCCAGCAACGCGGTGACGCCTGCCCAAATTGATATCGGTGTGAATCCCGCGGGCATGCCGGCGAATACTTATGATGGCGTAGTTACAATCGAATCCTCGGACATTGCCAACGGGCCGTTGAGCGTCCCGGTTGTGCTGGTGATTGTGGCCGCCGGCCAGCGTCTGCTGCCGGACCTGGTGGTGACGTCATTTAGCGCACCGGCTACGGGAGCGGTGGGCGCGTCCATAAGCGGCGCCTCCGCCACCGTCGCCAACAGCGGCACCGCGCCCGCCCCGGCTTTTCAACTCGAATACTTCCTCTCGCCGAACCCGAATGTGACCTCGTCGGATATGGACACGGGTTCCGGGTGCGCGGTGCCGGGCCTGGCGGTGGGCGCCACGTTCACTTGCGCTGTCAACATCGGAATTCCCTCCAACATCTCGCCCGGCGTGTATTACCTCGCCGCCCTGGCCGATCCCGGCGGCGTAGTGACGGAATCGGACCGGAGCAATAACAGCAAGGATTCGAGCGGCGGGCCGATTACGCTGGCGGCCGCGCCCGCCAATGAGCCGCAACTGGTGGTGACATCGTTTCTGGCGCCGACGCATGGCGTCGCCGGTGGGATGCTCTCGGGCGTGTCTGTGGTTGTGCTAAACAGCGGCACGGCCGATGCCGGTTCCTTCCGCCTGGAATATTACGTTTCGCAAAATGCCGCCGTGACTACCTCGGACATCGATACCGGCTGGGGCTGCGACGTGCCGGGGCTGCCGATGAACTCCGGATTTGAGTGCGGCGGGGCTATCGGACTTCCGGGGAGCCTCGCTCCCGGCACGTACTATATCGCCGCTATCGCCGATTCCGCTCACACCATTTCCCAGCCCAGCAGGACGCCGGACGGCCGCGATAGCGACAATGGGCCAATTGTCGTGACGAGCCCGGTTGTGACGGCGATCGCGAGCAACGGCATTGTCGATCCTTTTACGTATACAAACGGCCTCGCCCCAGGAGCCTGGGTAACCATCTATGGGTCGAGCCTGGCCTCCATGACTCAAAGCTGGAGCCCGGCGCCGGACCGGCCGATTGCCACAACCCTGGGAGGGGTGACCGTCACTGTGAATGGCGTGGCGGCTCCGATCTCTTACGTCAGCCCGGGCCAGGTGAACATCCTGGTGCCTTCCAACGCGGGCGAAGGACCGGCATCGGTGGTGGTTGCCAATCTAAAGGGCGCGGCTGGCTACAGCCTGTTGAGCACGCAATACCTGCCGGCGGTCTACTGCAACCCGGCGGCGGGAGCGACGCCGGCGCGATTCTACGTGACCGCGGTCGACCCGGTCACAGGCGAATTTGTGGGCAACGCATCGATCGATTCGCGCGTTTCCGCGGCCGCGCGGCCGGGGGAAACGGTGGACATTTATGGAACCGGGCTGGGTCCGCCGGCCGGCAATGTGTTTCCAACGGGCACACTCTTTAGCACGGCCTATCCCATACCGCTGAATTTCGCGGTGGTCTTCGGCGGGACGCGGATCGTTCCGCAATATGCGGCGCTGGTCGGCCCCGGACTGTACCAGGTGCGATTTACCATCCCCGGTTCGGCGGGCAACGGCGACGTGCCGGTATATCTGGACTTCGGGTCCGCGCAGAGCGCGCAGAACGTCTATCTTACGATCGGTCAGTAACCGCGCCCGCGCCAATCCGCAGCCGCCGGTCAGCGCGGTTGATGAACGCGCTCGAGAAGATCGCTCAGCTCCGGCCGCGGCCCTGCCAGGGCCAAGGCGAATTCGACTTCTTCCCTGGCGGCTTTCGTGCGTCCCGTCGAGAGCAGCACCTCGGCCAGAAGCCAGTGGGGCTTAAACCATCGTGGAGCGGCCTCGATGGCGGCGCGCGCGGAGGACTCCGCGCCGGAGATATCTCCCACCGACCAGCGAAGCAGCGCCAGGTTGTAACAGGCGTTGGAGTGTTCCTCGGAATTTTCGACTTCGGCCGCGGCGGCATCGAGAGATTGCTCCCACGCCTGGCGGCGCAGGGCGAGGTCGGGGGAGCGGCGGGCGGAATCCGGCAACGCCCGCGAATACCACATAGCCGCGCCTGTCTCCGGCGGGAACGCCTCCCGCACCTGCGGATACTGTTGGACAGCATCCTGCGGACGGTGCAGCAGGATCGCGCGGCGAATGGCCGCCCATCGAAAATCTACCAGGACTATCCTGGCGCCGACCAGGATGAACAGGGCGGCCAGCGGGAGCGAGATGGCGCGAAACCAGCGAAGGACACGGGGCGAGGGGGCAATGACGGATTCGTGCTCCGCGGTGCCGGCAACCAGGGTACACGCGGCGACATAAAACATCATGGCGGTGGGAAGAACGAAGACCGTAAACTGCTGGCTGACGATCAGCGCGACGAGCGCCGCCGCCAGAGCCGCGCCGAGAACCTGGTTTTGCCGCCACCGGAATGACGCAAAGAGTGAGAGAGCGCCGATGGCGAGTAGTACGAGCAGGCCCGGCAACCCTTGTGAGAGCAGCGCATCCAGAAACATATTGTGGGAGGACTCGTGGTATGAATCCGGATAAGCTTTGGCCAGCGCGGCCGATTCGAAGCGCGGGAAAGACCAGGCGAACGTCTCCGGCCCTGATCCGAGCATCCAGCGCGATCGGGCCATGCGAGCCGAGTCCCGCCAGACCAGGAGGCGAGTTCCGCCCGCCGGGTCGAGGCGCCAGCGTTCGCGAATCCGATGGGCAGCCGGGGTAAACCAGAAGCACAGGAGTACGATCGCCGCCGCGCCGAGTCCCAAAAGAACCGGCCGGCGGTGAATGATCTGACGCCAAAGCCGCGCGGCCAAGAACAACCCGCCGGCGGCGACTGCCAGCAGCCCGGCCCGGGTCCCGGTCGCGACCAGCGCCGACGCGCACAGAACGATGCCGCAAACGGCGCCAATCCGCCAACCGCGGGAGCGCTCCGCGATTGCCATGCCGATCAATCCCAAGATCAGAAAACTCAGATAGTTCGCAAAGTAAGTGGCATGACCCAGAGTGCCGGGAGGGCGGACGACGGGTAGAGATCCGTTGAACGAATGATAGCTGGCGGCCGGCAGGAACGGGTCCCATCCGGCGTATTGGAAGAGGCCGTAACCGCCGAGGAGAATGGCGGATACACAAAGGGCCCGAAAAAGCAGGCTCAGGCGCGCGAAGTCATGGGTGAGATATACGGACGCGAGGAACGCGAATATGAGAATCGCGATGACCTCGATCGCCCCGAGACGCCGCCAACCGGCGCCGAACAGCGAGAGAATCCGGTGATCGGAAGCCCAAGTGGAGGCCAGCAGAGAGAGGATCTGCAACACAACGCAGGCGGCCAGGGTCCTGCCAGGGCCGGAGTGCAGGAGCCGGCGAACGGGCAATTCGAAAAGCCGGAATTCGAAGAGGAGCATGGCGGCGGCCGCGAAAAGCGCCGCAACCTTAGGCACGGTGTCGAAGTAAAGCGACCACCAGGGAAGGATGGCGGCCGGCGTCGCGGCCAGGAGAATGACAATCGTCAAAGTGAGGGGCCGGCCAGCCATGGAAGGACCGAGTGTAGCGCACCGTGCCGCGGGTGGCTGACGCAGTTACTCGATGGTTAGCTCGACCCAGCCCGGCAGCGTGGCGGGGCGATTGTTCAGGAACACGATGCGGCGGGTTTTGGGAAACGGCAGATTGGAAGCCAGGGCCCGGTTGTAGAAGCCGAACTGCTCCAGGATCTGGCGGTAATCGGCATTGGTCGTGTCCAGCCAGGCGCTTTTGGCGCAGAGACCGCCGCCCCAACCGAGAGACAGCAGGCACGATCCGTTCTGGCGGGCCGCGGCCAGGCGCTGCTCGAGCTCATCGAGACTCTTGTCGAGCAGGCCGAGACCGGCCCAGGACGCATATTGGCGCTGCAGCGTCAGCAACCCGGCGGCATAGACATTCACCGCTTCGAACAGGCGCGCGCGGTTGAAACCCTCGGGCCATCGAACCACGCGGCGAATTTCGGAATCCAGGAAGAACTGCTTCTCGTTCCAATCGCCCGTAAAAGTCGTGCCGGGAATCGCCATTTCGGCGAACGACGGCGTGGAGTCTTCGGGTCGGGCGCCGTCGGACGCGCCGCGAGGGCTCTGTTTCCATCCCAGGGCGAAACCGGCGCCGCGCGGGAGCAGCGTCGAGGTCCGTAGCAGAAAGATCTTGAACGTCGAGCCCGGAACCGTTCCGGAATCGCCGGCGCCGACATAGCGCATGCGGTTTCCGCCGGCGGGGCCGAGCGCCTGCTCCTCGGCGGATTCGGCCGGACGGCGGGGAAGCCGGTCGCCCTTGACACGCGCCAGCACGTCGGGCAGCATATTCTCGCGCCAGTTGGCGAACACCATTCCGGTGCGCAAAGCGCCTTTAATGGCCGACCCGGGGATGTAGGCTCCGGAAGCCCCCGAAGCGAACGTGGGAATGTGGAGACTGTCGCCCGTGGCGCGATTCCAGTAGGCCGAATAGGCCGCATTCTCGAAGGGGATGCGGCGGCCGGCGAAATTCTGCGCGAAGCCGCCCCAGGAGGCGAAATCCAGCTTATCGGCTTTCTTGAGCTGCGAGAGATACCCTTCGAGACGCGGGCCCTTGGCCAGCAAACGGAAAATGCGCCACTGGTCGAGCACATTGACGTGGTCCTTCCAGACCATGTAGTCGATGGGGCTGAGCTTACGGCCATCGCCGACGAGGAGCGGGGTCAGGCAGGTGAGTCGGTAGCGCATGTCAGCTCCTCCCTCCCGGCAGCGGAATGGCGACGGCAAAACCGGCGCGGAAAACCGGATGAGGGAATCCGTCCGGCGCGACATCGGGAGCGGAGCCGGTAGGCGCGGCGGCGCCGTAGAGAACCGATCCTTCGGCGATCATCTGCAGCAGTTTCTTGGCATCGCCCGAGCCGGCGGGACTTTCGACGCGGCCGCCGCGGGTGAGCAGGGCGTAATTGCCGCGCGTCCAATCGATGGCATCGCCCGGCGCTGGGGCGAACAGCGAGAGGAGCCAGTGGTGGAACACGCCGGGTTCGGCGGGCGGCGGGGCTGATTCGGGTTCGGCTTGAGGCGTGGCTATGGCAGACTCGGCTGCAGGGGCTTCTGTCGAAGGCGCGGGCTCGGACGGCGCGTCGGTGGTTGGGGATTCGGCCGGCAGTTCGGCTAGAGCTTCCGCCGGCAGTTCGGCTGGAGCTTCGGCAATGGCGGCTTCGACGGTGGGCGGTGCGCTGGAGGGCGCCGGCTCGTCCGCAACCGGTACCGCGGGAGCCTCTTCCGCCGCATCGCCGAGAATCCCGGTGGCCGCCGGCTCCGCGGGCAGTTCAGGCTCGGCCGTGAGCGGCGCGACATCGGGCGCGGCGAGGACGCCGGCCTCCGCGGACGGTTCGGGCGTCGCGGAAGGGGGCTCGGGCGCAGCTTCGGCGCGCTCCTCCTGGACCTTGGGAACAGAGGCCGGCTCCGGGGCGGGCGAAACGGCTTCCGCCGGCGGAAGAATCAGCCCGGGCAACTCGCCCTCGATGAATTCGGGCGCTTCCGACCGGCCCCATCCGCGCGAGCGCTCGCCTCCGAAACCGGAGTCGGCCAGAAGGCGGAAAGCAGCCTTCACGGGGGCCAGCCAGCGGTCGCGGGCGGCCTCGTCACGAAAAGATACGATTGTCCACAGACCGGCTCCCGGACGAAATTCGATACAGGTAGTGGAGTGACGTTCGCTGGAGCCGGTGAGACGGTCGATGGCGGCGCTCCAACGGGTATCGGTGCGGAACGGACCATGGCGGCCGGCAGGCACCAGGCACTGGCTGGGTCCATCGACGGTCCAGTGGGAATCGGCGAGGGTCTGGCCGGCCAGAATTGCCTGCACGATGCCCAGGGGCACGAAGCGGGCGCTCTTCCAGCGCGTACGCGACGCCATGAGGGCCGGCGAAGCGGGCGGCCATATGGTGCGGGGCGGCACGATAAACCCGATTTCATCGAGAAACGGAAAGCAGGAGCTGAAGCAGACTTCCGGCGCCGACGCGCGAGCCGTGGCGGAGAGCCAATCGTCCAGCGAGCCAAGCCGGCCCATGGCGCTGGTGACGGCCGAATAGAGCGAATCGCTGTGATAGATGAAATCGACGCGATTGCGCGCTCCCGAATCGGGTCCGATGCGCCAGGGGCCCGTGGGACGAAGCTTCACGACCAGTCCCGGGTTCATTACTCCTCGCGGGTAAAGGCAAACTGCGAATCGGCGACGGCGGTCTGAATCGCGGCCAGAGTAGCAGCCTGGCCGATTTCCTTCTCGGCGGCGCCGGAGGCGTAGTAATTCTTGCCGCGCCACACCAGCCGGAGGTTGGCGAAGGCGACGCGGCCGGAGCCGCGCGATCCGCCGCCGCCCAGCGAATCGTCCTCGAGCAGGCGGAGTCCTTCCAGGACGCGCAGGAAGAGCGGGGCGTCCTCCTCGCAGAGAACGTCCATCACCAGCCGGATTCTGAAGCGGGCGCCGGCGGGAACACGCTCGAGGGTGCGAGGATTGGCCTGCGAAGTGATGCGGTCGATGGCGTTTTCACTCTTCACTTCGGTCAATTCGTCGTCAAGGTTCTCGCGCATCTGGGCGGTGATGCTGTCGGGATCGAGCGGCGCGTCGAAGACGGAGAGGCGGGCGGGAGTGGCCTGGGAGGTATCGAGCGTTTCGCCCTGCACGCGCTCCATGCGGCCGGGATTGCGGCCGAAAAGGAGGCAGATTTCGTCGTCGGGACGGTCGCTCTGGTGGATGCGCACTTCCTGACCTTTGCGGCGCGAAAGGTAAACCAATTCGCTGGGGACGGCCATCCCCGAAGCCTGCTCGAGCAGGGAGCGGATTTTGCCGCGCAGCGAACTGCCGGGGACGTAGGGACGGCCGAAAGCGTCCTTGACAACGGGATTATCGGAACCGCCGATTTCGAGCGACCCCTTGCCCGCGCCGACGTGCAGGCCGGTATGACAGTGCATTTCGCCTTCGAGAATCAGTTTTCCGATGAGTTTCAGCTCGGTTTGGGAAGTATGTGCGCTCATGTGTTACTCGTTGTAGGCCACGATGGCCTCGAATAGATCCTTGAACCGCTCGTAACCGCGGATATCGTTCTTGCGCGTGACTTGCAGCAGCAGTTTTTCCAGTTGATCCAGGCTGCGCAATCCATGGCGCGCAATGGTGTACGCCAGGCGGGCGCGCAGCATCACGAATTCGTGCTGCCGTTCGCCCTCGGCCGAGCGGACGGCGCGCCGGACCGCGCTGTAGAGGCGGCGCAGCTGGCTTTTGGTGCCGGAATCCATGTCGCGCATGCGGCTGACGATGGCATGCGCCTGGTTGTCGAGATAGAGGCTGTCGGAGATCAGCTTCTCGATCTCGATTTCGGGAGGGCCTTCAGGACGCCCGCGATCGGGCCCGCGCCGGTCGCCGCGATCTCCACGATCTCCTCGTTCGCCGCCGGGACGATCGCCGCGCGGCGGACCGCCGTGCGGCCGGCCTTCGCGGGGCGGACGATTCTCCTTGCGCTGTTGCTGCTCCTGTTCTTGTGCCATGTGCTAGACCTCTGTCACCAATCTGGCCCATTCGAGGGCCACCAATCCCGCCGGCCGCAATTTCACTTCGGCCGAACGGCGTCCTGCCATTTCGCCGATGAGATGGGTGCGTAGTTTCTGAAATTCGCGGTCGCGTGTGCCGCTGAGGATGCGGTTGAAACGGCGCTGAAAGCGCCAGGTGTGCTGCGTTTGGGCCGCGCCTTCCCCGTAAGCGTCGCGGCGGTAGAAGCTGCGAAGCTGATACAGGAACTGGCGCGACATGCGGAAATCGTGGATCAGGCGCGTGACCGCGTCCTTGAGCTCGGCCGCGTCGGAAAGATGGCGCCATTCGAGGATCCGGCCGAGGAGATAAATACAATCGCGATCGGAAGATTTGGCCAGATCGAGATTGCGTCCGGCTTCTTCGTAAACCGCCGCCAGCGGGTAATAGGTTTCCGGCGCCAGGGCGATGGCCATCGAAATGGTCTTGCCTTCCGGCCCGGGATATTCCTTGAGATTCTCTTCGGTGAATCGATGGAACAGGCGCTGGACTTCGCGCGCCAGCGCGATCAGGGCGTCCCACGAACCGTAGACCGCAAAATCGTCGCCGCCCGAATAGATGATCGTCACCTTGCGCCAGAATTCCGGCAGCGAGCAAAGCACTTCCAGCTCTCCGGCAAAGAACTGCTTGTAAAGCACGGAGAGCGGCACGTGATCTTCGATGGAGGGGACGCGGCGCAGCCGCAAGCCGAAACTGTCGACATCGCCGCGGAGCACGCCCCAAATGGAGCGGCCCTGCGCGCGGCGCGCCAGGGTCTGCACCGGCGCCGCCTGTTTGCCATCGTCGGATGGAGCGGCGTGGCGGGCCACCATGATGCCGTCGGGCGAGAGGTTGGAAGTCAGGCTCCAGGAGTGCTTGCCTTCCCCGGCAGTCACTTTGCCGGGATTGTCCGGCGACCAGCCGATGTGCGACGCTTCGCGAACTTTCGCGCCGAGCTCCCTGGCGAAATACGCGTCAGCCTCGGTGCGAATGGGACGCGAAAACGGCTGGAATGCGGCCGCGGGATTCGAGACCGGCGCGTTGCGGCGGCGCAGCAGCTCTTCATTGAGCCGCCGGCGGATGACCGCCCAATCTCCGAGATTGTCGGTAACGCCCCAAATGAGGCTGACGAGACCGGAGCTGAGGTCCTCGATCTGCGCGTTAGCGGCGTTTAAAAAGGCTTCCGCCGGCTCGCGGGATTCGCCGGGCAGCACTACCAGAAACTGGCCGCCGCCGCTGGATCCAAGCAAAATCCGGGCCAGATTGAGTTCGGCGAGGAGCGCGCGCGGCAGAACTTCGCACAAGAGGGATATCCATTGCGAGCGTCCGGTGAGAAGATCCTCTCCGGCGGAGCGCGCGGAGCGTCCTTCGGCTGGCGCGGCCAAAAGGAACTCTTCGATGCCCAGGATTTTCCCTTGCAGCAGAATCTGTTCAGCCATTGGGAAGACGATAACTCTTAGGAACTCCTCACTTTAGCACAGAATGTCGAGAATAATAGAGTTTCCGCGGCACTCGACTGCGTATGACCGGAATTGCCACATGCGCCGCCGTGGCGTGGTTCGTGGCCGGCGCCTGGGCCGCGGATCAAACCCCTTTGCAGCAGCCGCGGACACTGCCTCCGCAGCGCGGCGCAATGCAAAATCAGCCGGCATCGCCACCGACGACACGCCCGGCGCCGGCGGCGGCGCAGACCGCGCCGGCGAAGACCTCGCAGCCGGCCGCCAAACCTCGCTTGGGCGATGCGCAACTGGAATCCGCGATTCGTGAGAAATTCGCCAAATCAAAGCTGGCCGCCGACAAACTGACGGTCCACGTGCAAGGCGGAGTGGCGACCATCGAAGGCAAAACCAACGTGGTTCAGCACAAAGGCAATGCGACGCGGATGGCCAAGACGGCCGGCGCTATCGCGGTCAATAACCACGTGGTGGTGAGCGACGCCGCCAAACAGAAGGCGGCCGCGAATCTCGAACAAGGCCGCCGCCGCGCGCAGATCAAGCGCGGCGATGCGCGGTCGCAGCCGAGGCAGGACGGAGTGACGGAGACGGAGAAGAAGAGTAAGTAGCCAGGAGTCAGGACAAGCCGGCGCGCAGCTTTCGGGACTTGATCGTGTGGCGCAAGGCCCACGAGTAATATCGCGGACGGATTTCGACGCCGCGGACGAAACGACGAGTGGACACGGCCCGGCTGTCGACAACCGCCGACGAGGTGAGCCGGCTGTTGGACGCTTACGCCGGCGCCATTCTGACTTCTGTCTCCTCCCCCATCGTGTTACACTGAAATCTCCGCACGAATCCATGAAACGCCTTATTTTTCTAGCACTTTGCGTAACTACGCCCTTTTGGGCACAATCCGGTCTGGCGACTGCGCCATGGGCGAATCTGGCCGATTCGACGGTCATCGCGACCATCGATGAGCAGCCGGTCACCCTCGGACAATTCAAGGCTTTCACGACGTTTCTCGATGCCTCCGCGCAAGCCAAGCTGCTGGTCGATCCTGGCGAGCTGGTCAGGGAACTTGCCATGATGCGAAAACTGGCGGCAGTGGCGATGGAGAATCAGCTCGAGGAACAGAGTCCGGTGAAGGAGCAATTGGAGTATAACCGGCTGGTGATACTGTCGCAGGCCGCGGCGGGATACCTGCTGAGCAACGCCACCGTCGAGCAGAACGAAATCCTGAACTATTACAACGCCAACCGCGAGACATTCAAGCAAGTCAAGGTGAAGGCGATTTACATCCCGTTCGGCGCGGGCGGGGGCCAAACGGGCGGCAGGAAGGTGTTGTCCGAGGCGGAGGCCAAAGCCAAAGCCGATCGCCTGGTTACGGCGATCAAAGGGGGCGCGGACTTCGTCAAGCTGGTGCACGAGAATTCCGAGGACGAGACATCCAAGGCGCGGGATGGCGACTTTGCCACCGTCAGCCCGAGCGACAACATTCCCGACGCCATGCGGGCCGCCGTGTTTCAGTTGAAGCAGGGTGACACCAGCGAAGCGGTCCGCCAGGCGAATGGATTTTATATCCTGCGAGCCGACCAGGTGACCTATCAGCCGTTGTCGCAGGTGCGCGACCAGATTTTCTCGAAGCTCAAACAGCAGAAGGGAATGCAGATTCTGGACAAAATGCACCGCGACGTGAATGTGGAATTCCCGAACCCGGCGTTTCCGGGTAAGCGGGCGGCGGCGAATTCGGGGAAATAACGGCTACCTCTTGGGTGCCGACAGACGGCGACCCCGGTCTTCCGTCACTTCACCAGCACCGGAAGCGAGACGATTTCATGAGTCTCGTTGACGCCGATCAATAGGACTCCGCCTTTGGGCTCGGCTCCTGTTTTCAAGGTGAGGATGGCTTTTTCGCCGGACTTGAGGACCGGATGGTCGAATGTCGCCTCGACGTCGTTCAGCTTGCCCAAAATGAACAGCGTCATGGTGCCCTTTCCGCCGTTGCTGATCGTAACTCTATCGGAGGAAGAAGGACCCAGCGTGAGATTCACGCGATCGAGCCGGAGATTGCCGCTTGGCGCAGCTTCGGCGCCCAACTGCATCGATTCCGGCCGACCCATGCCGCCGGGAAGATTCGAGTTGGCGGGCAGAACGGGCCCGCCCGAAGCGGCATTCAAATCGGGCAAGTTGCTTCCGGCGCCGGGCGCGACGCGAATGATCTCGCCGCCCGGCGGCGCTTCTCCAGGAGGCGCACCGAACATGCTCTTTACCAGGTCCGTGACGCTCACTTTGGGCGGCGCCCAGTACCAGGCGCCGTCGAGAAGCCGCCAGATGCCTGTGGCCTGCAACTCCATGGGCGCGGGATTCATCGGCATGATCGACGGCGCTCTAGTGGTCACCGTGACTTCGGCGCGAGTGAAATTATCGGACCAGACGATCTTGTTCAACTCGAAAGAGAGATAGCGCGGCTTATCGCGCTCGTAGTAGGCATCCCGGGCATCGGGCGCGACCAGTTCCTCAGCCCGCCGGTATTCGTGCCTGACCAGCAGGTTGTAGAATGCGGCGATGCGCGCGCGCAGGGCCTGGTCGACGGCCGGCGGCGCGGACGATTCCGGCGCGGCGGTTTGGGCGCAGGCGATGGCCGAAAACAGGGCCACCAAAAGGCATCGCGGCATCATGACCATTATTCTAATGCCCGGTCGAAAAAGTTACGCGAGACGCTACACCAGAACCGTGAATGTAGATTCGGTCCGCTCGACGGGGCGATACAGGGTATCGCGCTCGACCGGCTGCCTGCCGGCTTTGCGGATCAACTGCAGCAGCTCGGCGCGGCGAAGACCCTGGGTGGTGGTGGCGCCGGCATCGTGGTAGATCCGCTCCTCCACGATGGTGCCATCGATATCGTCGGCGCCGAAGCGCAGCGCGATCTGCGCGATTCGCGGCGTCATCATCACCCAATAGGCCTTGATGTGCGGAATATTGTCGAGCATGAGGCGCGAGACCGCAATGTTCCGGACGTCGGCGAATCCGGTGGTCTTGCCGATATGTTGCAGGACCGTATTGTCGGGATGGAACGCCAGGGGGATGAAGGTGACGAATGAATTGGTGTCGTCCTGCAGCTCGCGCAGGCGGATGAGGTGGTCGACGCGATCTTCGTCGCTCTCGATGTGGCCGTAAAGCATGGTGCAGTTGGAACGGAGGCCCAGCTCGTGGGCGGTGCGGGCGGTCTCGATCCATTCATTGCCATCGATCTTGTGATCGCAGATAATGCGCCGGACCCTCTCATTGAAGATCTCGGCGCCGCCGCCGGGCAGCGAATCCATGCCGGCATCGCGCAAACGCTCGAGCGTTTCGCGCACGGAGATTTTGGTCCGGCGGGCAAGGTACGCGATCTCCACCATGGTGAAGGCCTTCAAGTGGACCTTGGGGAAGCGCTGCTTCAATCCGCGGAGCATTTCGCAGTACCAATCGAGGGTAAGCTCCGGATGGAGACCTCCCACGATATGAAATTCGGTGACCGCCTCGCTCCAGCCTTCGCCGGCCCGCTGCCACACCTCTTCGAGCGACATGGTGTAGGCCTTGGGATCGCGCACACGCTTGCCGAAGGCACATAGCCGGCAGCTCGCCACGCAAACGTCGGTGGGGTTGATATGGCGGTTGACGTTGAAGTAAGTCACATCGCCGTGTTTGCGCTCGCGCACCTGGTTGGCCATGTAACCGACCGCCAGGATGTCGCGGGTGCCGTAGAGCGCCAGGCCGTCTTCGAACGACAGCCGTTGGCCCGCCTCGACTTTGTCGCGGATGGGAAGCAGGCGGACGTCTTCGAAGGAAATTTCCATGATCAGATGCCGGACTTCAGCAGGAGCACGTCAGCAGCCCAGAAAAAAAAGAATAGCATGCTCACGTATCCGTTCATGGTGAAGAATGCCGCATTCACTTTCGAAAGATCGTTGGGTTTCACCAGATGATGTTCGTAAACGAGCAGCGCGGCGATCACGGCAATGCCGGCCAGCGCCAGCGGGCCCAGATGGAGCGATCGGACCAGCGCCAGCAGACAGAGCACCATGGCGGCGTGCAGCATCTGTGCCACCCGCAGCGCGGAAGCGATGCCGAGGATGCGGGGGATACTGAACAGTTTCTCGGCGCAATCGAATGCATAGTCCTGGCAGGAGTAGATGATGTCGAAGCCGGCGGTCCAGCACGTGACGGCGGCTGTAAGCCACAGAATCCGTGGATCGAGCGAGCCGCACACCGCGATCCAGGCCGCCGCGGGAGCGATGCCGAGACTGAAACCGAGCACCAAGTGCGAGAGCGACGTAAAGCGCTTGGTGTAGGAATAGAAGAACAGAACCGCCAGCGCCGCCGGCGCCAGCTCGAGGCAGAGACGATTGAGCTCTCCGGCGGCGACGACGAAGAGCGCCGAGGCAACCAGGACAAACCCCCAGGCGAACCCGCGGCTGAGTAATCCGGCGGGCAGATGGCGAGTGCGTGTGCGGGGATTTCGGGAATCAATGGAAGCGTCGACGATGCGGTTGAAAGCCATGGCAGCCGAACGCGCGCAGACCATCGCCGCAATAATCCACAGTAGAGTGGCCGGGAAGCGCCAGGAAGGATTCGGGCCTCCATGCAGCCGTAAATCGCGCCACGCCAGCAGAGCTCCGGTGAAGGCAAACGGCAGCGCAAATATGGAGTGCTCGAACTTAATCATGTCGAGCGTCAAACGCAGGCGGTTCCAGGCCATTCGTCGAAATAGCTATTTTACCTTTTGATTCGATCAGGTAAAATTACGGGTACGTTACCGCCCGGTCGGTGCGCTATTGTTCTCTTGGAGCAGGATAGGCCGGACTTTAGAGGAGTCATTTCGGCATGTTGGAAGCCTTCGCGATGTCGGACATGGGGTGCGTGAGAACCAACAACGAAGATTACTGCCTCATTGAACCCGAGCTTGGATTGTATGTCCTGGCGGATGGAATGGGCGGTGCGCGGGCGGGCGAAACGGCATCGAAGATCGCGGTGGAAACCGTTTCGGAAACAATGCTTCTGGCCGAGCATCGCGACCCCCAGGTGCTGATCCGGGCAGTGGAGGAAGCGAACCGCCGCGTGCTCGAGGCCGCGCAGAACGATGCCAGCCTGGAAGGCATGGGCACGACGCTGGTGGTCGCGCTGGAGATGGGAGACGGCATTTCCATCGCCAGTGTCGGCGACAGCCGCGCCTACGTTCTGGACGAAGCTGGTTTCCGCGTCATCACCGACGACCAGACCTGGGTGAACGAAGTCGGCCGGCCCCTGGGGCTGGATGAAGAGGCGCTGCGCAATCATCCCATGCGCCACGTGCTGACCATGGCGATCGGCGCCAGTTCTCCCTTGACGGTCAACTACTACGCGGTTCCGCTGCAGGTTGGCTCGATGGTTCTGATGTGCAGCGACGGACTGCACGGCGTGGTGGACGGCGGCGAAATCGAGACCATTCTGCGCAGCGGACTGAACGGGACGCCGCTGAACGAGAGCTGCCAGAGGTTGATTGAAGCCGCGAAGCAGGCGGGCGGCCCCGACAATGTCACCACCGTGCTGGTGAGGAAAGCGGCTTAGTAGAACCGCCGCACATTTTCATCTCTCCTGGTCCTCGCGCGTTGCACCGAAAAGGCCTTTTGGCACGTCATAGTACAATAGAGATCAATTGGAGTCGTAATCCACATGACTTTTCGCACCGCCGCAGTCCTTTTCGGATTCGCGGTTGCTGGGTTGCCCGCTTTGGCTGTAGACACGCCTTTATCCCGTCCTAAGGCTGGTAAGGTCGAGATCCTGCACCTCAACGAAGTGAAGCCGGGCATGAAGGCCACCGCCTGGACCGTCTTCCAGGGAACCGAGCCGGAGCCGGTTCCGATCGAGATTGTGGGCGTGATGAAGAACGCCAATGGTCCGCGGCAGGATATCATCCTCGGGAAGATGGGGGGCAAAGCGGTTCGCACCAATGTTGCCGGCGGCATGAGCGGCAGCCCGGTCTATGTGGATGGAAAACTGATGGGCGCGGTGGCGTTCCGCATCAGCGTATTCTCGCCGGACGCGATTTGCGGCATTACACCGATCGATCTGATGCTGGAAATCAACCAGTTCGATACTTCCAGACCGGAGTCCTCGCGAACGCCGGGGGCACGCCCGACGATGGGTGAAGTCACGGTCCCCAACGATCTGCTGTCGCTGGCCTCGATCGGGTCGGGATCGGGCGCACCCTTGCAGATGCCGTTGCTGGTGCCGATCGAATCGCCGGTGGTGTTGTCCGGGTTTACCGAAGAGACGCTGCGGCAGTTCGGGCCGATGTTCCAGCAGATGGGCGTAAACGCGGTGCAGGGCGGGGCGGCGGCGCCGATGCTCTCAAGCAAGCCGGCCGCCGGGTGGGACCATGCGCTGAATCCGGGTGAGACCATAGCAGGCGCGCTGGTCACGGGGGATATGAGCGTTTCCGGTATCGGCACGGTGACTTATAACGATGGAAAGAAGGTGCTCGGTTTCGGCCATCCCTTCTTCAATCTCGGCCCGGTCGACATGCCGATGACGAAGGGCGAAGTGCTGATGACCCTGGCCTCGTCTTACCAGCCGAACAAGCTGGCCAATGCCACCGACGTGGTGGGCGCGCTGCACCAGGACCGGCACAGCGGCATCGAAGGCGTGTTGGGCGAGCAGGCTCCCATGATCCCGGTAACGGTGAGGGTGCGGTCGCTCGACGACAAGGAAGCCGTCACCCGCGAGAAGGACCTGCATTTCGATGTTTTCGTTCATCAGAAGTGGACGCCGTACCTCATGATGTTGACGCTGTACAACTCGGTGTCGGAGATGAACGAGGCCGCCGACGAGACCACTTATCGGCTGAGCGGCAAGGTGGAGATGAACGGTCCGCCGAATATTTCGCTTTCCAATATGCAGGCGTCGAGCGAGATGCCCATGCCGGCGCCGCTGCTGCTGGCGAGCTGGTTCGGCGACAAGTTTAACCGCCTGTATCTGAACAATGTCAAGACTCCCGATGTGAAGCGGGTCAACGTCACCGTGGACCTGCTGCCGGAGCGGCGCGTGGCGGTGATCGAAAACGCCTGGGTGGCGGATCCGGATGTGCAGCCCGGAGATGAAGTGCCGGTCAAGGTTTTCTTGCGGCCGTATCGCGGCGAGCCGATCGCGCGCGACGTGAAGGTGAAGATTCCGGTGGGCATCGCCAAGGGCGATCATCGCGTGCTGTTGAGCGACGCGGACACCTTGAACCGCATGCAGAACATGGCCGGCGTGATGAACCGGTTCCTGGATATTCCGGAAACGGTTTCACTGATCAATCAGGAGCGGACGAACAACCGGTTGTACGTGTCGCTGGTGGAATCAGAGCCGACGGCCTATTATGACGACAAGGCGCTTCCCAGCCTGCCCTCATCGGTGTTGAACGTGATGCAGGCGGGCCGGCCGAGCAGCCGGTCGGTGGTAACTTCGCCGGAGACGGCCTCCGAACAGATGTCGGTGCCGTTCGACGCCGTCGTAACCGGCAGTTACTCGCTGCGAATACATGTGAAGTAAATCCGCGCCTGTACCAGCGGCCGAAGTTCTACATCTGCCGCGGGTGAGACCTGCCTGACAAAAAGTAGAAGACATGAACAATCAGAAGCGTTCAGCGCTGCCGATGGCAGCGCTTCTCCTCTCGGCCGCCGCGCTGGCGCTGGTGGCGGGTGAGACCCGCACCTGGTCGGAGAGCGAGTATGCGGAGTTTTCCAAGGGGAATTCGAAGAACCTGTCGCTGCGCAGCGATGGGCCTTTGATGCTGGCTCCGAAGTCCCACGAGCTGTTCGATACGGCGTCGCCCTATCTCTGGTCGGTGGCGCGCGATTCCAAAGGCAACCTTTACGCCGGCGGCGGCACCAATGCCAAGCTGTTCGAAATCCCCGCGGGCGGAAAGGGCAAGCTGGTGGCCGAGATGGATGCGCTCGAGATCCACGCCGTGGCCATCGATGCGCACGACCGCGTGTGCTTCGCCACATCGCCCGACGGCAAGGTCTACCGCCTGGGAGCAAACGCCAAGCCGGAGGTGTTCTACGATCCCAAGACCAAATACATTTGGGCCCTGGCATTCGACGGCAAAGGTGATTTGTACGTGGCGACCGGAGACCACGGGGAGATCCATCGCGTAACCGCCGATGGAAAAGGCCAGGTGTTCTTCAAGACCGACGAGACCCACGTGCGATCGATGGCGTTCGACGGCGCCGGCAATTTGATCGCCGGAACCGACCCGGGCGGGCTGGTGATGCGCATTTCTCCGGCGGGTGAAGGATTCGTGCTGTACCAGATGGCGAAGCGGGAAGTGACCGCCGTCGCCGTGGCTCGCGACGGCGCGATTTATGCCGCCGGCGTGGGAAACAAACAGGCTGGCGGTCCATTAACTCCGCCTCCGACTGCCCCGGCGCCGTCGCCGGCCGCAACGGCAGGGCCGACTGCTCCGGGAACCACCCCGCCTAACGTGCCGGCGCGTGCTCCCATTCCCGCGCCGGCCGCCGGACCGGCCGCCGCGCTCGGCGGCAGCGAGGTTTATCGCATCGAGCCGGACGGCAACCCGCGCAGGATCTGGAACAATTCGCAGGACGTGGTGTACGCCATCGCCTTCGACTCCACGGGCAGGGCCGTGCTGGGCACGGGCAACAAAGGCAACATCTATCGGATCGAATCACCTACCGTGTACACTTCGCTGCTGACGGTGCCGGTATCGCAGGTGACGGCGCTGCTGATGGACGCGGGCGGCCATCTGTACGCCGTTACCGGAAATGTCGGCAAAATCTACGAAGTGGGGCCCGACCTGGAGCACGATGGCTCGCTGGAAAGCGACGTCTTCGATTCGGGGCTCTACTCCGACTGGGGGCGGCTGACGTTCGACGGCGATCTCCACGGCGGCCAGATTTCGGTGGTGACGCGCAGCGGCAATCTCGACCAGCCGCAAAAGAACTGGAGCAAGTGGGGACAGCCGATCACATCCGCGAAGGGCGCACGCGTGGATTGTCCCGGCGCCCGCTTCGTGCAGTGGAAGGCCGTATTGACCGCGTCGGCTAACGGCCAATCGCCCGAATTGAATTCGGTGGATTTGGCCTATCTGCCCAAAAACATCGAGCCGCGCGTCGACCAGATCGAAATTACGCCGCCGAACTACAAATTCCCGGCGGTTCCGGTCCTGCAATTGGGAGGGCCGGGAGTGCAGGCGACGCTTTCGCTCCCGCCGTTGGGCAGACGGGCCTCCCCGACCATACTGCCGGCTCCCCAGGAGACAGCGTCCACCGTTACGCCCACGATGCAGTTCGCGAAGGGCTTCATCGGCGCGCGCTGGGTGGCGGGCGATCCCAATGGCGACTCGCTGGCTTACTCGGTCGAGATTCGCGGAGTGAACGAGACCGAATGGAAGCCGCTCAAGGATAAGCTGACCGAAAAATACTACTCCTGGGATTCCACCGCGTTCCCAGATGGCGAGTACCGCATCCGCGTGACGGCTTCGGACGCGCCTTCGAATCCGCCGGCCCAGGCGCTGAGCGCGAGCATGGTGAGCGACAGCTTCACCATCGACAATACGCCGCCGCGGATTACGGCGCTAAACGCCGCGCGGAGCGGCGGCAAACTGCGCGTCCGCTGGCACGCCTCCGACGCCCTGAACAACATCGAACGGGCGGAGTATTCCCTGGATGGAGGCGATTGGCAGACGGCCGCGCCGGTGACCAGGCTCTCCGATTCCATGGATCTGGATTACGATCTGACGCTCGACGCGGCGCCCGGCGAGCACACCATCGCGGTGCGCGTCTACGACGCATACGAGAACCAGGCAACCGATAAAGCCGTTGTGAAATAGCGGGGAGGAAAACCGCCGCCGGCTCAGCCGTTGGCGTGCTGGCGGACGATATCGATGCCGCCTTTGAAGTAGGCGCCGTCTTCCACCACGATGGAGGGCGTGCGCACGTCACCTTCGAGGCGGGCATTCTGCCGGATCTCGGTCTTGTTGCCGGCTTCGATATTGCCGCGCAGGGTTCCGATGATCACCACTGTCCCGGCTTTGATATTGGCGCGCACGGTGCCATCCGGACCGACGGTCACGGTGTGTCCGGCGGCGTCAATGGAGCCGTCCAGGTCCCCGTTGACATAGAGGTCCTGGCTGCTGGAGATCTGTCCGATGATCTTCACGGACTTACCCAACGTAGCGACACTGGCTTCCTGGGGCAATCACTGTCATCATACGCGGAATCAGACGCCTATGGTGTATACCTTTAGGCAATTCGGTAACAATGTGTGCGATTACACGCGAATTGTCGGCCGGGGCTCACCGCTTCACGACGGTCAGCGTCATCTGTGAGGCGTACTGGCGCGAGTGGTGGACGGCGTTGTGCGCCACCACTCCCGTGGCTTCGTCGTAGTTATTGCCTCCGGTGTTCAGATTGCGGTCGAAGCGCGGGAAGTTGCTGCTGCTGACCTCGATCCGGATGCGATGGCCGGCGGCGAAATAGTTGCTAGTGGTCATCGGCTGGAACGTCACCTTGTAGACCTTGCCTTTTTCCATCCAGGCCAGCGGCTTGTCATAGCCGTCGCGGTAGCGCATTCGCTGGATGGTCTCATCGAGGTTGTACGCCGTGCCGTCGGGATACACATCGATCAGCTTGGCGGTGAAGTCCGTGTCCTTGGCATCCGAGGAAACGAAGAGTGTGACGTCGATGGGCCCGCTGGCTTCAATTCCGTCTTTGAGTGGTTCGGAAGTGAAGACCAGGATGTCAGGCCGGGCTTCCATTTTGCGCTGATCGAAGGCGCCCCCGGTGACGGCATTGCCGGTGCAGCAGACATTGCCGCCGTAGGAGGTCACGGGGTTCAGGGGATCGTAGGCGAAGGCATCGGGATTGTCGGCGGCGGGAGGCGCGGCCGCCAGCGAGCCGTCGCCATCGAGCGTATTGGCCTTGCCGCCGCTTGAAAGATAGAAAGTCATGGGCTGCGCGCCGGCAGGCGGCCAGGAATCGGCGCTTTGCCATTTATTGATTCCCATGGTGAAGTACTTCACGCGCGGCATGTTTTCGAGCACGTGATTGTCATCGCCCCTGAGGAAATGGTCGAACCAGGCCCACGTGAGGTCGTCGTAATTCAGGCGCGCGTCGCCCATGCTGCGCTCGCCCACCATGGTGTTCTCGGTGGCGCGTTTGTAGGAGCAATGCAGGGTGGGGGCGATGACGGCGTACTGCTCCTTGCCGATTTCCGGCTTGGCCGTCCGCCGCACGTAGTTATACGCGGCCAGGTTGGGACCGATGCTGACGTCGTACCAGGACATGAACCAGAAGCCGGGGACATTAACCGTCATGTCGTCGTGCCACAGGCCGCCGCGGTACCAGGCCGGATCGTTGGGCGTGCGCTTGATCATGGCGCCCCCGGTCGAGACCTCGGCGCGATCGGCATAAATGCCGCGCGGTCCGTTCACCGCCTTGATGATGTCCATTTCGGGAAGATGCGCCAGCGCTTTCGACCAATCGACCGGCGGCATTTGCGGCGCCAGGTCGAACATGCGCGAGGCGTTGATGAGGTCTTGCTGCGACGTGTTGGGCGGGAACATCGGACGAACCTGGTTCTGCTCGCCGTAAATCCAGGCGGCGAAGAGCATCTGGACGGCTCCCCCGCGATACCAGTTGCCCTGCTCGTAATAGGGAGCGACGCGGCCCACGCCGGCGCCGAATCCCTGCGGGATCATGGCCGCGAACGCCGGATTGCCCTGCGCGGCCACGCCCAATTGCCATTCGGCGGTGGACGAGCAGCCGATGGTGCCGACTTTGCCGTTCGACCAGGGCTGCGTTGACATCCACGTGATGGCGTCGGTGCCGTCGGTCAGGGGCGGCCCGAGAATGTCATAGATACCCTCGGAGAAGAAATGGCCGCGCTCGTTCATTTCGACATAGGCGTAGCCGCGCTTCACCGCGTCAAGCTCCGCCGACATGTCGCGATAGGTCCCGTTGCGGACGTCCCAGAAGTTGAAGTTGTAGGGCGTGCGGACGAACACGATGGGGTATTTCCTGGAGGTATCTTTCGGGCGATAGATATCGGTGGCCATGCGTTTGCCGTCGCGCATGGGGACCATCACTTTGCGCTCGATAACGGCAATCGATTCCAGCTCCTGCTCGACGGCCGTCCGCTTGGCGAGCTGTTCCTTGGTGACAGCGCCTCGCTGTTGGGCGCTGATGCCGAAAATGAGGGCCAGGGAAGCGACAGTACACAAGGTGACGATACGAGGATGTCTCGGTCTCATATTGGAGATAGTGTACACCTGCGGGCCGGCCTGCCAGCCTGCCCGTAGCGCTTATCGCAGGGCTTTTTCGATGGCGGAGCGCAGGTCGGCTTCGGACGCGCTTCCGTCGAAGCGCTGCACCAGGTTGCCGGAGCGATCGAGCACCAAGGTGAGCGGCGGACCCTCGAACTTGTACTGTTGAAACGCGGCTTCGCCGGCGACAGCCACGCTGTAGTCGAGCGGGTGCTTCTTCAGGAAGGCGCCGACGCCAGAGGAGTCGGGATCGACATCGACTCCGACCATTGCCACGTTCTGCGAACTCACGTCGTGGTAGACCTTGTTGAACGCCGGAAATTCACCGATGCAGGGCACGCAATACGTTGCCCAGAAGTTCAGGACGACGGCCTTGCCGCTGAGCGCCGCGGTGTCGAAGGGGCCTCCCGCAAGGTTGCGGAAGGGGCCTATGGCGACAGCGGCGGTTGCCGGTGAAGCCGGAGGGATTTGAAGAAACGCCAGGAACTCGGCGGGATTGTGGGTGAGGCCGTCGAATTTGCCGACGAGATGTTCGTCGGGATCGAGAATCACGTAGAACGGCTCGGTGACGGTTCCGAACTTCTCGAGTTGCAGTTTGGAGTTGGCCTCGGAAGCCGCGTCGACGCCATCGGTATACAGTTCCACCAGGACGAATTTTTTCAGTTCCGCGACAATCTCCGGGCGATTCAGAATATTGCCGCGCATCCAGTGGCAGTTGGCGCAGTTGTAGCCGGTGAAATCGATGAAGACCAGCTTGCCCTCGCTTTTCGCTTTCGCCAGCGCCTCGCGATATTGGTCCTTCATCCAGACCAAACCGTCGCTCGACGCGCCGCCGCCGAGGCCGCCCGATGGCCCGGTCGCCATGGGCACGAAGGCTTCGAGATTGCCCAGATTGCCGCCGAACATTCCCGGCAAAAGGCTGATGGCGAAAACCAGCAGGACAATGCCCGTGAGCAGCCGCCCCAGGCCGAGCGGTTCATCCGGCTTCACGCCTTCCATCCGCAAAAAGCCGAGCAAGTACAGACCGGCCATCGAGAACAACACCACCCAGGCGGCCAGAAATCGTTCCCGCGTGAACACGCCCCATTGCAGGGTTTGATCGAGCTTGGCGAGATAGACGAAACTGAACGCCACGATCACAAAGCCCATCACGATCTTCACGCGCGCCAGCCAGCCGCCGCTCCTGGGAAGCCGTTTCAGGTACGAAGGAAACAATGCCAGCAGGAAAAACGGCAAGGCCAGCCCGGTGGCGAATACCGCCATGCCAACCAGCGGACGCAGCGCGCCTCCTTCCACCGATCCGGCCAGCAGCGTTCCCACGAAGGGTCCGACACAGGCGAAGGAAGACAGCGCGAAAGTCAGACCCATCAGCAGCGTGCCGATGAAGCCTCCGGCGTTGGACGATTGGTTGAGCCTGGTCAGAATCGGCGAGGGAATGGTGATTTCGAAAGCGCCCAGGAGGCTCAGGCCGAAGACGATGAACAGCAATGCAATAAAGCCGTTAACCCAGGGGCTGGCGCCCAGATTCTTCACGCCCGCGGGTCCCAAGATTGCCGATGCCGCGAGTCCCAGACCGGTGAACAGCACGATGATTCCCAGGCAAAAGACCACCGCCTGAACCACACCTTCGCGCCGGCTGGACGATTGCCGGTTGAGGAAGTACGACATGGTAATGGGGATCATCGGGAAGACGCACGGAGTGAAGATCGAAAGCAAGCCGAAGCCGAAAGCGACCAACACGAACGCCGCCCAGCCGCCCGTCGCGGCGGTGGTGGGCGAACCCGGGGCCGCGCCTGGCTTGGGGGCGACCGCTTCGGCGTAGCCTGCCGGAATGGCGGGGGACGCGGCCGCCGCCGGATCGATCGTCAAATCCGCGATTCCCGACCATTTGGAAGGTACGCACTTGGTGTCGTTGCAGGTCTGGAATCGCGCGTTGATGGTAAGCTGCGAAGCTCCCGGCGGCGCGTCCTTCTTCAGCGCAACATCCAGCAGAAAGGTAACTTCCGTTTCGTAAGTCTCGGTGTCGGCGTTGAATACCTGGTTGAATTCCCGCTTCGGCGGCGGCTGCAGCGTACGCGTTCGCTCGACGATGTTGGAGGGGCCGACGGTGAACGTCGCTGGAATTCCGGAAGGCGATGACGCGGAGTAGAGGTGCCAGCCGGGATCGATCTTCGCCGCCATGCGAATGAGCGCGTGCCCGCCCGGCGCGGCGGTGGGGGGAACGGCCTGCGCGGTCCAGCGGGCGAATGGCTGCGGTTGGGCGAGGGCGGAGCTGACCAGGAGGAGAGCCGCCGGGCGCAGGAGTGCGCGCGCCAGTTGCTGCAAGGAGCTTGTCATCCTTATGCTCCGACGACCAGCTCGTCCTCGATCTTCTGGTTAACTTTTCCGGCGGCGAATTCCGAAGCCACACGAATGGCGTTCCTGATGGCGTTGGCATTGGACCGCCCGTGACAAATGATACAAACGCCGCGGACTCCCAGGAGCGGCGCGCCTCCATACTCGGAGTAATCCAGGCGCTTCTTGAAATCGTTGAACGCGGTCTTGGAGAGCACGTACCCAATCTTGCCCTTGATGGTGGATTCGAGCGACTCGCGGAGCAACTGCTTCACCATGTCGCTCAGCCCTTCGCTGACCTTGAGCGCCACGTTGCCGATGAAGCCGTCGCAGACCACCACGTCGACGTTGCCGCCGAAAATGTCGCGCCCTTCCACGTTGCCGATGAAATTGAGATTCAGCGTTTTGAGAATTTCCGCCGTGGCGCGGGTGAGATCGTTGCCTTTATGCGCTTCCTCGCCGATGGAAAGTATGCCGACGCGGGGACGCGGCCGGCGGAGGATGATGCTGGAATAAATCTCGCCCATCACGCCGAATTGCGCCAGCATCTTCGCCGAGCAATCCACGTTGGCTCCCACATCGACGACTACCACCGGCGACCCCTTGATGGTGGGAAAAACTCCGGCGAGCGCCGGACGGGTAACCCCCGGGACGACGCCCTGCACGATCTTCGCCGTGGCCATGGTGGCGCCGGTATTGCCGGCCGAGACCAGCCCGTGAGCCCGGCCGTCGCGCACCATGCGCGAGGCCACCCTCAGTGAGCTCTTCTTTTTGCTGTGGACCGCCTGAATGCCGTCTTCCATCGTGACCACTTCATCCGCGTGTTCGATTTCGATGGGAAGATCGCGGTGGTTGGGATGCTTTTCTAGTTCGTGGTGGAGCACTTCGCTGCGGCCCACCAGAACCACTCTGACGTCCAGAGTCTCGGCGGCTCGAACCGCCCCCTCCACTTCGGATTTTGGGGCGTGATCGCCGCCCATTGCATCCAACGCAATGGTCAGCATGTGAGGATGGAATTACTCCTGCTCGACTTCCACCACTTCACGGCCCTTGTATTGACCGCAGTGCGGGCACACCCGATGGGGGAGCTTGGGCTCATGGCAATTGGGACATTCGGAAAGGCCGGACGCCTTTAGCGCGTCGTGCGCGCGGCGGTTCTGCGTCCGCCGCGAGGAATGTCTACGTTTGGGATTCGGCATATCTCTACCTCAATCTCTTTGGACAGGCGCCGGCTTTCGCCGCCTGCCTCGAAAAAACCTGATTCCTGCTATCAATCTCGATCCGCTGCGACGCGGAAACTTCTTCAGGCCTGACTTTCAGACTGCGAACGCCAGGCTGGCGCTTACTTTGCCAGATTTCTGAGTGCGCCCCATCGATCGTCCGCTCTTTCAATTTTACAATCGCAGGGCGACTCGTTGCGATTTTTCCCGCAGACCGGACAAATACCCGGACAGTCTGCGCGGCACACCCGCTGCATGGGCAGCGCGAAAAGAACCTGCTCGCGGAGAATATCTTCCAACTCCAGCCCGGCGCCCTCGTAAAACCCGATCTCCGCCTGGCCTTCATCGATCTCCACTTCTTCCTCGCGGGCAATTGCTGTAGCGGGCCGATAGAACAAATCAAACCCGGCATTCAGCGGGAAACGGGCTTCGCCCAGGCAACGGTCGCACTCGGCTCTCATTTCCGCCGTGTACCGTCCCTGGATGCGAACTTCGCCATCCGTATGCGGCAGCAATTCGGCAACACCGGTCGCGTGCAACGGCGTGGCCAGTTCCAGATCTTCGCCCGAAAAATCGATCTGCCCCGGCTGGAAAGTCTCGTCGAAGCGAATCTTCCGCAGCTCCAACTCTTTGAGACTAAGGAACATAAGGGGAACCTGGACGGTCGGGCAGAACGTGACCAGTATACCATGTAGCTTGGCCCACCCGATCCCTGAACGCGCGGTAGTCATTGGCTCCGGTCCCAATGGTCTGGCGGCGGCGATCCTGTTGGCGCGGGCGGGCTTGCAAGTTACGGTGCACGAAGCCGCGGACCAGATCGGAGGCGGAATGCGATCGGCCGAGCTGACGCTGCCCGGATTCGTCCACGACGTCTGCTCGGCGATTCACCCGCTCGCCGCCGGATCGCCGTGCTTCGAGCAGTTTCCGCTGGCCGACTACGGGCTGGAGTGGATCCACCCCGACGCTCCGCTGGCCCATCCGCTGGATGACGGCACGGCGGCGGTGTGGGAGCGGTCGATCGACGAGACGGCTCGCGGATTGGGTCCTGACGGCGGGGCCTGGCGGGGCTTAATGGAGCCCTTCGCCGAAAAGTGGTCCGATTTGCGGCATGCTTTCCTGGCTCCCGTGATTCCGCCCGCGCCGGCCGCGTGGCGGCATCCAATCCTGATGGCGCGTTTCGGGATACAGGCCCTGCGATCGGCGCGAGAGTTGACCGAGTCGCTGTTCCAGACGCAGCGCGCGCGAGCTCTGTTCGCCGGCGTGGCGGCGCACGGAGTGTTGCCGATGGAAGCTCCGGCGAGCGCGGCGGCGGGGATGCTGCTGGGCCTGGCGGCACACACCATCGGCTGGCCAATGCCCCGCGGCGGCTCCCAAGCCATCGCCAATGCGCTGGCCGGCTACCTGCGTTCGCTCGGCGGCGAAGTGCGGACGAAATCGCGGGTTACCTCCCTGCCCGAAGCCGACGTGGTGATGTGCGATATCGGGCCGCGGCAACTCCTGGCCCTGGCGGGCGGACGATTACGCGGCTGGTACCGCCGCAGTCTCGAGCGATACCGATACGGGGCCGGCGCGTTCAAGATCGATTGGGCGCTGGATGGCGAGATTCCCTGGACGGCGCGGGAGTGCGCGCGCGCCGCCACCGTCCACCTGGGGGGAACCATTGAAGAGATCGCGCTCTGGGAATCGAGGTACGAAGGCCGGCCGTTCGTGCTCCTGGTGCAGCCGACGTTGTTCGACCCGTCGCGCGCGCCCGCCGGGTACCACACGGCCTGGGCGTATTGCCATGTCCCCAACGGCTCGACGGCCGACCTGACGGCAGCCATTGAAGCGCAGGTGGAGCGCTTCGCCCCGGGATTCCGGCGGCGAATTCTGGCCCGCCATGTGATGCCGCCGCGAGCGCTCGAGGCGCGCAATTCGAACCTCGTGGGCGGCGATTTTATGGGAGGCGCGGGCGACATCGGGCAGTTGTTTCTACGCCCGAACCGGCGGATGTACCGCACGCCCCTCAAAGACGTTTACCTATGTTCCGCCTCCACGCCGCCGCTCGGCGGAGTGCACGGAATGTGCGGCTATCACGCGGTGAGGGCGGCGGGTATCGGCGAATAGGCGCGATTCGCTCGCGGCTTAACTACAGCGAGACAGCTCAATGTATGTCGATAGTCGACGATGCCTCAAAATGGCGTTGGTTTTTGTACTCCACGGTAATCCGCAGGCGTCTGCCACCGGTGAAACTGATGTTATAATCCGCGGCGATTGGAACTAAGTGGGATTCGTCGCCGATTTTGACATAGTCCCAATATTCTTCTTCTTTCCGGTAAGTGACATCGAATCCGGCGGGAAATTCACTGGCATCGTCCTCGAGCTGGAAGACATCGCCCGACACGCCATCGACATAGACGCGCCCGTTGCGAGCCGGGTTGTAACGCTGAAATCCGGAGGTGAATGGACCGAAGCAACTGTCGACGGGCGCGCTGAAGCGATACACGCCGAGTTGGTGGCCGCGGACATCCTCGCTTCCTTCGTACGCGATGGTAGTCCGGCAGTGCGGGTCGAACAGGGGCTGCAATTCGGTGCCAAAGCCGCCGTAGGGCTTGAATCCGGGAAGCGCCGCGTACGGCTCATCCCATGACAGACCGTCTCTGCGAATTTGTTGCCGGACGGCGCGGTCGCCGGTAAAGGTGATTTCGCTTTCGATCGTGTCGAGATGCGTCCACTGGTCGGAGCCGGCGATGGCGGTCTCGCGGGTCACCGTCTCGTCCGCCACAAAATTCGGCATTCCCGCCGCATAGCGGAGAACGATTTCTCGCAGACGGACCAGATCGGCGTCTTTGGGGGAATCCGGCTGTATGACCGTGCCGGCCGCGGCTTCGGAATCGGGCGCCGCGGGATGCGGCAGGAGATTTACTCCGCGCCAAAAGTAACGGCTCGCGAGAATCCGCGCTATCTCCTCGGAAGAACCGTGCTCGAGGAAACGGGACTTCGCCAGTTCGAGTGATTGGTACCTGGATGTTTCCGCCTCCCATACGGGCCGGATTTCGCGGCAGGTGATTTCGACGCGATCGCCCAGGCGATACTTACTGACAATCGTTTGTGCCGTCAGATTGCCGGCTTCCGGCAGGCGCGCGTCGATCAGCCGGAGGTCGGCAAGACGGATAGACATCGACTCGTGACCCACGCGCTGTAAGAGGCCCGTGAAGACACGATCGGCTGCAAATCCGCGCTCGGCGGAAAAAAGTACGAGTAAGAGCGAACAGTAATATCCCGCCGGAATCCCATAACCGCGGACACTCCCTGCCAACATGTCGAATATTATATACGGAGCTTCCCGGGCCACCGGGCAGCAGGCAGGGCGAACACCGGAACTCTTTCGAGCTATCGGGAATAGAAGACCCGCCCGCCGAGAAAGCGGCAGGCGAAGACTCTTCGTCTGCCGCTTTCAGACCCGGCGGCGGCCCTCCGCTGCCGTAATCCTAGAAGTTGACGCGCAGGATCCACTCGATGATGCGGGAGCCTGGATCAACCGATCCGGAAATGTCGCGATATGCGGTCGTCGTCGTGCCGAACGTGGACGAAGTGGTGCTGTTGCCCGGCAGGAAGTTCGTGATATTGAGAACATCCAGGGCGTGGACGGCAAATTCCAGCTGCGCGTGCTCTCCGAGCCGCGTGTTCTTTTGCAGGCTCAGGTCGAAGTGGTGCTGCCATGGCAGGTATAAGTAGCCGTTCCATCCCATCTGACCGGGGCCGGCGGGGCTGATATACGGGGCATTGGGATCTACCTGGTATGGCGTCATGCCGGCATCGCCGAATGCCGCCATCGTGTTGGTCAGGAGATTGGTATTGTTGGTGCTGTTCAGCGTCTTGAAGTAAGTCGAGTCATAGGTTCCGCTGGGAGTCGAGGCCGGCGGAGGGAGGTAGAATACCAGGCTGCCGGCCGACCCGGGATAGTTCGTCTTGTAATTGCCCACCATCGATTGCAACTGGCCAATCGTGATGTTGTGCAGGACAATGCCGCTGCCATTCTGGTTCATGGTGTCCAGACTGCTGAAATTCAGCGGCGTACCCGATTGAATACGAACCACACCCGAAAGCTCCCATCCTTCCAGCAGTTTCTTGACGATCTTCGGCCCCCCACTGGCGAAGGCGCGGCCCGGTCCAAACGGAAGCTCGTATAACCAGTTCAACTTGATGTCGTGGCGGATATCGAAGCCGGACGGCATCCGGTCGAGCGCCATATTGCGCAGCGTGCTGGCCGAAGCGCTGTCGGTGGAACTGGCCGTCGCGCCGTCCGCCAACGATTTGGCAAACTGATAGTTGCCGTTGAACAAGAGGCCGCCCGCCAGCCGTCGCCGGACCTCCACCTGGAAAGCATCGAAGTAAGAGGCGCCGTTGTTGGTCAGCACGTTTGATGACGCCAGCCGCGAGCCCGTGCCTCCGATGGTCGGATTCACCACCAGAAGGTTGGAGGGGTATCCGGCATTGGTCAGGAAGGCCATCCGCGAAGGATTGTCGGCGATGGAATTGGCGAACGAGCCGGCTTGCCCGTACTGAAGATAGCCCGCGGTTGTGGCGTCGTTGCTGGTGCCGACCGCGGTGCTGAGCATGGGTACGGCCACTTGTCCCGGCAACCCGAGGTTGCCCCAGTTGTTGTAGTTGCCGGCCGTCGCCGGGGTGGATGGGTTATTGATATTTCCACCGCGCTCGATAGCCAGATTATTCTGCGCCGCCAGGAACTGCGACAAGAAGCTTCCCGTGGGCGAACTCCCGAAGATATTCACTTCGTTGAGGTTCATCACGCGCCACAGATCCGTGCCGTGGTTTCCCACAAAACGGAAATCCACCACCGTATTGCGATCGATTTCGCGCTGCAGGCTGAAATTCCAGCTCTGCACATACCCCATCTTCAGGTTGGGATCGACGCCGTACATCGAGCTTCCGGCGGTGGCTGGTAACGGATACGACGGAGAGGTATTTACGGGGCGTGTTGGCAAAGTCGCCTGGCTGAATTCGACGCTGCCGGGGGATCCGAAGTATTGCGGGTAGGCGCCCGGGTTTACCGAATCGTCGATGCTCAAACCCTGGTTCGCTCCAAAAAGGCTGACGTAACTCTGCATCCCCTCGCGCACCGTCGAGATGCTGTATCCGCCGCGAAGGACCGTCGCGCCGGCGTGATGACCGAATAAGGCTCCCAGGAAACCCTCCATAGCCGGCGTTTGCCACGCAAGTCCAATGGAAGGCGCCCATACCAACGGCGGATTGTACGGGCTGCCGGTAATCTGGTTGTAGGTGGGTATAACTCCGGAGTTCGCTCCCGGAGCGAACAGATTACCCACGCCCGACGTGCCCCACAGGCCCTGATAGGGCACTTCGGTGTAAAGGTTATCGAGATTCTCGAAAGAAGTCTGCTTCTCCATGCGCAGGCCGACGTTGACGGTAAGGCTTGGCAGGGCGTGCCACTGGTCTTGAACAAAGAACCCGTATTCGCGAAGCTGGTCGCGGTCGATGGGCGCCGTTACCGCATACTGGTGAGTCTGCTCACTAAGTGCGAGGGTTTGCGTGATCCCCGAAACGCGCCCGACCACGTCCGCGTAGAGTCCTGCCGCGTAGCCCAGCTGTGCGTTGCTGGCGCCCGGGAAGTTGGCCGCCGTGAACATGCTGGTCGCTCCGGTGTTAACCGGATCATTGCTGGCGATTCCCAGGCTGAGAGTGGGAAACAGCGAACTCCCTTCAATTTGCTGATAGACGTTGATCTGGTCCCAGTTGCCGCCAAAGCTGACCTGATGTGATCCCTTGACCCAGGTAACCGTGTCGCCCAGGTTCTTTACGGGAGCGTTGCGCCGTTGCGGAATGCTGGCGTCGGGAGTAGCCACGCCCGATAAGCTTGTTCCCGCGCTGGCGAAGCTCGGCACATAACCGCGCCATGGCGCGAAGAGGCCCGGGGAGATTGCCACGAAGAAATCGACGGTTCCGCCGTTCAGCCCCATCCGCCATTCGTTGGTCATCCGCGGATTGATGGTCGTGCGGAGAGAGATGGTGCCGTCGAACCGGTTGCTGCCCTGCCCCGTGCTCAGACTGGAAAACAGCACATCGCCGGTGCCGGGATAGACCGGCACCAGGCCGTTGAGCAGGTCGGGGATGGCATTGTACCAGTCGTAGTTATAGACGAAAGAAAGGCTGTTCTTGGAATTGATCAGGTAGTCGAGACGCGTGGTGAAGAAGTCGCGGGCATCCGTGCCGCTGGGGAGATAACTGGTTGTCAGGGTATTGTAGTCGCCGCTGGCGAAATTGTTCTTCACCTGGCCGTTGGCCGCGTATTGTTGAATGGCCGCGTACGTTTTGGCAAAGGTCGGATCCGCCGTCGTGGGATAAGGGGTCGAACCCGCCGGCAGGCTGGCGTTGACCTGCTGCGCCAGAGCCAGAAGATTCACCTGCTGGTTGCCGTTATAGGTGTAAATGCCGCTGGCCGCGGTGGGATTCAGGAAGTTCCGGCTGTAGTTATTGGTTCCGGGATAGCGATAGAGCTCGACGTTGCCGAAAAAGAACAGCTTATTTTTCAGGATCGGTCCGCCGATGTGGCCGCCCTCCTGGTTCAGGTGAATGGTATCCCGAGGCAGGCCCGCCTGGTTATTGTAGAAGTAGTTCGCGTTGAACCATGTATTCCGGCCCTGCCAGAACCCGCCGCCATGCCAGGCGTTCGTGCCGGAGCGGGTTACGAATTTGATCTGAGCCCCGCCTTGAGAAGTGCTGTCGACCCCTGCAGCCGAGGTCTCCATGGTGACCTCTTCCAGCGAGTCCACCGACGGGTTGATGTAGCTGAAGAAACCGTCGCTGGACTTCAACATGTTGTCCTGCGTGTTCATGCCATCGATGGTGACATTGATGGCGCCTTTGGGCAGGCCGTTGATCGAGGAACTTCGCGGAGTGGTAGGCGTTGAAGTGCCCGGCAGATCAACCGTAAGTTCGATGGCGTCGCGGGTGGCGAAGGGCAGGTCGGTGATCTGCTTGCCGGTCAGATTGCTGCTGACGTCAGCGGTGGTTGCCTGCACCACGTCGGCGCCCGCGGTAACTTCCACCGATTCGGCGGCCGCGCCCACTTCCAGCTTGACGTTCAGTGTTCCCGGAACACCGACTATCAGTGCTACGTTTTGCGCGGTATGCGTCTTGAAGCCGGCCTTGGTGAAGGTAACCCGATAGGTGGCAGCGGGCATCGACGCCACTGCGTACTCGCCTTTTTCCGAGGTCACGACCGAGAATTGTTCGCCTGTCGCAGGATTGACCACCTGTACCGTTACACCCGGGACCGATGCACCAGTTTGGTCGGTCACGATGCCGGAGAGTCCGGTGACGTTGACTTGTGCAAATGCAAGCGCTGCCATCAGCAGCAGCATTGCCGCAAGCGGCAAGAACTTCTTCATGTTTGCGTACCCCTCTAACGTTCAGTCTTTTGCGGAAATCCAGCAGCGGATTCGGGGGCGGGAGACGGGATCGGTCGCGCTTCTCTGAGCAATGCCGGACAGCCGATGTGCGCGGGCTTGGCGCGCGGCGGCAAGGATGCCGCCCGCTCATATCCCATGATAGTTGTACCCCAGAACTCCGAAATGGTGGAGCTATCATACAACGCGCAAGTTGCCGTTGACAAGTAGAAGATGTGAACAATTTGTGGATTTTGGGTGCGGAAGTCCTGTGACGATCTGCGCGATTTGTGGTGAGTTTCAACAAGAAAACCGCCGGCGAACCCGTAGCAGGCGGCGCTGATTTCGCCGTCCGCCCGGGTCGCGCCGGCGGTCGTTTGTCGATTCCCGACTTGCCTTAGAAATTCAGACGCAGAACGAACTCGATAATCCGCGAACCCGGGTCGACGGTTCCGGAAATATCGCGATAGGCATACTGGACCTGGCCGAACGTCGACGAGGTTGTATTGTTGGCACCGGTCCCTCCAGTGGTGCTGTATCCGGGCAGGAAGTTCACGACGTTGAGAACATCGAGAGCCTGGACGCGGAACTCCATGTCGAAGCGTTCCTTAATCCGGGCGTGCTTCGTAAGGCTGAGATCGAAATGATGCTGCCAGGGGAGATACAGGTAGCATTGGCATCCGAACTGTCCCGGAGGCGCCGGGCTGATGTACGGAGCGCTCGGATCCACCTGCGAAGGTGTGAGACCGTTCTGGCCGAACGCCGCCTCGGTGTTGAGCAGCAGGTTGGTGTTGTTGGCGCTGCTGATCCCTTTGGTGCTCTCCGCCTGCGCCTCGCCCGGCGGAGGCAGGTAGTAGATGATTCCGCCGTTCGGACCCGGGTAGCTGGTCTTGTAAATGCCCATTTGCGACTGTAGCTGGCTCAGGGTTATGTTGTGCAGGACCACGCCGCCAAGGCTGTTCTGGTTGACCGTCGCAAAAGCCGCGAGCGGCATGGGAGTGCCGGATTGCATACGGACGACGCCCGCGAGTTCCCACCCGCCGAGGATGCCCCGCAACGCATTATGCGCCACGCTGCCGTTGCCGGATAGAAACGGCTTTCCTTTTCCGACCGGCAGTTCGTAAATCCAGTTGAACTTGACTTCGTTGCGGATATCGAACGGCTCTGGTGTTTTATCCAGCGCGAGATTGCGGATGGTATTCAGTTGCTGGTTGTCGATGGAACTGTTGGTCGCGCCGATGGACAGAGCTTTCGAGTAGACGTAGCTGCCGTCCACCTGCAGGCCCGCCGCCAGGCGGCGGCGAATCTCCACCTGGCCCGCGTCGTAGTACGACGAGTATTGGTTGGTCAGCAGGAACACGCTGGCCCCGGCCGTGATCGGATTGACCTGGAACAGGTTCGCCGGAAATCCCACCTTTGTCAGATTGCCCATTCGTCCGACGTTGCCGGCGATGTTCGCGGCCAAAGTACCCACCTGGTTGTAGATCAGGTTGTTGGCCGTGGTGGTGTCGGTGGTGGTTCCGAGCGCGGTGCCGATGATATTCAGGTTCTGCTGGCCCGGCAGGCCCTGGTTGCCGAAATTGATGGCGGCCGGTCCCAGGTTGTTGCCGGTTCCCGGCGTGTTCCGGGCGATCATCAGGTTGTTTTGGGCCGTCAGGAAGTCAGCCAGGAAACCGTTGTTGAAGATATTGGTTTCCTGTTCGTTGACCAAAGACCACAAATCCGTCCCGTGATTTCCGGTGTAGCGGATCTCCAACACGGTGTTGCGGCTCAATTCCCGTTGAATCCCGAAATTCCAGCTCTGCACGTATCCGAGCTTCAGATTCGGCGAGAAGTCGTAGAGCGATTGTCCGGCCAGCGACGGGGGATTGGTGGGCGCGCGCGAAGGCAGATTGGGATAGTCGCTGAACTGCACGCTGCCGGGAGCGCCGAAAATATTGGGGAAGGTTGCATTCGATACCGACGTATCCAGCGACAAGCCCGGATTCGATCCCCAGATCTGCGTGAACACGTTGAAGCCTTCGCGAACGGTCGCAATGCTGTAACCGCCGCGAATCACGGTCGCGCCCGCATGATTGCCGAAGATCTTGCCGAAGAACCCATCCATCGCGGGGGCCTGCCACGCGAAGCCCACGCTCGGCGCGAACCTTGCCGGCAGATCGTACCCCGGCGATTGGCTGGCCGGCACGAGTTGCGTCGGCGCGCAGCCGCCGGCGCCGGGAGAGAACAGGCCATTCACGCAGGAACTCCCGAAAATCCCGGCGATTCCGCCGACCGAATTGTAGAGGTTGTCGGTGTTGACGAACTGTCCTTCTTTCTCCACCCGCAAGCCGATATTGAGGGTCAGATTCGGCAGCACTTTCCAGGTGTCGGAGACGAACGCGCTGTACTCCCGCAGGCGGTCGCGGTCGGCCGGAATGATCCCGAACTGGTATTGCCCCTGGGAAGCTTCGCCCTGCGCGGAAGTGATCGTGTTGACCCGGCCCGTGAGATTGGCATAGACGGCTTCGGCTTGCGTCAACTGCGTGGCGCTGGCGCCGGGGATCAGGGTCGGGGTGAAGATGGCCGCGCTGCCGAGCGCGATCGGGTCGTTGGAGACCACGCCGAAAGAGATCTGCGGCATCACCGTGTCGAACCCGGTCTGTTGGAACAGGTTGATCTGGCTGAACTCGCCGCCGATGCTGAACTGGTGGCTCCCCTTGACCCAGGAGACCGTGTCCGCGAAATCCTTCACGGGCGCATTGCGGCGCGAGTTGGACGTGGTGGGCGTAACGCCGCTGATGCCGCCCGAGAAGGTCGGAATGAATCCGTGCCACTGGGAGAAATACGCGTCGTTCAGCGTATCGCGGAAGAGCACGGTGCCGCCGTTCAAGCCGGTGCGCAGCTCATTGGTCAGGGTCGCCGAAAGCGTGGAACGAAGCGTCAGGGTTCCATCGAACCGGTTGCTGCGCTGTCCGGCTTGCAGATTGCTGCCCAATACCGTGCCGGTTCCGGGGTAGATGGGCACGATGTTGTTCAGGAAGTCGGGCAGCGAGTTGTATTTATCGAATGCATACACGAGCGACAAATGATGCTTTTCGGTGATGTTGTAATCGATGCGGCTGTTGGAAAACCAGTTGCTGTTCAAGCCCGTAGGCTGATACGACAAAGTATTAGTGGTGTAGTTATTGTTACTCGTATTGGGCGTAAGTGTCCCGTTGCCGGAAAGCGCGTTGATCTGGTTGAAGGTGTTCAACAGGATGGGGTCGGGCGAAGTAGGATAGGGACGGACGCCGGCCGGAAGCGTGGCGTTTGCCTGAGCCGCCAAAGCATAGAGGTTCACCGTGCATAACCCCGGGCCGGTGGGGCAGGCGGCGCTGGTTGGCGTGCCCGCGGGCGCAACATATTGGAAGTTGCCGGTCAAGGCCGTGGGCGTGAATACCGTCCGGCTGTAATTCTGCGATCCCGGCAGCCTGTAAATTTCGTAGTTCGTGAAGAAAAACAGCTTATTCTTGATAATCGGTCCGCCGACGTGGCCGCCGCCCTGGTTCAGCTTGATCACGTCCCTCGGCTCACCGAGTTGGTTGTTGAAGTAATAGTTGGCGTCGAGATCGTTGTTGCGGACCTGCCAGAAGACGCCTCCGTGGAACTGGTTGCTGCCGGATCGCGTTACAAATTTGATCTGTCCCGCGCCCTGGCCGGTGCTGTCCACTCCCGATGCCGAGGAGCTGACGGTGACTTCGTCCACGGCGTCGACCGGCTCGTAAACATAGCTGAAGAAGCCATCGCTCGATTTCAGCATGTTGTCCTGCGTGTTCATACCGTCGACGGTGACATTCAGCGCGCCCTTCGGCAGGCCGTTCATGGTGGAACTGCGGGGCGTTGTAGGCGTCTCGAATCCGGGCTCGTTGACGAGTAACTGGACCGAATCGCGCGCGGTAAACGGGAGATCCGTCAGTTGCCGGCCGGTGAGTGTGTTGCTCAGCTCGGCCGAGGTGGCCTGCACGATTTCCGCGCCGGCCGACACCTCGACGGTTTCCGCCGCCTGCCCGACTTCGAGTTTGACGGGCACGGTGGATGGCACGCCCGCCGCCATAACCACATTGTTTACATTGGCTACGCGGAAGCCGGCTTTCGTGACGGACACTTTGTAAGATCCGGCGGGAAGGGACGGCACGCTCCATTCGCCACGATCGTTGGTGATCGTGCGGGAAGTCAGGTTGGTAGCTGTGTTGGTGACGACTACGTCCGCTCCGGGCACCGCCGCACCGGTCGGATCCAGCACGGCGCCATTCATCGAAGCGGTGTTGCCCTGCGAGAAAGCGAGAAAGGCGCTTGCACACAGCAGCGCCGTAAACAGCAGATGCTTCTTCATGTTGTGCGTATCCTTCTAGATGTACAGTCTTCTGCGAACTGTATCCCTGTAACCTGAGGGAACGCTGTTGGGCGAGGTTTAGTAGCGGTTCTCTTGAAGTATATAAAGCGATCGTCAGCCGATGTTACAATCCGGGTACGCCACCGGCTTACGGCCTATGTTTCTAGAGCCCCAGAAATTCCCTGATAGTGGAGCCATAATACAACAACCGTCAGGTGGTTCACAAGCCGGTTACAGTAAGCCGGTTGTGAATTCTGGTGGTTTGCGTACTTAGTTGCCGGTGGCGGCGACGTCTTTGATGGTTGGTAACTGGGAGCTATCCCAGCCGCCGCCCAGCGCCTGGATCAGGGAAACACTTGCAACATAGCGCCGGGTAAGCAGATCTACCGCCGTACGTTCCGCGCTGAGGGCCGTCGCCTGCGCAGTGATGACGGTAAGGTACGCCGTGGTGCCGGCCTTGTATTGCGCGGTGGAAACGGTGAGCGCGCGCTCGGCCGATATCACCGATTGCGCCGCCGTCTGGCTCTCTTCGGCCAGCACGCGCAGCGTCGCCATTCCGTCCTCCACCTGCTGGAATGCGGTCAGCACGGTTTGCCGGTAGGCCGCGATGGTGGCATCGAACGCGGCTTGCGATTGTGCCACTGCCGCGCGGCGCCGTCCGCCATCGAAAATCGTTTCCGCCATGGATGGCCCGACGGAAAAGAAACGCGCCGGCCAACTGATCCAAGTGGTAATCCGGCCGCTTTCAAATCCCGTCGATCCGCTCAGCGTGAGGTTGGGATAAAACGCGGCCTTGGCGATGCCGATCTGTTCGTTGGCCGCGGCCATCTGGCGTTCGTTGGCCGCGATATCGGGCCGCCGCTCGAGCAGCAGCGAAGGCAGCACCACCGGAACCGCGGGCGGCGGACCCTTCAGGGTCGCAGCGGCAATGGAGAGCTCCGCCGGAGGTTTGCCGGTCAGCACCGCGACGGCATGTTCCAGCGTAGCCCGTTCCACTCCCAGGTCCTGCAGCTCGGCCTGCGTGGCATAAAGTTGCGCTTCCGCCTGCGAAACGTCCAGGTCGGAGGCAATTCCTCCGGCCCGCCGGTTCTGCGTCAAAATCAGATATTCCTTGTACGAATCGAGGGTCCGCCGCAACAGCTCCGAATCCCCGTCCAGACCGTGCAACTGGAAATAGTCGGATGCCAGTTCGGACTGGTAGAGAAGCCGGGCGTTTTCCAGGTCGGCCGCCGATACCTGCGCGTTGGCCGCGGCCGCCGCCACGTTGCGGCGAATGCTGCCCCAAAGATCGGGCCCCCAGGAGATCGTGCCCGGGAATTCATATTGGGTGCGCACGTTGCCCTGGCCGCCGCCGCCGCCCACGGCCGAAGAAACCACGGCGCGCGAAGTTTGAATCAGCGGACTTGTGGCGACGGTCGGAAACAGCGCCGCGCGGTCCAGCCGCACCGTCTGCCGCGCTTGCCGGTACTGCGCTTCGGCCTGCAGCAAGTTCTGATTGGAAATGTCGACCTGCTCTTCCAGCGCGCTCAGCGCCGGATCGCTATAGACCTCCCACCATTTCCCTTTCAGCATCCCATCGTTGGGCTGCGCCGTTTTCCACCCGGCGATCTCCCTGTACTCGGGCGGAGGCTCTTCTTTGAACGTCGGCGGCGTCGGCGCGGCCGGCTTCTTGTAATTGGGTCCTATCATGCAGGCGCTGGAAAGCAATGCCAATCCCCCGGCCACAACCGCCGGCAGGACACGCCGCCTGGGTCCGCTATACCGCTTCATGAGCTTTCTCGGAAATTTTCTCAATCCCCTGTAGCCTCCGCTGGAGAAGGTTGGACGCGGCGCAGGTGCAGGCCGGTCCACCAGTGCTGCAGCCGGTCGAAGTACAGATAAACCACCGGAGTCGTAAACAACGTCAGAGCCTGGCTGAACAGCAGTCCGCCGATGATAGTGATGCCCAGCGGGCGGCGCAGCTCCGAACCGGTGCCCGTGCCGAGCGCCAGCGGCACGGCGCCCAGCATGGCCGCCATGGTGGTCATCATGATGGGACGGAAACGCAGCATACAAGCTTCGAAAATGGAATCGCGCGAATTCTTGCCTTCCAGCCGCTCCGCCGCCAGCGCGAAATCGATCATCATAATGGCGTTCTTCTTCACCAGCCCGATCAGCAAAATGATACCGATAATCGCGATCACGCTGAGATCAGTCTTCGTCAGCATCAACGCTAACATGGCTCCCACTCCGGCGGAAGGCAGGGTGGAAAGAATCGTGATCGGGTGGATATAACTTTCGTAAAGGATGCCCAGCACCAGGTACACCGTCACCAGCGCGGCCAGGATCAGGATCGGCTGCGAATCGAGCGCGTCGCTGTAGGCCCTGGCGGTGCCGGCGAAGAACGTCTGGATAGTGGGAGGCAGGTGGACCTTCGCGGCCACGCGCTCGATGGCGTCGTAGGCGTCTCCCAGCGCCACTCCGGGCTGCAGGTTGAACGAGATGGTCACCGCCGGGAAAAGGCCCTGGTGCGCCACCGCCAGCGATGCCGTGGCGGGGGCGATGTGCGAAAAAGCGCTCAGAGGCACTTCCTGCCCGCTGGGCGACATCACATAGATATCGCGCAGCGTCTGCGGACTCTGCCAGTACTCAGGCGCCACTTCCATGATCAGGTGATACTGATTCATCGGCTTGAACATGACCGAGACCTGCCGCTGGCCAAAGGCGTCGTAGAGTGTATTATCGATCAGCTGCGGCGATATGCCGAAGCGCGCCGCCGTGATCCGGTCGTAATCCACCAGCGCCTGCAGCCCGCGATCCTGCTGGTCGCTAGTCACGTCGGCGATGATGGGAATCTGCTTCACCTGCTGGAACATCTGCGGCGCATAGGTCAACAGGTCCTGCAAATTGTCGCCGCGCATGGTGTATTGGTACTGCGCGGCGCTCGAACGCCCTCCTACGCGAATGTCCTGGTTGGCTTGCAGGACGCAGGTGGCCCCCGGAATGCGATTCAGTCTCGGGCGCAGGCGGGCGATGATCAGGTCGGCCGAGATCTTCCGTTCTTTGAGCGGTTTCAGGCTGACGAACATACGCGCCTGGTTGGCCGAGCCGCCGGCGCCGCCCTGCCCGCCGGTGAATCCGTTGGCTGCATCGACCCCCGGGTCGGCCGCGATGATGTTGATCATCTTGAGAAGCGTGTCGTTCATGGACTGGAACGACATCGCCTGGTCGCCGATGATCTGTCCGCTCAAGCGGCCGTTGTCCTGCTGGGGGAAGAATCCCTTGGAGACGTTTTTATACAGGTAAACGTTCAAGGCGATGGTACAGAGCAGGACTAACAGCGTGATGAAGGAATGGCGCAGCACCACCGTAAGGGTCCGGCCGTAGAGACCGATGATCGCGTTAAAGACGCGCTCGGTCGCCATGTAAATCCGTCCGTGCGACTCGTGCTCCTTCAACAAATGAGCGCACATCATGGGCGTGGCCGTGAGCGAAATGACCATCGAGACGGCGATGGCCACCGACAGTGTCACCGCGAATTCGTGAAAAAGCCGGCCCACGATCCCGCCCATCAGAAGCAGCGGAATGAAGACCGCCACCAGCGAAATGCTGATGGTGAGCACCGTAGATCCGATTTCCGAGGCGCCCTTGAGCGCCGCGTGAAACGGGTTCATGCCCTGCTCCAGGTAGCGGGTGATGTTTTCGATCACCACGATGGCGTCGTCCACGACGAAACCGGTGGAAATGGTCAAAGCCATCAGCGACAGATTGTCGATGCTGAATCCCAGCAGGTACATGACGCCGAACGTGCCGATCAGCGAAACCGGCACCGCGACGCTGGGAATGAAGGTGGTGCGCGCGCTGCGCAGGAAGCAGAAGACCACCAGCACCACCAGCAGAATCGAGATCACCAGCGTCTTCTCGACATCGAAAACCGACGCGCGAATGGTGACCGTCTGATCCATGGCCACCTTCATGTCGATGCTCTGCGGAATGGCGGCCTTGAGCTGCGGCAGAGCGGCGCGGATCATGTCCACCGTGTCGATAATATTGGCGCCGGGCTGGCGGAAGATGATGAGCAGAACCGAAGGCTTGCCGTTCAGGTATCCGGCGTTGCGCAGATCCTCCACCGAATCCACCGCTTCGCCCACGTCGGAGATGCGCACCGCGATGCCGTTGCGGTAAGCGATGACGATATTCCGGTAGTCTTTCGCCGTGAAGATCTGGTCGTTGGCCCCCACTTCCCAAAGCGTGAATCCGTCGCTGAAGTGGCCCTTGGGCGTGTTTACATTGTTGGCCGCCAGGATGGTCCGGACCTGCTCCAGGCTGATGCCGTATTTCTGCAGCGCTTCCGGGATCAGTTCGATGCGCACCGTGGGAAGCGCGCCGCCGCCCACGCTCACCTGGCCCACGCCCGGGATCTGCGCCAGCTTCTGCGCCATGATGGACGACGCCGCATCGTAAATCTGCGGCTTCGCCAAAGTGTTCGACGTCAGGGCCAGCATGAAAATCGGCGAATCGGCGGGATTCACTTTGCGGTAGGTTGGATTGCTCGGGAGATTCGCGGGAAGATAGCCGCGCGCCGCCGCGATGGCCGCCTGCACGTCGCGCGCGGCCGCGTCGATATTGCGGTTCAGGTCGAACTGCAGGGTGACGCTGGCGCTGCCCAGGGAGCTCGATGACGTCATTTCCGTCACCGATGCGATGCGTCCGAACTGCCGCTCGAGGGGCGTCGCCACCGAGGAAGCCATGGTCTCCGGACTGGCCCCCGGCAGCGACGCGTTCACGCTGATGGTCGGAAAATCCACCTGCGGAAGAGGCGACACCGGCAAAACACGAAAAGCCACCGCCCCTGAAAGAGCGATGGCGATCGTCAGCAGCGTGGTCGCGACCGGTCGGCGGATGAATGGCTCGGAAATGTTCATGTCTTACTCCGCCGGCAACGGCTCCTGACCGTGCCCGCGCATTCCCGTGCTTTCCGGCTTCCTGAAGAACCGCGCCAGCCGTTCGAAGAACAGGTAAATCACCGGGGTCGTGTACAGCGTCAGCATCTGGCTGAAAATCAGGCCGCCGATCATGGTGATGCCCAGCGGCCGCCGCAGCTCCGATCCGGTGCCGGTTCCGAGGGCCAGCGGGACGCCACCCAGCAGCGCCGCCATGGTGGTCATCATGATGGGCCGGAACCGCAGCAGACAGGCCTGGTAGATGGCGTCGAGCGGCGCCATACCTTCCTTTCGCTCCGCTTCCAAAGCGAAATCGATCATCATGATGCCGTTCTTTTTCACGATGCCGATCAACAGCACGATGCCGATGAGGGCGATCACGCTGAAATCGTTGTGACAGATGGTCAGCGCCAGCAGCGCCCCCACGCCCGCCGAAGGCAGGGTGGAAAGAATCGTGATGGGGTGGATGTAGCTCTCGTAGAGCACGCCCAGGACGATGTACACCGTCACCAGCGCGGCCACGATCAGCATCCATTCATTGGCCAGCGAGTTCTGAAACGCCGCCGCGGTTCCCTGGAAATCCGCGTTGATGCTGGCCGGCAGCCCCAAATCCTGCTTGACTTTGTCGACGGCTTCCACGGCGTCGCCCAACGACGCGCCGGGCGCCAGATTGAACGAGAGCGTCACCACCGGGAATTGTCCCTGGTGATTCACCGTAATCGGAACACTGCTCAACTCCACGTGGCTGAACGCGTCGAAAGTGACCTGGCCGCCATTGGGGAAGGCGCCGTTCGAGGGAATCGATCCTGCGCCGAAAGCGCCATTGGCGGACGACGCGGTTGCCGCGGCCACGTTCGCGCTGGTGGTCTGGACCGCGGCCGCGGTCGACACCGGTCCGCCGCCGATGGACGTGCTCGACGATCCGCCCGCCACCACTCCCGTGCCTCCGGTTGGGAATCCCGTACCGGTCCGGATATACAGGCTGCGCAGATCGCTGGGGCTCTTCATGAAGCCTGGATCCACTTCCAGCACCACGTGGTACTGGTTCAATTGCGTGAACATGGTGGAGATCTGCCGCTGGCCATAAGCGTCGTAAAGCGTCTGATCGATGGCGGAGGGCGTAATTCCCAAACGAGCGATGGTGTCGCGGTCGTAAACCAGCCGCGCGCGCAGGCCCTTCACTTCCTGGTCGGTGGCCACGTCGCGCATCATGGGCAGCTTTTGCAGCCGCTCCACCATGCGCGGCACCCAGACGTTCAGCTCGTCGGCGCTCGGATCTTCCAGAGTGTACTGGAACTGCGTGCGGCTCACGCGATCTTCCACCGTCAGGTCCTGCACCGGCTGCATGTACAAGGTGATGCCGGCTACGTCCTCGAGAGGTTTCTGCAGGCGGGTAATCACCTCGGAGGCCGAGATTTTGCGCTCCTCGAGCGGCTTCAAATTGATGAGAATGCGTCCGGTGTTGAGCGTGGTGTTGGTGCCGTCGATGCCGATGAAGCTGGACAGGCTGTCCACCGCCGGATCTTTCAGGATGATGGCGGTCAGCGCCTGCTGCAGCTTGGACATCTCGCGGAAGGAAACCGTCTGCGCGGCTTCCGAAACGCCCTGGATCACGCCCGTATCCTGGATCGGGAAGAACCCTTTCGGGATGTCGCGGAACATGATGATGGTGGCCACCAGCGTGCCCACCGCCACCAGCAGCGTCACCGTGCGGAAGCGCAGCACCACCTGCAACGTCCTTCCGTAAACGTTGATGATCTTGTTGAAGACGTCCTCGGACATGCGGAAGAGGCGTCCCTGTTGATGTTCCGGCTTGTGACGCAGCAGTTTCGAGCACATCATGGGCGTCAGCGTCAGCGACACCACCGCCGAAACCAGAATGGTGACGGCGAGCGTGACGGCGAACTCGCGAAACAGCCGGCCCACGATGTCGCCCATGAACAGCAGCGGGATCAGCACCGCGATCAGCGAAATCGTCAGCGACACGATGGTGAAGCCGATCTGCGCCGAGCCCTTCAGCGCCGCCTGCAGCGGATTCTGCCCCTCCTCGATATAGCGCGAGATGTTTTCGATCATCACGATGGCGTCGTCCACCACGAAGCCGGTCGAGATAGTGAGCGCCATCAGGGTCAGGTTGTTCAGGCTGTACCCCAGCAGGTACATCACGCCGAACGTGCCGACCAGCGAAAGCGGCACGGCGATGGAGGGAATCACGGTGGCGGCCAGATTGCGCAGGAACAGGAAGATCACCATCACCACCAGCGCCACGGTGAGCATCAGTTCGAACTTCACGTCCTCCACCGATGCGCGGATGGTGTTGGTGCGGTCGGTCAGGATCTTCACGTCGATCGAATTCGGCAGCGTCAGCGTGAGATTCGGAAGCAGCGCTTTGATGCGATCCACCACCGAAATGATGTTCGCGCCGGGCTGCCGCTGGATGTTCATGATCACGGCCGGCGTGTCGTTCATCCACGCCGCCTGCCGCACATTCTCCGTGTCGTCGATGACGTTGGCCACGTCGCTCAGGTACACCGGCAGACCATTGCGGTATGCGATGACCAGCGGCTTATAGTCGGCGCTCGAAAGCAGCTGGTCGTTGGCGCCGATCTGATAGGCCTGGTGGGGGCCGTCGAAATTGCCTTTCGCCTGGTTGACATTGGCCGCCAGAATGGCGCTGCGCAGATCTTCCAGGTTCAAGCCGTAAGACGAGATCACGGTGGGATTCACGCGAATCCGCACCGCCGGTTTCTGGCCGCCCGAAATCGACACCAGCCCCACTCCCGGAAGCTGCGAAATCTTGGGCGCCAGCCGCGTATCCGCCAGGTCCTCGACCTTGGTGAGGGGCAGCTCGGTTGACGTTAGGGCAAGGGTGAGAATCGGCGTATCGGCGGGGTTGGTCTTGCTGTAGATTGGAGGCACCGGCAGGTCCGCCGGCAGGAACGTGCCGGCGGCGTTGATGGACTCCTGCACCTGCTGTTCCGCCACGTCGATGCTCAAGCTCAACTTGAATTGCAGCGTGATGATGGAGCTGCCGTCGGAGCTGGTGGAAGTCATCTGCTGCAGACCCGGCACCTGTCCGAATTGCCGCTCCAGCGGCGCCGTTACCGAAGAGGCCATCACGTCCGGACTGGCGCCCGGATAAAACGTGACCACCTGAATGGTCGGATAGTCCACTTCCGGCAGGGCCGAAACCGGAAGCTGGGTGTAAGCCACGGCTCCCGCCAGCAGGATGCCCACCATTAGCAGCGAGGTCGCGACCGGCCGCAGAATAAACGTTTGGGACGGATTCACTGCCCCTTCCCCTGCGTGTCCGCTTTATGGCGGCCGCCCTTATGTTGGCCCGCGCCACTGGGATTTCCCGAGGCGTCCGGCGCAGGTGCGCTTGCCGTACTCGCCTGATTCGCGGCCCCCCTTCCGCCGGCGGTATCCATCTGTACGGTGACCTTGGCGCCTTCCGTCAACCGGTCCACGCCCGACAGCACCACCACGTCGCCCGGTTCCAGGCCGCTGGTAACTTCCGTCTCGCTGCCTTCGGCCACGCCGGTGGCGATCTGCCGCACCGTAACCGAATCATCCGGCTTCACCAGGTAGACGTAGGTGCTGTTGTTGGATCGCTGGATGGTCGCGGTCGGCGCCAGCACCACTCCCGCCTTCTCCTGGACCAGCAGGTGCACGTTCACGAACTGGTCGGGGAACAGCGTCTCGCCGTCGTTCGGAGTGATGGCGCGCAGCCGGATATTTCCGGTGGTGGGATCGATCTGATTGTCCACCGTCTGTAACGTCGCATCGCCGATCTTGTGCTGATCGGCGCGGTCCCAGATCTCCGCCCGCAGCTTTTCGCCCGCATGCCAGCGGCGCAGCACTTCGGGCAGCTTGTCTTCCACCACCGGGAAAATCACGCTGATCGGCTGCACCTGGGTGATTACCACCAGGCCGGTGGTATCGGTGGAGTGGACGATATTGCCAGGGTCCACCAGCCGCAAGCCGACGCGGCCGGTTATGTCGGCCGTGATGTGGCAGTAGTTCAAATTCACAGTCGCGGCGTCAATCATCGCCTGGTCCGTCTTCACCGCGCCTTCCAATTGCTGCACCAGGTACTTCTGCGTGGTGTAGGTCTGCTCCGGAATGGCGTTCTGATCCAGCAGCGTTTTGTATCGATCGAGATCCACGTAAGCGTTTTTCAACGTGGCCTCGTCGCGGTTCTTCTGCCCGACGGCCTGGTCCAGCGACGCCTGGTAGGGTCGCGGATCGATCAGCGCCAGCTCCTCGCCCTTGTGCACCATGTCGCCCTCGTTGTAATTCACCTTCATCAACTGCCCGTCCACCCGGCTGCGGACGAGAATGGTATACAACGGCGTGACAGTCCCGGGACCCGTGACGTAAACGCCGATGCTGCCGCGCCGGATCTTCGACGCAATCACCGGCGATGCGCCGCCGCGGCCCTTCTTACCGCCGCCCGCCCCTGGAGGAGGCGCCGTCCCGGCCGCATTGGTCCCCTTGGGCCAGAGATAGTACGCGCCTACCCCCGCCACCACGAACAGGATCAGCCAGATCCAGCTGTTTTTGGATTTCCTTGGGGCTTTGGCAGGGGCCTCCGCCGACAGGGGTGGCACGGGAGGTTTTTCAATCATGGGATTAGTTCCACTTTATTCCAGTTCGCGACCTTTTCTGGAAACGACGATCCAGTATATGCGGGTGTTACGCCGCTTCCGAATCCTTTGGAGTCGTTTTGCGCTAGCCCTTTCGAGCTATGCGAAAGGAAGCATGTTACATTTCAGTGAGTTGCGGTCGATGCCCCTCACACCATCTGCCTCATTTTCCCTCATTCAGCACGGCATCAAACAGGATTTTCACGGGCCTGGCAGCGGCCATTTTCACTTCCAGTTCCGGATAAGGCCGCGGAGCCAGCAATCGTGCCAGTTCCGTCCTTTCCAGCTCCACCCATGGAGCATCCACCACTGATCCGGCGAGACCGTCCAACAGGCGTATGCCCGCTCTTCCGAGATTCGCCAGGTCTTTGGAAAACGGCTTCAGTTCCAGCAGGAAGCCATTCCCTTCGGCGGCGGGCTGAAACACCGCGTCGTTCGCCGACCACCCGGCAAATCGCGCCCGCAGGTAGGCGGCGTCCGCCCCATCCGACCGGTCGGCCGCGACCCGCCGCGCCGCCACTTCCAGCGCGCGGACGCTCTCGCTCTCCGGCGGTATGGCATCGACGAACCGGTTCAGCGGCGACAGTGTGTTGTTACGGCCGGCGTGCCGATCATCGAGCCCCAGCGCCTCGGCCGCATCCACCAGCATGCGGAGGGGCTCGATCGGTCCCGATCCCGCCAGCCGCCCCACCATCTCTTCCGAGTTTGCCCGGTGACGTACGCCGGTATATTCCAGGAGCCGGCTCACCGCCTCCATCCGCGCGTACATCGAATCCACATCCGTCACTTCTTTGGGCGACCAGAGCCGCTCCGCGATGGCCGCCATTCGCGGCCAGATCCGCGAATCCACCGTCTCCGCAGTGATCATCTCCGCCCAGGTGCACGCCTCGCCGCCCATGATCCGCGCCGCCTGTTCGGGCGATAGTTTCGCCGCCGGACCGGCGAGCGGATCGACGCCGTAATGATATGCCGCCGTGCTCAGATGATCGAGGTAGTACCCGGAGGAAAGAATCGCGCCGAATCCCTTCTGCGCCGCTTCCGCCAGCGATGCCGCCCCGCGCCAGGACTGGATTACCGTCCCCGGCGGCAGATCGGGATTCAGGATTTCGTCCCATCCCACCGGGGTCTTCCCGTACTTCGCCAGGATTTTCTGGATCCGCTGGTTGAAATACAGCTGCAGCCCCTTGTTGCCGTCCAGGTCTTTGTCTTTGACGAAATCCTGGATGATTCCCGACGCCCGCCATTGCCGGCCCGTCACTTCATCGCCGCCGATGTGAAAATACGGGTCGGGAAACAGCGCGGCCATTTCGCCGATGAACCCGTCCAGGAACGTGTAGGTGGCCTCGACCGCCGGATCAATGGTGCCTTCAAAGCCGTGAAACGTGCGGCCCAGATCGTACGGCCCCGGGGCGGAAGCCACTTGCGGATAGCCAGCCAGCCAGCTCGTCGAATGTCCCGGAATATCGAATTCCGGAACCACGCGGATTCCGCGGTCGCGCGCATACGCTACGATGTGGCGCAACTGCTCCTGCGTGTAGTATTGGCCGTCGGACCCCGCCTGCTGAAGCTGCGGAAATTTCCGGCTTTCCACGCGGAAGCCCTGATCGTCGGCCAGGTGCCAATGGAAAACATTCAGCTTCACCGCGGCCATGGCGTTCAGATTGCGCTCGATCACCTCGACCGGCATCCAGTGGCGGGAAACGTCCATCATCAGCCCTCGCCACGGGAATCGCGGCCGGTCCTCGATGTGGATCGCCCCGATTTCGTAACCGCTGCTGCCCGGCACCGGCAACTGCAGAAACGTTTCCAGCCCGTGCATCGCGCCATCCACCGTAGCCGCTTTCAGCACCGCGCCCGAGGCCGTGACATCGAGGGCATACGACTCGTCTTCTCCCAGTTTTGGATACGCCGGGCCGGCCGCCGCGCATTCCACCCGCAGGATCGCGTGGGCGGCGTCGATGGACCTTGCCAGCGGCAGCTCCATGCCTGTCTGCCGCCCCAGCCGCGAAACAAAACGGTCGATGGCTGCCTGCAGCCGCGCGTCCGTGAATCCGCTGGCCGCGACACTGAAGGTTGGACCGACCAGCAGCGCGCCGTCGGCGGAAACGGCAACCGCCGGCAGCGGCATCAGCGCCGGAGATGCGGCTGCAGAGAACACCAGGAGGGTGACCGGAAAGAGAGATCGGCGCATGTTCCTACTTCAACACAAAACGCGGCGCCCCCAGGGTCACCGGCCGCTCCTCAAAGCGGCTACAGTGGAAAACGATGCCGGCCTTCAGCGATCCGGTGCTGATCAATACCCTCGGCCATGCCGCGGGGGCGCTGATCTTCGCGATTTTCCTGTTTCTGTTGTTCAGCGGACGCGGCTGGAGCGGGCTGCGCGGGCGTTTTCTCTCGGGTCTCGCCGCGGCTCTATCCCTCGTCTGGAATCTGGGATCGCTGATCGTCCTCGTCCGGCCGGGGCTCCCGCCGCTGCTGCTGCGCCTGGTGATCGCCGTGAGTTTTTCGGTTCTGAGCCTTCTGCCCGCGGTTTTGCTGCACCTCTCTCTGGTGGATCGCCAGCCGCTGCTGCTGGTTTCGGGCTACGTGCTGAGCACGGTCGCGGTAGTGATGCACTTCTGGGAGATCGGCGGCAACGGCGCCGCGCTGCACCAGATTGCGCTGCTGCTGATTACCATCGGCTTTCTGCTCCTGGCCGGAATCGCGGCCGCGCGCGCGGCGATGAGGCGCGGCAAGGGTCCCGGTTCCGGCGGCGGCCGCCTTCTGGCCTCGATGTGCCTGGCGCTGTTCGCCATGTCCTTCGTTCATTTCGGAAGCGGACACGCCGGTCAGGCCTGGTCCAGCGAATTGATCATCCATCACGCCGGAATTCCGCTGGCGTTGTTCGTCCTCCTGCAGGACTACCGGTTTGTGCTGGTCGACGCCTTTTTGCGGTTCCTCGCCAACGCCCTCCTGGCGGCGCTGCTGGCCTCCGTCGTGATTGCGGCGGCTTTCCGCCTGGCGCTGGTGGAGCGGCCTCGGCCCGATCCGCTGCAACTGGCGCTGCTCCTGATCGCGGTGGGAATTTTTCTGGTCTTCTTCGCGTGGCTGCGCGACCGCGCGCAGTCCTGGCTCACGCACGCCGTGTTTCGCCGCGGCGGTATGGGAGAACTGTCGCAGACGTTGCGGGATTCGGGTTCCGGGTCCAGCGAGGAACAGTACCTGGATTGGGCCGCCGGGCAGATCGCCATGGCTCTGCGCACCCGCGATTACGCCCTGGCCAACCAGGCGGAAACCGCTTTCGAGAACCCGCCCCATTCACCGGTGCCTGCCGCCCTGCTCGGCGGCCGGGTGCTCGAGAAGCGGCCGTGGGTGGAAACCGTGGTCCCCATCCGCCTGGTCCCGCAGGAGAACCGCTACATCCTGCTCGGCTCCCGGCAAGGCGGGCAGCGCTACCTGGGCGAGGATCTCGAGTCGCTGGCGCGCGCCGCGGCGGAAATCGAGGAGCGCGTGGAATCCATGCGGCGCGAGGAGATGCACCGCCTGGTCACTCAAGCCGAATTGCGGGCGCTGCAATCGCAAATCAATCCGCATTTCCTGTTCAACGCGCTGAACGCTCTTTACGGCGCCATCCCCCGCGACGCTTCGGGAGCGCGCCAGATGGTCCTGAACCTGGCCGATATTTTCCGTTACTTTCTGCAATCCGACAAAACCTTCGTCTCCCTGGCCGACGAGATGCAGATCATCCGCGCTTACCTGGAGGTGGAGGGCGCGCGCCTGGGCTCTCGCCTGACGGCAGAGATCGAGGTCGATCCCGCCGCGCTCCAGGTGCCCATCCCGATCCTCTCGGTCCAGCCGCTGGTGGAAAACGCCATCAAACACGGCATCGCGCCGCGGAGCGAGCCGGGATTCGTCCGCGTCACCGCGTCCTGCCGCCAGGCGGAGTTGCACATTCGGGTGGAAAACAGCGGCGGCGCGGCGACCGGCGCCAGCCCGGGCCCGGGCATCGGCCTGCAGAACGTGCGGCGCCGCCTCGAGATTTGTTACGGCGGATCGGCCGGCCTCGATTTGCGATTTTTGGATCACGAAACGATCGTCGATCTGGCCTTGCCGGCGCGACAGACCGCCGCCCGGTAATCTCCCGATACCGGCCAGGCTCCCAACCCGCAAAATTCTCTTGACAACGCTAACGTTACCGCTATAGTCTATACAAAACCCAATGCGCTAAAAGCGCGGAAAGCGGTTAGCCATGTTGCGAAACTCTACCGTGGGAATCATGGGTGTCCTCGTGTTTTCAGCCGTCGGCTGGAGCCAGGTGAACGGATCGATCACCGGGGCGGTGATCGATTCTTCCGGCAGCGCCATTTCGGGAGCGACGGTCAAGCTCACCTCGGAAAGCACTTCCGCGGCGATGACCGCGAACAGCAATGTCGAAGGAGACTTCACTTTCGTCGCCGTGCTCCCGGGCGTTTACACCATCGCCATCGAGCATCCCGGGTTCAAGAAGTTTCAGAAGGAGCACATCGAGCTGACGCCCGGCGACCATCTTTCCGTCGGCACCTTCTCGCTCACTGTCGGCCAGGTCAACGAATCCGTCACCGTGCAGGCCGAAGGCGCCATTCTGCAGACCGAAACCAGCGAGCGCGCCGGCAACATCACCAGCAGCGAGATTCAGCAACTCACGGTGGTCAGCCGCGACTTCAGCACCTTCGCCGAGTTGCAGCCCGGCGTGGTGATCAGTTCCACCGTGCAGGTGCAAACCTTCAGCGGCAACAACAATTTCAACGTCCTGGGCGGGCGCGCCACCCAGAACGACATCATGGTGGACGGCATGCCCATCATGAACACCAACCAGGGCAACTTCAATACCACCATCAGCCTCGACGCCACGCAGACGGTCGAAGTCAAGGTGTCCAATTTCCAGGCCGAATCCGGCCGCAACAACGGATTTATCGTGTCGGCGGTGAGCAAAAGCGGCTCCCAGCAGTATCATGGGTCGCTCTACTTCTACGACCGCAACGAAGCCTTTAACGCCAACAATTTCTTCAACAATCTCACCGGCACTGCGCAAACGCCGCTGCGCGTCTCCTATGCCGGGGCTACCTTCGGCGGTCCGCTGCACGTTCCCCGGATCGCTTCCCTCCGCAACAAGCTGTTCTACTTTATGCAGGCTGAAAGCATCCGCGAGCTGCGGCCGAAAGGTCAGGTAACCATAACCGTTCCCACGCAACTGGAACGGCAGGGAAACTTCACCATGACCAACAACACCAAGGCCTTGCCCGTGTCGCCCGTCCTGGGAACCACTACCGCCCTTGCCGTCAAGGACCCGGCCAACAATGGCGCGCCTTTCCCCGGCGACATCATACCCCAGAGCCGCATGATTCCCTCGATGGTGAACTATCTCAACCTGCTGCCGCTGCCGAACTTCAACAGCGACGCCGACCTGGCCATCTCCAAGGGCGCCTACAACTACATTTTCCAGGAAAGCCTGAACGTTCCCAAATGGCTCAACAGCGCGCGCCTGGACTACAACATCAGCGACCAAACGCATCTCATGGCGCGCTTCAACTACTGGTATGAGGATCAGCAGGGCAGCGCCGTTTCCGCCAGCAACACTTCCTGGGGATGGCTCGACCAGCATTACACCGCCATCACTCCGACCGGCAATCTCATGCTCAATCACATTTTCTCGCCCACGCTCATTTTCGAGGGCGCCATGGCGTTCCAACAGTTCAGCGAAAATGGCCCTCCGTTGAGCCAGGCCGACCTGACCGCCAAGGAACGCTCCAGCGTCGGATTCACCATTCCGCAGCTCTATCCCCAGGTGAACCCCTACGGCCTGGTCCCGGCCGCTACGTTCGGCGTAAGCGATTCCGCCAACCCCGCATATGCTTCACGCTTCCCGCTGCAAGGCGTCGAGAATACCTTCAACTGGAACGCGAAGTTCACCAAAATCACCGGAGGCCACCAGATCAAGGCCGGCCTCTATGCCGAGAGATGGGCGGCCATGAAGGGACAGAACGCCTCCAATTTCGCCGGCACGATGACGTTTTCCCAGGACAGCAGCAACCCCATCGATTCCGGGTATGCCTACAGCAACGCCCTGCTGGGCGTGCTCGATCAGTACACCGAACCCTCCAACCGCTTCCCGATGTATGAGTTCATGACCAGCTTCGAGTGGTATTTGCAGGACACCTGGAAGGTGAATCGCAAACTTACCATCGATGCCGGATTGCGCTGGGGATGGGGAACTCCCTGGCACGCCAACCACAACCAGGAAGCCGCCTTCGTGCCCGGCGCCTGGGTTCCGTCGCAGGTCGTGAAACTCATCCAGCCCGGCGTGGTGAGCGGCAAGCGCGTCGGCATCGACCCCTACACCGGCGCCGTGGATCCGGCCACCACCATCGGCGCCATCGCCCCCGAATCCCCCACCTTGATCAACGGCGTCATCAACCGGGCGAACGACCCGAGTTATCCCGAGGGTATGCGCGCCGCCGGAGGCATCAAGACCGGCCCGCGCCTCGGCTTCGCGTACGACCCTTTTGGCAAGGGTAAGACCGTCATTCGCGTCGGCGGCGGCATCTTCTACGACTTCCACGAAGTCGATAACTACGGCTATGGCTACGAATTCTCCACGCCGCCCTACCAATTCAATCCCGTCATTTATTACACCTACCTCACCCAGCTCCAACAGGCCGCCGGATACATCTTCCCCAGCAATGTGGTGGGCTTCGCCGAAAACCGGCCCATCCAGACAACCTACAACTTCAGCGGCGGCGTGCAGCAGGACATAGGATTCGGATCCATGGTGGATGTGTCTTATGTGGGCGCGCTGGGCCGCCACCTGGTCGAAGCGGAAAACCTCAACAGCGAGCCCCTGGGCACCGACTGGCAGCCCGCCAACCTCGACGCCACCAACAGCAACAAAGTGCTGCCGTCGCAGTTCATGCGTCCCTACCTGGGCTGGGGCAACATCACGTATTACTTCCCCGGCGGCAACACCAGCTACCACTCCCTGCAGGCGCAGTTACGCCGCCGCTACAAACAGAATCTGACCTATGGGGCCATCTGGACCTGGTCGAAGACCATGGATTATGGCGACACCGAAACTTCCTCCAGCAGCACACAGATCAGCTCGCTCATCAATCCCAAAGTCTGGAACTACGGCGAGGCCGGCTACGATCACACCCACATCCTGCGCGTCTACTGGGCCTATAACCTGCCCAAGGTCAGCAACCTGCTTCGCGGCGGTTTCGTGAGAGCCGCGTTCGACGACTGGCAGATTTCGGGCATCTACACCGCGCAGAGCGGCGCCCCCATGGGAGTCAGTTACTCGTATTCGCCCAGCCAGGACATTACGGGTTCGGCCACCGATACCGGGCGCGTCCTGATCGTCGGCAATCCCATCCTGCCCAAGAGCCAGGAGGCCAAGCTGTTCCAGGCCTTCAACGTCAGCGCCATCGCCGCCCCGCCCATCGCCGCCTGTGAAGTGCCAAATCCGCCGTTCCTGTGCTGGGGCAGCGCCAACAAAGATGTCTTTCGCGGACCCGGAATCAACAACTGGGATATGTCGCTGTTCAAGAACTTCCGGTTCGGCGAGCGCTGGGGCGGCCAGTTGCGGGTGGAAGCCTACAACATCTGGAACCACACCCAGTTCACCACCGTGAATACGTCGGCGACGTTCAGCAGTGCGGGCGTCCAGACTAACGCGGCCTTCGGCAATTACACCGCCGCCGCCAACCCGCGGCAGTTGCAATTGGCGGCGAGAATTACGTTCTAAACAGCTTTCCGCAACCGGCGATCAGCCGCCGGCCAATGGCTGTGAGCTGTTACATTGCTCCCGTGCGGCGCGCTGCGCCAGCTCGTCGCAGCGATTGTTGTCCGCGTGGCTGGCATGGCCCTTGGTCCATTCCCAGGTCATTTTGTGGCGGGCAACCTGCTCGTCCAGCGCCTTCCACAGATCCTGGTTGATTACCGGCTTCTTCTGGCTGGTCATCCAGCCTTTGCGCTTCCAGCCGTGGATCCAGGCGGTGATGCCGTTCTTCAGATACTCCGAGTCCGTCACCACCTCCACTTCGCACGGCTCGAGCAGCGCACGCAACCCTTCTATAGCCGCGGTCAGCTCCATCCGGTTGTTGGTGGTGCGCGATTCGCAGCCCCACAGTTCCTTGGAGTGCTGGTTGTAGCGGAGAATCGCCGCCCATCCTCCCGGCCCCGGATTCCCCAAACACGACCCGTCCGTGATCACCTGGACTTTCTTCATCAGACGGCCACGGCCTCTTCGCGGAAAAACGCGTCCACCAGGTCGAGAATCGCATCCGGTTCCTTGGCCTGGTAGATGGTGGCGCGAAGCCGGGCGCCGCCGCGCACGCCGTGCGTGAAATACGTCGCGAACTGCTTCATTTTTCCGATTGCGTCCTTCTCCCGCCGTTCCAGCAGCATGGAATAATACCGCCGCATCATCTCGTAGCGGTCCTGCTGCGTAGGCTCGTGGTAGCGGCCGGTTTCCAGATACTCCCCGATCTGGCGAAAAATCCAGGGATTGGAACTGGCCGCGCGCCCGATCATCACCGCGTCGCAATTCGTCTCGGCCGCCATGCGCACCGCGTCTTGCGGCGTCACGATGTCGCCGTTGCCGATCACCGGAATCTTAACCGCCGCCTTCACTTCCGCGATCCGCGTCCAATCCGCCTTTCCCGAGTAGCCCTGCTCGCGGGTGCGCGGATGCAGCGCCACCGCCTGCAATCCGCAATCTTCCGCGATCCGGGCCATGCGCACCGTCACCAGCTCGCGGTCGTTCCACCCGGCGCGGTATTTCATCGTGAACGGAATGGAAATGGCATTTCGCACCTCGCGCAGCAGCCGTTCCACCAGCGGCAGGTCGCGCAACAGTCCGCTGCCTCCGTTGCACTTCACGACTTTATTTACCGGGCAGCCGAAATTCAGGTCGACGATATCGAAGCCGAGATCCTGGCAGACGCGCGCCGCATCCGCCATCACCGCCGGGTCGGCGCCGAACAACTGCGCCGAAATGGGATGTTCTTCGGGTTCGAACGCCAGGTACTTCAATGTCCGGGTGGGTTTTCGAGCGCCCTTCGAAGCTTTCACCCCGTGGGAGCTGGTGAACTCCGTCATCAACAGCCCGCAGCCGCCCAACTCCCGAATGAATCGTCGAAATACAGTGTCCGTAACGCCGGCCATGGGGGCCAGCACGGTAGCCGGGGAGATGGCCACCGTTCCGATCGTAAAACTGGCAGGAAACTGCTGCATACTGTGGCGGATCCAACTATTCTATCGGAGGTCTGCGGGCGGCTCGATTCGCGATCGTTACGATTGGTTGACTTCTTCGGGCATCCCGAGAGCCATCCTGACGTCCTGCGCGAACTTGCGCAGCGTCTTCAACTGCTCCGGAGTGGCGAGGACCGGATCGTGGTCCTTGCGTGTCAGATACGGTTGATCGTCCTTCCATTCCAGAAAAGCCACACCCACGCCTTCCAGCGGGTAGCCGGCGCTGCCCAGCGATGTATATTCCCCGGTGTCGGCGTTGCGCTGGGCGATGACCATGCAGCCGTTTCGCACAAAAACGCCGTAGTACGCAGCGTTTACCATTTGCCAAATGCCCGCGGCTTTCAATCGCTCGGTCAATTCGGCGGAAACAGGCTTGGTAGGAGGAAGGGGCGACACTGACGCCTCACATTTTGTAGCGGCCGAGGTCCTCGTCATTGAGACCCTCCAGCCACCGCCGCAGTTCTTCGTTGTTGACCTTGTCGGAAACCGTGGCTGCCAGCTTCGACGATTTCAGCACAGTCTCCTCCACGTAAATGGGACAATCCAGGCGCAACGCCAGCGCCAGAGCATCCGAAGGCCGGGAATCCACGCTGATCAGTTCCCCATCGCGATCGAGCCAGATTACCGCATAGAAGGTGTCGTCCTTCAGATCGCTGACCACCACCTTGCGCAGCCCCGTGTTCAGGCCCAGCAGAAGGCTCTTGATGAGATCGTGGGTCATGGGACGCGGGGTCGAGACCTTTTCAATTTCCAGTGCGATTGCATTGGCCTCGTAAACGCCTACCCAAATCGGCAAAACCGTGGCGCCGTTCACGTCCTTCAGAATGACGATGGGCATATTGGTCACGGGGTCCATCATGAGCCCGCGGATTTTCATCTCGACTTCCATTGAGCCCTCCGCACCTTCATTACACCACAGTTACGCTCTCCCCCACCAAGGAATTGGGTCCGGAGCGAGTCACCCGAACCGGCAGGTATCGGCCCACCAGCGATTCCGCGCCGTCCGCCGCGTGCGTGAAGTTCAGCGTGCGATTGTCCGAGGTGCGCCCGATCCACTGCCCGAGCGCATCGTGGCGGCCCTCCACCAGCACCTCCCGTATGGCACCGATCATTTCGGCGTTGCGCCGGATTTGAATCGCCCGCTGCTTCTCCTGCAAGGTTACCAGCCGCCGCTGTTTTTCCTCTTCCGGAACGCGATCGGGCATCGCCAGCGATGCCGTGTTCGGACGCGGCGAATACTTGAAGCTGAACAGCGAATCGTACTGGACCTCATCCAGCAGATCGAGCGTTTGTTCGAAATCCTGTTCCGTCTCGCCCGGGAAACCCACGATGATATCGGTCGTGATCGAATACCGCCGGCCGGCCGTTTTCAGCCATGCGATCCGCCGCATGTACTCCTCGCGCGTATACTGCCGGTCCATCGACTCGAGCACGCGCGTCGAACCCGACTGCACCGGCAGATGCACGTGGTCGCAGATGGTCTGGTTGCGGTCCATCGCCTCCACGATGTCCTTGCCGAAATCGCGCGGGTGCGAAGTGGTGTAGCGTACGCGCCGAATCCCCGGGACCTCCGCCACGCGCGCCAGCAGCGTCGCGAAATCCCAGCCCGAAGAGGACGGGTCGCGATAGCTGTTGACGTTCTGGCCCAGGAGCTGAATTTCCGTGTAGCCCGCTTCCGCCAGCCGCCGCGCCTCCTCCATCACGCTCTCCGCCGTGCGGCTGCGTTCCGGTCCGCGCGTGAACGGCACCACGCAATACGCGCACGATTTGTCACAGCCTTCGATGATGGTGATGTAGGCGCGATGGGGATTGTCGCGCCGCGTGAACGGCGTGTCGAAGGTCTCTTCGGTATCGAGGCTGAGGCCGGTGACGCGGCGCTCTCCCGATTCCAGCCGCACCAGCAGCTCGCCGAAGCGCGGATAGCTGGCCGATCCGCAGACCAGGCTGACATGCGGCGCGCGATCGAAAATCTTCTCCCCTTCCTGCTGCGCCACGCACCCCAGCACGCCGAAAACCTTGCCGTTGCCCGCCCGCTTGAAACTCTGCAGCCGGCTGAAGACCTTCTGCTCCGCCTTGTCGCGGATGCTGCACGTGTTGTAGAGCACCAGGCAGGCCGCTTCGGGAGTATCGACCTGCGAATAGCCGCGTTCCAGCAGCGTTCCCGAGACTTTCTCGGAATCGTGGACGTTCATCTGGCAGCCGAAAGTTTCGAGGTAGAAGGTTTTCCCAGGCACGGATTCCTCTATTGTACATGTGGGACCGGTTGGCAGCCGGTTCTCAGCGACGCGGCGTGGCTCGCGCGGAAGGGCCGCGGCTATTTCCTTTTGCCGCGCTGTTCCTTCTCTTGCCTGGCGGATTGCGCTTTTTTACGGTTTGTTCAGTATAATCGGGCGACATGAAACGATGGCTCCGATTGCTATGCGGCACAGTGGTGGTATTTGCGCCGGCGCTGGCGCAGGACGCCGATATTCGCGCGCTATTGAAGAATTCCGAAGCAGCGTGGAATCGCGGCGACCTGACGGCGTTTGCCTCCGATTACGAGGACTCGCCCGATACGACGTTCATCGGGAAAGAGGTCACGAAGGGCGGGACGGAGGCCATTCTGGCGCGCTATCGCCGCGCTTATCCAACCCGCGAGGCGATGGGCGCCTTGACCTATTCGGAGATCGAGGTGCGTCCGCTGGCTCCGGGAGTAGTGCTCGCCACCGGCAAGTATTCGCTGAAGCGGACGGCCGCGGGAGGGGGCGATGCCAGCGGCCGTTTCACCTTGATCCTGCGGCAGACCAAGGCGGGTTGGAAGATCATCCACGATCACTCTTCCTGAGCGCTCCGTTCGGATCCCGCCCGATTGACGAAGATTTTCGTTGACTTGACGAAAGTCTTCGTCAATAATGGCCCTATGGTATCCAAACAGCCTCGGCCCACCGAGGCGGAGTTGACCATTCTTCGAGTTCTCTGGGAGCACGGACCCCGCTCCGTGCGCGATATCCAGAAGATCCTCAACCAGACCAAACCCACCGGCTATACCACCGTCCTGAAGTTATTGCAGATCATGACCGAAAAGGGCCACGTCGACCGCGACGAATCGCAGCGGCCGCAAGTCTATCGCGCCCGATACAGCCAGCAGCAGACGCAGACTCAACTGGTGCGCGATCTGCTGCAGCGCGCCTTCGGCGGCTCCGTGAAAGCCCTGGTCCTGCAGGCTCTGGCTACCCGCAGATCGACGCCCGAAGAACTCGAAGCCATGGAAAAACTCCTGGATCGCATGGAGGGAGGTTCCAAATGACATCGTTCGCCCAAGCTCTTAGCCAATCGTTGCTGCATTTCATCTGGCAGGGAATTGCCGTCGGAATCCTGCTGTGGATCGCGCTGCTGCTGCTGCGCCGGCGGTCGGCATCGGCGCGATACGCCGCTGCTTGCCTGGCGCTGGCTGTTCTGGCCGCGCTGCCGCCGATTACCGCGTGGGTCGTCTACGCGCATGCGGCTGCCGGTCCGGCCATCGTGCCGGCGGCGCACGTTCCCGTGTCCGCGCCGGCGGCTCCGCCCCCGATCTCCCACGCCGCCGCGGGCGCCACCGACTGGGTCGCGCGGGCGCAGTCGTGGGCGCTGCCCCTCTGGTCGATGGGTGTCCTGCTGTTCTCGATCCGTCTGCTGTGGGGCGCGCGGCAGGTCCACCGCCTCCGCCGACGCGGCAGTCCGGCTGCGGACGACGTTCTGCAGAGTGTCGCCGCCATCGCGTCACGACTGGGGCTCGGCCGCGCGATTCAGGTGCTGATCTCGTCTTTCGCCGATGGTCCTTCGGTTGTGGGCTGGATTCGGCCGGTTATTCTGCTTCCCGCAGCCACGCTGGCCGGGCTGACGCCGGAACAATTGGAAGCCGTGCTGGCTCATGAACTGGCCCACATCCGCCGTCATGACTACCTGGTAAATCTCCTGCAGATGGTGGTGGAGACACTGCTGTTCTATCATCCCGTCGTCTGGTGGACATCGACGCGCATCCGCCGCGAACGCGAGCTTTGCTGCGACGATCTGGCGGTTACTTCCTGCGGTAGTGCTTTGTGCTACGCCCGCGCGCTCACGGTTTTGGAGCGGATGCGGATCGCCACTCCGGAAGTGGCCATGGGCAGCACCGGGAGTCCGCTGCAGTACCGCATTTTGCGGCTGCTGGGCGTGCACAGTGAAGGGCGCGGATCGTCACGGGTGGCGGGCGCGGCGGCGCTGCTTTTGGCCGCGCTCGGTCTGGGCCTGAACGCGCATTGGGCTCGCGGCCAGGAACGAGTTTCCCAACAGAATGCCGCGCCGATGCGTGGCTATGCCAACTTCGTGATGGCCGATCCGTCGCAACGCGAGGCGGAACACGGCGTCACAGTCGATACCAGCGGCGCGCAGGTGCTGCATCGCCAGGCCGCGGAATATCCGCGGGCCGCACTGGAAAAAGGAATTCAGGGCACGGTGGTGGTGGAAACCACGCTGGATGCCGCCGGCAACGTGGTGGATGCGCACGTGGTCACCGGACCCACGGAGTTGCGCAGAGCCGCGCTCGAATCGGCTCTCACCACTCATTTCGTAAATCAGGTGGCCGGCAGCACCCGCCAGATCAGCTTCACCTTCACCCCTGCCGCCGGCCAGTCCGAGCCGCAGTTGTCGTCCGGCGAGCCGGAAACGTCGCTGGAGGAGGCGGCCCGCATAAAACGCGCAATGGATGCCTACCAGGCAGCCGACCAGCAGAAACAACTGGCGGAACTTACGGCCCGCATGGCGCAGCTCGACGCTTCCATGCAACAACAGGGTTCCACGACCGGCCAGGCGATGCTGGAAGCCAAAAGGCGCCTGGAGGAAACTCAGGCGGCCACTGAGTCGCTCCGGGAGAAACTGCGAGAAGCGCAAGAGAACTACCGCGACGATATGCCCGCCCTCGCCGAGCTAAAGGCGGAGTTGCAGACGGAGCAGGCCAGTGTTCGCAAGGCAGAAGCCGAATTGAGCTCCCTTCAGGCCGCCGCCGATCAGGCCGAGAATTCCGACGTCATCAGGCAGAGAGTCTTGGAATTAAAAGCCGCCCGCGAGCAGATGGTCGCGGCCGAGACGGATGCGGCCAAGCTGAAAGCCGAGCAAGGCTGGGCGAAAAGAACGCCCGGGCTTCCCGGCGGCGTGGTCGCCGAGATCACGGTCTATGGATTGTCCGACAGCCTTCGCGACAGCCTGCTCGCGAAACTTCCGGTGCATCAGGGCGACACGCTCACCGCCGATTCCTTCGACCAGTTGAAGAAAGCCGTTCAGGAATTCGACGAGCACCTGCGCATCAGCTACTCCTCCAGCGACGCCGGCCGAGTGAGTATTTCCATCAGCACCCCTGGCGCCGCCGGAAGAGTCTTCGTCTTCGGCAAGTAGGCCGGTTACAGGGATTCGCGCGCTAAAGGCTGCCCGGCGACTGGCCGCGCCGCAGCATCGCCGTGGGCGTGCCGGTGGCGGCCTGCCGCACGTCTTTCTCGGTTTGGTCGGCTTCCTGGTTCAATTGCGTCAATGCATTCTCGACGTCGGGGGCGGGCGCTGCCTGACCCTCCGCCACCGTTGTCGGATTCGCCGCCGGACCCGCAGGAACTCCATTCTTGCCTTGCTGGCTCGAAAGCGTCTCCATTCCCGCCGCGATCTGCTGCCGGAATTGATTCAGCATGTCCTGCAGGGCCGCCAGTTGAACCGCCGTAGTGGAATTCGCCTGGCAATCTCCCGGCTTGCTGCTCAGCACCGTGACCGTGACCGTCCCGTTGCTCTGCAACTCGCTCGACCGGTAAAGGATGTCTCCGCCGCTCAGCGTGCAGCCGGTGGACGGCGGCACCGTCACCTGGAGGCTCGCCGAGACCACGAACGTCCGCTGATTCGGATCGAGCGACTGCGGCCGCGCTTCGACCGCGGTCTCGGTCACCGTTCCCTGCGGGACCGGCGGCTGAGTTGCCGCGGCCTGTTCCGCCTGGATCTGCCGCCGCACTTCATCGGCGATCATCTGCTTCATGGCCGCCATTTGTTCGGGCGTCATGGTGGTTTCGGCCGGCGGCGGCGGAGCCTCCTGGCTCTGATACGCCAGCCGCAGATTCTCCGCCAGCAGATAATCCGTCAGCCAGAAAGCCGGATCCGTGTAGTATGGAGCCGGCGCAAAGTAGCCGCCGTAGAACCAGGCCGGCCGGGGGCCCCAGCCCCAGTTGAAGGCGACCCGCAAGCCCCAAGGCCGATACGCCCAACCGTAGAATGCCGGCGCGTAGTAAACGCGCGGAACGTAGCGATAATACACCACGCCGCGATAGCGGTAGTTGCGGTACACGTAGACCGTCGGCCTTCCCCCGATCACGTACGTCCGCGAAATGTATCCCGGCCGCACGCCCCGTTCGACAAAGCCCACGCGCCCGTAAACGACCACGCGCTCTCCGCCCGCCCGCACGACTTCGACGTGCCGCTCGCCGCGGAATCCCCGTTCCACCACCATCCGGCTGCCATCGGCGCGCGTATGCTCGATATGTCCCGCGTGGCCGTCGGGCCGGAAGTTGGTAGCCCGCATTCCGGGCCGCTCCACGCTCGTGATCCGATGGTCCGGACCCGTGTTTACGGTGGTGTTTGTCCTCGGGTCGTGATGCGCCATGCCGCCATTCGGTAATGCCCTGCTGCTTTCACCGGGTCTCGCCTCGCGCGTCGGACCGCCTGTTCGTCCGCCGGTCCCGCTGGACTGCGTCTGCCGGCCAAAGGTCTTGCCCGAGGATCCTCCCGTCGATCCGCCCGAGCGGCCGCCGGTCGTCCCCGTTGACGTCCCGGCTGAATGCGTCTGCTGGCCGCCGGTCGCCCCCGTGGAGTGCGCTCCCGAGCCTTGGCTGCTGCCCGTCCCCGTGGAATGCGTCCCCGACGTCTGGCTGCTGCCCGTTCCCGTGGAATGCGTCCCTGACGTCTGGCTGCTGCCCGTTCCCGTGGAATGCGTCCCCGACGTCTGGCTGCTGCCCGTTCCCGTCGAATGCGTCCCCGACGTCTGGCTGCTGCCCGTTCCCGTGGAATGCGTCCCCGACGTCTGGCTGCTGCCCGTCCCCGTGGAATGTGTCCCCGACGTCTGGCTGCTGCCCGTCCCCGTCGAATGCGTCCCCGACACTTGGCTGCTGCTCTTCTGCCCGGAACTGCTGCCGCTGTGAGTGCCCGACGAGCTCTGTGTTGTCGTCCGCACCGAGTTCGCCTGCGGCGTGCTGTGCGAACCGCTCTGCGCACTCGAGTGGCTCGGCGACGGTTGTGAGGGCTTGGCCTCCTTGTTCTGGCTCCCCGAATGGCTTTGCGCCATGAGGAACGCCGCACTCACGAGAATGCAGGCGCTTCCCAGAATTCGATTTCCCATTTTCAGCGATGTCATCGCAGCCTCCTCATCCGATTGGTTCTCGTGACCGGCAGGTGAAAAAGCTGATTCGTCCGCGTACGCGGATTTGCCGGTCCGCCGGCGTCCGGATGTGCGCCGGGACCGTTGATTCCGCCAGTGACAGGGGATCCGCCGCTGGCACAATTTCCTCCTCCGCCTGAGGAGGAGGTCCGCCGGCTGTCCGCCGGCCCAACGGCTGTTGGGGATCGTCAGATCAGGGTGCGGGCATGGCAGCCCGCCTGCTCTCAAAATAAGAGTCCGGCTGTATTATCAACGAATTCCGGCCGATTAGCAAGCTGCCGGAGGACTCCTGCTCGGGTGTCGGGAAGCCGATTGATCTCTATGGGTACTAGTACTAATCTGGGGATGCCCCTAGCGGCAATTCGGGCGATTGCCGGGCGCCACGGTGATGGTCACGTTCTGAGTGGCAGTCCCACCCGGACCGTCAGCTTTCAAGGCGTATGAAGTTGTTCTCGGCAGCATCACCGGCCGGTATCCATCCGGCGGCACGTTGCCGATTGCCGGGTCGATCGTAACCCGCGTGGCGCCTTTTACCGTCCAGCGCAGCAGAACCACCTGGCACTGTTGCGCCGTTGCCGGCTCGGCTTCGAAAGCCAGGATCCGCGGCACGTCCATCGCCGGCGGCCGGGTGCCGGTATCGGTCTTGGGAGGCGGCGTCGGCGTCGGCGTGACACCGGCATCCTTCTTCCCTGGCGGCGGTGGCGTGACCAGGGCTTCCGTCTTTTTGGCCGGCGCGGCGTCCACCTGGACTTTGAAACTCCGCTTGTCGCTGCCGCCGGTCCCCTCGGCGGTGATGATGTACTCCGTCGAGCGCTCCGGCGAAACGGCGCGGGTTCCCGAAGCCTCGACCGCCCCCACATCGGGTTCGATCCCCACGTGAGTGGCTCCGGTCACCGACCAGTTCAAGGTCACGGATTCCCCCTTGGTGATGCGGCTTCGGTCGCCGCTGAACTGAATTGCCGGCGGGCCCGACGGCTCGATCACCCGCACCGTCAGTTCACGGGACTGCGATTCGCCGCCGCGGCTGGATGCCGTCAGCCGGTACGTGGTGGTTGCCGCCGGCGAAACGGCGCGGCTTCCGCTCGCGGGCACGGGTTCATCGTTCAACCGCATGGAGGCCGTATCGGCCGCCGACCACTGCAGCGTCACCTGTTGTCCGCGCGTGACCTCCGCCGCCGATGCCGTGAAGGACAGGCCCGGTTGCCACGGTTTGCTCCTCGAGATGACGAACCACGCTGTCCCGCCTGCCACCACCAGCAAAGCCGCCACCCCCGCCAGGATTGCGGCGAGTTTGCTGGAGCGGGGTTTCTCCGCCGGCGGTTGGGGCGCCGGGGCGGCGGCGGCAGGAAAAGACACCATGGTCTCGCCCGCCGGCGGAGAGACCGAGATCTTGGGTGGCGAGGCCGGAGAGACGGACGCTTCGCCAACCGGCGGCGACACCGGGTCTTCCGATGCAACCAGCGCGCCGCAGAACTTACAAAACGTTTGATCGCGAGGGATCGACTTTCCGCATTCCGGACACGCCACCGTCATCGATTCACTCGATTTTAGCCTGATACGAGCCGGCGGTCGCGGCCCGGTTCAATCAGCCCTCTGCTCCCGCCGCAGCGCCACCGGCATCGGGCCGCCGATGGCGTCCGGCCCCGCGGGCGCGGCGCGAAGCTCACCGAGCGGCGCCGCATTTGTTCCCGCGGCCTGGCGAATGTCATTTTCCGTCTGATCGGCTTCCTGGTTCAATTGAGCCAATGCCGTCTGCACGTCGGGCGCGGGCTGCGCCTGGCCATCCGCGGTTCGCACCGGATTCGCCGCCGGTCCCGGCGGTATGCCGTCCTGGCCCTCCTTCGAGGCCAGCGTATCCATTCCCGCGGCGATCTGCTGGCGGAACTGGTTCAGCATGTCCTGCAGCGCCGCCAGCTCGACGGAGGTGCTCGAGTTCGCCTTGCAATCTCCCGGTTTGCTGCTCAGCACCGTGACCGGGATTTTTCCATCGGTTTGCAGGTCGCCCGAGCGATAAATGATGTCTCCTCCGCTGAGCGCGCACCCCGCATCCGGCGGGACGGTCACCGTGAGGTTGCTGGAAACCACGAAAGTCCGTTGGTTCGGATCGAGAGCCGGAGGCGGAGCATCGGTCGTGCCCGATGCCGGCGGCACGCTCCCTCCCGTACCCGTGGCGACAATGCCGGCGTCGGCTGCCGAGCCGCCCGTCGGGCCCGTGGCGGAGCCGCCGGATTGCGCCGCGGCCGCCTGCTGATCCTGCAACTGCTGCCGCACCTCCTGCGCGATCATCTGCTTCATCGCCGCCATCTGTTCCGGCGACAGGGTGGTGTCCGCGGGCGGCGGCGGGGCGCCGGCCGAAGCTGCATCCGGCGGAGCGCTTTGATAGGCAAGCTGCAAATTCTGTGCGATCACGTAGTCCGTCATCCACATCGCCGGATCGGTGTAATACGGATAGGGCGCAAAATACCCGCCGTAGAACCAGACCGGCGCCGGCCCCCAACCCCAGGCGAACGCCACGCGCACTCCCCACGGACGGAAGGCCCACCCATAGAATGCCGGGGCATAGTAAACGCTGGGAACGTAGGTGTAGTACGCCAAGCCGCGAAAGCGGTAGCTGCGATAAACGAATACCGAAGGTCTGCCCCCGATCACGTATGTACGGGACACGTAGCCCGCCCGCAGAGGCCGCTCCACATATCCCACGCGGCCCACGGCTACCACGCGTACCCCGCCGGGCCGCACGACTTCGACGTGGCGCTCGCCGCGGAATCCGCGATCGACCACCATGCGGCTTCCATCGGCGCGCGTGTTCTCGATGTGGCCCGCGCGCCCGTCCTGCCGGAAGTTGGTGGCGCGCAGCCCGGGCCTTTCCACACTCGTGACCCGGTGGTCGGGTCCGGTGTTCACGGTCGTGTTGGTTCGCGCATCGTGATGAGCGCTTCCGCCGCCCGGAAGCGGCCGGCTGGTTTCGCCCGGCCTCGCCGTGCGCACCGGACCGCCGTTACTGCCGCGGTTGAAGTCCGGTCTGACCGGCGGGCGCTGCCCCCGTCCCGCATCCGGGTTCACCGGAGGACGCTGCCCCCGTCCCGCATCCGGAGTCACCGGAGGACGCTGGCCGCGGCCCGCATCGGGTGTTACCGGCGGTCTGGGCTGCGGTCCGGGATGCGGGGCAGGAGCCGGCGGACGGTTCGGCTGCGGTCGCTGCCCTTGATTGGAAGTGTTCGGCCGCTGTGTCCTTTGCTCGTTCGGAGCCGGCCGGTTTGCCGGCGCCTGATTATTCCGGTTCACATTGGCCGGAGCCGCGGGCTTGGCTGTGTTTTCGCGATTCTGTCCGGCGCCCTGGCGCGGAAACAGCACCAGAATGGAGCCTAACAGGGCACACGCGATTCCCAGGCCTCTTGTCTTCACGTTTGACGAGCTCATCGTTACCCTCCTCAGCGACCGAGTCTCTCTTCTCTGTGCTTGCATCGCGAAGCGTCCAACGCCTCAAATTCGTGCGTTTCAACGGCTCCGCGTTGCGTACATGCCGCCACCGGCGCTCACCTTTCACGCAGCCTTCGCCCCGGGTACCTGAACATGGCCGGCTGGCTCCCCGTTCCGCGTGAACAGTGAGGAAAAGCGGCGGGTAAGCCATCCCCGCTTCCCCGATCGAGGTTCCGGGAGTATTATCATCGAAACCCCTTTCCGTGGCAATACCAGCCCGCTGACTTCGAGTCCTATTGACAAATGGATGGGCGCCGGATCGAGCGGCTAAGATGTCTTGACGCCGCGCGAAGCAGCCGCATCCCGGACCGGCGCCGCCAGGGCTGAGTTCCCCGACTGGATTTTGCCGTAAACGCGGCCCAGGGCGTTGCGAAACGCCCGCGCGGCCTGGAACCGCGAATCCCGGTCGCGCGATACCGCCATCAGAATGGCGGCATTCAGCGGACCCGGTAGCCTGGGATCCAGGGCGATTGGCGGAACAGGCGGTTTCTGCATGTGGGCGGCCATGATGGCGTAGTGGCTCTCCCCGTCGAACGGCCGCTTGCCGGTGACCAGCTCGTAGAGCGTAACACCGGCGGAATAAACGTCGGTCCGCGTGTCCAGGTCCGCCGCGCCCTCGATCTGCTCCGGCGACATATAGTAGATCGACCCCAGAGTGGTGCCGGTCATGGTGAGCCGGCAATCGGCGGCGCTTTTGGCGATGCCGAAATCCATGAGCTTTATGACTCCTTCGGGCGTCAGCATCATATTCGCCGGCTTGATGTCGCGGTGAATCACGCCGTGGCCGTGCGCATAGTCGAGCGCGGCGAGCATCTGCATCACCCAATCCACCGACTGCGCCACCGGCGGCCGTCCCTCCCTGAGTTTCTGCTCGACCGAAATGCCCTCCACGAATTCCATTGCCATCAGAAGCTGGTTGGCGGCGCGGACTGCGGTATGAAACCCGGCGATGTTGGGATGATCCAGGCTCGCCAGAACCCGGATCTCGCGCAGGAAACGGTCGCTCAGCTCGGGAGCTTGCGCCAGGTCGGGAAGCAGCACCTTCAACGCTTCGATGCGATGCGAAATGGTGTTGCGGACCTTATAGACCTGTCCCATTCCGCCGGCGCCGAGCGCGCAGAGAACTTCATAGTCGCCGATTGTGGAACCAACGTTCAGGCTCATGATGTGCCCGGAGCGCCCGATTCCGATGGAATCGCCATCACCCTGAGATCACCATATTGGAATTCGGACCCTGAGTCAACCGAAGAGACCGAGTCCTGGGACTATGCGGCCAAGCCTGGGCTATTTGGGGTAGTACGAATTCAGCGGGCGGCCATCAGCGCGCGCAGACGGCGGGCGCGCTCCGGGGCGCGGAGCTGGCGCAGCGCCTTGGCCTCGATCTGGCGAATGCGCTCGCGGGTGACATCGAACTCCTGGCCGATCTCTTCCAGCGTATGCTCCCGCTCGCAGCCGATCCCGAATCGCATGCGGATGACTTTCTCTTCCTTCGGCGACAGGGTCTTCAAAATACCGGCGGTTTCGTCGCGCACGTTGGATTCGATCACGGCGTCCACCGGAGAACCGACCCAGCGATCTTCGATCAGGTCTCCCAGCGCCGATTCGCCATCCCGTCCGACCGGAGTTTCCAGCGACACCGGGTCGCGCGAAATGGTCTTCAACTTCTGAACCTTCTCGACCGGGATGTCCATCCGGCGGCCAATCTCGTCATTTGTAGGAGTTCGCCCGAGCTCCTTCTCCAATTCCCGTGTCGCACGGAGAAACTTGTTCATGCTTTCGTTCATGTGGACGGGAATGCGGATAGTGCGGGACTGGTCGGCAATGGCGCGTGTGATCGCCTGCCGGATCCACCAGGTGGCATAGGTAGAAAACTTGTAGCCGCGGCGGTATTCGAACTTATCGGCCGCGCGCATGAGGCCGATATTGCCCTCCTGGATCAGGTCCAAAAGGTGTAGTCCGCGATTTACGTACTTCTTGGCGACCGAAACCACCAGCCGAAGATTGGCTTCCACCAGATCCTTCTTGGCGCGCTCGGCCTCGGCTTCGCCATGGCGGATCACCGTCAGAGTATGGCGGAGTTCCGGAAGGGACGCGCCGGCAATCCCTTCGCGCTTTTTGATTTCGCGCTTCAGTTCGCGGGCGCGCTGCTGCAGCAGCGGGCTGTTGCGCGTTTCCAGCTTTTTGATCTCGCTGTCGAGATGCGAAATCTCTTCCACCGCGCCTTCGATTTCGCGGGAGAACTCCTTCCATTTGTTGACTTTGAACGGACAGCGGCGGATCGCGAGAGAGGTTTCCACACGGGCCCGGTTGAGCTTGGCGCAGAGCCGCTTCCGAGGCCGCTTATTGGCGGGCGGCATGGCGGTCAGTTTGTCTTCGAGTTGCTGCTGCTTCTTGTGGAAAACGGCAACGTCGGAGAACAGCTTAGCGGCATCCGCGCGCGATTTCAGGTCGGCTGGAGAACCTTCCTCGACGTCGCCTAAGTCGGCAACCGACTCCAACTCCATCGTTCCCTTGCGCAGATTCTCGGAAAGCTCCACGACTACGCCCTGTACCAGTGCGGAACGGCTGATCGCCTTCTGCATCCGCAACTTACCGCGCTCCATCCGCCGCGCCAGGTCGACTTCGCCCTCGCGCGTCAGCAACGGAACAGCACCCATCTCGCGCAGATACACGCGTACCGGGTCGTCCGTGTAGATGGATTCCTCGACCGGCTGAGGGTGCAGAAAATCACCTTCATGCGCCGCTTCGGAGTCAAAGAACTTGGCGTCCTCTTCAAAACTCAGACCAAGGGCTTCCGGGCTTTCCGCTAAAAACTGATCCTCAAACTGATCCACTAAGAGTCACCTCCCCCAGACACGCGATTCCAGACAATCGGTTGTTTGGGAAACGGGTCAAAAACCGGCAAAACTCGAAATGCTGATAACCGGAGCTCGAACGCAGAGAGGTATGCATTCAGGGTCCAAGTTCCGTCCGATAATACCACCATTCCTGTATAAAGTTAAGCTCTATTTTATGAGATGTATTTGGGCGTCAGAGGTTACACCCTCCCGCAAAAAGAGTGCCCGAAAACTGCCGTCCCGGACACGCCGCGACACCCCGTCTCGCTCGGATGCGTCGACAGGCTCTTCACGCCGGGATGTCACGTCAGTTTTTGCCGCATGAGGGCTTTCAACTCGTTGAAGAATGCCTCCTCGTCTTGAAAATCCCGATACACCGAAGCAAACCTCACGTAGGCGATCTTGTCGAGGTCCCGAAGGCTGTCCATGAGAAATTCTCCTATCTCTGTAGTTGATATTTCCCGATCCGGTGAATCACTGACCTTGGACTCCACCCGATTCACCAGGTCCGAGAGCTTCGCCATGCTCACCGGCCGCTTCTCACAAGCCTTCAAAAGCCCGCCCAGGACCTTTTGCCGGTCGAATTTCTCGCGGCGGCCGTCCTTCTTTACTACCATATAGGGAACTTCGTCGATCCGCTCGTAGGTCGTGTAGCGGCGCTCACAGCCCAGACATTCGCGGCGGCGGCGAATGGCATCGCCTTCCTTGCTCTCCCGCGAATCCACAACTTTGTCATGCAAATGATTGCAAAAAGGGCATTTCACAGAGATTCTCCACGGCTGATACGACGCAGCCCGCGAAATGTCAAACCCTCCTTGAATCCCACAGCCAATCCCACCGGCACTACAACTACAAATATAAATATCCAGAGAACCAAGGCGAAAAACGTAGCCAGTTCCACACGCACTCCGAACAACTCCGTCATCACCAGGACGGCAACCACCTGCACGCCCCCGCCGATTCCGGGAATCTGAATGGTCGAACCGAACGATACGAATCCCACAAATACCAAGACGTCCGCCACGCTGAATTGGATCAATCCGGAGAACGATTGCGCCAGGCACCAGTAGCAGGCGGCAATCAGAACCCATTCCAGGATCGAATAAGCCAGCACCATCAGGAGAGCGCCGTCGCTGCGGGTGGATTCGATACCCTGAAGGAACGTCGTGACCAGGTGCTTGGCGCGCTCATGCTGCTTCTCCGGCAGGAATCGCAGCCAGTGCAGCACCCGGTTGGCGAAGGGCTCGGCCAAATGGCGCATGGAAAGCAGCAGCACCAGCGCCCCGCCCGACAGGATGGCCGCGACTCGGCCGCCAAAAGCCAGTACCCAAGCCAATCCCGAGCCGGAGTGAACCTGGTGCCCGGCCACTCGCGCTAACGCATAAGCGAAGCAGAGCAGGGCCATCAGGATGTCGAAAAGCCGCTCCAGGAACCACGCCGCCATCTGCGACGGCACGGGGACACGTTCTTTTACAGCAATGAGATACGGGCGGACGAATTCGCCGGCCCGTCCGAACAAGGCAATCGCCGAGAAACCCACTACCGTGGCCGAAAGCAGGTTCGCCATCGAAGGCTTGGGCTTCAAGGGCCGCAGGAACACCGCCCAGCGCAGCGCCCTCCCGACGTATGTCCCGCCGATCGGGATCAGGCCCACCGCCAGCCAAGTCCAGCGCAGCCGGGATGCTCCGGCAAGAAAGAGCTTCCAATCGAAGGCCCCGGCGGCGGAGGTCAGCCGGTAAATCCCCCATGCCAGCACGCCCCCGGCGCAGGCGCAAACGACCCATTTCCAAGTGTTACGAGGTATGACCGTCTCCTTGACCCGCACACGCGGCGGGACAGATTTATCCACTATCCAGTGGTGCTCCGCTATGTGCTTGGTCAAAATGCCTCAATACCACTAGCACACGGGAAAAATTGAACCTATCATGATAAAGCCTCGTTTCTGTTAATGGAAAGAGCGAGTGCCATGGCGACCGCGACGCTGGTCTTCGGAAAATTCGAAAATCGAGTAACGGGGACGACCGGAGCAGCCACTCTGTACGGGCGCGACAATCGAGTAGAAGGTACCTTGGATCCGGATTCCAGTCTGGTGGCGCGATGTCTGGGTGGCGACGAAACCGCCTGGGAAGACCTGGTGCGCACCCACACACGTCGAGTGTACGCGCTTTGCTATCGCTTCACGGGCAGCGGTTCGGAAGCTCAGGATCTGACGCAGGAAGTCTTCCTGCGCGTTTTTCGAACCGTCAAAACTTTCCACTCGAACGAGGGATCGTTCGGCACCTGGCTCTCGCGCGTTACGCGTAACCTGTTGATCGATCATTATCGCCGTACGCGACAGGAGCGTATCACCGATTCCATTGAAGAGCAGCTTCCGACCATCGAGGAATCGGGCGCGAGCGCTCCCAGCCGGCCGGACCAGGCGGTGGCCGGCCGCGAGGCCAGCGAGATCCTGCAGCACACTTTGCAGAAGTTGTCGCCGGATCTGCGCGAAGCCGTCATACTGAGGGATTTGCAGGAAATGGAGTATCGCGAAATCGCCGAGGTTTTACAGATTCCGGAAGGAACGGTGAAATCGCGAATTAATCGCGGGCGGGCGGAACTCGCTCGCCTGCTGCGAAAGCAGAAGCTGGCGGTATGAACTGCGCGGATTTCGAAATTCTGATCTGCGATTACGTGGACGGCACCCTGGATGCCGCCGGCAAGGCCGCCTTGCAGCAGCATCTGGCCGGGTGCTCCGCCTGCGCCGAGCTGGCGCGGGATTCGGCCGCCGCGGTGGCGTTCATGGAACGCGCCGCCGATGTCGAGCCGCCGCAGGAACTGGTCACGCGGATTTTGTTCGATGCGCCGTGGAACGTGGAAAAAGCAGCCTCCAAGAAGCGTACCTGGCTGGCCGCGCTGCTCGGTCCGGTATTGCAGCCGCGCATCGTGATGGGCATGGCAATGACCATGCTTTCGCTTTCCATGATGGTTCGTTTCATGGGTCCAAAGCCGTTGCGGGCCTCCGATTTCCGGCCCGCCGCCGTGTGGAACGGCGCGCAGAATCGCGCCGAATACGCCTGGAACCGCACCGTGGTGTTTTTCGAGCATCTGAAGATCGTGTACCAGATCCAGACCGCGCTGCAGAAACTGCAGCAACAACAAGAAGAAGATCAGCCTGCTGTCTCGCCGGCGCCCGCGACGAACGATCATCAATTGCCGATGAAGTCCGCTCCGGGTACGAGCGGCTCAACCCCATCCGGCGGGGGGTCCAAATAAGGGGTCACATATGAATTGCCAAGTCCATCCTGAAGTTCCCGCTACCGCATATTGCCGCAGCTGCGGCAAGCCGGTCTGCGATCAATGCCGGCGTGACGCCTTCGGCACGGTTTATTGCGCCGAGCACGCACCGGCCGCGGCGGATCCGCCTCCGGCGCCGCCGGCCGATACCGGGACCGCAGCCCCTCCGCCGCCGGCGCCGGCATACTACCCGCCTCCCGGCGCGGCTTCGGACGTTTCTCCCGCGCTGGCCTTCTTTCTGGGCATGATTCCGGGCGTTGGCGCCATCTATAACGGCCAATACGCCAAGGGCCTGGTGCACGCGCTCATTTGGGGGGTGCTGATGAGCGTGGCCAATTCCCGGGCCGCGAATGGCGTGGAAGCGGTGTTTGTGGGGTCGATCATCGCCTGGTGGTTCTACATGGCGCTGGAGGCGTATCACACCGCCCGCAAGCGCCGCCTGGGCGAGCCCGTGGACGAATACTCGAGCCTGATCGATTTGAACACCAATCGGGCCAACATCTCGGTTGCGGGCGTGGCCCTGGTGGTGATCGGCATTCTGCTGCTGCTGCACACGCTGGACCTGCTGGATTTCGAGCGTGTGGCGCGATTCTGGCCGGTGGTGCTGATTGCCGCTGGAGCTTACCTGCTGTGGGGCCGCCTGGCGAATGCCGGAGAAGCGCCGAAGGAGGCGCGTCATGGCCGACACTAGACCTCCCTCGCTGGTGCGGGCGATCCGCGGACCAATCACGCTCATCACGCTGGGCGTGTTGTTCGCACTGAACAACTTTACGCAATATCGTTTCGAACAGACGTGGCCGGTGCTGCTGATCGTGTTCGGATTGCTCAGCCTGGTACGGCGCAGCTTCGAACCACCCCGGCCGCCGCGGCAGGGTCCGTACGGATATCCGCCGCCGCCCGGAGGCGGAGGCGGTTATTCGCAGGGGTCGTATTCGCAAAGTCAGTATAAAGGCGGTTCGCAGCCTAAGTAGGAGTCAGGAGTTAGAAGTCAGGGGTCAGGAGTAAAATGCCGGGCCTGGTAGGCGGGTTGGAGACCTGCCGCGGGTGTGTAACCCGCACGGGCAAGTGCACATGAGGGATCCATTATGAGACGACGATCGCTAACCGGTCCGCTGTTGCTGTTGCTCATCGGCGGATTGTTCCTGTGGAGCAACCTGCATCCCGAAACGCAGGTCTGGTACCTCCTGGCGCAGAACTGGCCCTTCCTGCTCATCGCCTGGGGCGTCATCCGTCTGGTGGAGGTTCTGTTCCAAAGCGACGACGCGCATTACCGCGGTAGCTTTTCGGGGGGTGAGATCGTCCTCATCATCCTGATCTGCGTAGTCGGTTTGAGCGTCTGGCAGGCGCGGGAATGGGGATTCCAGTTCCACACCTCCGGGCTGGAATCGGTATTCGGCGAGCAGTACGAATTTCCGATCGCGGCCACAGCGCCCGCCGCCGGCATGAAACGGGTGGTCTTCGAGAACCCGCGCGGCAATATCACAATCACCGGTACGGACACCAACCAGGTCGCGGTCAACGGTCATAAGCTGGTCCGCGCCCTGACCCAGGGCGAAGCCGACCGGGCCAACGGCCTGACGCCCGTCGAAGTGATTCCGCAGGGCGATCGCATCCTGGTGCGGACTAATGAAGATCGCGGCCCTCAAAACCAGCACGTTTCGGCCGACCTGACGGAGGTCACGGTACCGCGCGGCCTGGCGATCGAGATCCGCGGCGTGCAGGGCGGCGACTATGAGGTCGACGACGTTTCCGGCGACGTAGACCTGTATGCCAATCACGCCGAAGTCCGTCTCTCGAAAATCGGCGGCAACACCCGAATCGAGATCGGCCGCAGCGATTCCATACGCGCCGTCGAGCTCAAGGGTAAAGTGGATATCCAGGGCCAGGGTTCCGATCTCGAATTGGAGGATATCGACGGCCAGGTGACCGTCAACGGCTCCTATACCGGCTCGATCAGCTTCAAGAAGCTCTCCAAGCCGCTGCAATTCGAGGGCGCGCGCAATACCGAGCTCAACGCGCAGGCCGTGCCCGGCGAGATCACGATGGATCTCAGCCAGTTGTCGGCCAGCAACGTCACCGGACCGATGAAGCTGACCACGCGCTCGCGCGATATTCATCTCGAAGGCGTGACGCACTCGCTGGACGTGGATACGCAGCGCGGCGACATCGAATTGCTGCCGTCGCTGCCGATGCCGGCGATAGAAGCGCATTCCGGCGCCGGCCGCATCGAGCTGGCGCTGCCGGAAAAAGCCTCCTTCCAGCTCGACGCCACGGCCGAGCACGGCGATGCCACCAACGATTTCGGACCGCAGATTCAGGCGCAGTCGGAAGGCCGCGCGGCCACCCTCAAAGGCAAAGTCGACGACGGTCCTCTGGTTCATCTCACGGCCAGCCGGGGGTCGGTTGAAGTTCGCAAATCGACCAACACAGCCGGCACGGATAGCTCTACCGACAAGAAGTCGAAAGACAAAAGTCTGAAGGATTCCGAGATCAAGCTGTGAGCGTGGGGCGCGGGACGTCGATTCACGCGGCTCCCGCCCTGACCATTCTCTTCCTGGTCAACGTCCTCAATTATTACGATCGCCAGGTGCTGGGCGCGCTGGTCGAGCCCCTGCGCCATTACTTCCGGCTCTCCGATACGCAACTGGCGGCCATCCCGGCGTTGTTCACCGTGGTGTATGCCGTCGCCGGCATCCCCTTGGGCCGAATGGCCGACCGGTTCAGCCGCCGCTGGCTGCTGGCCGCGGGGGTGGTGGTTTGGGCCGGCCTGACGGGGCTGAGCGGCGTGGCTGCAAGCTACGCCGTGCTGCTGGCTACGCGCCTGGGAACCGGCATCGGGGAAGCGGTTTGCGCTCCCGCGGCCACCAGCTGGATCGGAGACCTGGTTCCGGCGGAGGGCCGAGCGCGCGCCATGGGCGCTTTTATGATGGCCGTGCCCATCGGCGTCATGTTGAGCCTGGCGATTTCCGGTCCGGTCGCGCAGGCCCATGGAGCGGAGGGCTGGCGCGTGGCGCTCGGAGTGGCCGCGCTGCCGGCGGCGGCGTTTGCTCCCGCCGTGCTGTTTTTGCGGGAGCCGCAGCGGGGATCCGGCCCCGGCGGGCAACGCGCCGGGACGTTCCTGCGGGTCCCGGCATTCTGGTGGATCGCCGCATCGGGCGCGGTGGTCAACTCGGCGCTCTACAGTTTCTCGTATTTTCTTCCCGCCTTCCTCACCCGGTTTCACGGCGTCCCGGTGGGAGCGGCGGGATTATGGAGCGGCATCGGTTCGGGCGTCGCCGGAATTCTCGGCGCACTCTGCGTCACCGCCGGGGGCGACCGGATGTCGCGGCAATGGCCGGGCGGCAGGCTGGGGCTGGCCGCATTCGCCGCGGCGCTGGCGACCCTTCCCTTGTTCGCCGCCGTGGCGCTCCCGAAGGGGTCGGCGGTGGCGGCGGTGTGGCTGGCGATGGCCGGATATGGACTGCTCCAGACCTACTACGGATTGGTCTATGCGGCGCTGCACGATGTGGTAGGGCCGGAAGCGCGCGGCACGGCCATGTCCGTCTACCTCCTGGTGACGTACATCTTGGGCGCGGCATTCGGTCCGCTGCTCACCGGCCGGCTCAGCGACATATTCGCGCGGATGGCCGCGGACGGACAGCCTTTGACGGAATTGGCGCGAGCCGCGGGATTGCGCCAGGCCATGTACGTGATACCGGTTCTGTCGGCTCTGCTGTCGCTTGTACTGTGGGCTGGCGGCCGGCTTCCGCTCACGCCTCGTCATCGAGCTTAAGGTTCCAAACCCATGCGGCGGATCAGCGCCTGAAACCGGGGATGGGTGCGAAGGCCGTCGTATAGCGGCTTCACCGCAAAGTGCATGATCTGCGGTTCGCGCTCCTCGACGGCCTTCTCCAGCCAGTCCATAGTTGCGTTCGCGTCCTGCAGCCCCATGTGAATCCAGGCGATACTCAACGGCGAGACATAACGGGTGGCGCCGATAATCTCGATCTGCCGCAGGATTTCTTGGGCTCTGTCGCGCCGTCCGCACATCGCGGACACCCCGCCTACGGCTCCCAGCACAATCGGATTCGGCCCGAGAGCGGCCACCGCCTGCTCGCCAATTTGCACCGACTGGTCCAGTCTGCCGCGAAATACATTCGTGCCGAACAGGATGAACTTCGGAAACCAGTATTCCGGATCGATCTCCGCCGCCTCCTGCAATCGTTCGATCGCCCGATCGTACTGCCGTTCGAACATCAGTGACTGCCCCAGGTAGGTCAGTACGACGGGGGACAGCGGATCCAGCTCCAGGGCCGTTTCCAGCTCCGCTCGCGCTTCCGCGAGCCGCGCCAGGGGCTCCAGCAGGTAAGCGGCCCGCATCAGGTGGACATCCGGCGAGGCCGGGCTCAGCTCCGACGCCCGCTGGAATGATTGCGCGGCGGCGTTCCAGTTGAAATCGTGCAGTCCATGGTACACGCCGAGCATGGCGTGCGCCTCGCCAAGGGTTCCATCCGCGTCCAGGGCCCGCCGGACGGCGCACCGTCCGATGGCCACGGCTTCCCGCGGACTTTCCATTCCAAAAGCGGCGCACTGCCACCAGCTTTCCGCGATGCCCATCTGGGCCGCCGGATAGCCGGGATCGAGCGCCGCCGCCTGCTCGAAGTAGCTGCGGCTGCGCAGCAGTTCGGCGGGCGTGTGGCGGATGCAATGATAGCGGCCCTTGAGCCATAACGCATAAGCTTCCGCGTTGGACGTCTGCCGCCGCGCCGGCGGCAGGCCCTTCGTCAACCGGACGCGCAGGGCGTCCACGATCGCCTGCGAGATGTCCTCCTGAATGCTGAAAATCTCCGTGAGCTCGCGATCGTACCGCTCGCTCCACAGATGATATCCGTCGGCCGTATCGATCAACTGCGCGGTCACCCGCACGCGGTCGCCGCTGCGCCGGACGCTGCCTTCCAGAATTGCCTTGACATCCAGGCTCGAACCGATTTTTCGCACGTCCAGGTCTTTGCCGCGGAAGGCGAATGACGAGGTTCGAGCCGTCACGCGCAGCGATGGGACGCGCGCCAGGGCGGTGATGATTTCGTCGGCGAGGCCGTCGGCGAAGTACTCGTTTTCTTTGTCCCCGGCCAGGTTTACGAATGGCAGGACGGCAACCGAAGGCAGGCCCGTGCCGGGCTTCGCAACGTCGCCCAGATCGGAAGCGTCCGCGACGTGGATATCGCGGCCGCGCCTCCAGGCGTCCAATTCGGATTTCAGGGCATACACGCCGGGCCGCTCGCCGCCCGGGATACGATGCACCGGCAGGTTCCTGATGGACTCCCAGCGCTGCAAAGTGCGGATATCGCGGTTGAGGTACTGAGCGATGGCCTTCCAGGAATCCAGGACATCGCCCGAAGAAACGGCAGGAATCGGGCCCGGAGCGTGAGAAGACATATCGGACTCCGTAGTCCTGTTCTAGCAGAAGCGGCGCCAGGCGGCAATACGCGGCAAGACGCATTTGTCGCCTCTCGCCGCTTGAGACCTCCAGCCGTCCGCCGTACGGTTGACCTCGGAGGATTCGGTTATGCTTCTTCGATTTGTGTGTTTTCTGGCGGCCTGTTCGGCCTGCTTTTCGCAATGCACGCAGAATACGCTTCGCGGAACATGGGCGCTCTATACCCAGGGTGTCATCATGATGACCCCGCCCGGCAGCACGCAGGCGGCGCCCGCCCTCGGCGCGCAGCTATTGACCATCAAAGTGGATTACCAGGGCCGTTTCACCGGTTCCGGGTTTATGTCCCTGAACGGGCAAACGGCCAGCGGAAGCTTGGGCGGCGTGTTCCAGGTGAATCCCGATTGCACCGCCACCGACACGTTCTGGATAAATTCCATCACCGGAATGCCGCCGTTTCCAGGCCAGGGCTTTGAACGCCTCGTCATTCTGAACAACGGCACGGAAATGCGGGGGCAGGTCACACAAGGAGTGCTGGGGGCGCCCGTAGGCGTGGACTACTATCGCCGCATCTCCTGGGGCGACGCCCAGTGCACCAGCGACATGGTTCGTGGCTTGTATGCCTTTAGCTACGAAGGCGCCGTGGTGATGACGCCGCCCGGCGAAACACAACCGCAAGCCGTGCCCACTTCGATCGTCGGGACCTCCTGGGTTGACTATCAGAACCGTATGACCGGCGGCATGACCAATTCCATGGGCGGCGCCATGATGGATTTCAATTTCGTCAACTCCTCCGGGAGCGTGAATGCCGACTGCACCGGGATTTCGACCTGGAGTATCGTGCCTAAGGGCACCACGCAGGCGCTTCCCGGCCAGGGCATCGACCACACGGTGGTCCTGAACGGGGGTGACGAAATCATCAGCATCACCACCCAGGGGGTGATGGGAGGACCGGTCCTGATCGGCAAAATGAAACGGATCTCGCTGACGCCGACGGGGACCAGCTGGTAACGCGGCTACGCTCCATGGGCGCGCAGGATTTCGATCAGGCGGTTGTATTTCTTCTTTTCCGCCAGTTGCATGGTGGTGTTGCCCATCATGCCGGAATGCACGTCGGCGCCGGCCGCGAGCAATAATTCCAGCAGATCGGGCCGTTCCTTTCCGAACGCGGTGTACCACAGGGCGGGAAAATCGTGGGCGCCGCGTTCGTGCACGCGATGGGGATCTTCGGCAAGCAGCTTCCTGGCTTCGTCCGCCAGGCCCAGCATACACGCCGTGGACAGCGAAACCGGTGAGCCCTTTCCGATAAAGAACTCGGCCATATCCTCGCGACCCATATGCGCCGCGGCCTCCACCGCGATCTCGTCCCAGGTCGACCGGGTCAGCAGCAGGTCGGAGCACTGGGTGTGCAGCCGCTTGACTTTGTCGAAATCGAAGTGCGCGGCGATCACGAATTCGTTGATCCAGAATTGCGGCAGGCCGTAGGTATCGTCGCGCTTCACGCCGCGATAACGTCCGGTCTCGCAATCCCGCGGGATGGATGCGGCGTTTTGCAGGACGGCGCCGGTATCGCCGGCCGCCAGGTCGAGCGGGGTTTTTCCAGCGCTGTTTGCGGCGGCGGGGTCGGCGCCGCGCCGGATCAGCAGCCGTACGGCTTCGGCATGGCCCTTCCGCGCGCCGATGTGCAAGGGTGAGTCGCCATCGGTTTGGCGCGCATCCGCCGGCGCGCCGTTGCCCACGAGGGTGCCGAGCATCAGCAGGGCGGTCTTGCCGTCGGCCAGGCCGGCTGCGAAATGCGCGGGTGTGGCATCGCCCAGGCGCGGAGCCTTTGCACCCAGATCCGCGCCTTTCATCAGCAGGGTATTGGCCACCGGTATCTGTCCGCAGGCCGCCGCATAATGGAGCGGCGTGGCGCCCTGCAGATCGCGATGATTCACCGACCCCTGGTTGCCGGCCAGGATCTCTTCCACGCGGCTGGTGACGCCGGCCGCGGCGGCTTCGTGAATGTCGAGAATCAACCCCCGCTTCAGCAGGGCGTCCTTGGCCGCCGCGTTGCCCTCGAGACACGCCGCCAGGAATACCGACCGGCCGGCGGAGTCGCGAGTGTAAAGCGCTTCTTCGGGCGCGGAGGCGATGGCGTCGGGATCGATGGCGGTGGCTGCGAGCATGGCTCCTCCCAGTGAGAAAAGTTGCCGTCGGGTGCGGTTCATGGATCGATGATGCGCCGGCCCGCCGTTTGCCGGCTTCTCGAATCTTGCGAATTTTACGATACCCTGAAGAAAACCTATGAGAGGGGATGCCGGTACGATCGTCAACCCTCCGTTCAGTCCGTCCGGAGATCGCAACGTCATCCTGGCGGGGAATGGACGGCGCCACTACGTGCGCGATTTTCCCGGTCCGCTCTCCATCAAATCCGTGGTTCGCGGCCAAGGGACCTGGACGGCCAACGGGCGCCGTTTCCCGGTGGATGCCGATTCCATCCTGGTGTTGAACGACCGGCAGAATTACACCATCCTGATCGATTCGCCGGAACCGGTGCAGACGTTCTGCCTGTTTTTTAGAAGCGGAATCGTGGAACAGGCCTGGCGCTGCCACACCGCGGGCGCTCCGCGGCTTCTGGACGATCCTGGCCGGCTGCCCGGTCCGGTCGGATTCTTCGAGCGGATGCATCCCAAAACCGGTCCCGTGGCGCGCCTGCTCGACTCCATGTACCGCGAGGTGGTCTCCGGCCAGGCCAATCCGGAATCGCTGGAAGACGGATTTCTGCTGGCTGCCCGCGAATTGCTGCGATTTCGCTCGGAGCTGCGGCAATCGGCCGCGCGCGTGCCGGCTCTGCGCTCCGCCACCAGAACGGAGCTGTTCCGCCGCCTCACGATCGCACGATCGATGATCGAAGGGTCGCTCGATGAGGCGCTGAACCTGGACCAGATCGCGTCCGCGGCGTGCCTGTCGCCGTATCACCTCCATCGTTTGTTCACGCAGGTCTTCGGCGAAACGCCCCACCGCTATGCCGTCAGGCGGCGGCTGGAGCGCGCGAAACGGCTGCTGGCGCAGACCGATATGCCGGTGACGATGATCTGCCTGGAAAGCGGCTTTCAAAGCCTGGGTTCGTTCAGTACGCTGTTTCGAAAGCAGACCGGATGTTCGCCGCAGCAGTTTCGTTTGGCGGCGCGGAGCCTGATTTGAGACAGGCGGCGCGAAACCGCGCGTGGCGCTGCATCAGGCGCAGATAACGCGACTCGTCGGCCGAATTCTTGGCTCTCAAGATCGACAGCAGCGCGGATTTCTCCGCATCACTCCAGCGGTTCAAGCCGGGAATGAGGCTGGCTACCAGCGCCAGCGGACAATCGGGCGCCGCGCCCAGCGCTTCCGCCAGGCGCCCGCGCGCCCAGGCTTGCATGCGCAACGGATCGCCTCCGTGGCGGGCAGCGGTTGCCCGCGCCACCGCCAGGCCGAGATTGCGGACCTGGAATCGGTCCCACTCGCTCTTCTCGCCGCCTTCGGCGTCGTAAAGGATGTAGCCGGCGGCCAGTTTTCGCAGCGTCCGCGGGGAGCTGCGCAACCCCGGTGAGCCGGACAGGCGGCGCTCCTCGGCTTCGGTGAGCCGGGCGATTTGCGGATCGGCCGGACGAAATCCCAGCTTGCGGTAAAACCAGAAGGCGCCCGATTCGATGGCTTCCTCGTTCTCGTGTCCGATCTGGTATGGGTCGACCGAGAAGGTGGTCACGCCCAGCGTTTGACGGAACAGCCGCAGCAACTGCGCGTAGAGCCACGCCGATTCGCCCTCGCGAAACGTATAGTACAGGTTGAACCCGACTTCGGCGCGCTCGAAGATCGAGAGCACCTCGACGTATCCGCCCGGAATTCCGTTCTTGAAGAACATGGCGGAGTGATAAGCGCGCAGCGGCAATCGCCACTCGCGCGGGACCCCGAAGAAATAGATCTCGACGCCGCGGCCGATATCGGTGTGAAACACGCGGTCGACATCGGGATGCGAAAAGCCGTACAGCTCGCGATATCGCATGGCCGATGTGTCGAGGATGAGATCGAGCACGCGTCCGGCTTCACGCGGCGGCACGCGGCGAATCGCCAGCGGCGGCGCGGCCAGAGCTTCGGCCAGCGAAACCTGGCGCCGCGCGATCAGCGGCTGTTTGTGAAAATGAAGCGCGCGCCGCTCCAAGGCCAATTGCGAGCGCGTGCGCGGCGTGGCCGAGAATTCCAGGCGCAGCGGCAGCTCAAGGCTCTCGAAAAGATCGGCCCGTTCCCGTTCCGCCAGCGGCAGCGCGCCGATCCGTTCGAGCAGGTAGGCCAGGCCGCCGCGGCCGCGAGGACGCGCCGCATTCACCCAGCATTGGAAAGGAGCGTGCGCTTCCACCGGCCAGTCCTCGTCGAGCAGGGGAATGAACCGCCGCGCCACCGGACCCAGGCGATCCTGCCGGTCGTAGGCTTCCCAATCGATTTCCAATTTCGGATTGCGCGCGCACAGCCGCCTCGCGACTTCGTAGCTGAAGACGGCGGAGAAAGCCGTTCCGGCGATTCCCGAAATCTCCGGCTCCTCCAGCATGGACAAATCGCAGCCGGCCCGGCGGAGCACGGCGACGCGGCTCTCCATCGATGCCAGAATCCGGTCCGCGATGCCGGCAACCGCCGCCGTCCGCGGATAGGCTCGCAGGAAGAGCGCCGTCTCGTGCAGGCGCGCCAGCAGCGCGGGATCGCGAAACCGGGTGTGCGCGGCACGCTCGAGAAGACGTTCGAGTTCGCCTGTTTCCGGCGGCCCGAACCGCGATTTCCAGGACGCAAGGCGGTCCAGCAGGGCTGCGGCGCCGGTCGGCATGATCGCTGATGTTAACAGGAAACTTCGGTTTGAGCTTCGCGCGCCGGCAGGCCGCGGCCGGCGCTCAACAGCCAGGCGAGCGAAACCGCGGCCGCGGCCGATGCCCAGCGATTCTGGGTGGCCAGGCCGGCCGAGGCGATCGCCAGCAGCCGTGCGGATTCGAGCAACAAAAACACGCGGCGATTCTCCAGCAGGCCGCCCAGAACCACCAGGCTCAGCATCAGGGCCAGAAAGAACAGGACGCTCTCCAGGGTGGACTGCTTCGGCAACAGCGCCAGGAAGCGGCTGTTGGCAATCAGCACCAGGAGAAACTGGACGAGCACGTAAATGCTGAGCGAAATGGAACGGGGTTGGTCGAAGCGGCGGAAATCCACCTTTGGATCGTAAGCAGGCTTGGGGAATCGCGCCGCCACCTCGGCGGGACGCCAGCCGGGAGGAGCCAGCCAGACGCCCAGCTTGTCGCGCCACCGCCGCGCGTGCCAGGAGTCGCGCATCATCAGCCAGTAGTAGTGCAGGTTGGCCCAAATCGGATTCCAGCTCTTCAACTGGCCGCGGACGCCGTAGATGCAAGGCTCCTGGTCGAGCTCTTCCTGGAAACTGCCGAACAGGTGGTCCCACACCAGGAACACGCCGACATAGTTGCGGTCGAGATAGACATCGTTCTGCGCGTGGTGGACGCGGTGATTCGAGGGAGTCTGAATCCAGCGGTCGAGGAATCCCAGGCGGCCGATGTGCCGGGTGTGCGGCCAGAACTGGTAGAAAAGCTGGATGACGCCCACCAGCAGGAAAACCTCGAGCGGAACTCCCGCGAGCGCCATCGGCACGTAGAAAATCCAGTTGGTAAACGCGCCCGTGGAGGGCTGGCGCAGCGCCGTGGTGAGGTTGAATTCTTCGCTCTGATGATGGACCGAGTGCGACGCCCAGAACAGGCCGACCGTATGGCCCAGCCGATGCTGCCAGTAGTAGCAAAAATCGTACAGCACGAAAGCGAAGACCCAGGTCAGCCAATTCGGCGGCAGATGAACGGGCGCGGCGTGCGCCAGCGTCCACTGGTAAGCCAGAAGACCGAGGAATCCGAAGAAGACGCGCACCCCGGTGCTGACGATGCCGCAACTGAGGCTGTTGATGGCGTCGGCGAAATGGTAATAACGCGTACCGCGGATGCAATCGGCCGTGAATTCGACGGCTACCAGCACGGCGAAAACGGGCACCGCGAGAGCGACCGCATGGCCGTACAGCGAGTCCATGGACGTATTATGCAACAGCAGGTGCGGATGCGCGCGCCGCCGGCAGCCCGCTATAGTCTAAGGAATGCCCCTCGCCATTCACGCGGACGACGTCCGCGCCGCCGCGAAACGGATTCAACCGCTCGCCCGCCGCACTCCGGTGCTTACTTCCGATGTCTTCAATTCCGAAGCGGGCGTGAACGTCTTTTTCAAATGCGAAAACCTGCAGCGCGGCGGAGCGTTCAAAATCCGCGGCGCTTCCAACCTGATTCTATCCCTGCCGGCGGATACGCTGGCGCGCGGGATCGTGACCTATTCGAGCGGCAACCATGCGCAGGCGGTCGCCATCGCGAGCAAGCACGTGGGCGCCAAGGCGACCATCGTCATGCCCCAGGACGCCCCCCGCTCCAAGATGGAAGCCACCCGCTCGCACGGCCCGGTTATTATTACGTACAATCGCCACACCGAGAGCCGGGAAGCCATCGCCGAGCACATTCTCAAGGAAACCGGCGGGACGGTGGTGCCGCCTTTCGACCATCCCATGATCATGGCGGGACAAGGCACCGCCGCCCTGGAACTGCTGGAAGAGACCGGCCCGCTCGATGCCGTCATCACGCCGGTCGGCGGCGGCGGGCTCATCTCGGGAACGGCCACGATCGCCAAAGCCATGCATCCCGCGATACGGGTGTTCGCCGGCGAGCCCGAAGGGGCTAACGATACCTATCTTTCACTTCAGGCCGGCGAGCGCGTCCTGGTCGCGCATCCCAACACCATTGCCGATGGCCTGCGATCGCCGCGGCCGGGCGAATTGACGTTCCCCGTCATTCGCGAGAAGGTCGAGCGCATCAGTTTAGTGAGCGACCAGGAGATTCGCGACACCGTCAAGTTTATGCTCCTTCACTTGAAGATCCTGGTTGAGCCGAGCGGCGCGGTGCCGGCCGCGGCGGTGCTGTTCCGCAAGATTCCCTCGGAAATCCGCTCGATCGGCGTGGTGCTTTCCGGCGGCAATATCGATTTCGAAGAATTGGCCAGGTATTGAGCCGGCATCAGGCCCTGTGGGGCAGGTTGCCGACCTGCCCCACAAACAGCAATGGTATTTGCTCAACCTTTCCCTCTGGTCCCCGGTTTGGGCCGCTTCGTCCCGGAGGTGCTGAGCGTTCCGCCGAACGGAGTCACAATGAGTCTGTGGAAACCGCCCTAAAGAACTCCGCAACCGCTTCGATCTCCGGCCGGCCGTGGCTGCTGGGCGCGGGGCTCGGCGTGGCGGTGATCGCCTTCATCAAGCTGCTTCTTCATCTCTACGCCGGACGCCAGTACGGCTATTTCGTCGACGAACTGTACTACCTGGCGTGTGCGCGCCATCTCGCCTGGGGCTATGTGGACCAGCCGCCGCTGATCGCACTGCTCACCAGGATCGTGCAGGCAACTCTCGGCCAGTCGCTGTGGGCGATCCGCCTGCTGCCCGCGCTGGCAGGAGCGTCGCTGGTGGTGCTCACGGGAGCCATCACACGCGAATTGGGCGGCAAACGAATGGCGCAAACGCTGGCGGCGCTGTGCGTCCTGCTCGCGCCCGGCTCTCTGGGAATCGACCATTTCCTGAGCATGAACGCGTTCGAGCCGCTCTTCTGGATGGGCTGCGCGTACCTGTTGATCCGCATCGTTCGGACCGGCAATGACAGGTTGTGGCTGGCGTTCGGGGTCTTGGCGGGAATCGGGCTGGAAAACAAGCATTCCATGCTGATTTTCGGCTTCGGGATCGCCGCCGGGCTGGTCTTCACTCGGGAGCGCCGATGGCTGCGCTCGCCCTGGCTCTGGGCCGGAGGGGGAATTGCGTTTCTGCTGTTTCTTCCCAATCTCTGGTGGAACATCCAGCACCATTTCCCGTTCCTGGAATTGCAGCGGAATATCCGCCGCAGCGGCCGCGATGTACCGCTTTCGCCGCTTAAATTCCTCGCCGAAGAGGCGCTCGCCATGCTGCCGCTCAGTGTCCCGGTCTGGCTGGCCGGCTTGTGGTACTTCTTCTTCGATCGCGAGGGCAAAGCGTTTCGCGTCTTCGGATGGGCCTGGTGCCTGACAGCCGTCATCATCATGGCGATGAGTCCGCGGATTTATTATCTTTTTCCGGCGTTTCCGATCCTGTTTGCCGGCGGCGCGATTCTCTGGGAGCGCTGGCTGGCGAAACCGCGGCTGCGGCTGGCGGGGCTGGCATATGCCGGCTTGATGATCGCGCTGGCTGCGTTGATCGCGCCCACGGTGATCCCGCTGCTGCCGCCCGAAACCTACATCCGCTACGCCGCCGCCACTCATTTGCAGCAGCCGCGCCTGGAAATGCACAAGCTGGGACCTCTGCCGCAATTGTTCGCCGACCAGTTCGGCTGGGAGGAAATGGCCGCCACGGTGGCGGGCGTGTATAACGGCCTGGCCCCCGAGGTTCGCGCGAAGACGGCCATATTCTGCCAGATCTACGCCCAAGCCGGCGCCATCGATCTCTTCGGGCCCAGGTACGGCCTTCCGCCCGCTATCAGCGGCCACCAGAGCTACTTTCTCTGGGGACCACGCGGCTATTCGGGCGAGAGCATGATCGTGCTGGCGGATCGCCAGAAGCGGTTGGAAGACCTTTTCCGCGAAGTGAAGAAAGTGGCGCGCGTGGAGCATCCGTATTCGATGCCGTACGAGCACTTCGATGTGTTCTACTGCCGGGGAATGAAGCAGCCCCTGCCCGAGTTGTGGCCCAAGCTGAAGAACTGGGATTGAGGAAGCGGTCTCACGGGACGCGGAAATTGCCCGCCTTCAGACCCTCGCGAATCCGCGCGGCGGCAACCTCCGGCGCCCCGCCGCCATCGCTGACGGCATACCGTTCCACTCCCGAGAACATCGAATAGAATTCGCGATACGGGCCGTAATCCGCAATGGCGCCTTCCGCCCTGGCCGCGGCCCGCTGCGCGCAGACCGCCTCGCTCGGCAACAAAACCACGTAGTGCAGCTCGATTTCCTTGACGATCTTCCGCGCGGTTTCGAGGAAATGCGGCGGAATGGAAAAGTCCAGCACCACGTCGAAACCGGACCGCGCGAACGGCACGGACGCGGCGATCATGGAGCGCACGATGACCGGAAATCGCTCCCGGGGGCTGCCTTTCACGGGCTGTGCGAAGAACGACCAGAAGGTGTCGCCATCGATATAGGAAACCGGCGGCGGCAGTTGCGGCACAAGCTCGCGCGCCACCGTCGATTTGCCCGCGCCCACGGGTCCGGAAAGCAGGATGATCGCCCCCATAGCCGACGCCCGTTCTATCATAGCCTCGCCGCCGAAAACGGAATCGCGGCCGCGTGTTTGCGTCGGCTTCGGCCGCCCCGCAATACAATAAGGGCTTCAAGGCAATGGCGAGAGTGGATTGGACACAGTGGGAAGGCCGGGTGGTCGGCGGGCATTTCCATTTGCAGCGTTATCTCGGCGGATCCGCGCGAAGCGGCGTCTTCCTCACCGAGGGCGCCGATGGCGCGAAAGCCGCCATCAAGCTGGCGCCGCTCAATTCCGGCGAGGCGGAAGCCTGGAACCTGCGCCGCGAGCTGGCTGGCGTTCTGAACCATCCCGGGCTGCTGCGCATCCTGCAATTCGGACCTTGCGAGATGGATGGCGAGAGCCTGGTTTTCGCGGTAATGGAATATGCCGACGAAGATCTCTCGCTGGTGATTCCATCGCGAGCTCTGGCCCCCGCCGAAGCACAGGAGGTGCTGCGGTCCGTAACCGAAACCCTGGCTTATCTGCACGCGCATGGCTTTGTTCACGGCCGTCTCACACCCGCCAATATCCTGGCGGTGGAAGACCGCATCAAGATCTCCAGCGACCGGCTGCTGCGGATCGGCGAACCCTTCGACGGCAACCCGCCGGAAAGCGGCCCCCCCGAGGGCAATCACGGTCTGTCGGCGCCGTCCGACGTCTGGTCGCTGGGGATGGCGATGGTGGAGATGCTGACGCAGAAGCTCCCGGTCTGGGACCGCGCCTCCGGCAGCGATCCGATGGTTCCCCCCGGCATCCCCGAACCGTATCGCGAGATCGCGCGGCGGTGCCTGTGCTTCGACCCGCGCCGCCGCTGTTCGCTCGAGGAGGTCCGGCAAGCGTTGGACCCATCGGCCGTTCGAATCGAGCCTCAGCCCGCCAGGTCCGCCGTGCCCAACAGGCGAATGATATGGCTGGCCGCCGGAGTGTTCGCGGGAGTCGTTATCACCGGCGCCATCTTGAATAGCAGCCGGTCGCCGGCGGTCCCGGTGGCCTCAGCTCCCCGGCCAACTCCGGCGCCGCTCACGCCGCCCCCGCCCAAACCCACGCCCTTCGCTTCCAAACCCGCGGCGCCCGCCCCCGTGCAATCCGCGGATCGCGACACTGTCCCCGCCGCCCCGGTTCCGGCCGCCGCCACGGCCCCTTCGAAGGCGCCGGCTGCTTCCGCCGGCGGGGAGGTGGTGGATCGTGTGCTTCCCAATGTTCCGCCGGAATATCTCGCGACCATTCACGGCGCGGTGCGCGTGGCCGTGCGCGTTCACCTGGACTCCTCGGGAGCGGTCAAGGAGGCGGAGCTGGCTTCGGGACGCGGCAGCCGCTACTTCGACCGCATCGCACTGGAAGCGGCCAGACATTGGAAGTTCAAACCTGCCGCGAGTGAAGGCCGCGCGGCCGATTCGACGAAACTGATGCGATTCGATTTCCGCCGGGAGGGGTGCAGTGTGTCCGTCGCGTCGCCGTAACGCCCGCCGAATCGTTATTTGTGCGCCAGTCCACATTTTGAGGATTTTTCCAGCACCGCGAGTATAATAGAGGTTTGCCCGCCCCAGCTCTTCGTGGTGCGCTCGTTTGCAGCGCCACGGACCAATTCCGGCGAGAGCATCTCGCTTCCAGGACATCCGTATGAGTACAGTCGCTCAACCGATTCAACGCGCGGTACGCTTCTACGAAGCGGCCATCGGGAAGAAAGTCGTGATGGCCATCACTGGTCTGATTCTGTTCGGCTATGTTGTGGGCCACCTGATCGGCAATCTGCAGATCTATTCCTCCGACCCCAACCAGATCAACCGCTACGCCGCTTTCCTTCACAATCCGGCCAATGTCGTTCCGCTTTGGGCCATTCGCGCTTTTCTGTTGGGAGCCGTGATCCTGCACATCACGGCGTCGATTCAGCTCTGGATTCTGAATCGCGCGGCGCGGCCCGTCGGCTACAAGAAAAAAGACGACGCCGCCACCTCCTACGCGGCGCGCACCATGCTGTGGAGCGGGCCGATCGTGGCCGCGTTCATCGTTTTTCACGTGCTGCATCTCACGGTGGGCGCGGTGCTGCCCATTCACGACATCGCTGAAAACCAACCCGACGTGCGCTACAACGTGGTCACCGGTTTTCAGAACTACTGGGTCAGCGGATTTTACATTTTCGCGATGATCCTGCTGTGCATGCATCTCAGCCACGGCCTGTGGAGCCTGGTGCAATCGCTCGGTTTCAGCCACCCGAAATATACACCGATGATTCGCAAGGCCTCGACGATAATCGCCGTGCTCATCGGCATCGGCAACTGTTCCATCCCCATCGCCGTGATGGCCGGAATTCTGACTTTGAAATGAGGACCCGCCATGCAGCTTGATTCCAAGTGCCCCACCGGCCCGATTGAAACGCGCTGGGACCGCCATCGCTTCTCGCTGAAGCTGGTCAACCCGGCCAACAAGCGCAAGCACACCATCATTGTCGTGGGATCCGGCCTGGCGGGCGCTTCCGCGGCGGCCACGCTCGCCGAGCTCGGCTACAACGTGAAGTGCTTCTGCTTCCAGGATTCGCCGCGGCGCGCCCACTCCATTGCCGCGCAGGGCGGCATCAACGCCGGAAAAAACTATCACAACGACGGCGACAGCGTCTACCGGCTTTTCTACGACACCGTCAAAGGCGGCGATTTCCGCGCGCGCGAATCGAACGTCTACCGGCTGGCGCAGATTTCGCTGAACATAATCGATCAATGCGTGGCGCAGGGAGTGCCGTTCGCGCGCGAATATTCGGGCTACCTGGATAATCGTAGCTTCGGCGGCGCGCAGGTATCGCGCACGTTTTACGCGCGCGGCCAGACGGGACAGCAGCTCCTGCTGGGCGCATACCAGGCGCTCGAGCGCCAGGTGGGCGCGGGCCAGGTGCAGATGTTCTCGCGCTCCGAGATGCTCGACCTGATCGTCATCGACGGGCGGGCGCGCGGAATCGTGACCCGCAACCTGATCGACGGCAGAATCGAATCGCACCTCGGCGATACGGTGGTGCTGGGCACCGGCGGCTACGGCAACGTTTACTATCTTTCCACCAACGCCAAGGGGTCGAATACCACGGCCATCTGGCGGGCCCACAAGCGCGGAGCGTTGTTCGCCAATCCCTGCTTCACGCAGATCCATCCCACCTGCATTCCGGTCTCGGGCGAGTATCAATCCAAGCTGACGCTGATGAGCGAGTCCCTGCGCAACGACGGGCGGGTGTGGGTGCCCGCGAAAAAGGGCGACCAGCGCCAACCGTCGGCGATCCCCGAGGAAGAGCGCGATTACTACCTGGAGCGCAAGTATCCCAGCTTCGGCAACCTGGTGCCGCGCGATGTCGCTTCCCGCAACGCCAAGGACGTCTGCGACGATGGCCGCGGCGTGGGCGAGACCGGACTCGCGGTTTTCCTCGATTTCCGCGATGCCATCAAGCGGCTGGGCGCCGGCGTCATCAAAGAGCGCTACGGCAATCTCTTCGATATGTATGAGCGCATCACCGGCGAAGATCCCTACTCGACGCCCATGCGGATTTTCCCGGCGATTCACTACACCATGGGCGGGCTGTGGGTGGATTACAACCTGATGGCCACCATCCCCGGCCTGTACGTCATCGGCGAGGCCAATTTCTCCGATCACGGCGCCAACCGGCTGGGCGCCAGCGCGCTGATGCAGGGGCTGGCCGACGGCTATTTCGTCCTGCCCAACACCATCAACGACTATCTGGCCTCCACCAAGCTGGAAAAGGCCGATACGTCGCACCCGGCCGTGAAAGACGCAGAAGCCAACGTCAATTCGATTACCAGGCGGCTGCTGGACGCCAAAGGCACGCGCTCGGTGGATTCTTTCCATCGCGAGCTGGGCAAGCTGATGTGGGACTATTGCGGCATGTCGCGCACGGCCGAAGGCCTGAAGCAGGCGCTTTCCAAAATCCCGGCCATGCGCGAGGAATACTGGCGCGACGTCCGCGTGCTGGGCAACGGCGAAGAGCTCAATCAATCGCTCGAAAAAGCCGGCCGCGTCGCCGATTTCTTCGAGCTGGCCGAGCTGATGTGCCTGGACGCGCTGGAGCGCAACGAAAGCTGCGGCGGCCACTTCCGCGAGGAATACCAGACGCCGGAAGGTGAAGCGCAGCGCGACGACGATAAGTATTCCTACACCGCCGCGTGGGAATTCAAGGGCGTCGGCGCGGCTCCCGCGCTGCACAAAGAGCTGCTGGATTTCGAATACGTGCACCCCACGCAACGGAGCTACAAATAATGCGCATCATCCTTCATATCTGGCGCCAGCGCGATGCCAACGACAAAGGCCGCATGGTGCGCTACGAAGTCCCCAATGTCAACGAGCACATGTCGTTCCTCGAAATGCTGGATGTGCTCAATGAGGACTTGATCGCGAAGAACGAAGATCCGGTGGCGTTCGATCACGATTGCCGCGAAGGTATCTGCGGCATGTGCGGGTGCATGGTCAACGGCGTGGCGCACGGTCCACTGCCCGGAACCACGCTTTGCCAGCTGCACATGCGCCATTTCAAGGACGGCGACGAGCTGTACCTGGAGCCTTGGCGCGCCCGGGCATTCCCGGTGGTCAAAGACCTGGTGGTGAATCGCAGCGCATTCGACCGGCTGATCGCCGCCGGCGGCTTCATCTCCGTGTCCACGGGAAGCGCGCCCGATGGCAATGCCGTGCTCGTGCCGAAAGAGAATGCCGACCGCTCCATGGACGCGGCCGCCTGCATCGGCTGCGGCGCCTGCGTCGCCATGTGCCCGAACGCGTCGGCCAGCCTGTTCGTGGGCGCCAAGATTGCCCATCTCGGATTGCTCCCGCAGGGCGAGCCGGAGCGCGATCAGCGCGTGGTTGCGATGGTGGCCCAGGCTAAGCGGGAGTTGTTCGGAAGCTGCACCAATATCGGCGAATGCGAAGCGGTGTGTCCGAAGGAAATCAAGCTGGACGCAATCGCGCGCATGAACCACGACTTCCTGCGCGCCAAGTGGGCCGGAAGGTAATCGGACCAGATCTGGTCTGGTCTGATATACTGAGTTCGTGACCGTCCGGAATATCTCCGAAGCCAAGGCGGAATTGTCGGCGCTCATCGAGCAGGTCCTGAGGGGCCACGAAGTGATTATCGCCAAGGCTGGAAAGCCCGTCGCAAAACTGGTGGCTTATCGCGGCGCCACCCGGCCCCGAAAGCCGGGCGCATTGGCCGGCAAGATTCGGATTGCCGCCGACTTCGACGTCCTTCCCGACGATATTGCGGCGGCGTTCGGCATGAAAAGCTGATCGCCTTGAAATACCTCCTCGACACGCAGCTCCTGCTTTGGTGGTTGAACGACGATTCCGGGCTTTCGCCGCGCGCCCGGGAAGTTATTGCTAACCCCGGGAACATGATCTACGTAAGCGCCGTCACGCTCTGGGAAATCCGGTTGAAACAAAGCCTGGGAAAGTTAGCCCTGCCGCCGAGTTTCGACAAAGCAGTCGAGACCGAAGCGTTCGAGCCATTGCCGCTCACCCCAGCCCACACCAGCGGATTGGCGAGCTTGCCCTGGCACCATCGGGATCCGTTCGATCGAATGCTGCTCGCGCAAGCGGTATCGGAAGGCCTGACCCTGCTCACGGCCGACCGCGCCCTGGCAGCCTACGGCTCGGGCGTGGAGCTTGCTGTCTAGTCGAGGCCCGGCAAGCTTCGGCCTGCAAACCGCCGGTGCCGGAATGCGTCTAAGAAGGGATGCCGAACTTGTTGCAGGACCTGCGGTACGCCCTACGAAACCTGGCTAAGGCTCGCGGATTCGGGTGGGTGGCGGCTGCCACGCTGGCCATCGGAATCGGCGCTAACACCGCCATTTTCAGCATTATTGACACGGTCTTGCTGCGGCCGCTGCCTTATGCCCACCCCGAACAACTGGTGCGCCTGAACGAGACCGAGGCGGCTCCCGGCCGCTACCCCTTCGCCGGGCCGGATTTTGTCGATTGGAAGGCGCAGAACAACACCTTCCAGGACATGACATTGTTCGCCTGGCCGGCCGATATGAACCTCAATTCCGGCGGGCAGCCGGAACACATCCTGGCGCTGCCCACGGCCGCCAATTTCTTCGACCTGCTGGGCGTCCATCCGCTGCTCGGCCGCGGCTGGGCTGCCGGTGAGGACCAACCCGGCAAGGAGGACGTGGCAGTCCTCGGCTATGCGCTCTGGCAGAGCAGGTTTGCGGGAGATCCGCAGGTGGTGGGCCGGACCATCGAGCTGAACTCGCATAAACACACGGTCGTGGGGGTGATGCCGGCGAGTTTCCGCTTCCCCTTCCAGTCGGACGCGTTCATTCCCCTGCTGATGGACAGCAAGAGCCTGGGCACCCGGGGCAACCATTGGGCCAATGCCATCGGCCGGATGAAACCAGGCGTCAGCGTGAAGACGGCGCGCGCCGATCTGAAACTGATCGCCGCGCGGCTGGAGAAGCAATATCCGGAGTCCAACGATAAGGTCGGGGCCGCCGTCACCCCGCTGCGCGACGAGATGGTGGGAAACTCGCGCGACTCGCTGTACCTGATGCTGGGAGCGGTCGGCCTGGTGCTGCTGATCGCCTGCGCCAATGTCGCCAACCTGCTGCTGTCCCGGGCCATGGCGCGGCAGAAAGAAGTAGCCATCCGCAGCGCCTTGGGCGCTTCGCGGGCGCGCCTGCTCGGCCAACTGCTCACCGAAAGCCTGGCGCTCTCGCTCTCCGGCGGCGCGGCGGGCTTGCTGCTCGCCTGGGGTATCGCCACCTGGTTTTCCAACGCCAAAAGCTACAGCCTGCCGCGATTCAATGCCGTCGAGCTGAACGGCACGGTCCTGGGCTTCACCCTGGCGCTGGCCGTAGTTACCGCTATTCTGTTCGGGATTTTTCCGGCGCTGCAGGTGTCGCGGCCCGACGTCCATGAGGAACTGAAAGGCGGCGCCGGCGCTTCGATCAGCCACGGGCGGCGGCGGCGCTTCACCAGCAACGCGCTGGTGGTGATGGAAATCGGCCTTTCCTTGATGCTGCTGGTTTCCGCCGGCCTGTTGCTCAAGGATTTCGCTCGGGTGCGGGGGCTGGACATCGGTGTACGGCGCGCAGGCGTGTGGACGGCGGCCATCCGCCTGCCCGAGGCCGGCTACAAGGCCGATCGCCGGAAGTACGATTTTGCGAAGTCGCTGCTCGCGGAGGCGCGCCGCGTCGCCGGCGCCGATGCGGTGGCGATCAGCGACCACCTGCCGCTCGAAGGCGGCAGCAATTATTACGTCAAGCTGCGCGGTCAAACTACTTCCATGAGCAATCAACTGGTGGAAACGCACGACGTCTCGCCGGATTATTTCCGGGCTTTGGGAATCCGCCTGGTCGAAGGGCGCGTTTTCAACGACGCGGATCTCGAAGCGGCGTTCGCCAACGACCAGAAGATCGGCCCGATTTGGGAGAGCGGCAAGCGCCCGCCCCACGACATGACCGACGGCATGATCTGTGCCTGCGTGATCAACGAGAGGATGGCGAAATTTTTCTGGCCCAATCAGGACCCGCTGGGCAAAATGTTCTCGCAGGGCAGCGACCACGGCCCGTGGAAGCAGGTGGTCGGGGTGGTGGCCGACGTGGCGGAATGGAGCCTGACGGGAAAGCCTGGTCCCGAGGCCTACAACCCGTTCGACGGGACCTCGCGCCTGTTCCTCGTCCTGCACTCCGCTCTCCCTCCAGCCGCCACGACAGCGGAGGCGCGGCGCGCGCTGGCGCAGGTGGATCGTACGCTGCCGCTGTACAGCATCCGCTCCATGGATCAGGTGGTGGCCGAACAGGCGCAAGGGCAGCAATTCCTGAGCGCGCTGGTAGGATCGTTCGCCGGCCTGGCGGCGCTGCTGGCGGCCATCGGGATTTACGGCGTGCTCTCGTACCTGGTGACGCAGCGGACGCGCGAGATCGGCATCCGCATGTCGCTGGGGGCCAGCCGCGCGCGAGTCCTCGGCGAGCTCTTGCGGGAGGGGATGCAGTTGGTCCTGGCGGGATTGGTCTTGGGAGCGGCGGGCGCCTATGCCGCCGGGCACGTCCTCGCGAGCCTGCTGCACGAGGTGAAACCGCGCGACCCGGCGATTTTTGCGATGACCGCGTTCTTGCTGGCCGCGGTCGCATTGGCGGCTTGTTATGTGCCCGCGCGCCGCGCGGCGCGGCTCGACCCGATGAACGCCCTGCGATACGAATGAAACGTGGCGCACGCAGTCGCGCTTACTTCCCAGCCGCGCGCTCCACCTCGTTCATCACCCGCAGCGTATTCCCGCCGAGAACCTTCAAAATATCCCCGTCCGAATAGCCAAGCTCCATCAGCCCGCGGACCAGGTTGGGAATCTTCGAAATATCCTCCATGCCTTCCGGCAACTGCCCGCTGACACCGTCGAAATCGGACCCCAGGCCGACGTGATCGATGCCTGCAACCTTGATCGCGTGATCGAAATGATCCAGCAAACGGCTCAGCGGAATGCGGCCCAGCTTGGCGACCCGCTGGTCGTTGATCATGCGCTCTTCCCGGCCGGCGAAGCTGCGGTCGCCGAATTTCGGCGTGCGCGCGTCCAGCGCATCCGTTTCCGACTGCAGATCTTTCAACGCATCGGAGCGCGACTCGAACCCCGGATCGAGGAAACCTTCGTAATAGTTAATGTGAACTACCCCGCCTTTTTTAGCCAGCGCGCGCAGCATGTCGTCGGTCATGTTGCGCGGCGCCGGACAGATCGCCCGGCAGGAGGAATGCGAGGCGATTACCGGAGCCGAGGAAGCTTCGAGCGCGTCGTAGAACGTCTTGTCGGAGACGTGCGAGACGTCCACCATCATGCCCAGGTGATTCATCTCGTGCACCACCTCGCGCCCAAACTCGGTCAGTCCGTCGTGATTGGCTGGTTTCCCGGACGACCCGGCCCATGGCGTGGCGGTGGTGTGCGTCAGCGTCATGTAGCGGGTGCCCAGCTCGAAATACGTGCGCAGAACGGCCAGATCGGAATCGATCGCGTGCCCGCCCTCGATTCCCATCAGCGCCGCGATGCGGCCTTGTTTCTTCGCCGCCAGGATATCCGCCGCGGTGGCGGCCAGAACCATGTCCTTCGGGTGGCGCGCCACCTCGCGGCGGACGGCATCGATCTGGTCGAGGGAGCGCCGAATGGCCTCGGTCGGAGTGTACTTTTCGGAATCCGTCCAGATGGAAAAGAAGATGCCGGAAACGTGGCCGTCGCGCATGCGCGGAATGTCCACCTGGCCGTAGTCGTGGCGTTGTCCGAGATCGTAATGCTCGTCGACGATCATCTGCGTGGTGTCGTCATGCAGGTCGACGATCGCGGCCCGATCGAGCAGACGGGAAACGCGCGCGGGATCGACGCGGGGTTGCGCGGAGGCCGCAATCGCCAGCAAGCCGATAGAAAGAGAGCGGAACATGATGCGACGGATTATAGCGCAGCGGCGCAGTTCGACCGCCCGGTACCAAAAACTCTCAACAAATCGCGGCCGGAATTCCGCCAAAAGTCCCATTACGGAGCCGTTACCAGGAGCACTAGGCTGGCATTCCGGACCGTGATGGAATCGTTGCATGGACGGTGTGGACGCCCTGTTGTTCGCCATCCTGGCCGCGTGCGACCTGGCGCTTCTGTTTTACTTGAGGCGCCGGCGCGCGCGGAGGGTGCTGGAGCAGAAATTAACCGAATCGCTGGCTGAAGCCATGCGCGGCGAGTTGGGCACGCCCGTTCGCCGGCGAATCGGCCGCAAGACCCAACCCTTGGCCCCGGCAGCGCCGGTTCCACTCCCGCCAACTCCTGAACCTGGTACTTAGGCTACCGTCCAGTACACCACGTACCGCTTGCCGAAAAGGCTGTTGATCGGCGCCAATGTGACATCTGCGGTTTGGCCCGCGGTCCGGAACGTCAGCGGCTTATCGGCCGGCTTGATCCAGGCGGACGGATCGGATCCGGCGCTCTTCAGAGCCGGAACTTCGAGCGGCGGCAGCGCCGGCAATCCGGCCCGGGCGGCATTGGGATTTGACGGCATATTGGGACGTGGTACGCGCGGTGAATTGATCCCGGTGGTCATGGCCTCGGTCAGCCCGCCGGCGCCGAAATCTCCCGCCAGAACCAGGGGGCCATAGAGGAATGCCTGCATGGTGGCATCGTCCGGCATTTTCTCGACCGTCAGGTGCATCGGCAGGTCCATTTCGATTTTGTCGCCGGTTTTCCAGGTCCGGTTGAGAGCCAGGTAACTGCCCGGCGATGCCGTGGCCTCGAGCGCGGCGCCATTGATTTTCACCGCCGGCCCGGTTTTGAGCCAGGAGGGGATGCGCAGCCGGATAGCCATCTTCACCGGTTTATCGGCGCTCACCGTAAATACCGTGCTCTGCTGCTCGGGGAATTTCGTATCCTGCCGCAGACGGAATCCCTTCTCGGCCCAGTTCAGCTCCGAGGGGATGAACAGGTTGACGTACAAGCCGTCGGCATTGCGCCAGTAGATGCTGTCGTTGAGTTTGGAATACTCCTCGACGCCGGTTCCGGTGCAGCACCAGAAGCTGTTGTCTTCGCTGCAAAACGTTTTGTAGGCGCCCGGGACCAGCGACAGGTAATACTGCGTGTGCCCGGTTTTCGGCTCGATGGTGCCGATGCGCATATTGAGCAGCGAACGCTCGTAATAATCGAAATAGCGCGGATCGGCCGTCCAGGTATAGAGGTGACGCGCCAGTTTCAGCATGTTGTACGAGCAGCAGCATTCAGCGGTGGACGGGCCGCCCATGCGCAGTTCCTTGGCCAGTTGGCGCGGCTCGGCGTTCCACGATTCGCCGTTGCTGGTTCCGGTGGTGACGTACGTGCGCGCCTCCACCACTTCGTTGAAGAAATAATCGGCCACGTCGTGGAAGCGCTCATCCCCGGAGATTTCGTAGCGGCGGGCGGCGCCGATTACCTGCGGGATATGCGTGTTGACGTGCATTCGCTGCCCATCGTGCGGGTTGCGATGCAGCAGGTCCTGGCGCATGCCGAGCATATTGAAAAACCACTTCTTGGTGAAGCGGTCGCCCGCGACGGCGTATTTCGGATCGTTGGTGATAGCCGCCAGGTTGTAGAGAGATTCGGCCATGCCGCCGTATTCATCCATGAGGATGTCCTGCATGTGTTCGGGCGTCTTCGACGCAGTCCAGGCGTCGGCCCAATCGCCCATGCCTTTGGCGACGGTGAGCGCCTGCTGATTTCCCGCGAGCCGGTACTGGTCGAGCATGCCGGCGAAAATCTTGTGGATGGTATAGAACGGAGCCCAGGGCATTCCTTTGCCCGAGGTGTCGCGCGGCGCGTTCGGATCGCGCGGCTGGCCGGAAAGCCGGTCCAGCCGGTCGAACAGTTCCATCGGGAAAGCGCTCAAATATCCGCCGCCGAGTTTTTCCTGCACTTTCGCCAGTTCGGCCACCATGTAGTCGCCCTTGCTTTTGGCTTCGGCGTCGCCCGAGGCGGCGAACTGCGCCAGCGCGGAAAGGTAATGGCCGGTAAAGTGGCCGCGCAGTTCGGTGTCGCGTCTGCCATCGTCGGGATGCTCCCACGATGCGCCCTCCCAGCGCGGTGCATCGGGGTCGTAGAGGGCCTTGGCGTCCCCGGTCGGCAGGCCGGCGTTGGCGCGGAAATTGAAGAGCAGGCGATCGGCTGCCAGCCGGCTCATGTAGCCGCGGTTCCAATCGGCGGCGTCCTTGTAGATTCCGCCCGTCACTTTCACCTGGCTCATGGAGAAGGATTCGGCCGCGAGCGGCTGGTCGGCGCGTTTGAACGCGATCGGCAGATCGAAGGGCGGCACATCGGGAGGCCGCTGGTACTGCCGCCGCGCCTGCTGCTCCTGTTGGACCGCCGTATTGGGATTGGGCGCACTTTGCTGCTGGGCCAGCGCCGCTCCCGACGCAGCCAGAACGGCGCCAAATCCACGCCGGCTCAATTTCCGGAAATTGTTCTGTTTCGCCATTCGATCACTCCTCTACAGGCGGATGGCAGTCCGCCTTAAGCCAACTGCAAATAAACCAGGTACCGCCGATCGAAAATCGAATTCAGCGGCAACAACTTCAGGTCGCCGGCGCGGAACGACATGGGGCCATCGCCGGGTTTCACCCACGATGCGATGTCTCCGGTCGCCTTCACCACTGGAATCGCGGGCGGCGCGGCGGCGTGCTCCGCCGGCAACGGGCCGAGATCGCCTGCCAGCACCACGGGACCGTACATCACCGCCTGCCTCGTCAGATCGTCCGGCAGCGGCTCGGCGGAGAGGCGCTTCGGCATATCCATCTCGACGCGATCGCCCGCCTTCCACACCCGTGTCAGCGTCAGATAACTGCCGGGCGCGGCCGAAGCTTCCAAAGTCTTCCCGTTCAGTTTTACGGCCGGCGCCGATTGCAGCCAGGCGGGAATCCGCAGGCGCATGGTCATCGGGGTGCCGCGCGCGGCCGTCACCACCAGAGATGTTCCCGCCTGCGCCGGGAATTTCGTATCCTGCCGCAGACGGAAGCCCTTATCCTCCCAGTTCAATTCCGAGGCGATAAACAGGTTGACGAAGAGGCCTTCGTCATTGTGCCAGTAAATGCTGTCCACCAGCTTGGAGTACTCCTCGACACCGGTCCCCGTGCAGCACCAGAAATCCTGATCTTCGCTGTTGAAGTCCTTGCGCGCGCCATCCAACGCCAGCGAGAGGTAATACTCGGTGTGGCCGGTTCCCGGCTCGATGGTTCCCAGCCGATGGTTCAAGAGGCTGCGTTCGTAATAGTCGAAATAACTCGGGGAGGCCGTCCACTGGTAGAGGTGGCGCGTGAGCTTCAACATGTTGTAGGCGCAGCAGCACTCGGCCGTATTGACCGTCGGGCGTCCGCCTCTCTCGGTGGTGTTTCTCAGTTCCCAGGCCAACTGCCGCGGCGCGCTGTGCCACAATTCGCCGTTGCTGCTGCCCGTGGTGACGTAGGTTCGTCCGCTGACCACCGCATTCCAGAAGAAATCGGCCGCTTCGTGGAAGCGGTAGTCGCCCGAAATCTCATAGCGCCGCGCGGCGGCGATGGCCTGCGGAACGTGCGTATTCATGTGCAGCCCGCGCAATTCGTCGCGATGCAATGCCAAGGGATTGAGGAAAGACTTCTTCTGGAAGCGGTCGCCTGCCTTGGCCCACTGGTCGTTGCCGGTGGCCGCAGTCAAGCTATAGAGCGTCTCCGCGATGCCGCCGTACTCCGTGCGAAGGATATCCTGCATGTGCTCTTCGGTCTTCGGCGCCGACCACTTGTCGGCCCATTCGGCCATGCCGTTGAGCACTTCGAGTGCCTGCCTGTTGCCGGCATGCTGGTACATGTCGAACATGCCGGCCATGATCTTGTGGACGGTATAGAACGGCGCCCATACCGGGCGGCGCGCGTCCAGCCGGTCGAAAAGCTCGGTCGGGAAGGCGCTCAGGTAACCGCCGGCATCGAGCTTCTTCTGGCACTGCGCCAGTTGATCGACAATTTCGTCGCCTTTGGCCTTGGCGTCCTTATCGCCCGCGGATGCCCACAATTGCGCGCTGGCGGAGAGGAAATGTCCGGTGAAATGGCCGCGCAATTCGCCGGCCTGGCCGCGCCGCGGTCCGTTGGGATCGGGATATTCCTCCCACCCGCCGAACGGCTTGGCGGAGGAAGGAAGCCCGGCGTTCAAACGGAAATTGCGCACCAGCCGGTCGGCGCCGAGGCGCGACATGTAGCCGCGATTCCACTCCCCGGCGTCACGGAAGGGACCGGCCAGCAGTCGGACCTGCGCCAGAGGAAACGGTTGCACTTTTGGCGCCTGTTCCTTGCGCGCGAATTCGATCGGATCCTGGAACGGGAGGATGTCCGGCGGACGTCGTGGGCCCTGTGCGGAGCCGCCCTGGACAGGTCCGGCGACTGGCGTAGCTGGTGTAGTTTGGGGAGTAGTTTGTTGAGCGGCGGCGAGGCCGGAAGCCGCAAGGATGGCGCCGAAACCGCGCCGCGTCACGTTGTCTGACATAGGCACTTCCTGGCGGAAGAGGAAACCACGAGGTTTCTTGGTAAACGCTTACATTATGTCACGTTCGGGTTGGGGGCGCCGCTCGACATTCGAATGCCTCGACCCTCAATTCCCGCCAGGCTTCTCCATGCGATCGATAACGATGATTTCGATATTTTCCGCGGCCCGCGTGATTGTCAGGCCCAAGCGGTCATTCAGGACGTTGGCCAAGAAAGGCACATCAGGGACAGCGTCTTCAGGAGTCCATATCAAATCGAAGTCATAGCGGCCGGTGAGGCCTGTTTTGTCGATGACCCTTTCGCGGGCGAGTGACTGTATTGCCCTGGCCAGGTCCGCCATGGTCCAGGCTTCCGCTTTTAGGAAGCGCGGTCCATAGCGACCAGTCCGGTTAGTGCTTTTCGACGGCTCCAACTTCAGGCCTCGCTCGCCTACTCTCAGCGTCGCCACCGTGAGGCGCTTTGTGTCGCGATGGTATTGGAGACGGAACCTATCCGCCAGCAGTGCCTCGATGCCCGACCTGGTACGTTCCTGGTCCCGCTCCCCGCCATCGATGGGATCAGCGTCCTTGCACACCACATCATATGGGTCACTCATCGCCCATTCCGGCAAGCCGAAGATTTGAAACACCCCAACATCGAAGGCCGAGGTCACCAACGCCACTGGCACTTGACCGATGGCTGTGAACCCGCCGCCAGGATCACGGCGAAACGTGCGGTTTTGCTGGCCCGAACCTGGCTTCACAGAGCATACGTCATAGGCGCGTGGGGGCTGGGGCGGCTGATTTTGGGCAGCTGCGGCGTTCAACAGAACGATGACGTTTATCCACTTCATTTAAATTCCGAGCAGCAGGGCTTCTGCACCGGCGCCGGTTCCATCAGCTCGACGCGCGTCAGATCGGCGTCATAGAGATTCAACTGCCATTTTCCGTCGCGCCCGATCTTCGGCTTCTCCTTGGCAATAGCAGCCACCTTCTCGTATGCCTTCTCGACGCTCGGAACGCCCAGCGCGATATGATTCATCACGCCGCGCGTGCGCGTGGAAGGATGCGGTTGGTTGCACATATACTCCAGCCAGTCCTTTCCTTCCGGCACGCGCATGTCGATCCAGTCGGCGCGATCGTCGGTCATGCCGCCGTACCACATTTCGTGGAATTCCAGGATGTCCTTGTAGAACCGGTTTTCGACGGCGCGGTCCTGCACAATATAGCCGCTATGAATAATGTGGTCGGAAACCCGATTCGCGCCCAGCGCCTTTCCGAAATTGCGGCTGGTGAGCGATCCCTGGGTAAATTCCAGGAACTCGATGGCGCGGCCTTCCGGATCGTTCACCGTAAAGCTCAAATCGCCCTCCGCATTGGGCGCCACCTTATCCGGCACCGTCACTCCTTTGCCCGCCAGGTAATCGCGCAACTGCCGGACGTTGGCGGTTTCGAAGGCCACGCGCACCAGCCGATCCTCGGAATCGTCCTTCAAACCGGGGGTCACCTGGATATATTGGTGGTCGTTGACCTTGAAATACGTCGACTGGCCGACTTGAAAGACTTCCGCGAAGCCTAAGCCTTGCCCGTAAAACTTACGCGCTTCCGCCGCGTCGGTGACCTTCAGTCCGATTTCGGCCACTCCGACAATCGCCGGACGTTTCGGCTGCGCGAAAGCCGGCGAAGCCGCCAGCACGGCTGCCAGCGCGGCAATGTGGCACTTTCGAGATTCCATCCTCTCATTCTACGTGCCATTTGTGGATGCCGGCGGACCAGTTGGGCTGCATCGTCAGTTCCAGGCGCAAGGCGGTGGTGGTGACGGCCTTGAAACCGACCTGGTTATAGGCTCCGCGTTCCACGCTGTACCTGGCCTGGGTTTCGACCGGCTTCCATTCTTCGCCCTCCTTGTACAACAGCCTCCACGACGCCGGCACTTTGCATTCGCCGCGGCCGGTATCGTCGAACCAGAAAACTTCGCTTTGCGAAATGGTCGCCGCTTTCGCAAAATCGTACTGCACCCAGACGGTCGCGCCCTGCGCCGGCCACCAGTCGAAGTGGCTCCCCGCATCGGTCGCCGACGGTTCTTCGCCGTCCTGCAGAAACGCGAGAGCGGAATTGCCGCCCTGCGGAGGCTGCGATGCCGTCACTTTGGCGGACGAAATCAATGTCGGAAACGGCATTGGTCTGGCGCTGTCTTCCGACGTCGGCAGCCACACGATCATTTCGCCCCGCCCGCGATTGGCCCACGCGTAATACGGAATCGCCGTGAACGGCTGCTCGGTCTTGAGGACTTTGCCTTCCTTGTCGAATGCCAGCGCGACGGCTTTGCTCTTGACAATCGTGACGCCCCGCAACAAATCGGGCCGATATTCGGTGGTGAAAATCGCGGTATCGGGGAGCATCAGGTTGCGGACCTTGCCGTTGGGGTTGTCGACCCACTCCGCGGCGTACATGATCGGCCCGCGTTCCAGCGACACGCGTCCGCGATCGGCGACCACGTTCGAATTGGCCACCACCCGCCGCACCGGCATGGGCAGGTTCAATTCGATGGTGTCGCCGCTTTTCCAAGTCCGCGTCAGCGCCACATATCCCTTATCGAGCTTGATGGGAACGGCCGAACCGTTGACTTTGAGCGTGGCGCGTTCGCTGGAATCGGCGGCGAAGCGATAGAGGTCGCTCGCGATCGGCTGGTTGCGCGCCCAGCCGGGAATGCGCACGTTGATGGTCATGGAACCGCTCTGGTCGGGATTCACCGTCATCTTGACGTCGCCGTCCCACGGGTATTTCGTGACTTGCGCAAGCTTTACGGTGCGGCCGTTATCCATCTTGATTTCGGCGTTGTTGCTCATGTAGAGATTGACCCAGATGGAATCGCCGCGCTGCGCGTAAACATATCCCGGAACCGACGCCATGAAGCGCGTGATATTTCCCGGACAGCAGGCCACGCCGAACCAGGGCCGCCGCTGATCCTTGGACGCATTACCGGTGGCCTCCAGCGGATTCTCGTAGAAGAAAGTCTGGCCATCGAGCGCGACGCCGGAAATCAGGCCGTTGTAGAGTGTCCGCTCCATCACGTCGATATATTTGGCGTCGGCGTGCAGGAGAAAGAGCCGCTGATTCCAGTAGTCGTTGCCGACGGCGGCGCAGGTTTCGTTGTACGCGCTCATATTGGGCAGCTCATAATCGGCGCCGAACGATTCGCCGGCGGCGCGCGCTCCTACTCCGCCCGTCACGTGCAGCTTGCGCGAGGCCACGTTCTCCCAGATCTTGTCGAGAGCATTCACATAGGCCATGTCGCCCGTCAGCGCGGCCACGTCGGCCATTCCCGAATACATGTACATTGCGCGGACGGCGTGCCCGCCGGTCACGGCCGTATCCTGATCCACCACGCGGCGGTCGGCTTCCACGTAGCGGTTGCCGGCGCCCTGCTCGGCGCTTTGCGGACCGCGGCAATCGAGCATGAACTTCGCGAGATTGAGATACCGCTCGTCGCCGGTTACGCGATAAAGCTTGGCCAGTCCCATTTCCACGATCTGGTGTCCCGGCCAGATCTCGCGCTTGCCTGGGCCGAACGTCTGGTCCAGCAGGTTGGCGGTGCGCAGCGCGATATCCAGCAACGTACGCTTGCCGGTAGCCTGATAGTGGGCCACGGCGGCTTCATAGAGATGGCCGAGATCGTAAAGCTCGTGGCTGTTCACGCCTTCCAGTACCCAGCGCTGGCTGCCCGACCAGGGATGAGGATGCGCCGGATCGATGGTGCGGGCGGTGTACAGATAGCCGTCCTTCTCCTGCGCGGCCCCGATCTTGGCGATCAGATCGTCCAGGTAGGCATCGAGGCGCGGGTCGGGATGGACGCTGAGGGTATACGACGCGCCTTCGATCACTTTGTAAATGTCGGTGTCGTCGAAGGGATACCCGGGCGGCCGGTGGTCGGCGAAAGGCTCGCCGCGCAGCGCTTCGGCGGCGCGAATAAAGTTGTTGATGCGGCCGGTATCCTCGTCCTGCTTGAAGGCAAACGGAATGGTGACCGAGCGATTGGTCTCGATCTTCGGCGCCCAAAAACTGTCGTTGACGTGGACAGCGGTGAAGGGCACTGGTTTCACCGGGTAATCGCGCTGCTGGGCCGAGGCAGCGGCGGTGAGGCTGACGAGGCCTAAAATGGCGACTGCAACCGCTTTCATGATTTCCCCATTCTAATCCCCGGACGGAGAATTTCGCTAGAATGGAGAACTCCAAGATTTGGACGCGCTCTCATTCGAGCGAAGGAGAGGTGCCTTGCATCGAACAATTCTTCTATCAACGCTGGTCCTCGGCGGCGTCGCCCTCCAGGCAGCCACCATCACAAGGGCCGACTTCGGAAAAACGAAAGAAGGTACGCCCGTGCAGATATTCACGCTCACCAACAGCAAAGGCATGGAGGCCCGGATCACGAACTACGGCGGCATCGTGGAGTCGCTGAAAGTTCCCGATCGCAAAGGGGCCATGGCCGACGTCGTTCTCGGCTACGACAATCTACAAGGCTACGTGGATAACAACAGCCCGTTCTTCGGCGCGTTGATCGGCCGCTACGGCAACCGCATCGGCCACGCGCAGTTCAGCCTCGACGGCAAAACGTACACGCTCGACAAGAACGATGGCGACAACACGCTGCACGGCGGAAAGGCGGGGTTCAACACCAAGGTGTGGACGCCCAAGGAAGTCTCGCAGGGCGGCTTGCAGCTCACCTACGTCAGCAAGGATGGCGAGGAAGGCTTCCCCGGCACGCTGACCATCGTGGTGACCTACCGCCTCACCGACAACAACGCGCTGCAGATCGATTACTCCGCCACCACCGACAAAGATACGGTCCTCAATCCGACCAATCATTCGTATTGGAACTTAAAGGGCGCGGGCAACGGCAACATTCTGGACCACATCCTAACCATCCCTGCCGACCGGTTCACCCCGGTCGATGCCGGCCTCATTCCCACCGGGGAATTGAAGCCCGTAAAAGGCACGCCGTTCGATTTCACGAAACCCACGGTGATCGGGTCGCGCATCGAGGACAACGACGAACAGGTCAAGCTCGGCCACGGCTACGACCATAATTGGGTGCTCAATTCGGGAGGCGGCAAACTGGCGTTGGCGGCTCGCGTGGAAGAGCCGGCCGGCGGCCGCGTGATGGAGGTCTGGACCACCGAGCCCGGCGTCCAATTCTATACCGGCAATTTCCTGGACGGCAGCATCACCGGCAAAGGCGGCAAAGTTATTCAGCGCCGCTACGGCCTGTGCCTGGAGACGCAGCACTTCCCCGATTCGCCGAACAAACCATCGTTCCCCACGACTGAGCTCAAGCCGGGCCAGAAGTTCCACAGCGAGACCGAATACCGGTTCTCGACGAAGTGACCGAACCGTGGCCCACGCGCTCGTGCGTGCAGCGCCGGCACTCCTGCCGGCGGCCTTGTGACCACCCACTGGAAGGATCTTCCTATGAATCGGCGACGCTTCCTGCAAAACCTGGCGGTCACGCCTGCCGCCATTGAGGCGGTGGACCTGGCTTCCGCGGCCGAGGCCGAACCCGAGCCGCAGACACCGGTCGATCTCGAAGGCTACACGCTGCTCTGCGAGTTTCATCTCGATTCGGCTGCGTGGAAAGCTTACGAAGACCTGCGCACGCGCGACGGGTCAATCGTTTTCGCCGGACCGGCCGGGCAGCGGGTGCTTTCCAAGAGCGCCGAGGCTTGCTTCGCGACGGCAGAACCGCCGTTCCTCGGTTTGCCTGCCGAAGAGATCGGGAGATCCGGCCCCGACATGCTGGCTGACGAACTCCTGAAAAATGGCGATCCCGACCCGGAGCGCGTCCGTGCCGCGGCGCCGCCCTTGGGATCGGGCGGCGCGGGCGGTGGGAACGGCGGCTTCAGCAACGGGGCCGCCGGCCGCTGGACCGCCTTCCTCGGCACCAGGGAATGCTTCGACACCATGCCCGTGTTTCCCATGGGCAACACGCGGACGTACCACCCCAATCAGTATTTTCCGGAGTTGAACGTGCCTCTCGGACCCGGCCGGGCGCGCG
>Ga0335078_10000170_pt1 | contig 110287 bp, 111 predicted proteins | sample Lox_Sample_32_FD_206711 | JGI IMG/M metagenome (GOLD analysis project Ga0335078, IMG submission 206711) | Soil microbial communities from Loxahatchee National Wildlife Refuge, Florida, United States - Lox_Sample_3.2 | ecosystem: Environmental > Terrestrial > Soil > Wetlands | place: USA... | reverse complement strand
AGGCGGCCGCACCGTGGGCGCGGGCACGATCAGCGAAATTATCAAGTGACAGTGGTCAGAGGTCAGTGATCAGAGGTCAGTGAAAAACGCCGCCAGCCAAGAAACCAAGCTGAACCCGGCACCGAACGACTGATCACTGACAACTGAACACTGAACACTGCGACCCGAAGGGGAGCAAATGGTAGGACAAAGAATTCGCATCCGGTTGAAGGCATACGACTATCGCGTGCTCGACACCTCGACCGGCGAGATTGTGGATACGGCCAAGCGCACCGGGGCAACGGTGGCGGGGCCGATTCCCTTGCCGACGATCAAGAACAAGTATTGCGTGCTGCGTTCTCCGCACGTCGACAAAAAGTCGCGCGAGGAGTTCGAGATTCGCACCCACAAGCGGCTGATCGACATTCTGGAGCCGACGCAGCAGACCGTGGACGCGCTGATGAAGCTGGATCTGCCCGCGGGCGTGGATGTGGAGATCAAGGCATTTGAAAAGTAACGAAGTTACTTTTCAAATGCCAGCTCCTAGCCGCTAGCTCCTGGCTTGATCGGGGGAGAACGAGCGGCGGCGAGAAGCGAGGTTTTGAGGCCCGGTTGGTGAAGGGTTTATGTTGCGGCAAGACAAGGCTAGAAGCTTTTGGCTAGGAGCTAACGGAGTTTCCGGCAGTGCGGTGTGACAGACGCCGCATGATGAGGTGAGGAAGACATGGCGGTTACAGGAATTCTGGGAAAAAAGATCGGTATGACGCAGGTGTTCGACGACAACGGCGATGTGCACCCGATTACGGTGCTGCAGGCCGGACCCTGCGTTATTACGCAGCTGAAGACGGCGGCCAAAGATGGCTACGACGCCGCGCAGATCGGGCTGGTGGAGTTTGTGAAGGCTTCGCGGATGACCAAGGCGCAGACCGGGCATCTGGCCAAGACCGAGGCGCCGCCGGTGAAGTTCATCAAGGAAGTGGACGTTGAAGCCGCCACGGACGGCGGAGCTGAGAGCAAGGCCGGCGACCGCGTGCTCGTCGACATTTTCAGCGACTCGAAGTTTGTGGATGTGAGCGGCACCTCGAAAGGGCGCGGATTTGCCGGTGTGGTGCGGCGGCATCACTTCGGTGGCGGCCCTAAATCGCACGGGCACATGTTCCAGGTGCAGGGCTCCATCGGTGCGTCCAGTTTTCCGTCGCGGGTTTTTCCGGGCCAGCGCATGCCTGGCCACCTTGGAATGGACCAGGTGACGGTCCGCAACCTGCGCATCCGGGGCATCGATCTGGACGAGAACCTGATCATGGTTGAGGGAGCTGTACCGGGTCCGCGTGACGGCTACGTGGTGATCTCGAAGGCCAAGGCTCCGCCGCGCGAGCGCCGCGGCTTTGCCGGATCGGGAACCGTGGATCCGCTGAAGGCGGCGAAGAAGGCGGCGAAGAAGAAAGCATAGCTTCTAGCTGCTGGTTCCTGGCTTCTAGCTCGATCGAGGCGGGTCAGGCGGCAGCGGCAAAGAAAAGATCAGGATTGCGATGAACTAAGGGCCCGGGCCGGGCGAGGAAAAGCTAGAGGTTAGAAGCTGGCAGCGAGCTGCTGAAAGAAGAACACGATGGCAAAAGTAGATGTGGTGAACTTAAGCGGCAAGAAAGTGGGCTCCGTGGAGCTTGCCGACGCGGTGTTCGCGCCGGAGCAGGTGAACGAGGCTCTGTTGTGGGAGGCGGTCAAGCACTACCGCGCCACCCTGCGCCAGGGCACGCACGCCACCAAGAACCGCAAGCTGGTGGCCGGTTCAGGAAAAAAGCTCTGGAAGCAAAAAGGCACGGGGAGGGCGCGCATTGGGTCGGTGCGATCGCCCCTGTGGCGGCATGGCGGCACAGTGCATGGCCCGCAGCCGCGCAGCTACGAGTATCCCTTCCCGCGCCGGAAGCTGCTGGGCGCGCTGCGCTCTGCGCTGGCAGCCAAGCTCGCCGACGGCAAACTGGTGGTGGTGGATTCGCTCGAGATCAAGGGAGGCAAGACCAAGCTCTATTTCGAAGCGCTGAGCAAGCTGGGTGTATCGCGCACGGCGCTGCTGGTTGAAAACGGCAAGACGCTGGGGCAGGGATTACTGCGCGGCGCGCGCAACCTGCAAGGCGTGGAGTTGGTGCTGAACAACGAAGTGCACCCCTACGATTTGCTGCGCTACGACATGGCCATCTTTTCCAAGGCCGCCATCGAGCAATTGGCCGAGGCTCTTCAGAAGTCGGCCTCGAAGCGCAAAGCCGAAAAGGAGGCCGCGTAATGCCGACTCTCCATACTGTGATTCGCCGCCCGCTGATTACCGAAAAAGGGCTGGGCGTGAAGGAGACCGAAGGAACGCTGGTGTTTGACGTGGCGCCCTCGGCGACCAAGACCGCAGTAAAGGAGGCCGTGGAGGCGCTCTTCAAGGTGAAGGTGGCCGCGGTCCGCACTGCAAATGTTGCCGGCAAGGAACGCCGCCGCGGACGCTACGCGGGCTACAAGCCGGATTGGAAGAAAGCGTACGTGAAGCTGAAGGCCGGCGAGAAGTTGCCGGAGTATGTGAGCAATCTGTAAAGACAGGGAACAGGGAACCGGGATCAGGGATCAGAAAAAACGGATGGAGCGGGTCGAAACTGAACCCTGAAACCTGATAACTGTTTTTAGGAAAACGACCATGCCAATCAAGACATACAGACCGGTCACTTCGACGCTGCGGTTTCAGACCTCGTTGACGACCGATGATCTGACCACTGACACGCCGCACAAGCCGCTGCTGACGACGCGCAAGCGCACCGGCGGGCGCCGCAACGTGGGCGATCTCACCATCCGCCACCACGGCGGCGGGCACAAGCAGAAGCTGCGCAGCATCGACTTCAAGCGCGAGAAGTTCGGCGTGCCGGGCAAGGTGGCGACCATCGAGTACGATCCCAACCGGTCGGCGCGGATAGCTTTGGTGCACTACGCCGACGGCGAGAAGCGCTACATCCTGCAACCGGTGGGGCTGAAGGTGGGCGCCAAGGTGATGTCTGGCCCTGAAGCCGACATTCTGGTGGGCAATGCGCTGCCGCTCAAGAACATTCCCGCCGGCACCACCGTGCACGCCATCGAGCTCAGGCCGGGCAAGGGTGCGCAGATGGCGCGGTCGGCCGGCGCACAGGCGCAACTGGTCGCCAAGGAAGGCGATTACGCCCTGCTCAAGCTGCCTTCGGGCGAAACGCGCAAGGTGCTGGCCGAGTGCATGGCGACCATCGGGCAGGTGGGCAATACCGATCACGAGAATGTGTCCATTGGCAAGGCGGGCCGCAAGCGCTGGCTGGGCATCCGGCCGACCAATCGCGGCGTCACCATGAATCCGGTGGACCATCCGCACGGCGGCGGCGAAGGCAAGACTTCGGGCGGTCGCCATCCCGTCACACCGTGGGGCCAGCCGACACGCGGCTACAAGACGCGCAATAACAAGCGGACTGACGCTTTCATCGTCAGCCGCAGGGCGAAATAGAAATGCAGCTTCTAGCTACTAGCTTCTAGCTGCTAGCTAATGGTTGCGGAACAAGAAATCCGAGGTAGTGGCCGAGCGATAGCTGAGGCGAGAAAGAGCTAGGAGCTGGCGGCTGGAAGCTAGGAGCTGTTCTTATGGGACGTTCGACAAAGAAAGGGCCGTTTGTGGATGCGCACCTGATGGTGAAGGTGGATGCGCTCAACAAGGCCAACGACAAAAAAGTGGTGAAGACCTGGGCGCGGCGCTCGACGATCTTTCCCGAGTTTGTAGGCCACACCATTGCCGTGCACAACGGCAAGAAGTTTGTTCCTGTGTACGTGACCGAGAACATGGTGGGTCACAAGCTGGGCGAGTTTGCGCCTACTCGGACGTTCAAGGGGCACACTGGCGGGGCCAAGGCGCCCTCGGGGGCCGAGGCCGCGGTGAAGCCGGCGTGAGAAAAGGAGCTTCTAGCCGCTCGCTTCTAGCCTCTAGCTCGATCAGGGAAGAAGAATCGGTTGAGGCGAAAGCAGGATTTGCCAGGCATCGCAAGCACGACGCGGCCCCAGGAGCGAACGAGCTAGAGGCCAGGGGCTGGCAGCTGAAAGCTGGTTTTTGAGGAAGGCGTAATCATGGCAGTGGAAACAAGGGAATACCGGGCCGAGGCGAGGTTTCAGCGCGTGTCGCCGCAAAAGGCGCGGCTGGTGCTCGATCTCATTAAGGGGCGCGGGGTGCAGGAGGCGCTGGACACGACGGCGTTCACCAAGAAGCGCGTTGCCCCCGTGGTGCACAAACTGCTGACCTCGGCGGTCGACAACGCGAAATATGTAGCCGGCGAAGAGGGCATCGACCTCGACGTGGACAATCTCTACGTCAAGCAGGCGCTGGCCAACGACGGTCCGCGCATGAAGCGCATCCGTCCCGCGCCCATGGGCCGGGCGTATCGCTATCAACGGCGGCTGACGCATATTGTTCTTTCGGTGGCAGAGCGCGAAGCGGAAGGCGGCCTGGTGACCAAGGTGGAGGAGCCGGAGCCTGCGAAGCCCGAAAAGCAGGCGAAGGGCGCGGCCAAGGCCAGGAAGCCCGAAGCGAGGGCAGCGAAGGCAAAGGCGTCAGAGCCGGAAAAGAAGAAAACCAAGCCGGCAGCCAAGACCGCCGCAACTAGGAAGAAGGCCGGCAAGTAGGCCTGGAGTTTTGAGAGGAAAAGTATGGGACAGAAAGTCCATCCGTACGGATTCCGGCTGGGAATCAACAAGCCGTGGCGCTCGCGCTGGTTCAGCGAGCGGGAGTACGACAAGCTGCTGGTCGAGGACGTGAGGCTGAAAAAAGAGCTGCGCGACAAGCTGAAGGCCGCGGGCGTGAGCTCGGTCGAGATCGAGCGGCCGGGAAACAAGCTGCGCTTCCTCATCCGTACCGCGCGGCCCGGTATCGTCATTGGGCGCAAGGGCGCCGAGATCGAGAAGCTGAAGACGGAGCTGGGCAAGCGCACCAACCGCGACGTGTTCATCGACATCATCGAGGTGAACAAGCCGGAGCTGGACGCGCAGCTGGTGAGCGAGAACATCGCGCTGCAGCTGGAAAAGCGCGTGAGCTTCCGGCGCGCCATGCGCAAGAGCGTTGATTCGGCGCTGCGCTTCGGATGCAAGGGGATCAAGGTGCGCGTCTCGGGCCGCTTGAACGGTAACGAGATCGCGCGTTCGGAATGGTATCTGCAGGGGCGTTTGCCGCTGCATACTCTACGCGCCGATATCGACTACGGATTCACCGAGGCCAACACCACCTACGGCGTAATTGGCGTGAAGGTGTGGATCTATCGCGGCGACATTTATGAGCAGAAGCGCCGCCAGAGCCCGGCGGTGGGGAAGAGCGTGTTTTAAAAGCAGCTTCCAGCTCCTGGCTTCTAGCCTCTAGCTAAAAGCGATGGGAGGGAACGCAGAGGCTGGACGCGATATGTCAGAACTAAGAGCTAGTGGCTAGAAGCCAGTAGCTGCCTTTGAGGTTTTTCGTTATGTTGATGCCAAAGAAAGTGAAGTTCCGCAAGCAGCAGAAGGGCAAGCGCCGGGGCAAGGCGTGGCGCGGCTCCACGCTGGCATTCGGAGAGTACGGGCTGAAGGTGATGGAGTGCGGATATATCACCGACCGGCAGATAGAGGCCAGCCGTATTGCCATGACGCGCTTTGTCAAGCGCGGCGGCAAGATCTGGCTGCGCCTGTTTCCCGACAAGCCCATCACCAAGAAGCCGGCCGAAGTCCGCATGGGCTCGGGCAAGGGCGCCCTGGACCACTGGGTTGCTGTGGTGCGGCCGGGCAAGATTCTGTTCGAGATGGAAGGCGTGACCCCGGAGACGGCGGTGGAGGCCATGCGCCTGGCCTCGCACAAGCTGCCCCTGAGAACCAAGTTTGTGCAGCGGGTCGGCGCCGAGAAGGCCACAGTGAAGGCGGCGGAGTAGAAAAGCAGCTCCGCTGGCCTCCGGCTTCTCGCCTTTCGTGCTGGAACAGAAGGCGGAGGCTGAAGCGAGATGGAGCTAAAGGCTAGCAGCTGGAAGCTAGGAGCTAACGAGAGATGGAACTCGAAAAGATTCGCAACTTAAGCGACGAGGAGCTAAAGCACCAGGAGAAGACCTCCGCGGAGCAGCTCTTCCGGCTTCGCTTCCAGGTAGCGCTGGGGCAGAACGATGGCGTGAAGAAGCTGCGCGAGCTGCGCAAGGAGATTGCGCAGATCAAGACCGTCGCGCGCGAGCGTGAACTGGGTATTCGCGGCGAGCTGACGGAACCGAAGGCGGCGGCAGCCGACGCAGAAGCAAAACCCGCACCGGTTGAAAAGACCGGGAAGATCGAGAAAGCTGCGCCTGTCGCTAAGGCCAAAACCGCCAAGGTTGCGAAGAAGGCGCCGGCGGCGAAGGCCAAGGCCCGCAGCGCCAAGAAGGTCGCACCGGCGGCGAAGAAAAAGACAGCGAAAGCGAAGGGAGCCAGTAAATGACGGCGACTCAGAAAGCAGCGGCGGGAGCGCCGGCGGCAACTCCCATCTCGAGGCGCAACGAGAAAGTGGGACAGGTGGTTTCCACCAAGATGCAGAAGACCATTGTGGTCGCCGTGGAAATGCGCAAGGCCCATCCCAAGTACAAGCGTATTGTGCGCACCACCAAGAAGTTCTACGCCCACGACGAGCAGAGCTCGGCGCGGCTGGGCGATATGGTGCGCATCCGCGAGACGCGCCCGCTAAGCAAGCTGAAGCGGTGGTCGCTCGAAGAAATTGTGCGGCGGTCGACGCTCGGCCAGATTGAGGAAGCGGTACTGCCGGGCGAAACCATCCCTGCCGAAAAGTAGGGCTGCCGGAAAGAGGGTAAACCATGACAGTGCAAATGAGAACCATGCTCGCGGTTGCCGACAACTCCGGCGCGCGCAAACTGCAAGTGATTTTGCCGCTGGGCGGAGGACTGGGCGTGAAGGCGGGCCTTGGCGACGTGGTGACCGCGGCGGTGAAGGAAGCTTCGCCCGACGGCACTGTGAAGAAAGGCAAGGTGGTGAAGGCGGTCATCGTGCGCACGCGCAAGGAGCACCGGCGCCGCGACGGCACCTACATCCGCTTTGATGAGAACGCCGCGGTTGTGATCGGCGACGATCATGAGCCGATCGGGACGCGCGTCTTCGGGCCGGTGGCCCGCGAGCTGCGCGAGAAGAAGTTTTTGAAGATTGTGTCGCTGGCGCCGGAAGTGGTGTAAGAGCAGCTCCTCGCCTCTAGCTTCTAGCTTTTCGTGCGGGAGCAAGGATTGAGGCGGGGGCGAGATGGGCTGGAAGCTGGCAGCTAGAAGCTGGTGGCTGTTTTGGAGTGAACATGCCGAGTTTGAGTATTCATCGCAACGATACGGTCAAGGTCCTCACCGGATCTGACCGGGGCAAGACAGGGCGCGTGCTGCGCGTATTCCCTGACAACGGAACGGTGCTCGTGGAGCACGTGCGCATCGTCAAGAAGACAGTTTCGAGCAAACAGCGCCAGCGCACCAAGGGCGGCATCGCCGAGCAGGAGTCGCCGATCGATGTTTCCAACGTGGTGCTGGTCTGTCCCAATTGCGGCACCGCGCGCGTTGGCCGCAAAACGGAAGGCGAGACACGTTTGCGGATTTGCAAGAAGTGCGGGCAGGAGCTGCCCACGAAGAAATAAGCTTCTAGCCTCTAGCCCCTAGCTTCTGGCATTTTCGTCCTGAAGCAAGGGCTGAAGCGGGAGCAAGACGGAGCTAAAGGCTGGCAGCTGGAACCTAGTAGCTGTTTTTGGAGTAAAGCAACATGGCGGCAAGGTTGAAAGAGAAATACCAGAAAGAGATCAAGCAGGCTCTCAAGAAGGAGCTGGGGCTTGAGAACTCCATGGCCGTGCCACGGCTGGAGAAGATCGTCATCAACATGGGCCTGGGCGAGGCCACGCAGAATAACAAGCTGCTCGACCCGCTGGTGGCCGACCTGACGCAGATTGCGGGCCAGAAGCCGGTCACCACCAAGGCCAAGAAGTCGATTGCGGCCTTCCATGTGCGCACCGGCAACTCCATCGGCGCCATGGTGACGCTGCGCTCCGACAAAGCCTACGAGTTTCTCGACCGGCTGATCTCTATCGCGTTGCCGCGCGTGCGCGATTTTCGCGGCGTGTCGACAAAAAGTTTCGACGGGCGCGGCAACTACACGCTGGGCCTGCGCGATCAGCTGATCTTTCCCGAGATTGATTATGCCAAGGTGGAAAAGCTGAAGGGGATGAACATCACCATTGTGACCACGGCCAAGGACGACAACCAGGCGCGGGCGTTGCTGCGCCATTTCGGGATGCCGTTCCGGCAAGGGGCGTAAAGGCAGTTCGTAGTTGACAGTTCGCAGTTCACAGCCGCGAACGCCAACTGACCGACTGAGAACTGTGAACTAAGAACTGTGAACTGTTGAGGAATCTATGGCAACCACTGCAAAACGTGTAAAGGACGCGCGCAAACCGAAGTTCAGCAGCCGCAAGCATAACCGCTGCCAGCTGTGCGGGCGACCGCGTGGTTTTCTGCGCAAGTTCGGCATTTGCCGGTTGTGTTTTCGGGGCCTCGCGCTCAAGGGCGAGATTCCCGGCGTCAACAAGTCGAGCTGGTAGGAATGCAGGGGTCGGGTTTCAGTGCTCAGTTGCGATAGCGGTAGAACGCAATCTTGTCTGGCACCTGAAACCTGGCACCTGAAACCTGGAGTAACCATTCCCGCAGGTTCCCGCCAAACGAGCGGCGGGCGAACGGGGAATGAAGGAGAAGGAATGAGTCTGACGGATCCAGTAGCAGATTTTCTGGCGCGCATTCGCAATGCCATCCGGGCGCGTCATCAAAAGCTGGATATTCCAGCTTCGAAGCTGAAGACCGAGATCGCCCGCATCCTCAAGGAGGAGGGTTACATCTCGAACTACAAGGTCCAGGAAGAGGACGGCAAGCTGGTGCTGCGCGTGTACTTGAAGTACGGGGGCACCGAGGCGGCTATCCGCGACCTGGCGCGCGTTTCCCGTCCCGGCTGCCGCGTCTATGTGGGCCGCGATGAGATCAAGCGCGTGCAGGGCGGGTTGGGTATCTCGATTTTGACCACGCCCAAGGGCGTGATGACAGGCCGCCAGGCGCGCCGCGAAGGCGTCGGCGGCGAGCTGCTGTGTGAGGTCTGGTAAAGGCAGCTACTAGCTTCTAGCTCCTAGCTGCTAGCTCCATCGTGATGAGTCGATGGGGTGCGCGTGGGCAAGAAGAGCTAGTGGCTAGAGGCTGCTATCAGGCTGCAGTGGAACGAATGCGCGTTGGAAGTGATCACTGAACACTGATCGCTGACAACTGCTTTTTCGGGACTCGCAAGCCAAAAGAAGGATTTTCAGAAATGTCGCGTATTGGAAAGAAGCCGATCCCGCTGCCGGCGGGCGTCAAGTACAAAGTCGAGGGCAACACCGTGCTGGTGGAGGGCCCTAAGGGCAAGGTTTCGGCGCTGATTGCCGACGGCATTACGTTGAAAGGCGTTGACGGGCAGTTGCAGATCGAGCGCGCCAGCCAGGAGCAGGCTGCGCTGCACGGGCTAACCCGCGCGCTGGTGAACAACGCCGTCCAGGGCGTGACCAAGGGATGGACCAGGGAGCTGGACATCGTGGGTATCGGCTACCGCGCCGAGATGAAGGGCAAGGGCACGGTGGTGTTCACGCTGGGCTACTCGCATCCCATCGAGTTTCCGCTGCCTTCGGGCATCGATGTTGCCATCGATCCCAAGCAGACGCACCTGACCATCACCGGGGTCGACCGGCAAAAGGTGGGCCAGGTGGCCGCCGACATGCGCTCGCTGCGCAAGCCCGATCCGTACAAGAACAAGGGCGTACGCTATTCAGACGAGCGGCTGAAGAAGAAGGCAGGAAAGACGGGAGCGAAGTAAAGCAGCTTTTGGCTACCAGCTTCTAGCCACTAGCTTTTCGTGCCAAGCCGAGAAGCTGAGTTCAACCGGGACGAGCTGGAAGCTGGAAGCTAGGAGCTAAGAAAATGATTACGCAGACCAAGAGGAACGAGATTCGCGGGCGTATTCACACGCGCATCCGCGAAAAGCTTTCCGGGACGGCGCAGCGGCCGCGCCTGAACGTGTATCGCTCGCTCAACCACATTTACGCGCAGGTGGTCGACGACCAGAAGGGCGAAACCCTGGTTTCGGCCTCGTCGCTGGCGCTCAAGCTCAAGAGCGGCGGCAACGTGGCGGCGGCCAAGGAGATCGGCAAGGCGGTGGCAGAAAAGGCCGTGGCCAAGGGAATCAAGAAGGTGGTCTTCGATCGCGGCGGCTATCTGTATCACGGCCGGGTCAAGGCCCTGGCCGATGCGGCGCGTGAGGCAGGACTGGAATTCTAAAAGATTGTAATTCGTGGATCGTGACTGGTGAAGAACCGATGATGCTGCGGCCACGAAGCACGAACCACGAATCACGAAAATGAGAGAAACATGACGACTTTGACGAAGAAACTCGATGCCAACCAGTACAACCTGAAGGATCAGGTAGTGGCGATCAATCGCGTCACCAAGGTGGTGAAAGGCGGCAAGAACATGTCTTTTGCCGCTCTGGTGGTCGTAGGCGATGCCTCTGCCGGCGTGGTTGGCTACGGATCGGGCAAGGCCAAGGAGGTTCCCCAGGCTATTCGCAAGGGAATCGAGTCGGCCAAGAAGAACCTGGTGAAGGTGAACCTGACCGCGACCACGATCCCGCACCAGGTGCTGGGCCGTTACGGCTCAGGGCATGTCCTGCTGAAGCCCGCTCCGGAAGGCACGGGCGTGATTGCCGGCGGTGCGGTGCGCGCGGTGATGACTTCGGCGGGGGTGCAGAACGTGCTCACCAAGAGCATCGGTTCGCCCAACCCGCATAACGTCATCAAGGCAACGTTTGACGCGCTCACCCAGCTGCGTGACCGGGCCGAGGTGGCGACGACGCGCGGCAAGCAGGTGGAGGAGCTGTGATGGCGAAGGCCAAAAAGATTCGCATTCAGTATTATCGTTCGGCGATCGCCACCCCCACCAAGCACAAGCTGGTGATCAGGGGACTTGGATTTACGAGGCTCAACCAGATCGTTGAGCGTGAGGACACGGAGTCGGTGCGGGGCATGGTGAAGGCCGTGCCGCATTTGGTCCGCATAGTTGAGGGCAAGTGAACTGAGTGAAGGGAGTGAAGAAAGTGAGCGGGTGAGCAAGGCCGATTGGCGTCTTCTTTCACTTATTTCACTTCTTTCGCTCTTCACACAACGCGAGTCGGGAATGCCTGGACGGCCAATCCCCGGCGCTAGAGCGAGGAGAACATGGCGAAGAACTTATCGAATTTGCGTGCGCCGCGGAAGGCCAACACCGGCCGCAAGCGCGTTGGCCGGGGCATGGGATCGGGCATGGGCAAGACTTCGACCCGCGGCCACAAGGGCCAGGGTTCACGCTCGGGCTCCAGCCTGATGCGCGGCTTTGAAGGCGGCCAGATGCCGCTGCACCGGCGCCTGCCCAAGCGCGGCTTCACCAATATCTTCCGCACCGAGTACAGCATCGTAAATCTGGACCGGATCGCGGCGCTTGGCGTGGCCGAGATCGGGCTCGATGACTATCGCGGGCTGGGATTGGTGTCGGACCGGAAGGCGTTGATCAAGGTTCTCGGGTCGGGCGAGCTCAACAAGGCCGTCACCATCCATGCCCACAAGTTTTCCAAGTCCGCGGCTGAAAAGATCGAGAAAGCCGGCGGCAAGGCCCTGGTGGTGGGAGCTAAGACCGCTGCGACGACGACCTGATATCGAGTCGGCTCAGACTCAAGATCGGACTGGGATAAGCCGATTTAACGTGTGATGCAACTCACGTCCGGGCCGGCCGGATTTGGTTAGGCTTAAGCTAACCCGGACGCGCCGTAAGATGGGGTAAAAGCAAGATTCGACTGGCGCCGGCGGCGCCGGAAGCGGAAAACCCGATATGCTTGAGAAGTTCCTCAATATCTTCCGGATTCCTGATCTGCGCAAGCGGGTTCTGTTCACGCTGGGCATACTGGCCGTGTACCGGTTGGGCGCCTGGATCCCCACGCCGGGTGTGAATCAGCGCCAATTGGCGCTGATGTTCAGCCAGCAGAACGGCACCATGTTTGGGCTGATGGACCTGTTCAGCGGCGGCACCCTGCGCCGCATGACCATCTTCGCCCTGGGCATCATGCCCTACATCACGGCATCGATCATTTTTCAGCTTCTCACCGTCGTCTATGAGCCCCTGGCGCGCATCCAGAAAGAGGGCGAATTGGGCCGGCGTAAAATCACGCAGTGGACGCGCTACCTGACCGTGGTGCTGGGCGCCCTTCAGTCCATCGGCATTGCCGCCATCCTCACCAAGGAAGGACTGGTGCTCGATCCGGGCTTCAGGTTCATCCTGCTGACCGTGATTACGCTCACGGCGGGCACCGCTTTCATCATGTGGCTGGGCGAGCAGATTACCGATCGCGGCATCGGCAACGGCATGAGCCTGCTGATCTTCACCGGCATTGTCGCCGGGCTGCCGCGCGGCGTGTTGGACCTGGTAGACAAGGTGCAAAAGAATGCCTGGGGTCAGATGTCGTTTCTAGTGGTGCTCATGCTCGTCGCCGGCATGGCGCTGGTGGTGGCCTTCATCGTCTTCGTAGAGCGCAGCGAGCGGCGAATCCCCATACAAAGCGCGCGCCGCATCGTGGGCCGGCGCATGATGGGCGGGCAATCGAGTCACTTGCCCCTGAGGGTCAACTCCGGCGGCGTGATGCCGATTATTTTTGCCAGCTCCATTCTTTCCGCGCCGCTGCTCTTTGGCCAGGTGGCATGGGTGCAGAACAACCGCTTCCTGGGACCCCTCGTCAGTACCGGCGGCCCGCTGGCCCCAGGTATGCCCTGGTACGAGCTGCTGAATTTTCTGGGCATCATCTTCTTCGCTTACTTTTACGTGTCGATCGTCATGCGTCCCGACGACATTGCAGATAACTTCCGCAAGTCCGGATCGTTCATCCCCGGCATCCGGCCCGGCAAGCGCACTTCCGACTTTATCAACGACATTCTTACCCGCATTACGCTGGTCGGCGCGCTTTATCTGATTGTGGTGCAGATGATCCCCACGGCGCTCATCTCTGGCATCCGCTTCGACAGGATTTGGCTTATCGGGAGGTTATTCGAGAATCTTCCTAACTGGATGATTCACGGAATGAACGTGAACTTCTACTTTGGCGGCACTTCACTGCTCATCGTGGTGGGTGTGGCCATGGATACAGTCAACCAGATCGAATCGCAGCTGATCATGCGTCACTATGACGGCTTTTCCCCGCGCTCCGGTCGCATTCGCGGAAGGAAAACCTGGTAATGTCTTCATCTGTTTCATCTGAGAATTCCATGGAAACCGGCCGGGCGGCGGAATCGAACACCGTACCCGGCCCGATTCTTTTATTGGGCGCCCCCGGCGTGGGTAAAGGTACGCAAGCCAAGGAGTTGGTCAAGCTGTGGGGCATCCCGCAGATCTCCACCGGCGACTTGCTGCGCTCCAATGTCGCTGCAGGGACGAAGCTGGGCCGGGTAGCCAAAGAGATCATGGGCCGCGGCGAGCTGGTGCCTGATTCGCTGGTCAACGAAATGGTGGCCATACGGCTCCTCGAGCCCGACACCGCCCACGGATACATCCTCGACGGCTTCCCGCGCACCCTCGGCCAAGCCACTTGGCTCGACGGCCGCCTGGCGGCGCAAATCGAAGCCCTGCCATTAGTTGCGGTTAGCATCCAAGTGAACTATAATCAGTTATTGCGCCGCATTACGGGGCGCCGGAATTGTCCTGTCTGCCAAACCATCTACAACGTGTATATGCACCCTCCCAAGCAGGAAGGGATTTGCGATGTAGAAGGTGCAGCGCTGATCCAGCGAGCCGATGACACGGAAGAGGTCTTCAAGGAGCGCATGCGCGCTTACGCGGCCCTCACCGCGCCAGTCGTCGAGCACTACCGGGCTCTGGGACGATTTGCCGAAGTGGACGGAGACCGGCCGATCGCTGTGATCGCTGCCGGAATTGTTGCTGCCGTGGAGCTGCTGCGGAAGGGCAGTTCATAATTCTCAGTTCGTAGTTCACAGTCAGAGGCCGCCGTGGTTCTGAGCTGTGAACTGGGATGCTGAGAACTGACAACTGTGAACTGAGAACTGGTTTTGTGGCTGTTGTACTGAAGTCGTCGCAGGAAATCGAGAAGATGCGCCGCGCCGGGCAGGTGGTTCGCGAGGTGCTCGAACTCGTGCGCAGCAAGGTGAAGCCGGGCGCAACCACCTACGATCTTGAAAAAGCCGCCGAAGAGCGGTTGAACGCGCTGGGCGTCAAGGCGGCCTTCAAGGGGTACCACGGGTTTCCATGCGTGCTCTGCACCTCAGTCAACAGCGAGGTGGTGCACGGCATCCCGTCACCCAGGCGCGTCCTGAAAGAAGGCGATATTGTTTCGGTCGACTTCGGCGTAGTGATCGATGGCTTTTACGGCGACGCGGCCATTACGGTACCCGTGGGGAAGATCGACGAAAAGGCTGCGCGTCTGCTCAAGACCACCGAGGATTCGCTCAAGGCAGGCATTGCGGCGGTGCGGCCGGGAGCGACGTTGGGTGATGTGGGCGCCGCGGTGCAGGGCGTGGTTGAGGGCCAGGGGTTCTCGGTGGTGCGCGACTTTGTGGGCCACGGCATCGGCGTCCAGATGCACGAGGATCCGCAGGTGCCCAACTTTGGCGAAGCGGGTCAGGGCATGAGGCTGAAGGTGGGCATGGTGATCGCCATCGAGCCCATGGTGAATGCCGGCAGGCCTGACGTCAAGGTATTGGATGACGGCTGGACGGCAGTCGCCGCCGACGGCAGCATGAGTGCTCATTTTGAGCATACGGTCGCGGTCACTGCAACCGGAGCGAGGATTTTGACCGAGTAGCAGTACTCCGGTCCCAAAAAGCAAAGGCGCTTCAAGCGCCGGAATTGGACACTGATTGTCGAAGGAAGATGCGATTGAGGTCATGGCAACGGTCCTGGAGACGTTGCCCAATGCCATGTTCAAGGTCAAGCTCGAGAACAACCACGAGGTCTTGGCCCATGTCTCGGGAAGGATGCGCAAGAACTTCATCCGGATTTTGCCCGGCGACCGCGTGGCCGTTGAGCTAAGTCCATACGACCTGAATCGCGGCAGGATCGTGTACCGGTACAAGTAGCTACTAGCTCGTTTCGTAAGGGTCACACTGCGTCGTTCTCGCAGAACGAGCTGGAAGCTAGGAGCTAGAGGCTAGAAGCTCAAAGCAAGATTTCGCGCCGGTTTAGGGCGCAAAGAGGTCAAAGGGAACCATGAAAGTCCGAGCATCGGTGAAGAAGATTTGCGTCAAGTGCAAAGTGATCACGCGCGGAGGTGTAGTGCGCGTGATTTGCGAGAATCCGAAGCACAAGCAGCGTCAGGGATAAGCAAGTCCTGGCAGGAACGGAGACTTCTACGGTGAGGGACTAAGGGACGTAGGGACTAGAAAGCAGTTGAAGCCGCAGGTTTCAGCACGATAGATCGAGTCCCTTAGTCCCTAAGTGCCTGCCGTTCAAGAGGCGAGTTAGCTTGAATCAAGGCTTGCGATGAACCTCTCAAGGTCACTCCGATTAACCCGTGCGAGCTGGCGCTAGGCCGGAGGCACATAACCAGAGAAGGAATTTCAGAATGGCACGTATTGCTGGCGTCGATCTGCCCCGCAACAAGCAGGCCCGGATCGCGCTCACGTACATCTTCGGAATCGGCCAGCCCCGTGCGCTCAAGATCCTGGATAAGGCAAACGTCGATGCCTTCAAGAAGGTCCAGGATCTGGGCGAGGACGAGGTCAACCGCATCCGCCAGGTCATCGAAGATGAAGGGGACGTAGAAGGCGATCTGCGCAAGGATGTCGCCATGCACATCAAGCGCCTCATCGACATCCAGAGCTATCGCGGCCTCCGTCACCGTAAATCCCTGCCGGTGCGCGGCCAGCGTACCCACACCAACGCCCGCACTCGCAAGGGCCCGCGCAAGGGCACGATTGCCGGCAAGAAGAAAGCGACGGCAAAGACCTAATGGCGAAACCAGAGCAGAAGGCCGAGACGGCGAAAAAGGGCAAGACCAAGAAGTTTAAGAAGCGCGAACGCAAGAATGTGCCGTTCGGCATTGCGTACATTCAAGCCTCGTTCAACAACACCATCGTCACTATCACCGATCCCGTGGGCAACACCTTGAGCTGGAAGAGCTCGGGCTCGTTGGGATTCCGGGGATCGCGCAAGGGCACGCCCTTTGCGGCGCAGCAGGCGGCATCGAACGCTGCGGGGATGGCGCGCGATCACGGCGTGCGGGCGGTGGACGTGAGGGTCGCCGGTCCGGGTTCGGGCCGCGAGTCGGCCATCCGCGCGCTGGCTGCCGCTGGCATCGAGGTCAAGTCCATTCGCGACGTGACCCCGGTGCCACACAACGGCTGTCGGCCGCCAAAGCGTAGGCGCGTCTAGGACGCGCCAGGGATCAGGTTTCAGGTTTCAGTCTCTGAACCCTGAAACCTAACAACGGGCCGGGACGACATGCGCACAGTCGCACGTAAACCGGCCGACATCCGAAGTCAGGAGAAACAATGGCACGTTATACCGGAGCAGTTTGCCGCCTTTGCCGGCGCGAAGGCACCAAGTTGTTTTTGAAGGGCACGAAATGCACCTCTGACCGCTGCCCCCTGGAGAAGCGTAACTTTCCTCCCGGCCAGCACGGAAAAGACCGCAAAGCCAAGATCGTGGGCTACGGCCTGCAACTGCACGAAAAGCAGAAGGCCAAGCGCATGTACTTCACGCTCGAGGGCCAGTTCCGCGAGTACTACGAAAAGGCCAGCCGTTCCACCGCGGTCACCGGCGAGCTGCTCATCCAGCAACTGGAGCGGCGCCTCGACAACGTCACTTACCGGCTGGGATTCGCGATCTCGCGCCGCCAGGCTCGCCAGCTCGTTCGCCACGGGCATGTCACGGTCAATGGCCGCAAGGTTAACATCCCCTCCTACCAGGTGAATGCCGGCGACGTGATTGCCGTCCGCGAGAGCGCCAGGAAGCTTATGATCGTGGAGCAGGCGACGCAATTCGCGGCACAGAATCCCGTTCCCGTCTGGCTGGAAGCGAATTTCGAAAACCTGTCAGGGCGCGTGCTCCATCTGCCCAAGCGCGCTGACGTCAACCTGCCGATCAACGAGCAGTTGATCGTGGAGTTGTACAGTAAGTAAGTTGTCAGTGATCAGTGGTCAGTGATCAGTCACATCCTGCTCAGCTGAGCAGAATGGATTGAGATCGAGCCATTGGTCACAGACGCAGATTCCGCAGTGACCAGGACGAATGGGATCAGCCGACCGTGCTTGCACAGGCACGAAAAACTGATCACTGACTACTGACCACTGATCACTCAAAAAAGGAGCACTTGCGCGGCCGCCGCAAAATGCATCGCGACGTACATGCCGCGCGGGAAACGAGAGAATCGATATGTTGTGGAGAGGATTCCAGAAGCCAAAGCGCCTTGCCGTCGACGCGGAGACGCTTACCGACACTTACGGAAAGTTCAGCGCCCAGCCTTTTGAGCGGGGTTTTGGCACCACCATCGGCAACGCCTTGCGGCGCACGCTGCTCAGCTCCATTGAGGGTGCGGCAGTTACCGCGGTTCGCATCGAAGGCGTACTGCACGAGTTCCAGTCCATCACCGGCGTGGTTGAAGACGCCACCGACATCATCCTCAACCTCAAGCAGGTCCCTTTCAAGCTGCAGGGCGAAGGCCCCAAGGCGCTGTATCTGCGCGCCGACCAGCCCGGCGTAGTTACCAGTGGCATGATCGAGGCTGACAGCGACGTGGAGATTCTCGACAAGAACGTCTACCTGGCCACGCTGTCTGAAGGCGGCAAGCTCGACATGGAGATGCGCCTCAAGCGCGGCCGCGGCTACGTTTCAGCCGACAAGAATTTCGACGCCGACCTGGGACTGGGCTTCATTCCTGTGGATTCGGTGCACTCGCCCGTGCGCCGCGTCAACTACGTGGTCGATGCCGCCCGCCTGGGGCAAATCACCGACTTCGACAAGTTGACGCTCGAGGTGTGGACCAACGGCGCCGTGCTGCCCGCTGACGCCGTGGGCCTGGCCGCCAAGCTGCTCAAGGACCACATGAACATCTTCATCAACTTCGAAGAGGAAATCGAGGCCGAAGCGCGCGGCGAAGAAGGCCGTATCCTGCTGCGCAACGACAACCTCAACCGCAGCGTGGAAGAACTCGAGCTTTCTGTGCGCAGTTACAACTGCCTCAAGAACGCCAACATCCAGACTATCGGCGAGCTGGTGCAGAAGACCGAGGCCGAGATGCTGAAAACCAAGAACTTCGGCCGCAAGAGCCTGAATGAGATCAAGGAGATTCTTGCGCAGATGGGCTTGTCGCTGGGCATGAAGATCGACGAGCAGGGCAACGCGGTGCCCGGCCCCACCAGCATCCCGCCGCAGACGGCGCTGGCCTCGGGCTTTGGCCGCTACGACGACGAAGAGGAGCCGCTCGACTCGGTGGATCTGCAGTTGCCCACCGAGACGGAGAATTTCTAAGAAACAGGGAACAGGTGTCAGGTTTCAGGGATCAGGGAAAAGCCGCTACACCCGTCACTGACACCTGACACCTGAAACCTGAAACCTGCCAACCGACATCTGCAACCAAAGAGAGAGTTTGTTATGCGCCATCGCAATGCAGGATTCAAGCTCGGACGCAATACCAGCCACCGTCGCGCGCTCTTGCGCAACCTGGTCACGTCCGTCATTGAAGAAGACCGTGTGGAAACCACCGTGGCGAAGGCCAAGGCGGTGCGCCCGCATATTGAAAAAATGATTACGCTTGGCAAGAAGGGCGATCTGCACAGCCGCCGCCAGGCGCTTGCCTTCCTCCGCACCGACGACGCCGTTGCGCGGCTGTTTGACGTTGTGGCTCCGCGCTACGGCGACCGCAACGGCGGCTATTTGCGCATCGTGCGCACCGGCTTTCAGCAGGGCGACGGCGCCGCCAAGGCCTTCATCGAACTGCTGGGCGCCGAGAAACAGCTTGAAGTAAAGCGCCAGAAGCGCGCCGACCTGAAGGCCAAGAAACGCGCCGAGCTCGAAAAGCAGCTCGAAGAGCAGAAGAAGGAAGCCGAAGAAGCCGAGGGTGAAGGCGGCGAGCAGGCCGCGTAAGACACACTTGAAGGCATGATCATAGATCGCACTCGCGCCTTATGATCATGCACCTGCTGCATGCGCTCGAGGGCGATCCGCTGCTTCAGCCCAGCAGTTTTTCCAGGTCGCCCAGCTTCGCTTTGTAGTAGAAAGTCTCGAGAAACGTCCTTCGGCAGTTGCCGGCATATTCCCGCTGGCGGGAACGTATGTCCTCAAGGGCGCTCAGGATTCTGTTCACGTCGTTCGCCGCGCCGAATCTTCCATTCCAGCCATCCCGCACAAACTCTGGGAACGAACCTAGATCGCTGGCGATCACGGGCGTGCCGAACATGAATGCCTTGGGCAGAACGCCGCTTTGGGTACATCGCCTATAAAGGTTCCAGACGCAAAAGCTTTGCGCATACAGGCGGTTGATCTCTGCCGACTGCAGAGGGCGGCCGCAGTGAAACTTCACACGGTTGGAATGCTTGCGCAAAAGTCCGTCGTTGGCCACGGATTCGGGCAGCGGGTCTTTGGAAGCAATCATGAAATGCATATCCAGGCCGCGGCGCAGAAACTCGCGCATGGCAGCGACAAATTGATCGAATCCATGAGCCCGCAAAATGTTGCCGATGTGAGAGAAGTAGATCTTTTTCTCAAGCGAGTCGTTCTCCAGTCCCGCAGTCTCGTCGTCAAAGATTTGCGGGAAGTAGTGAGCATTGGGGTTGCAGCGAATGTCCGCATCGCGGTACCGCCGCAAACCGTATTCCGATTCCAGGATGACCATATCCGCGAGCTTGAGCGTGGGTACCGTAATGCTGTGCGCGAGGATCGCCTTCGCGGTCGCCATGACGCCTTCGCGCTGCAGATAATTCCATGAAACATTCCACGGCTCGTGGAAGAGGTAGAGGACCTTGGCCCCAGCGCGCTTGAATCGCCGCGCCAATCCAAAATTCCGCGGAGAGGTATTCAGAAAAACCGCGTGGCTTAAGGGTTCTGCGGCCGCGCCTGTGAGATCAGAATCCACGCGAGCCACGGTGTTCAATTCGGGGAAACTTTCGTAAGCGGGGTCAAGAAGAAGCGCCACTTCGAATCCCAGCTCTTGCAAGCCCTTTGCGTAAGCGGTGGCGTGCTGGACAAAGGCCGGATTGAATCTCGCCGAGACCACCACGGCTTTCCTCATCGCGCACCATTTGAGCCGGGCCCGCATGCAACCTGCGCTGGCTGAGGCGCGATAAGAAACCGGCGTAAACTGCGAGCCAGCGTGCTGAGGGCGGGCCAGCAAATAATGAGAAAGAAAAGCTGCGCGAGAAAGAAGGTGAAAATGTCCTGCGTGCGCGAGCGCGGCAAGAGAAAGCAGAGAAACCCCGCCATATATCGGCAGGTTTGCAAATTACTCCTGATCAACAGGCAGTCGACGGCGCGCCCCAGCGCGCCCAGAATCAAGCCCGCGATGACCGCTGTCACGAGCGAAGGATGATAGTAGAAGATCTCGCCCATCCAGGTGAACACAGATACGCCGTTAGTCAAATTCGGGTCCGAAGGATAAATACACAAAGACATTTCCGCATTGAAGGAGAAAACGGCCTTGGGAAAAAGAAAGGCCGGAACGAATTTCTTGAGGAATTCTCCGATGAAGCTGTACCAGGGAGCCGAGCCGCAGCTGGAATGGGTGAACAGCGCGAGGTTCACAAACGGCGCAAGAAACTCCTGGAACAGCGGGTTCTGTGAACTGGCGAGATCGCCGCGCAACGAGCTGGCGGCTATAAAGGCGGCCAATCCCAATGCGGCCGCAAGGCCTCTTCGGCGCCAACTTGACGTCTGCCCGAGAACAATGCACAAAACAGAGAAAAGCAAGAATGCACGGCCCGAGCCCATCTCGTAAAGGATAAAAAGCGCCGCGATCGTCCACAACGCAATGCGAATAAAGCCTGACAATTGTCTGGCAACATCGATCATAGCAAATGGAAACAGGAACAGAATGTTGTAAAAGAGAAACGCCGCCCCTCCTCCCTGGCCCATGCTTTCAACGGTCTGCTCCACCAGGTGGCTGGTTGCCTCGGCGCCGAAGAGGAGCATGTTCGCGCGCCAGAACTGCTGTCCGAAGATCGCGTCCCAAAGCAGGTATATCAAGGCAAAGGCCGCCAGCAGCGCGCCCGTGGTTGCAGAGAATCTCTGCTCCGGGGGAGCGAGGGCCGCTTCATTGCGGAGCCGGAAAAGCCAAACCGGCAGCACCGCGGCCAGCGTGTAGAGCAAAACCGCGGGACCGGCAACCAACACCGCCGGAATTCCCCAGAACAGCAGGCCGGCGGCCATAAAGTCATTCAGCGAGATGCGTCTCATGCCGAAAGCACCTCTTGCATGATTCGGGCCACCTCGCGCACGTAGGTCTCGCTCGTCGCGCGCCTGCCAGCGCCGCCGGTTCGGAGAGCCCCTACGCACAACTCGCCAAGTTTGGCGGGCGAGACGGGCCAGTCGATGAATTGCACCTGCCCCGGAAACGCCTCGGCAAGCGCGGCATCGACGCCCCAACGAGTCGTGATCAGGCTTCTTCCCGCCACCAGCGTCTCGATTGACTTGATCTTCGCGCCCGTCGATGGGCCTACGGGATTCACGGTAGCGCCTATCTGCCGGTAGTAGTCGACGAGGCAATCAGCGCTCCCGACAATGCGTGCTCCGCCTTTTGCAAGGGCGCCCAATACCGAGCGATCCATGGTTCTGCAAATTCCCCCCGCGATCAGCAACTCGACACCTGCCGCGCGGAGGCAGTCGAGAAATGGCGGCTCCGCCAGCAGCCGCAGGATCTGCTCGTTGACATAACTGGGCGCGCCCAGAAAGCCCGCCCGCTGAGGAAGTGTGCTGTCTGCGAGCTGCATCAACGCCGCATGCTCAGGAGGAATGAAGGGGAGAACAGGCGGCCGCACGCCGTACAGACGCTCGAACTCAAGCGCATCGCTTTCTGAAATTGCAACGCACTTGCCGTGCGCGCGCAGAAGCGTTGCTTCATGGGCGGCTGACAGGCTCACCCATCTGCGTTTGCCAATGCGCTCATGCCGGTTTGCCATTACGTCGCCTGTGTCGACAACGACTTTTTCCCCGGCTCGCGCAAGTTCAAGCAGGTGAAACGGCCAGGCGTAGAAACAAACAATGAGTTCGTAGCGGTCAATCCACGCGCGGGGAAGAGGTGTTCGGAATGGAAAATGAAAGCAATTGATGACCCGCAGTTTATTGCAAAAAATCACGCCGATTCCATACCACAGAGCCGAATTCAGCCGCGCAGCCAGGGCATATGCGCCATTGAGGACGTTCGCCTGCAGCCTGCGCTCGCGGAGCCAGCAACGGGCGGCTGCCGCGGAAGCAGCCAGCGCCAGCAGATCAACGGCCTCACCATACTTTGAGCAGAGAGAGGAAAGCGCCTGGTACTGCCTCTTGCTCATGCCATTCTCTGTTTGCATGTCCGTGGGCGACAAAAACAGTGCTCGCGGCGGCGAAACAATGGAATGGTCTGGCCGCTGTCTCAAGTTCGTGGCGCTCCGATCGACTGGCCTCAACAAGCCCGGAAGGCACTGCCGCCAGGCTGAACCGCCGCATGCGCCTGACTATAATACAGGATGCCGCGGTCCGATCTTCCAGTGCAATTCCCCGCGATGACTTAAGTTTATGCGCAAGGTCATTTTCTATTGCGAGTCCACAGTGTGCGGGGGGCACGAAAAAATGGCCATCATGGCGGACAGCGCCATCCGCCGGCATCACGGCCAACTCGATATTGTCTGGCTGATTGACGATTCAAACCGGGAGCTGGCTTCGGCGCTTGACAAGGCGGGCTCTTCACGGATGCACACCGATCTCCATCCACGCTTCCGATTCATTCGCAACCCATTTTCTGTCCTGAAAAAGTTGCTTTGCGTCCGGCGAACCGTCAGAAATCTGATCCCCGACCTCATCCTTCTTGTGCAAGGCGGTATTACGAGTGGATTCGACGGCGCTCTCGCTGCGCATATGGCCGGGATTCCCGTATGCAGCTACATTCCACTTGCCCAGAGCCCGTTGCAGCTGCGCCGGAAACCCATGCCGCGGCTGCGAACCGCATTCGTCTCCGTCTTCTTCAAAGTGATTCCCCGGTACATCACCATCGACTCGGAGCAGGAGAGGAACTTGCACTCCTGGCGCCCCAAGACTCACGTCGTGGTCGTTGAGAATTTTCTGCCGGGCCAGAATCCATCGCGCTCGCATGGGCCAGATGCGAAAGAACGACTCGGAATCCCGCGCGAGCTTACCGTGCTCGCCGTCATTGGCCGGGTCACCTTCTGGCAAAAGGCGCAGGATTGGATTGTGAGGGCACTCGGGGAAGGGAGCTTTCTGGAGGACAAGGCGCTCGTATTTGTTGGCGATGGTCCCGACAGCGCTGAATTGGCGCGGCTGCTCGCCAACTCCCCGCGGCGAGCGCATCTGTTGCAACTGGGATGGGCCGAAGACCTCGACCGCATCTACCAGGCCATTGACCTGTTGCTGATTCCATCGCGCCACGAAGGCGTTCCCCAAGTCATGCTCGAGGCTCTGGCGCGGCGCATCCCTGTCGTCGCGTCAGATCGCGACGGTATGAAGTCCTGGCTGCCTCCGGAGTGGCGATTCCCGTTTCGCGACGCTGAGGCTATGCAAAGCGCGATCAAGCGGGCACTCGCGGGCGAGCCCTGCGATGCCTGGGAGACAATCGAGCGGCGCCTCGAGGTCGCAAATGATGAGCGCCGCTTCGGCGTTGAATTCGGGAATGCGCTTGCCGCCTTTAGCGAGCGCAGCGCGCGGCGCCAATGATATATTGCCTCATAGAATGATTATTTCCAGAGCGCCGATGCGGATCAGCTTTGTCGGCGGGGGCACCGATCTTCCCGATTTTTATTCGAAGTATCCCGGCCGCGTGATCTCCACGTCCATTGACAAGTTCATCTTCATCGCCATCAATCATGCCCCGTTTACCAATCATGTGGCAGCGCGCTACTCGGTCTCTGAAGAAGTGCCGCATCCGTCGCAGTTGAAGCACTCGCGCATTCGCGAGGCCCTGCTCGGCCTGGGCATCGAATCCAACATTGAGATCGCATCCTTCGCGCCCATTCCCGCCCGCAGCGGCCTGGGATCGTCTTCGAGTTTTTCGGTGGCATTATTGAAAGGGCTTCATGCGTACATCGGCAAGAGGCTCGACAAGAAAACTGTCGCCGAACTGGCGTGCCGGCTTGAAATCGAGCTTCTCAAGGAGCCGATCGGCAAGCAGGACCAGTACGCCGCGGCATTCGGCGGATTTAACGTGCTGCAATTCAATGCCGATGGATTGGTGGACGTGGAGCCGGTGTTGCTCGACTACAAGAAGCGCATGGACTTTGAGGCGCACCTGCTGCTCTTTTTTCTGGGTACAACCCGTGACGCCGCGTCGGTGCTGACAGAGCAGAAAGCCAACACCGCGCGGAATTTTGAGAGTCTCAAGCGCATGTCGGACTCCGTGCCGGTTTTTAGAGACGCGATTCTCCATTCCGACTTCCGCAGCGCCGGCCAGATGCTTCACGATGGATGGATGATGAAGAAGCAGCTGGCTTCATTGGTTTCGAATCCGGCCATCGACGCGTTGTACGATGCGGCCCTGAGCCGCGGCGCATGGGGTGGAAAAATTCTGGGCGCCGGCGCCGGCGGATGCCTGCTCATGCTGGCGCCGGTCGAAAAGCGGGCAGCGGTCCTGGAAGGATTGAAAAAGGCCGCCGTTGCCGGAGGTTTCGAAGGCGCCGGCGAAATTCCTGTAACGTTCGTTCAGACGGGCGCGGAAGTGCTCTTCAATTCCAGCGGGCTTTAAGCGCCGGACGGTCGGCAGAGGAAGGCTATGGAAGAGTACATACGGCAGTTTTCAGAGAAGGCGGGCGCTTTGCTCCGCAATCTCCCCACGGTCGAGATTGCCAAAGCCATGAACATCCTGCAAGCCGCATTCGAGCGCGACGGGCGCATCTATGTCATCGGTAACGGCGGCTCTCTGGCGCTTGCCACGCATTGGGTCGCTGACTTCAACAAGACCGTCTTCAGCCATAACCTGAGCGATCAGCAGCGCCGCTTCCAGGCCATCCGCCTGCCCACCACCGAGGAAGAATTGACGGCATGGGCGAACGACGTCGGCTACGACATGGTCTTTGCCGGCCCGCTGCAGAATTACATTCAGGAGTGCGATGTGCTGATTGCGATTTCGAGCTCGGGCAACTCTGAAAGCATCATCCGGGCCGTCGATCTCGCGCGTTCCCATCAGGTCCCCGTCATCGGAATCTCCGGCTTCGACGGTGGAAGGCTCAACGCGCTCGCTGATGCCAAGGTTCTCGTGGCCACGCCGAAGGGCGAGTACGAACTCGTCGAAGGCGTTCACGCCGTTATTCTTCATCTTTTCACCAAGTACTTCAAAGACTACTTCGGCTATATCCAGCAGGCGCGCGAACACATGGCCCGGGAGCAATCGACACCCGCCCGGGCTGCAGGCAGAGCCGCCGCAAACTGAGCTTGAATTCCTGTTCCGCCGCGGCGGCCCGCAAGACAACGTCTACAGAGTGTATTGGGAACGCAATGAAGCAAAGAGTGCTGGTTACAGGTGGCGCCGGGTATGTGGGTTCCGTTTGCTCTGAGGAACTGCTCCGCCAGGGATACGAAGTGACCGTTGTCGACGATCTTTCTACCGGCCATCGCCACGCCGTTCCTGAGGGAGCCGAATTCCACGAGATGAGCATCGGCGACTCGCAGCGCATGCGCGAAGTGCTTGCCGTCAAACCCTGTGACGCCGTTTTTCACTTCGCGGCCAAAGCTCTCATACCCGAGTCGGTCACGAATCCGGCGGCGTTCTACCACGTAAACGTGGTTGCCGCCACTGCGCTCATTGACGCAGTGCGCGACGCGGGAATCAAACGCTTTGTCTTTTCGTCGACCGCGGCCGTTTACGGAAATCCGCTCGCGGTGCCCATCCCGGAGGATCATCCCAAGAATCCGGTCAACTCCTACGGTGAAACGAAGCTCGCCTATGAGCGATTGCTGGCCTGGTACGCGCAGGCCTACGCTATCAGTGTCTGCGCTTTCCGTTATTTCAACGCATCGGGCGCGACGCGGGCGCATGGAGAAGAACATGCGCCGGAGACGCACATTCTGCCTATTCTCTTCGAAGCCGCCATGAGCGAGCGCGAGTTTTTCACCATCTACGGTTGCGACTATCCCACCCCCGACGGCACCTGCCTGCGCGACTATGTTCACGTTCTCGATATTGCGCAGGCGCACATCCTGGCGCTTGGCCGTATGGATTCACCTGGCTTCTCGGCCTATAACATTGGCCTGGGCAAGAGCTACTCCGTCCGCGAGGTTCTTACCCGCGTGGAACAGGTGATCGGCCGCAGGATTCCGTGGCGGGCGGGCGGGCGCCGCGCCGGCGATCCCGCGGTTCTTTGCGCAAGCCCCGATCGGCTCATGTCGGAATTCGGCTGGAGTCCGCAGCACTCCGATCTCGATCACATCATTGAAACCGCATGGGCCTGGAAGATGAATCCTCATCGCGCGGCCGGTCCCGCGCAACCTGCGAGGCGTGCGTGAAAGGGTTTCTCCTGGCCGCCGGCGTGGGCTCGCGGCTGCGCCCGCTTACTGACGTCATTCCCAAATGCCTCGTTCCCATCCGCGGCACGCCGCTGCTCGGCATCTGGCTGCAGTGGTGCGCGATGTATGGCATCGACGAGGTGCTGCTGAATTCGCATGCGCACAGCGAGCGGGTGCGCGGGTTTCTCGACGCCTACGCCGGACCGGTGCGTGTCACCCTGACTTACGAACCGGAGCTTCTCGGCAGCGCGGGAACACTCCATGTGAACCGGCAGTTCGTCGCCGCAGAACAGGAGTTTGCGGTCTTGTACGCCGACGTTCTTACCAACTGCCGCTTCGACCGGCTTGTGGACTTTCATCGCATGCGCCATGCGCCGGTTACCTTGGGAACTTATCGCGTTCCCAACCCCAGGCTATGTGGAATCATTTCTACCGACGCTGCAGGAAAGGTGACGGAGTTCGTTGAGAAGCCGGCGCATCCCAAAGCCGACACCGCGTTCACGGGAGTCCTCATCGGCGGGCCTGCGCTGCTCACGCGCGTCCCGGAACGCGTTCCCGCCGATATCGGATTTGACGTGCTCCCCAAGTTGGTTGGCGAGATGTTTGCTCTTCCCATCGCCGAATATGTCTTCGACATCGGCACCATGGCGAAGTACGAGCAAGCTCAACTCGACTGGCCTGGACTGCGCGAGCAGCGTTGATGTAGTTATTGTTGGATGCGACTGTGAAAGGTGCGCCTTACCCGGAGCGTGTCATGCGAGGAATCTGTGCCGATCGATGACTGGATCAGGAGCCACGCAGGAGCGCGATCCAAGAGAATACTCCATCGTCTCGTCGATGCCTGCGTGTGGCTGATCTCCTGGATGCCCACGCACGCTTTGCGCGTCGCGGGCTTGCGCCTTTTCGGGGCTTCGATCGGCCCGGATGTGGCTCTCGGCCGCGGGATTCGAGTCTTCTACCCGTGGAAGCTGGCCATCGCCTCGCAAACTGTCATCGGTGTTCGCGTCTACCTCGATGCGCGCGGCGGGCTAAAGATCGGCGGCAATTGCAACATCTCGGCTGAAGCTGCCGTTTGGACCGCGGAACACGACATTCAATCGCCGGAATTCGCAATGACTGAAGCTCCGGTCATCATCGGCGATCGGTCATGGATCTGCTTCCGTTCCATCGTCCTGCCGGGTGTCACCATTGGAGAGGGATCTGTGGTTGCCTCGGGATCGGTGGTTACTGACGACATACCGCCTTTTTCCTTTGTCGGCGGCGTTCCCGCCCAGGTAATTGGGAAGAGAAATGAGAATCTCACCTATGAACTGGGCCGACGGCGCTCCTAGCCGAGGGGCCGGGCTTTCCCCGCGGCCTTCGGGCCTACTTCCGTTTGCGGGCCACCATCAGTACCGAATGGCCTTTCACGAAGGGGACCTGTGTCCACTTGCCGGCAGCGGCGCGCGCCAGCAGTTTTGCCCAGAGTTCAACCAGGCGAAACCGGCCTGACTCAGTCAGGTGCGCTTCATCCCGGGGCCAGAGAAGCGCCGAGAATGCGGCGCGCAAATGGTCGCGGCGAAGCGGCTCGTGCCAGACCTTTGTCACTTCACATCCGCAATCTTCAATCAGCGCGCGCAGCGAGTCGGTGGACCACCAGGTCATGTGATGCGGAGGATAATTCAGAATCTCGTTTGTCACCGATCCCATGAATCCATCCATGTCTGGCGTGGAAACGATGAGCCTCCCGCCCGCGCGCAAGCATCCCAAACAAGCCCTTAGGAATTCCCGTGGCTCCTCCACGTGCTCCAGCACCTGAAAAAGCGTCACCACATCGTAAGTGTCGGGACGTTCGTCCTGCACCGCGCTGCAATGGACGCTCCTTCCCATCCCGCGCGCTTCATCCACAGCCGCGCGATTGGTATCGATGCCACGATAGGCGCCCGCGCAAGGCACAGAAAAGGCGCCGGCTCCGCAGCCCACATCCAGCACCTGATCGGTGGGAGCGATCTCCCGGGCCGCCTCCGTGAACTCCGGCTTGTCCGCGCCATCGTAGCCGATGCGCCCCATCAGCTCGCCGTAGAACTCGGCATCGCCCGGCCGCGCCGCCGTAAAGCGATAGTAGTTGTACGGAGTAACAGCCTCAAGCACCATCTCCGCCGCGGTGAAGAAGCGCGCAGTATCAATTCCATACTTCGACCGCCACAAGCGGGCGAGCGTCCCCGTCGAAATTATTCCTGCAACATTCACGGCTGCGGTGTATCCCGGAGTGGAGTCGGAACCTGGGCCGGGACCTCGTGCCACAAACGCCGGCAACGCGCAAAAATCGACGTCCCGGCGACCACATAGAGCGCGCCCCCGCAAAGAAAGTAACCAATGACTACCCCGGCAACACCCCACAGCCGCCCCGTTACCAGGGTGCTGGACGCGATGACCAGAGCCGCCAGGACGGCAAGAATAAGGAAAGGTTCCCTCTTGTGCGCGCGAAGATATACGGCTTCGCAATTGACAATGTGATTCAGGAAAACGGCCAGCAACAGCAGCGCGAAAAGCGGAATCGGCAGCATGCGCGACGCCAGGCGGGGTAGATATCGCGTCAGCGCAAAAAGCGTGCCAAGAAAGCCGGCGTCGGCGCCGAGCAACAGCACGCCCGACTGAAGCAAGGCCCTGAAAAACACGTGGTCGAGGTTGGCAAAGTCGCGGCGCGCGATCATATTTCCAAAAGGCGAGGCCTTGGTATTGATCCAGGCGAAAGCGAGCGTGGTTATGGATGTGGCGATGGTCAGCGACATGCCCATGCGTCCCGCCTCCGTGGCGCCGCGATATGCAAAAATCACCGGACTGAAGAGCGGATAGATGAAGTAACTGCAGAAAAAGCTCACCGCAATGCGCCACTGAAACGGAAAGATCTCATTGCGCCAGCTTACGGCAAACGCCCCGGTGCGATAGCCAAGCAAGGGCAAGAGCAGATGCCGTTTCGATACCAGAAATACGAGCCCCGCGGCGGCCTGGCCCGAGATGATTGCCGCAGGCCCGAATAGGCCATGATGCGTAACCAGGGCCGTCCATCCCAGCGTGGTTCCTGCAATCGCCTGCCCAAAGCGCATGTGCGCCACCTGGGGCACAAAACCGCAGCCCTCGAGAAACGAAAACACCGGGTCCATCTGGAAGGTGAAGATCATGGCGATCACCACGCAGGTCCAGGGCAACCGCCAGGGTACAGCTGTTGTCGTCTGCGCGTGGGAAGAAAAGAACCGGAAGCCGGCGATCAGCAAGGCAGACGCCATCAGAATGGCTGCGACCGAATACCAGCGCACGGCTTTTTGCAGAACTGAAGCCAGCCGCGCATGCGCCGCTTCCTCGCCAACAACGTCTCCATTTGCAGAGATGCGCAGATTGGCACTCTCATGCGCAGCCATTTGCAGAATGACAAACGAAAATCCCAGCTCGAAAACAACCTGCAGCGCAACCAGGCTGAAAAACGTGTAATAGTACCCTTGCTCGGCAGGAGCGAGAAAACGGGCAATGAGAAGAATCGTGAACGCACCGGAGAAAATCGTCCAACTGCGTCCCATCACTGTGAATGCAATGGCGCGATTCACGCCCAGCAGACTCTGCAGGCGCCGGAAGATTATGGCTGCATTTTCAATCACGCAATAACCTTCCGTGCCGGCTGCGCGCGTTTACCAGGACGGCCGGCGCGCTCCGGCCAGGGCATGACGCAAGAGCTGAATCTTTGAGGCCGATTCAGGGTCCGTCCTCATGCGTTCGAAGCCGGCCTGCAGAATTGCGATAATGATTCCGATCAGCAATCCGGCAAACGCGGCGCAGATCACAATGAGCGTGCGCTTGGGAAACGATCTTCTGTCGGGCGGGACGGCGGGATCGACGACCTGGATGAGCGCGCCCTCCTTCGCTTCGTCCAGCTTGGCGAGTTCGAACTGGCGCGCCAGGATGTCGAAAATGGTTTCGTAGTACTTTACATCGCGCAGTTTGCGCACGTATTCCAGGCCGGCCTGGGTCATCTGGCCCCTGGGCACGATAATTCCGCCTGACCCGTCGTCGCCTCCTCCCAGCCTGGCCAGTTGCGCGCGCAAGCCATCCAGCTCGCGCTGGGCCTCGACCAATTGCGCGTTCTGGCCTGTGGCATAGGCTTGCATGCCCTGAATCTGAACTTCCTTGGCCGCAATCTGCGCTCGTAGCTCGGCCGCCGATTCAATGAGGGCGCGCGCCTGGGCGTCCAGCTGGATCACACCAGTTTTCTGTTCCGTCTCCTTCAGGGACTGCTCGGCGTCGGCAAGGCTTTGATTGGTCTGCTTCAATTGCTGCTCAAAGAACGCTCTGCGCTGCCCGGCTTCCGAGATCGCCAAATGCTGAGACAAATTGCGGAATTGATCGACGTATCCGTTGGCCAGGTCGGCGGCGCGCTGCGGATCCCGGTCGTCGACAGCGATATGAATAAGCCCGTCGCGGCCGCTGGCATCAACGGTGGCATGGCGCTCGAAGACCTTGCGCGCGTCGGAGAGATACTTGGCGTGATACTGCTGCATCAGGCCGAAATGCTCAATCATTGCGTCTTCAACGGTACGGCTCTTGAACATGGCCACGTACATCTCGTTCTGGTTTCGCAATAGAGTGGTTCCGGAGCCAAGCATTGAAATCGGATTCATTGAGCCAAGTTGCGTGGCCAGTTGCGCGCTGAGGGGAGAGTTCTGCTGCGGAGGCAGCAAGGTTACCGACGCCGTATAGCTAGGGGGCAAAAGCAGCGAGAAGACAATGGCCGCGACGGTAAACCCCGCGGTAACCCATACGATGGTGCGTACCCGTCCCGCAAGCACAAGCAGAAGCTCGAAGAACGAGATTTCCTTCTCGTCCTTTTCCGCTCGTCCGCCCGTGCGCAGTACGGATACAACCTCAACGTGTTCCGTCAAATCGGAGAGTGGTCTTTCCGTGGCCATCGCTTCCTGCCCGATCGTCGAATTGCGTACGCCAGCTCACCAGCATTTTACAGGAGGCGCATTCTCGTAACGGCTAATGAATCACGTCCAGCGCCGCAGCGCCCAGCGCAAATTGCGAGAAGATCTGCGACCAGTTCATCACTCCATACAGTGCCGACGCCTTGTAGATCTTCTCCGGAATCACGATCGTGTCGCCGGGATAGATTTGCAGATCGTTGAACCCGTTGCCAAAAGGCCCCTTGATCATGTCGTGGCTCACCACCTCGCCGTCGGCGCGGATCACGAATTCACGACGGCGATCGGCATCCTTGTTCGGCCCGCCGGCCTGCCTCAGGTAGGATCCGAGGCGCGAGTGGTCGGCAAATAAAAACGAATTCTGATCGTAGACCGCGCCCACCACGTTGATGGTTGCCGGAACATAGGGAACAACGAAACGATCGCCGTCTTCAAGAGGGAGATCGGGAAGGCTATTCACGCCGCTGCTGCCGGGCTGCAGCGTGAGCACGATCCGCCCTGTGGCGCGAATCTGCCGCAGGCTGGTCAGCAGGCTTTGTTCGCTTCCCTGCACGGCCCCTCCGCTGGCCAGAGCCTGCGCCGATGCCGCGGGCGAGGCCGCCAGAGCCACGGCGCTGCGCTGAATCGCCAGGGTCAGGCTCTGCACATACTCGTCAATCCTCGCCTGTTGCATGGCACGCGTCGAAACGCGCGTAAACTCCGAGCCGTAGAGGTAGGCGTTCGCCGTCAACCCTCCGGCGCGCTCCACCAGGTGCCGCAGCGTCTCCGCGGGCTGAACTGAATACACGCCGGCGTGCACAAACTCACCCTCCAGGCGCACCAGCTTGGTTTGCTCCGCCACTGGAACGCGAATGTCGGCTGCGGAGAAGATCGAAACCACGTCGCCTGCCTGCAAGAGGAGATCCTGCGCAGAATCATGCTGCAACACCAATTTCCCGAGGTCAAACGGAATGAGTTCGGTCTTCAATGTTTCCGAATCGAGCCGCTCGATGACTGCGTAGTCCCAGTCGATTTCGGGCGCCGGCAAAAGCACATCCGTGCGCTGCGCGGCGGCAAGGGGTTGGCTGGTTGGCTGAACCTGCGCGCCCGCCAGCGGTGCGCTCCCCGCGCGCTGCTGGGCGCTCGGCGCAACATTCGGTCCCGGACCGGATGGGCCCTGCTGGAATCCAGTCGCGCTCTGCATGGCGTACTGATCCTGGGCAGGCGCATATGCATTTTGTCCGCCATACTGGTCTTGCGCGGGAGCAGTAGGGCTCTCTTCAGGCGCAGTCTGGTTCGGTCCATTCGCGCTTGGCATCTGTGGCCGTTGCGGGATGGCGATGGGATGATTGTCCGCAGGCTGGCGCAGATTGGCGAACCCAGGGACAGGCTCGAACTCCGGCGCCGGCATGCCCATCTGTGCGCGCCGCCACCAGTAGTTGCGGGTCAGCAGCGATTCCTTGTCCGGTATGAGATCGCTGACGCGCATGCCGTCGTGCCAGGCAAAGCGTCCGGGGTTCGCGATGTTGCCTCTGAGCGTAACCGTCTTCGCGTATCTGGGCACAATCGAGTACACGCGAATCACGTCGCCGTCTGCCAACGTGGCGGCCATCCCCGCCGCATCGTACCCCACCTCCATCGCGCTGCGATTGCTATGCTCATCGATGCGCTCAATGGAAACGCGGGCTTCCGCGGCCATCGTGGAAACACCCCCGGCATCATCCAAAGCGCCCGACAGCGATTCCTTTGGCCCCAGTTCGTAGATTCCCGGATTGCGCACGCTTCCCACGATTGCGGCCTGCGGGCCAACCGGAGGAATGAAAATGACGTCACCCGACTGGAGCTTCGTATCCTTCGTCTTGTCTCCCCGGATGAGCAGGTCGTAGAGGTCAAAGCGCGTGGCCACGGCACCTCCGCGGCGCAGTTCAATGGAGCGCATGGAACCCTCCACCGATGGCCCGCCGCTCGCGAAAAGCGCGTCTGCCAGCGTGCTCAACGAACTTACGGTGTAGACGCCGGGCCTGCGGGCCTGGCCGGAAACATAAACCTGAATGGCGCGTATCTGACCCAGGTCTACGGTCAGATCGAAGTTGCGGTAGACGCGGCCTACAGCCTGGCGTACGTGCGCGTCGAGTGCCGAGATGGCCAGCCCTGCAACGTGGATTTGTCCCACTTGCGGCAAATAGACATCGCCGGAGCGGTCCACGCGCAGGTTGTATTGCATGTCTACCTGCCCCCAGATGCGGATGCGCAGCTCATCACCCGGGCCCACCACGTAGTCGGCCGGAACCGGCGCCAGGTCTACCGGCGCAAAGGTAGAAGGCACGCGCCGGAAAAGATCGGCTCCGTAGACGGGCAGAATAAGGCCGGTCGTCGAAGCCACAAATTTCTGGAACTCCGTCAATGGCTCTGGCAGAAGCGGAGGCTGCTGGGCGGCATTCTGGCGGGACAATTGCTCCAGGTCCCAGTAAGTGCTCGGCCGGTTTGCGGGATAGTTGGGGTTGACGGTGGGATTCTGCGTTCCGGGAAGATTCGTTTGCGGATTCACCGAGGGAAGGTTGTAAGGTCCCGGCGTTCCCGGCTGCGTCTGCGGTTGCGTCCCGCTCTGCGTTTGCGCGGCGCACTCCGCTGTGCCTGCGAGCAGCGGATCGGAGCAATCCAGGCTGCCCGGGGTCTGCGCCTGAATTGCGCAAGTGAACGAGGCGGCGAAGACCGCGAGGCTGAGTTGTATCGCGAGTTGAAAACGGCTCCCGCGTTTGGAGCGGTACGGAATTCTCCCGGAGCCTGCGCCACTTCTTTCGCGGTGGGGGAGATTCATGGCTCGAGTCTATAGCATTTTGTACGGACCTGCCACGCGGAGCTATGGCCGTAAACGCATGACCTTGGTCACGTTGTGCGGCCCTGCACCGGCGTCAGTTTCCCTTCTGCGATCTTGGGATTGGCGCATTTTGGCCAGGCTTGACGTCCTGGGGAGTTCGACTCAAGATTCCCCCTTCCGCGCCTGCGCCCCCTCCTTCTGTTATAGTGATGCCAAGTTTGATAGAAATTGCTTACCTCGGTATCGACTCCGGCTTCGTGATTTCCCCGTCTCGGATCTGCTCCAAGTGAAACGCTTTCATAGTGGAGGAGCAGTTTGGCTTCACGGCGCTTCGATCAACCCGTTCCCGACTTAGCCGACTCATCGTTTCGTCCGCTTAGTACCGCCGGCGCGCCGCGCGAGGCGCATTCGTACGAATTGAGTCCCTGGTCCCGCTCGGCGGCCAAGCGCCTTTTCGATTGCGCCTGTGTGTTGTTGGCATTGCCAGTGGCGCTCCCGGCCCTTCTGGCGATTGCCGCTGCGGTACGGCTCACTTCGCCGGGTCCCCTCCTGTTCCTTCAGAAACGCTTTGGCCGTCACGGCCGTACTTTTAACATTTTCAAGTTCCGCACCATGGCCGACGCCACCGCCGAGGCGGAGCCTTTCGCTGCTGTCTGGGACAATCGCCGCCTCACGCCGATCGGCGCTTTTCTGCGCCGCTCCAAGTTGGACGAGCTTCCGCAGCTCGCCAACGTGTTATTCGGCCACATGAGCCTGGTTGGCCCACGCCCCAAGCCGCGGGAAGAAATGACTTGCGATCTCGACTGCCGTCCCGGAATCACCGGCTTAGCCACCGTCGCATTTGCGCATGAGGAGACGCTGTTTGCCCGCGTGCCCCGGGATCGCTTCGCTGCTTATTTCCACGGCGTTGTGCTGCCCGTCAAGCAGCAGTTGGACGCCGCATACATGGGCCGCGCCACCTTCGTTTCCGATCTCCGGCTCCTGCTCAGAAGCGTCTTTCGCCGCTGGGACAGCGCTTCAGCGGAGAAGTTCATCGCCGCTGCGGCATTTGAACCGGATGGCAATAGAGACACTGCTTTTGTTTCCGCGGCGGCCACAGCGCCCAGCTCGTTGCGCCCCGCTGAGTCCGACGCCGCCGAACAAGTGCCGGCTGTCTAACAGCAGCTCATTCCGGCTTACAGGTCCCCTAAGGAACAATCTGCAAAACCCGAAGCGGTCGAGCGAAGCTCTGCTCGCACCGGATTTCGCTCCCTCTTGCATTGCTATCGGACCAACCGGCTGCGGCGGAAGATACGGAGATATGCATAGACGATTGCGATCATGACGGCGGCGCCGCAAAAATCGAGCAGGACATCCCAGGGCGATGAGGTGCGATTGGGCAGAAAGCTCTGGTGCCACTCGTCCCACGTCGCCACCAGGGCCGTGCCCAGCAATGCCAGCAAGGAATGGCTTCGAAAGCGCAGACCCGGCAAACTCATCCACCATGCGCGCAGCCAAGTCAGGCCCAATCCGCCATATCCGATAAAGTGGCCTGACTTGCGCAGGTAGTGATGAATCAAGTCCCAATTTGCCGGGCTCACCGGCCCGAAGATTGCCTCAAAGAGGTGTCGCAATGGGCCGCTTGTGCGGTCCGCTCCAAAGGCCGCCGTCGACTCCGTTGCGATGAGCGCGATGCCAACGGCAACCGGCCACCAGGCGCTGATCCAGAACCATGGGCCGCGCCGGTTATTCGACATGATAGTTGGGTGCCTCGCGCGTAATGATCACATCGTGCACGTGACTCTCGCGTAAGCCCGCGCCGGAGATGCGCACAAACTTTGCCTTCTCCTGGAGCTCCGAGATATTGGCGCAGCCCAGGTAGCCCATCCCTGAGCGCAACCCGCCCACAAGTTGAAAGACCATCGCCTCCAGCGGACCGCGGTAGGGCACACGCCCCTCAATGCCTTCCGGCACAAACTTGGCCAGGCGATTTTCATTGGCGCGCTCACGTTGCACCACGTCAGTGGGCCCGTTCTCCGCGCCCGCCAAGTCCGCCGATCCCTGGAAGTAGCGCTCGCCCGAACCCTGGCTCATGGCCGTCAGCGAGCCCATGCCGCGATAGCTTTTGAAGCTGCGTCCCTGGTACAGGATGGTCTCCCCGGGGCTCTCGTCTACACCGGCAAAAAGCGAGCCGATCATAACTGAGCTGGCGCCCGCCGCAATCGCCTTCGTGATTTCCCCGGAATACTTGATGCCGCCATCGGCAATCACCGGAATCCCACGCTGGCGCGCCGCCTTGTAGGCCTCGGCGATGGCAGTAATCTGCGGCATGCCTGCTCCCGTCACCATGCGTGTGGTGCAGATGGAGCCGGGCCCAATGCCCACCTTGACGGCGTCGGCCCCCGCATCGATCAGCGCCATCGCACCCTCGTAGGTGGCCACGTTCCCGGCCAGCACGGCTACGCCGCTGAAGCGCTTCTTCACCTCGCGCACCGCCTCCAGCACACGCGACGAGTGCCCGTGCGCCGAGTCGATGGCCAGCGCATCGGCCCGCGCCCGTACCAGCTCCGCCGCGCGCTCCATAAAATCGCCCGTCGCCCCGATCGCGCCGCCCACCCGCAACCGGCCTTGTTCATCCTTGCTGGCGTTCGGATACTTCAGCTTCTTCTGAATGTCCTTGACCGTGATCAGGCCTTTCAGCTCGTACTGATCGTTCACCACCAGCAGCTTTTCCACGCGGTGCTTGTGCAGAATTTGCTCGGCTTCCTCCAGCGTAGTGCCCACGGGAACAGTGATCAGGTCTTCCTTCGTCATCACGTCGCCCACGGGAATATCGGTGCGCGTTTCGAAGCGCAGATCGCGATTCGTCAAAATGCCCACTAGGCGCCTGCCCTGCGTTACCGGCACGCCGCTGATGCGGTAGCGCCGCATGATTTCCAGCGCGTCGCCGATGGTCTTGTCGGGCGCAATCGTCACCGGATCGACGATCATGCCGCTTTCTGACCGCTTCACCTTGTCGACTTCTCCCGCCTGGTCAGCGATGGAGAGGTTGCGGTGCACAATGCCGATGCCGCCCTGCTGCGCCATGGCAATGGCCATACGCGACTCCGTTACCGTGTCCATGGCCGACGAAATCAGCGGAGTATTGAGCGCGATCTCTCGCGTCAGTTGCGTCTGCGTGCTCACCTGCACGGGTACGACATCGCTAAAGGCGGGAACCAGCAAAACATCGTCGAACGTCAACGCTTCGGAAAGATTTTCAGCAAGCATAATGGCATGATGCTCCTGGCATACCAGGGACTCAGGTGCCTGGCAGGAGCTTCAGACTATTGTAGCGGAGGAGTCGGAGGAGAGCGCGCGATCCGGCACTCCCCGATATACTGTGCTCTCGCACAAGGAGCAGGCATGAATCGGCGCAGGTTTCTCTTCGGTGCTGCCTCCACAGCCGTCGCTTCATTCGGTCAGAGAGAAAGTCCTGCCGCGATCACCGTCGAGCTCGCGCCGCCCTCCGGCGATTGGCCGCTCATTCCCGCGGATTTCATCGGCTTGAGCTACGAAACAGGCCAGCTCTACAATCCGAGCTTCTTTCAACAAGACAATCAGCCGCTGGTGAACGCATTTCGGACCCTCAATACCAACGGCGTCCTGCGCCTCGGCGGCCACCTCAGCAACATTACAGCCTGGGAAGGTGTGGGCCAGGACGATCCGAAGCAGGTGCGCGGCGTGCGCCACGGCATTGAAGACTATTGGGAGTGGCCCCTGGTCGATCCCGTGGTTCAGCAGAACAAACACGGCATCCTCACGCGGAAGGCCCTCGCAAATCTCCGCGGTTTTCTCGATGCGGTTGGATGGCGCCTCATCTACGGCCTCAACTTTGCCAGTGGCAGTGCCGCTCGAGCCGCCGACGAAGCCCGCGCCGTCGATGCCATCATGGGCGACCGCCTCATCGCGTTCGTCATTGGCAATGAAGTTGACGGATTCGGCGACGATCCTGTCTTCCGCGCCCGCGGCTACGGATTCGATCAATACATCGCCGAGTACGAGCTTTGGGTCAAGGCGATCCGCGAGAAGACGCCAAATGCGCGCTTTGCCGGTCCTGACACCGACGGCAAAGTCGACACCTGGGTGCTCGGGTATGCACGGCGCACGCGCGGTGACGCCATTCTGCTCACCAGCCATTACTACGGGATGGGCCCGGCCAGCGATCCCACCATGACGGCGAAGCGGCTGCTGAGCAAAGAGCGCCCCGAACTCGATGCGCAGATCGCCGCCGTGGCTCGCGCCCGGCAAGCTGCCGGCGGCACGTCCTATCGCATGGACGAGGGCAATTCCTGCTTCGGCGGCGGCCGGCGCGATGTGAGCGATGCCTACGCGTCCGCGCTGTGGGCAGCCGATTACATTCTCAGAGTGGCGTGCGCCGGATTTGCTGGAGTCAATCTGCACGGCGGAGGAGTAGGCGTTTACACGCCCATCGAGACCTCTGCATCCGCGCTCGCGTTGCCCCGGCCCGTTTACTACGGCATACAATTTGCGCAAATGTTCGCCGGCTGGCGCATCGCGCCGTGCGCACTCGATACGAGCGCCAACATTACCGCCTATCACGCGAGCCAGCCCGGCAAGACCATGCTGGCCTTGGTCAACAAGGGCGACATCCCGGTTCGCCTCACGCTTCCTGTGGAATTCGCCGCCGCCAACAAGGTCGAGCGCTGGCAGCTTAGCGGACCATCGCTTGACGCCAAGGCTGGCATCAGATTTGAATCTTTGCCGCGCGAGCGCGCAATCGCATCCACCGACATCGACGCATTTTCAGCGCAGATCTTCCAGCTGGATGAGCCCGAGCGCCATCATTTCTTCATCGGCTTGCGCGCAAAGTAGAACAGCGAGAAGGCCAGTGCGGCGTAGGCCAGCACGGAGACGAGGGGGTTTTCGGTCAGCAAAAAGTGAATCGGGCTGACGGGGTTGTCGGGATGCATGGTCGCCGCGTAACCTCTCAGGGCCACCCCTGCCAGGCCGCAGATGCCGCCCGCGGCGATCAGGCCTGAAGCGAAGAGCGAGCCGGGAGAGACATCACCCTCGTCTTTGCCGCCGCCTTTTTTCACAGCGGCATCCACCAGCCAACGCACCAGCCCGCCGCAGAAGATGGCCAGCGTGGTGCCGATGGAAAGATAAGCCCCTACGGCGAAGGCCAGCGAACGGATGCCCAGCAGTTCAACCGCCACCACCAGGGAGACGCCCAGCAACACCAGCCCCCACGGAAGCTTGCGTGAAAGGATGCCGTTGATAACCGTAGCCATCAGGCGGGCCTGCGGCGCCGGGGCCTTTTCGCCGCCGATGCCGGTTACCCACTGCACCTCAATCTGCTTTGTGGCCGTCGCATAGAGATACTTGCCGTCGGCAAGCTCAGCCGAACCCAGCGCGTTCAGCACGATGTACTCGCTCTTGTGGTGGACGGTGGAGGGGTTCACCACTGGAACCTGGTCGGGCAGCTCGTTGCCGGGATCCGACACCGTGATGCCCGGTTGGGGCGCATTCAGGTCGAAGGCCTGCGTCATGCGCGGGAACTCCGCCTTCTTACCGCCCTGCGCCGGAATCCACTTGGCTTCGATGCGGCCGCTGGCGGTGGAGTAAAGGTACTTGCCCGCAGGCAGCAGCGGTGAATTTGAAACTTCAACCACCTTGAGGTCTTTTTTGGCGTAGTTCGTGGTCGCGCCAATCACCTGGAATTCATCGGGCAGGCCGCGCGGGTTGTCCTGCTGCTTCACTCCGTCATGGGCGGCATTGATATCCCACGCATGCGGCGCCTCGCGGAACTCCTGCAATGCCGTATTCATGATATTCAGCGTGAAGCCGATGGCGATTGTCGAGACCGCGATCCCGATGAGAAACGCGAAGCGCTGCCAGTAGGGCGTAGCCCCGATCAGGAAGCCAGTCTTCAAATCCTGCGAGGTGTCGCCGGCCTCGGCCGAGGCGATGCAAACCACTCCGCCGACGGTGATGGCCAATGCAGCAAAGGCCGGCGCAGTCCACCCGCTCACCAGAAAGATGGCTGCAGTGGCCATCAGCGTGGCAATGGTCATTCCGGAAATGGGGTTGGCCGAGCTGCCGATCAGGCCCACAATGCGCGAACTTACCGTAACAAAAAGAAATCCGAAAACCACGATCAGCAGCGAGGCCGCCAGGTTTTGAACCACGCCGAGCTGAGCGCCGGGCACCGGCTTGAATAAAAGGAAGAAGAACATGAGCACAACTAGCACGGCCGCGCCCACCAGCGCCGTGCCCATCGAGAAGTCGTGCTCAGTGCGCTTGGGCGCAATCTGGGCGCTAGCAGAGCTCTTTTTGCGCATCTGCTGGAAACCTGCCTGCAGAGCCTTGACGATGGTCGGCAGAGTCTTGATCAGCGTGATGAGGCCGGCCGCGGCCACGGCTCCAGCGCCCATGGGACGGATGTAAGTCTTCCACAATTCGCCCGGCAGATTAGGGTCGGCGATTTTCCCGAGGGGAACCGTGCCGGGGTAGACGGCCTGTGGGAGGTCTTTGCCGAAGAAGTAGATCAGCGGCATCAAAACCAACCAGCTGACGACGCCGCCGGCCAACATCACGCCGGCCGTGCGGATGCCGATGATGTAGCCCACGCCCATGTACTCGCTGGTGGCGTTGGCATTGATGGACGCGCCCTTGAGGACGTGCTTGGGGCCGAAGTCGGGCTGGTACTCGGGCGTGCCGGGCCACGCTCCGAAGAGATTCTCGTTCTGGAAGAATGTGTAGACCGCGCCCAAGCCCAGGCCGAAGAACACGCGGCTGGCCATCGAGCCGCCCTTCGCCCCGGCCTTGAGGACGTCGGCACAGGCCGTGCCCTCGGGGAACTTCAGGGTTTCATGCTCGTCGACGATCAACTGCTTGCGCAGCGGCACCATGAAGAGCACGCCTAGGTAGCCGCCGATGAGCGCCAGCATGAATATCCGCGCATACTCGAGATCGAACCCTAGAAAGATGAGCGCGGGCAGTGTGAAAATGACGCCTGCGGCGATGGACTGGCCCGCATTGCCGGCGGTTTGCACAATGATGCATTCCAGGACTGAGACCTTGCCTCCGCTGCGCAGAAAGCTGATGGAGATGACCGCAATTGGAATCGAGGCGGCTACGGTAAGCCCAGCGCGCAGACCGACATAGACCGTGACGGCGCCGAAAATCAGACCGAACAACGAGCCCAGCAGAATCGCGCGAAGGGTGAACTCAGGGGGATGTTGATCGGCGGGAACAAAGGGTTGAAATTCGGCCACGGATAGCCTCCCACTGCATACAAGCGAAGTTGCTAGAGAAATCCCTGAAAGGGGGAGTTTATCAGCGTTGGCCGCGAATTCAACAGCGCCGGGACGCTTTCCCTTTTGTCCCGCGCGAGCTTCTGTCCCTTCGGTCTCTTGACTCCCACGGCGGTGCCCGCATCGCAGTATCTCTATCTATTCATATGACCTTCATCGCTTGCTGCCCAGGGTACTGGTGCGCTCGAAAGGAACCGAGGATATGGCTCTAAAGTAATGGGAATCGCGCGGGCAAACCCTCAGTTTCCTGTAGACAGCGGCATTTCCGTTAGCCCAGAATGCTACCTCATGGGGGTTTGCGCCTGCCCCGGCGCAGTCATTTCCAAGCCATTTTTCTCATCCCTGTAGAGGGTCTAGAGGTTCTGTCCGCCACTGCCCATTGACGCGAGCTTGCCCTGCCGGCGGGTTGTTTACCGGGGGCTTGATATTTGCCTGCGCGACCAGCCGAGCTGTGGCAGCCCCTTCTACGCCATGAGGGAAGTGTTATAGCCGCACCAAAGGAGACTGTCGAATGCGTACATTGGGGAAGTATGGGCTCCCGATCGCCGCAGTTCTATCCATAGCGCTAGGTTTTTGCAGGGCTCAAACCATGGCCACGCATCATGTGCGCCAGGCCACGCAGGACGGGACGGCGCGGTTCATCGGCAGCCTTCCCGCTATCCAGGATCTGAACCTGGTCATCACGCTGCCGCTTCGCAACCAGGATCAACTGGATCAGCTGTTGCAGGACCTCTACGATCCCAGCAGCCCGTCTTACCATCACTTCCTTACGGTGGAACAGTTCACTGAGCAGTTTGGGCCCACGCAGGACGACTACGATGCCGTCATCAGTTTCGCGCAAGCGAACGGCCTGAAGGTCATGGGCACGTCGCCGAACCGCGTTAACCTGCAGGTTTCAGGATCCGTCGCCAGCATCCAGCGCGCATTTCATGTGAACCTCGGCGTCTACCAGCACCCCACGGAGAATCGGAACTTCTACGCGCCCGACAGGGAGCCCACCACAAGCCTGACCTTCGCGCTGTGGCACGTCTCCGGCCTCGATAATTTTTCCGTTCCGCATCCGGCCGGATTGGAGCACATCCCGGCCAATTCCGGCGCCAAATCCGGCGCCACCACTGGTTCCGGCCCTTCGGCTTCGTTCCTCGGCAGCGATATGCGCGCCGCCTACTACGGCGGATCGCTTACGGGCTCCGGCCAATCCGTCGGCTTGCTTGAGTATTACGGCACTGACCTGGCCGACCTCAACACCTACTACGCAAACGTGGGTCAAACCGAAAGTGTCCCCATCACGCTTCTCTCCACTGACGGCACAAGCACGAGCTGCGTGTATCGCAGCTGCGACGATACTGAGCAGACGCTCGACATGACGCAGGCGCTGGGCATGGCGCCCGGCCTGTCGAGCCTGGTGATGTACGTTGGTTCGACCGACGCGGCCATCTTCAACGCCATGGCCACGGCCAAGCCGCTCAACGCGCAGTTAAGCTCATCGTGGACGTGGAGTCCGGCCGACCCAAACACCGACAATCCCTACTTTGAGGAGTTCGCGGCTCAGGGCCAGAACCTCTTCCAGGCCGCCGGCGACAGCGGCAAGTGGGGTTCGGGCTCTGAGATTTTCCCGGCCGACGATGTCTACATCACGTCAGTCGGCGGCACCGACTTGTCGACCACGGGCGCGGCCGGAAACTGGTCCTCTGAGACCGCATGGGCTGATAGCGGAGGCGGCATTTCGCCCGATCACTACGCAATTCCGTCCTGGCAAACCGCCGCTGCTTCGAGTTGCTCCAGCTGCTCCAAAAGCTATCGCAACGGCCCGGATGTTTCGGCCAACGCCAACTTTACCTACTACGTCTGCGCTGACCAGGAGGCCTGCACTGCCAACGAGTACGGCGGCACCAGCTTTGCCGCTCCGCTCTGGGCCGGCTACCTGGCGCTTACCAACGAGCAGTCGGCGGCCAACGGCAACGGACTGCTGGGCTTCATCAACCCGACACTCTACAGCATTGGCGGAGGCTCGAGCTACGACACTGACTTCCACGATGTCACCAGCGGCAGCAACGGCTATTCGGCGACGACCGGCTACGATCTGGCGACAGGCTGGGGCAGCCCGAATGGAGCCAACCTGCTGAACGCGCTGGCCGGCACTGCCGCGGCTCCGGGGTTCAGCCTCAGCGCGTCGCCCGGCTTGGTTTCGATCGTGCAGGGCGGCTCCAGCTCTTCTACCATCACCAGCGCGGCAGTCGGTGGATTCACGGGGACCGTGACTTTGTCGGCATCGGTATCAGGTCCATCTTCGGGTGTGACCGCCAGTTTTGCCTCGAACTCCATTAACAATGGCGCGGGCAGCCAGAGCCTGTCGATCTCCGCTAGCGCGACCGCCACCACCGGTACCTACACGATCACTGTGACGGGAATCTCCGGCAGCATCATGGAAACCACGACCGTCAAGGTTACGGTCACTGCTCCCGTGCCTCCCGGTTTCTCCATCTCCGTTTCGCCCAGCTCGGGCTACCTCGACCAGGGCCAGAGCGGATATGCAGTCGTGACGATTACTCCGTCGGGTGGGTTCAACTCGCCGGTTACGCTTTCCGCCACAGGCATTCCATCGGGCGTAGCCGGAAGCTTTAGCCCCAACCCGATTACCGGGGGCTCCGGCACGTCAGACTTCACTTTGACCGTCTCAAGGTCCGCCAGGATCGGCACCTATTCCATCACCATCAAGGGGACGGGCGGCAGCGTCACGGAAACAACCACCATGGCCTTCTCAGTGAGGCGATAGCGCTCGCCACCATCCAGCCGCGCAAGCGGCCGCACAACCAAGGGTCCGGACTCAAAAACCCGGACCCTTTTCTTTTGTGAACGCGGCGCCGTATTCAGGCTTGGCGAATACCGCCCCTTGCGCGTAGGGTATTGTCCATCGCTGCAATTGGCGTTTTGGGAGAACCAAATGTTTCAAGTGGGCTCTGTTCGCACGCCTGCCAAGGCGGGAATGTTTCAGGTTCCCTTCAAACTGGGTTCTCTTCGCGTGCCCGCCTCCGCAGGCCCTATCTCCCCGTCGGTGAAACGTCTTGTTTCACTCGATGTCCTTCGCGGCGTCACCATCGCTTTCATGATCATGGTGAATAACACCGGAGGCGCGGGAGCGTGGACCCAGATGCGCCACGCCGCGTGGAACGGATTGACGGCCACCGATCTGGTTTTTCCCACATTTCTCTTCGTGGTGGGCGCGTCCATCGTTTTTTCAACGCAGGCGCGGCTGCAGCGGGGCGACTCGCGCGCCAAACTGGCATGGCACACGGTGCGGCGCGCGGTCATCCTGTTCTTGCTCGGTATCGTTGTCAATGGATTCCCTGATTTTCCTCTCGACCACCTGCGCTTCTACGGCGTCTTGCAGCGCATCGCCATCTGCTACCTCATTGTGTCGCTTATTTACATCTGGGACCGTCGCGTTTGGACGAAGGTCGTGCTGCTGGCTTTGGTGCTCGCCGGTTACTGGGTTCTGGTGCGCTACGTGCCCGTGCCGGGAGCAGGCACTCCCGCGCGCGATATTCCTCTCCTCGACAAGGATCAGAACATCGTGGCCTGGCTCGACCGGCAACTCATGCCTGGCCACCTCTACGAAGAGTTCGGAACCCACAACGCGCGCGATCCCGAAGGGCTGCTCAGCGACATTCCCGCGGTGGGGACAACGCTGCTCGGGCTGCTCGCCGGCCTGTGGCTGCTACGCCCCTGGCTGCCATTGAAGGTCAAGGCGCTGGGCCTGGCTGCAGGAGCGGCGGCCTGTCTCGCTTCCGGATATTTCTGGGCGCATTCGTTCCCGCTCAACAAGAAGATGTGGACCAGCTCCTACGTGCTGGTGGCCGCGGGATGGTCGCTGCTCCTCTTTGCCGTGTTGTTCTTTTTCCTCGAGCACCATGATTGGAGCCAAAAGGAACGGCGCAAGGGCATTACCTGGCCGTTCCTTGTCTTTGGTTCCAACGCCATCGTGGCCTACATGATCAGCGAATTGCTGGCCTCCGCCCTCGATCTCATCCACTTCACCACAGGCGGGCGCAAGACCAGCCCCATCCCGTATGTCTACCAGCACGTCTTCATGCACATCTCCGATTCGGGCTGGCGAGCCCTCGCATACTCGGTCGCATACACAGCCATCTGCTTCATCCCGGTCTGGATCCTTTACAAGCGGAAGATCTTCATCAAGGTATAAACGTTTAAACTCAGTGCGCGGATGCAATGTGCGCCGGTGCGCAGTCGACCCGCGGCCAGCGGCCTCAGGAGACACATATGAGAATCGGTCAGATCACATGCACGGTGATTCTGTGCGCAGGCACGGTACTCTCGCAAGCGCAAAAATGCGATTTGAAAGATTGGAAGCCGATCGACGGCATTACCGTCACGTCGAGCCGCGCCTTTGCGGAAGTTTTATGGCCCGGCGAACATGGCCAGCAGAACCGCGCTCGCTTCGCGCTGCGCGACAACCAGCCCGTGGTCGCGGAGCTGGCCGCGCGCAACTCCGGTGGAGCGTGGATCGTGCTGGGCAAGGACCTGGAGCCGGATTTCGAAGTCACTACCGGCCGCCGCCGCATCTCCACCACCGAACTCGACATCCTCAAGCGCCTGAACAACGACACCCCCGAGGCCGAAGAGCAGTACAAGTGGAACGTCTTTTGGGACGCCCCGCTCGAGATTCCCGGCCACGATTCGCATCTGGTCGGTCCTGGCCGCTCGCCCGACGAGGTTGCGCGCGCCGCGGTCACCTACAACTCCAGCGCATGTCGCGTGGCTAGCGACGGCAACCGCGTGAGCGTCGTCTTCAACGGTCTCACGCTCGGCATCTTCTCAGGCGATCTTGAGTTCACCGCCTACAAAGGCTCCAACCTCCTGCGCCAGGAGGCCATGGCCAAAACCGACGCCAAAGACGTTGCCTACATCTACAAAGCCGGCCTGAAAGGCTTCACCATCAACGACGGCACAAAGCTGCAGTGGCGCGACGACGCCCAGGTGTGGCAGCAGTATGCCTTCGGTGGCGACATCAACCAGCAGCCGGTCGGCCTCGAGGCGCGCAACCGCCTTGAAATTCTCGACCCGGGTGCCGGCTCGCTTGCCATCTTTCCGCCGCCGCACAAATTCTTCTTTGCGCGCGAGAATGAGGTAAACCTGGGCTACGTCTACTACCGCAAAGACAGCGATAGATCGTTCTCGCTCGGCGTAATGCAACCGGAGCGCGGCTCAGGCTACGCGCCTTGGGGCGTCACCGACGAGGTATGGAACCGCCGCGTGCGCGTGGCGCGCTCCCAAATTTACAACTACGCTCTCTACAACGCGCCTCCCGGCACGCTGCAGCACATGGCGGTCTTCTATTACCTCGGCGCCGCCGGTGTTCACGCCACGCAGCAGCAGGTGATGGCCTACACGCACGACGACGCTTATAAGCCCGTGTCCGGCTTCAAGACCGTCACGGGCCACTTTCATCTCGACTTGAACGAGATGATCCGCGATCGCGGCACCGCCGACTTCATGCCCACCTGGGTCCCGGTCTTTCGCGGCCTCGGCATCAACATTGTCTATCTCGGCGACTTCCACGACGACTCCGACCTCGCCGATCCCGGCCCCAAGCGTTTTCCCGAGCAGAAGCTCTATTTTGAGGGCGCGGCCAAGGCCAGCGATAAGGATTTCCTCGTCATTCCCGCCGAAGAAGTGAATACCTATCTCGGCGGCCACTGGTACTTGATGCTTCCCAAGCCGGTCTACTTCTCGCACGCCGTGCCGCGCCCCGCCAGTCAGACCTTCGAAGAGAATGATCCCACCTACGGCCACGTCTACCACCTCGGCTCGGTCAAGGACGTGGAGAATTTCGTCAATCGTGAGCAGGGCATCATCTGGGTCGCTCATCCGCGCACCAAGAGCTCCGCCATGTATCCCGACGTTTACAAGGACAAGGACTTCTTTTTGAGCGACCGCTTCATCGGCGGATCGTGGGAGTCGCTGCCCGTCGACCAGTCGCAGGCGCGTTTGTGCGAGGTGCGCTGTTTCGGCCTCAACGACGACATGAGCAACTGGGCGCCTAAACCCAAGTTCATGCTCGCCGAGGGCGATACGTACATGAAAGTCCCCAGCGACGAAACTTATCCGCTGCTCGCCATCAACTACCTCAAGCTTGACAAGGTTCCGGCCTGGAACGAGAGCTGGGCGCCGGTTGTCGAAGGCATCCGCGCGGGCAATTTCTTCGGTACCACGGGCGAAATCCTCTTCCACAAATGGGGCATCGAAGGATCGGGCGCCAAGAGCGTCTACACGGCCAGCATTGAGTACACCTTCCCGCTCGAATTCGCAGAACTGGTGTGGAGCGACGGCGCCAGGGTCGACCGCCAGATCATTCGGCTTACAGACACCGGGCCCTTCGGAACGAAATCTTTCCGAATCCCGTTCGACGCTGGCGGCAAAAAGTGGGTCCGGCTCGATGTCTGGGATGCTGCTGGGAACGGCGCATGGCTGCAGCCGGTGTCGCCCAAGTGAGAGAAGCAGCTCCTAGCTTCTAGCCGCTAGCTTGATCTCACGAAGGTCAGCGATTTCGCGTTTTCGGGCGTTCGCGTTCCCGGATCTGCGTCTTACAGCACGTCGAAGCTAGAAGCTAGAAGCTTGTCTTTAATACTTCGACTTGATCCCGTACGTCAACCCCATCGTGAACTGAAACGAATTCGGCTTGGTGGCTGGCTCGCCCACGGGGGCATTGTTGAGATAACTGTCCAACGTCCCTACTGAAAAGCTGAGCCTCTTGAATGCGGGAAACGCAAAGGTATTGGTCTCGGTGGCCGAGTAGTCATGCGGTTGGTTGTACGAAGGGATCAACGCGAGTCCTTGCGAAAACGTCACCAGCTTCAGTTGCAGCCCGTAGGTTGCCGAAAACGTGGAACCGACCAGGCTGGTGCTGGGACTGGGCGGAGGCGGCGTAGGATTCGCAGCCGTGGCCGGAGTGCCCAGGAAGCTCTGCGATTCGTACTGCATCGTCCCCTTGAAATCCAGCTCCTGTTTGGGTCTCTTGATCGCCGTCCAGCCAATGCCGCCGCCGTAGATCTGCTGCAGTGCCAGGTTTTGCGAGAAGTTGTGGTCAAAAGCTCCCTGCGCCATCGCGAAAAGGCGCGGCGAAAAGTATTCGTCGCGCTCGCCGCCGGCATGGTAAATGGCCGTTTTCGTCGTCACCGGCGCCACCACGGTCAGTGGCGGCCCGGCAATGGTGTAGCCCGGCTGCGTAATCTTTCCGAAGGATCCGCTGAAGACTACAGAGGTGCGATCGCGCGTGTTGAGCCAGCTCACCGTGGGTACCACTCTCGCCAGGTTTACCGCTCCCGAGAACGTGTACTGATTCTCCGTTGCCGTTACCAGGGTTGCTCCCGCGGTGGCCGCTCCGTTCCACCCGGCAAAGAAGTTCGGCTGGTGATTCACTTCTTTGTCCAGCGTGGCTTCACCCAGGATGTACTCCGCGTCTTTAACCGGAACCGGCAGGCTGGCGGGGCCGCTTGCCGGGTGAACGGTGACAACCTGGCCGGTCACGTCCAGCCTCCCGATGGGAATCTGCGCCTTGCCGTTTCTCGCGCCGGGACTCGTGGTCGAACTCATCACGCCGAATCGCTCGGCCGCGTGCAGTTCCTTGATCTTGTCCCAGGCGACGGAGATGTCTCCCAGCGGATCGCTATGAAACGTCACCTTGCCTGCTGCTTCGCTCACAAGTTTGCCGTGCAGCGTGTCGCCGTTGCTCAGCACCATCACGTCTGGCGCTGGATTGGACGCAGGCCCCACCTGCGCCACGCAAATCGGCACCGTGCCCAGTGTGGCGGCGGTTACGATCCAGAAAATTCCGCGACGGAGCAGGGAAGGACAGCGGAGGGGAGGGATTCGCATCTGTAGAACTGCCTCGTTTTTCGTTGTGTCGAAAGGATGCAATTGGCCCGCTAGTCATTGTAGCGTTCGATGCGCCATGCAAATGAATGCGTTGTCGCGCAGAGGTGCGCCTGGAGCCGCCTGCTCCCGTTCACTGCAGGGGAGCCGGCCGGGTAATGTTCTCCGCTAAGCCCGCTGCCGTAGACTTGTGTACATAATTCCTGTCGAACTTCACGGGAGCTTGCGATGTCGAAGACCGCCTCGTACGCCCAATGGGCTCTGGAGTCATATTGTCTCGGCCTCAAGCTGCGCTCGCTGCGCACCAGCAAGCGCCTCACGCTCTCACGGTTGGCCGCTGAAACCGGCCTCTCCACGGCACTGCTCTCCAAGCTTGAAACCGATCGGATGATTCCCACGCTGCCTACGCTGGCCTCGATCGCCCGCGTGTACGGCGTCAGCCTGAGCTATTTTTTCTCAGAGCCTTCGCGCCACTCGATTTCCATCACGCGAAAGGCCCACCTGCATGACCACGGCCGCGGGCTCGAATCCGTCAAGGTGACGCCATTGAACGCCAATGGCGAGGGCTTTCGACTATTGGCGCAGCTCGTCGAGTTCCCGCCCGGTGGCGCCACCGTCGCTGTGAACGCATTCGAGGAGACCGGTGCAGTCATCTATGTCCTCGAAGGCCGCCTGCGGCTCGACGCGGGCGGCACGCACGACGTGCTCGAAACCGGCGATTGCGCCTGCATGGAAAGCGAGATGCCTCTGGCCTGGGGCGCTGCGGACAAGCATCGCTGCCGTGTTCTGGCCGTGCTGCCGGGCGCCGGTCGACCTGCCAAGCCTCGAACCTAGCTCCCTGGTAAGCGGAACGGCTCCCGGCATGATCAGTCGCATGAGGCTCAGCCCGCGTCCCGACCGGCATTGCCGCCCTCCGGCCCAGTCTGTACTATGGTTTGGAACTCAAAGGACCACAACCGATGCGACCCAACGCCAAACTGATGAAAGCCGCGCTCACCGGCGCCCTCGGTGGCCTGCTCTATGGATTCGACACCATCGTTATTTCCGGAATCATCGATTCGGTGACCAGGCTGTACAAGCTGAGCCCGACCTTCAGCTTCCATAGCGTTGGTCTGACGGTGGCGGCCTCGCCGTTGGGCAATATTCTCGGTTGCTACTGCGCGGGCGTGATCGGCCAGAAGATCGGCACGCGGTCGGCGCTGCGCATGGCCGCAGCGATTTATTTCTGCGCGTGCCTTGTGGCGGCGTTTTCCGTCGGCTGGCCGATGCTGCTCATCGGGCGCTTTGTGGGCGGCATGGCCATCGGTGCGTGCAGCGTGCTGGGACCGGTGTACATCACCGAGCTGTCCCCGGCACAATGGCGTGGTCGTCTGGTGGGCCTGTTCCAGATCAACATAGTCTCGGGGATTCTGATTGGGCTGATCTCCAACTACCTCGTCCGCCTGGCCAATCTGGGCGACCTGGAGTGGCACGTGATGCTGGGCGTCGTCGCCATCCCCACGCTCATCTTCCTCGTCCTGCTCATGAGCATTCCGCTTTCGCCGCGCTGGTCGGCTTCGCGCAACCAGATTGACGAAGCGCTTAGGGTGCTGAAGCTGGTGGGTGCGCCCGATCCCAAGGCCGAGCTGGCCGACATTCGGTCGGCGCTCCAGGCCGAGCATGCCAAGGTCGACGAATCAGTCTTCCAATGGAAGTACCGCTATCCCTTGTTCCTCGCTATTACCATCGGCGCGTTCAATCAGCTCACGGGCATCAACGCGATTCTCAGCTACGTACACACCATCTTAACTGCGGCTGGCGTTGGCCAGATTTCAAGTGACCAGCAGGCCATTGCGATTGGCGCGTCCAATCTGATTTTCACACTGGTGGGCATGGCCATGATCGATAAGTTCGGGCGCAAAAGCTTGCTGGTGATGGGCGCGATTGGAACTGCGATCTGCCTCTCTGGCGTGGCGTGGATTTTGCATGTGCACCGTTTCGGGGCGCTTGTGCCCTTGCTCCTTATGGTCTTCATTGCTTTCTTCGCGCTTTCGCAGGGGCTGGTGGTGTTTGTCTACATCGGCGAGGTGTTTCCCAACGCTGTGCGCGCCAAGGGACAAGGCGTGGGCAACGCAAGCCTTTCGGCATTCAATATGGCGATTCTCTATTCCTTTCCGGCGCTCATGGGGATCAGCCTTCAAACCCCGTTCGTCATCTTTGCCGCGGCGACGGTGGTGCAATTGATCGTAGTTTCACTATTCTTCCCTGAGACCAAGGGCCAAACGCTGGAGCAGCTGCAGCGTAAGTTGCTGCGCGCGTAACCGCAACCTGTACTCTCGACAGTGAGCAGCGCGGAACATTCACACGGATTCAATTGCGTGAATGCTCTCGGCAACTTCTGCTTTGAGCGTTTCGGCGTCGGCGTGGAAAAGCCTGCGCTCCCGCGCCGGAAGCTCCTCCAGCAGATCAGTGTACGGCGTAGTTTCGCATCCAGGAAACGCCGCATATCCGATCGACGAAGCCATCGCGCAGCTTGCCTTCACCAACTCAGTCACGTCCCAGGCACCGTCTTTGCGCCTGGCCGCATGATGATCCGCAACCACGGCGACAAACTCCTCCGGCAGCTTCCAGTCGGCCACCAGCTGCCTCCCGGTCTCGCAGTGATCCCATCCAAAAAGTTCGCGCTCGGCTTCGAGAATCGTCGCCGGTCCTCCGCGTTGCGTCTCCAGGAGAGCCGCATAGTCTCGGGGCTGAATCACGGCAAGCGCGATCCTGCCCACGTCATGCAGAATGCCGGAAGTGTAGGCCTGGTCCTTGTCGATAAACCCTGCTCCCGCCAGCCGTTCGGCGACGATGGCGCAAGCCAGGTTATGTCGCCAAAGGCCCCGCATTGCAGGCTGGCTCATCGTCTTGCCGAGATACCCCCGCACCCCCACCGTCACACACATGCCCTGCAACGTGTTGGCGCCCAGCACGGCGACGGCCTGCATGATCGTCGTAGAGGGATAGCGCGGCGCGTAGAGCAGCGAATTCGCCACCGTCAGCACCTCGCTGGCGAACGCCGGATCGGAAGCGATCAGATCGCAGAGCTGCTGCAACTGCACATTTTCGTTATTGGCCAGTTGCAGCACACGAACCGCAACCTGCGGGAAAGGCGGCAGGCGCAGATGCGCCCAGGGCATGTTCGCCGCCTGTCCACATCTCTGTTCCATGCCTAGGAATCTCCCCTTCGCGCCGGGGTCTTTCCGTGGCGCCCCGGGATCGCCACTCACTCGGCGCAGGGCTACGCTCGCACCGACGGGCGCCACGCCATCGTGCGCATATCCCCACACCTGATGTTTCGGCAGTGGGTAGCTTCTTCTAGAGGGGAATTGGCAGGGAGGAGGAAATCTGTTTTCACTTCAAATCAATGTGCCGTCCAGGTTTTTCCATCGGTACTCTCCCACACTTGCTTTCGGTCATTCAAAAGTTCAAAGAATACGACGGGCGATTGCGCGGGGTTCGCTTCGGCAAAAGCGCCGTTTACTGCAACACGCCTTCGCACTCGAACCGCGCGGCCGGTCCATTGCAGGGGCACGCGCTCCCACGTGCCTCCCGCATCCTCGCTGATAAACAGTGTCCCGGCGTCGTCAATGGCCAGCTCGCGACGGCCCGCAAACACAACAGACACGGCGGCTGAACCGCTAGGCAGGTGAATCGTCGTCGCGGCGGCCGAAGCGTTCCGTTCTGACTCATGTATGGGCGATTCAGGGTGCGGACCTAGCGGTGTCGGCTCGGGCGCCGGTGCGGCTGCGGGCGGCTGCGCGGCGCTTGCTTGAGCTTCTTCGCCACGTCCGTCGCGTGCGGCCGCTCTTTCCGCCATCGAGCGCCTCTTATTCTCCGCTTGTTGCTGCAGTTCGTTCTGCTGCTGGGCCGCCACCGATGGTGGCGCAGCCTCGTACACCACGGTCGCTCCATGTCTGGCTGCTCCCCCGCTTACTCCTTGCGGCGGTCGTGGAGCCGCTCCTGGCGCTCGTTGCACGTAGTCCAATCTTGCGCCGGGCATGCCTTCGGGCGGCGCCGGAGCCACTTCCGTCGTGCTCGAGGGATTCACCGTCGCCTGCGCTTGCGTGTCGGAAGGCTCAGGTGGGGTCTCAACCTCGTACCGTTCTCCGATCCCATGCGGAACCAGCTCCCGAGTCGTCGTCTTACGCTCGCGCACCATCGGCGCGGGGGCCAGCGGCGGATTCTTGGCCTCCGCCGTCGGTTTGGCAGGCAGCGCCGGATTCGCCTTCTCGGCCGGCTGCTGGGGCGAAGCAGACGGTTCTTGCGCCCCGGTCGGCGGCTCGACCTTCGCCACCTCCGCGACACGCTCCTCGTTGCGTACGTGCATATAGACCGCCAGCACCGCCGTCGCCGCCAGCGCTGCAGCCGGCGCCGCCGCAATCCACCAGCTTCTCCAACACGTACGCGGCCTCACAACCGCGCGCCGACCCCCTGGAGCCACAGCCTCTGCGGTAACATCTGCATCGGTCGCTTCGCTCGCCAATGTCACCACCCGCCGGCAGCGGCTGCACACGGCAAGATGGGCCAGCACCTCGGCGCGTTCCCGTCGTCCGAGTGCCTGCTCCGCAAATGCGTTCAGGCGCTCCGCGTCGGGATGAAACTCGTCTTGGATCGTTGCGCTCATGCTTCAGCCCGTTCTTTGAACGCTCCTGCCTGCGAGTTTTGCAGCAGTTTTTTCAGGTTCACATCCAGATCGCCCCCCAGGGCGTATAGCCCGGCGCCCATGAGTTCCTCCGCCGCCCGCCTGCTCAAACCTCTATGCTGCAGATTCTTCAACACCTGCTTCCTGATGCTCTCTATCGCGCGCTTCAATTTGCGGCTCACCGTCGCTTCGTGCACGCCCAGCACGCGCCCGATCTGCAACAGCGTCTGCCCGTCAAGATAATAAGCCGTGAGCAGAAACCGCTCCTCGGCTTCTCGCGCCCCCACGGCGGTTTTGATGGCCAACTCCAGCGACAACCGGTCTCCGGCCGGCGTCTCCGGCGGGGGATCCGCCGCCTGCACGTCGATCTCATCCAGTGGCTCCTCGCGGCGAGTACGGCGATGGTGATCCACGTGCCGTTGCGCCAGCGTCGTCCGCAGCCATCCCATCAGCGAGCCGCGCCCGCGGTACGAGAGCAGCGGGCAGTGCCGCTCACCCTCACGCAGGTTCAGTCCGTAGAGCTCGGCGTAAAGCTGATCGGCCAGGTCGCGCCCCAGCGTTTCGCTGCCCGTGATGGCGATAGCTGCGCGCGTCAGGGGCTGCCGGTAGACCGCGACAAAGTGCTCCCACGCGCGCTCGTGCCCGGCCGCGCAGGCGCGCGCCAGCACCAGATCGTTCAGGCAAACGCTCTTAAAGTATGCGGCCCGCTGTTTGCTGTCCGCGGTAGCGTCCTCGGCAAAGCCGTAATTCCAGGCCGCCCCCACCTCTAGCAGAATCCGGCCAAACTCATCCCGAGTCAGGCCCCAGCCTTCTCCGTCGCACGCCTGCCACAGCTCCTGCGCCACGGTGTGGCCCACCGCCTCCGGCAAAGCCGGAATCGCTGCGCTCTCCGCGCTGGCTATGGTCTCCGCTGGCGCCATTTCCCCGTCCCCACAATACGCCTAAAAACCACGTGCTCGAAAAAAGTTCTGCAAGGAGGAGTCTTCTCCCCGTTCGACGGTTGAAGGCCGGCGGAGGGAATCAACGCCGGCGGAGGAGTTCCATGAAAAATCCAGTGAAATTGGGGCTTGCGGGGGCGTTTCTTTGCGGCCTCGTGGTGTTCACGGCTTGGAGCGGCGAGAGAGCGGCCGGAGCGCCCGCAGAAGCCTCCAGCGGCGCCTATCGTGTTCTGGCCCCCATTGAAAGCGGCAACCTGCTGCTGTTCCCGGTGGTGCGGGCCGATGAAAAATCGGCGGCAGAAACACCCTTTATTACGCTCGACGAAGGTCTTAAGAACGGCGAAGTCGAAGTCACCGAAGCAGGCCGCGCACAGGGGCTGGTGCGGCCCAGGGGCGGCTCCAATCCGCTGCCGCAGGACAACGCCTATCGCGGCGACGAGGTCAACACCCTGGTCCTGATCAACCACTCCAAGCGTCCGCTGCTTCTGCTCGCCGGCGAAATCGTCACCGGCGGCAAGCAGGACCGCATTATCGCCAAGGACCGCATTGTGCCCTCTGACTCCGATCCCCTTGATCTGTCGGTCTTCTGCATCGAGCCGGGGCGCTGGACTGAAAGTTCAGCCACCTTCGGCGCCGCCGACAAGTCGGTCGCGAAAAGCTTCATGGTGCAGCCCGATATTCGTGAGCGCGCCATGGTCGAGCAGGACCAGCAGCAGGTGTGGAACTCGGTTCACGGCGCCATCGCGCAAATGGAGGTGGCCGCGGCGCCTCCGGCGTCCTCCGGCGGCGGCCGGGTCGGCGCACCCGCCGCGCCCCGCCCACTTGGGACCACCAGCTACGCCAAGGCCATGGAGAACTCTTCGGTTAGCGAGAAGGTGGATGAAGCCGCGGCTCCGGTGATGGGCGCCCGCGAGCAGGTGCTGGCCAAGCTGCGCGAAGAGCACGCGGTGGGTGTTGTCGTGGCCGTGCGCGGTGAAATCATCTGGGCAGATCTTTTCGCCTCAACCGATCTGCTGGCGCGCTATTGGACCAAGCTGGTCCGCTCCTACGCGGCCGAAAGCCTGGCCGAGGGCGAGAATCATCCCGCGCCCAGCGTCGCCGACGCGCAGCATTTCCTCGATGCGCCGGCGGTCGGCACAGAGAATAGTGAAGGCGAAGTGGGCGTCTACCGATATCGTGAATATAAGAGCGGCGGCACGGAAACTTTTGTCCTCGAATCGCTGCTTCCCGGCACAGGCTACGACGTGCACATCAGCAAGATGAAGCTGCGCACGGTGGAGCGCCACATCATCAAGCCGCAGCCCATGCCCGAACCCCCGGTTTACCGGCCCGAGATTTACCGATAGCCATGGCATGGCGCGCCGGCGGTGCGACAGGTGAAGCAAAACCTTCAGCGCGCCATGCCTCTCGCTGCCTTCTGCATGAACCGGAAGCGATACGATGAATCTGGAGGCAGAATGGCAAGAATCCTCGATGGCGCATCCATCGCAGCCGCCATCAAGCAGGAAGTTGCCGAAGAAGTTCGCAAGCTGGCCGCGCGCGGCGTGCGGCCGGGCTTGGCGGCCGTGCTGGTGGGCCGCGTCGCCGCGTCGGAGATTTACGTCCGCAGCAAGGTGCAGGCCTGTGCTGAGCTTAGCCTGTATAGCGATCTCATCACGCCGCCTGGTGATGTCACCACCGAGGCCATGCTCGACCTTGTTGCCGGACTCAACGCGCGCGACGATATTGACGGCATCCTGATTCAATTGCCGCTACCTGCGCACGTCGACGCAAAGGCGCTGCTCGACGCTGTCGATCCGGCCAAGGATGTCGACGGTTTTCATCCCGTCAATGCCGGCCGCTTGCTGGCCGGCCGGCCCGCTCTAGCGCCATGCACGCCCGCGGGCGTCATCGAGATCCTCAGGCGCAGCGAGATTCCCATCGCCGGCCGGCACGCCGTGGTTGTCGGGCGCAGCGACATCGTGGGCAAGCCCGTGGCCATCCTGCTGCTCCACGAGAATGCAACCGTAACGATATGCCACTCAAAGACCAGCGACCTGCCCGCAATAACGCGCCAGGCAGACATTCTTGTCGCCGCCATCGGCCGACCCGGCTTCATCACGCCCGACATGGTGCGCCCCGGCGCCACGCTCATCGATGTCGGCATCAACCGCCTCACCACGCGCGAAGAATTCGACCGCTTCTTTAAGGGCGACGCCAGGCGCGAAGCAGCTTTCGCCAAGCGCAGCTCGACGATTGTCGGTGACATCCATCCTCAGGCCTTCGAAATTGCCGGTGCCTACACGCCCGTTCCCGGCGGCGTCGGCCTTCTCACCATCGCCATGCTCATGGCCAACACCGTGCGCGCAGCCAAACTGCGCCGGGGACTGTAGCCCATGCTGCGCGTCGCTCTCACGGGTGGCTTGGGCTCCGGCAAGACCACCGTGGCCGCCATGCTGCGCGATCTCGGTGCGCAGGTGATCGAGGCCGATGCGCTCGGCCGCATGCTCATGGAGCCCGGCCAGGAGGTCTACGCGCAAATTGTCCGCACTTTTGGCTCCCAAGTCGTTTTGCCCGACGCACGCCTCGACCGCGCTCGCCTGGCCGACCTCGCTTTTCGCCACGGCCGTCTCCAGGAGCTCAACGCCATCGTTCATCTGCCGGTGATCGAAGCGCAGCAGCATTGGATGGACGAGATTGCCGCGCGCGATTCATCGGCTGTCGCCATCGTTGAGTCCGCACTCATCTTCGAAGTGGTGCGCGACGCCCGCGCCCGCGGCGAGCGAGAGAGCGTTCTGGCCGACTGGCGCCGCCGCATTGATCGCATTATTGTCGTCACCGCTCCTGACGAACTCAAAATCGCCCGCTATGCCGCGCGCATCCAATCCTCATGGGCTCGAGGCGCCGCGCCAAAGATCAGCCGTCAGGCAATCGAGGCCGACGCGCGCATTCGCCTGGCGCATCAGGTTCTCGACGCCGAGAAAGCCCGGCAGGCCGATTATGTGCTTGATAATTCGGGCGATATAGGCGCCCTCCGCGCCCAGGTCCAGGCTCTCTGGCTGCGCCTGGTTCAGGCCAGTACCGCCGGGAGCAACAAATCGTAGGGGAACTTGTCACTACAATAAGAGAGGCGGTTAGCGGCGCTCGCGATGGAACTTTGCCCGCCGGCTTCCGTAAGCAATAGAAGAGGGTTATTCAGGTTTTTGAGCCATGAAATTGAGCCGGATTCTCTTGATCATTGTTTTTTTGGTGGGCGGATTCTGGTTCCTGACCACGCATCTCGAGCGCAACTTCTCGCCAGACCGTCCCACGCTCGTCGGCTCCGGCGGCAACAACACCCCCCTCGAGTTGACCGAAGCCCATGCTGCTCCCGCCTACGATGCCGAAGAGCAGAACAACATCGCCATTTACAAAAAGGTCTCGCCGTCGGTAGTCAACATAACTTCCACCGCGCTGGTCTTCGACTTCTTTTACGGAACCGTGCCGCAACAAGGACAGGGCTCGGGGTTCATTCTCGACAAAGCCGGCCACATTCTCACCAACTTCCACGTCATTGCCGGCGCCAATCGCGGCATTGAAGTGCAATTGAACGACAAACGGAAGTTCGCTGCCAAGGTCATCGGCAAAGACCGTGTGCACGACCTGGCGCTCTTACAGATCGAGGGTCCTGATGGCAAGCCGGTGCCTAACCTGCAGCCGGTCACGCTGGCCGACTCCTCCGGACTCAACGTCGGCCAGAAGGTCTACGCCATCGGCAATCCCTTCGGCTTGGCCGGCACCATGACCCGCGGCATCATCAGCGCGATCCGCCCCATCCGCAACGAAGACGGCGCGCCCATTGAAGACGCCATCCAGACCGATGCCGCCATCAACCCCGGTAACTCCGGCGGCCCGCTGCTTAACTCCTCCGGCGAAGTCATCGGCATCAACACCATGATCGCCTCCAATGGCGCCGACCAGAGTTCCGGCATCGGCTTTGCCATCCCCATCAACACCGCCAAGGCCGTGCTCGGCGACCTCATCCGCTACGGCCAGGTGAGGCGGCCATCGCTGGGCATCGTCTCTTTCGCCATCGATCCTGATCTGGCGTCCCAAATGGGCCTCGCTGCTGAGGCCGGCGTGCTCATCCAGCGCGTCGTTCCCGGTGGAGCGGCAGAGCGCGCCGGCCTGCGCGGCGGAAACGAGCAGGCCTATCTTGGCAACACTCCCATCATGCTTGGTGGCGACCTCATCGTCGCCATCGATGGCCAGGAGGTAACCGGGCCCCAGGACATCAGCGCCATCATGGACAAGCACCAAGCCGGCGATACCGTCAGCATCACGGTCCTGCGCGGCCGCCGCCGCATGACCGTCAATGTAACCCTCGGCGAAGCCAAGGAAACTAACACCTAAAGCAGAGCTTCGGTCTACCGCCCATTGCGTAAAGTTACGGGCCGCTTCTTTGGAAACGGCCCTGAAACCTGACACCTGTTTTCAGAATCCGGCGGCCATCTCCGCCCGCTCTGCCTGCGCCACCTGCTCGCGCGCCGCCACCAGCGGCTCGCCGTAATGCGAGGCCACCGTCGCCGCCGCAAGCGAGTCGTTCCAATACGGCTGCACCATGCTCAGCTTCACGCCCGACTGCGCCGCCATCCGCGCCACGGCCGCCTTGCTTGAAATCGATGCGACCAGCGACAGAATTGCGTTCACAATCGTGCCCACGCCCTGGATCGCCGCCAGCGCGTGTTGCTGGCTTGCAGCATCCACAATTCTTGCCGCCTGCAGCATCGCGGCGTTCACCTGTTGCTGGAGCGTAACGATCTGGGTCTGCAATTGCTGCAACACCCCCGCCGACGGATTCGCCAGGTAGGCCTTGGCCTGCGCCACCAGCAGGTTGGTCGCAGCATCGAAGCCCACGGTTGCGGCGCCAAAGATAGGCGCATCGGCCGGCGCCAGCACCGCTGCGGTCGAATCCACCGTGGCCACCGCGCTCTGCAGTGCCGGCGTCCAGTTCACGATGTCCTGCGCCACGGTTACTGCCGAGCACCCCTGCATCCATGGCGTCGAAACCATCAGCAGGATCAGCATCCACACGCCCAGCCTGGCTGTTGATGCTCCGGCCCGCTGACCTGCTGACTGGCTGACTGGCTGACTCGCTGCCTCAGGATCTTTCGCCAGCAACCCCAGCAGCGCCGTGGCCAGCGCGCTCGCCAGCGACACCACTGTACCGGTTCCCAACTTGCCCAGCGTCACGCCCTGCTGCGACAGAACGCCGGCAACGCTCACCACTGCAATCAGCAGCCCCGCCGCCGACGTTTTCGGGTGATTCCAAATATTCGCAATTAAATTCATGCCCATCTCCTTCATGCCGCTTTTTCGCGCGCGGCGAGCGCGATTCGTGTCGATGTTTGCCTGTGCCCGGCCGCTTTTCCCGCGCAAGGACCGGTGCGCTTCGTTCAACCGGCCCTTGCGCATGGTCCGCAGCGGCTCCCAAGGCCCGGATGTTGCCGTGGTACCGGTCAGGCCATCCGCTGGAGAACCGCTCCGAGCCAGGCAAAGCCTCCGCTAGGGCGCACACCCGCGCCATCCATCGCCGCGCTTCTCACCTGCTTCTCGCCGAAACACTTGCCCGTATGAGCTTTCGAAATGCGCACGGAGGGTTGGGGGTGGGGGGAGGAATGGCTCCCTTGTCCGGCCCCGGAATCTGGATCGTTTGTCTGGCTATTCTTAAGGCTAGGCAATTTGGGGCAAATACTCTGCAAACTGCCTGGATTTATAAGCTATTCCTTATCTTCTATTTGGCTCAGATGCGGGCGTAAAAACATCTTGACAGCGACTTCTCATCTGCGCGCTTGGCGCCTGCCATAAACATGGATCGCGCTTGAAAAAACCAGGAAAGACGGCTCTCGGAGGGATCGAGAATTTGGCCGGCCTCCAGCCACTTTTTAGCCGAAATTGCTGTTCCCTGTTCCCGATTCCCTATTCCCTGTTTTTACGTACCGCCGTCCCCGTACCTCGTACTCCCCGCTTACCACGCGCAAAATGGCTTCGGTATATGCCAGGTGTTCCTCGTTCAAGATGCGTGCGGCCAGCGCGTGGGCATCGTCCGTCTCCAGCACGGGAATCGCGCGCTGTACCACGATGGGGCCATGATCCAGCTCGTCGTCGACAAAGTGCACCGTGCATCCCGTCACTTTGACGCCGTAGGCGAATGCCTGTTCCTGCGCCTCCAGGCCCGGAAACGCCGGCAGCAGCGAGGGATGGATATTGAGAATGCGATGCCGGAATGCAGCCACGAACTCCGGCGACAGCAGCCGCATGTAACCGGCCAGGCAGACGAGGTCGACTTGGTGCGCGCGCAGGCAGGCCACCACGCCGGCGTCGTGCTCCTCGCGCTTGCGTCCCTTCGAGACCAGCACCGCGTGCGGCAGGCCAAGTTGCGCTGCGGCTGCGATGCCGGGAGCGTCGGCAACATTGGAGATGACGACGGCGATTTCGACGCCGGGGAGTTTTCCGCTTCGGATCGATTCCGCAATAGCGAGGAAGTTAGAGCCGCGGCCCGAGAGCAAAATGCCCAGGCGGACCAGGGTGCGATCACTTTGCGAATTGCTCAATGGAAAGCCTCGAAGCAAGTCAGCAAGTCAGCGACTCGGCAAGTCAGCGCGAGTCTAGCGAGGCTTAATCCTGCGCAGGTGCAGCCATCCCCGCCAACTCCGCTGGCACCGCCAACTCCGCTGCCTACGTGTACTGCACGCGGCGGTCGCCCTTGGCTATGCGCCCGATCAAAAAGAACTTCTCTTCGGCGCGGTCCAGCAGGTTCTTGGCGCGCGTAAATTTCGCCGCCGGAATAGCCGCAATCAGCCCGATGCCCATGTTAAACGTGCGCATCATCTCCTCTTGCGGCACGTTCCCCAGCTCACGCAGGTGCTCGAAGATGGGCAACACCGGCCAGGAGCCGATTTCCACCTGCGCCGTCACTCCCTTGGGCAAAATGCGCGGAAGGTTCTCCGTGATGCCTCCACCGGTGATGTGCGCCATGCCCGTCGTGAGGCCCGCTGTCACCAGCTTCTGGATCACCGAGAGATAACTGCGGTGCGTTTTCAGCAGCGCCGCACCTGCCTTCTCCTTGATCGCTGTCACATATTGCGTCGGCTTGTACCCGCCCACTTCGAACAGCAGCTTGCGCGCCAGCGAGTAGCCGTTGGTGTGCAATCCCGTTGAAGGCAGGCCGATCAGCACATCCCCCGCCTTGATCCCCGCGCCGGTGACCATCTTGTCGCGGTCCACCGCCCCCACAATGCATCCCGCCAGGTCGTACTCGCCGTCCTTGTAGAACCCCGGCATCTGCGCCGTCTCTCCGCCGATCAGCACGCAGCCGTTGGCCTTGCAGCCGTCGGCCAGCCCGCTCACCACGGTCTCCACCACATCCGGATCCAGCTTGCCAGTGGCCAGGTAATCCAGGAAGAACAGCGGCGTAGCTCCCTCAACAGCAATGTCGTTTACGCAGTGGTTCACCAGGTCCACGCCGACCGTCTGGTGTAGCCCCAGTTCAAACGCCACTCTCAGCTTGGTCCCCACGCCGTCGGCCGAACTCACCAGGATCGGGTTCTTCCAGCGCTGCAGGTCCAGCCGGAACAGGGCGCCAAAGCTGCCGATCCCGCTCAACACATTGCGATTAAAGGTTTTCTGCGCCAGGTACTTGATCCGCTCCTTGGCGTGTTCGCCCGCGGCCAGATCGACCCCGGCGTCGGCGTAGGTTACGGTTTTGGGTGAAACTTCCTGGGGCACGCTGCGGGCTCTCTATTTGAAGAGGCTGCTCGGCACGGATAAGCCGGAAGCAGAATTCTAGCAGCATTTACAGGACGCATTTCCCACAAATCGCAAGCCTGGTCATTCCCTCGCCACGAGCCAGCCTGCCCCATTTCGAGGGCAGATTCTCGGAGGCAATGGAAAGTCGGCTTGACACGAAATCCGATTCGGAGCTATTCTCGTTTTGGAAAGTCAGCTTTACATGAGCCAGTCCATCGTCAACCGCGTCAAGGAGCTCCGCATTGCCAGGGGCTGGACCCAGGAGCAGCTCGCCCAGGCCGCCGGCGTCTCGCGGCAGAGCGTCAATTCCATTGAACGCAATCGCTACGTGCCCAGCCTCGAGCTGGCCCTCACCTTCGCCCGCATCTTCGCCTGTTCTACCGACGAAATCTTCCATCTGGAGAGCCAGTTATGACGCATCCCGTCCTTAGCCGCATTCCGTTCCTCGGCAAATTCGTCGACGAGCGCTTCCTTGAGCATCGCCGCCGTTCCTCAAGCATCGCCGGCATCGCCTCGGCCCTCGTCGCGCTAGTGCTCTTTGAGTACCACCTTCTTTTCGACCACGTCTGGAACTGGGAGCTGCTATCGCTTGCGCTGTTGTTTGTCGCGATCAAGCTGTCGCTCTTCACCTGGAACCGCCTAAACGACTGAACCCAAGGGAGTTTCTTCATGTGCCTTGCGAATGAGAGGCAATTCGACCGCAAAACCCGTTTGATTTACTCCGTCGCAAACGTCTCCCTGCTTACCGGGGGCGCGCTCGCTCAGCTCGGGCCGCGCTGGGGGGTGCATCATCAGGTACTCTTCGATGGTTTGCTTGGCTTTTCCGTGGGATTCTCCCTCACCCTGTTGTTGTGGCTCGTGCGGCTCAAACGGAAGTCCGAGCCGCCGGCGGCCGGCAACACCTGAGCCGAGCCATGCCCTGGGATTGGTCTCGCGATCCGTGCCCCATGCGCGCAACCAATTTCAAAGGAGACGATGTCGTGTTCCTCGACAAACTGCAGTTTTCCCCGCAAGAGTCCAAATCGCTTGCCATGTTGCTGGTTCCGGTTGGGCTTTTCTTCGTTGTCTTCGGCACCGCCTTCACTCACTTCGGTGAGCCATCGCCGATCCCGGCATGGCAGGATTTCGCGCGCGGATTATTTTTCGGCATGGGCATGGCGCTGGAGATGATCGGTCTGCTGGTAATGAGCAACGCGCGCCGGCAGGGCCGCAGAGCCTGATCTCGCTCGTCGTGCGTTTCTGCCGTAAGAGCTTCGGCCCAGGCGCCGCGCCATATTCTTGGGGCAAGATCGCATTTTCGAGCAAAGCCCGGGTGACCCGCCCTCGCGGCGCTTTTGTCCTTACCGGTAGGAAGGGCGGAAAATCTCGGCATCAGACGAAAGACCGCGGAATCTCGCGATCAAGCGCCCGTCGCAGCGCCTTCTATACTGAACCCAGCATGAATCGCACCCGCTCGCAGGCCCTCCAGCGGCGCGCTGAGCGCTTCTTTCCCGGCGGCGTCAACTCGCCGGTCCGCGCCTTTGGCGCCGTAGGCGGTGCGCCGCCCTTCATTGAGCGTGCTCAGGGCGCATACCTGTTCGACGCCGACGGCAATCGCTACATCGACTATTTCGGCTCCTGGGGCCCCATGATCCTGGGCCACGCCTTTCCGCCCGTCGTCGAGGCCATCGAGCGAGCCGCGCGCAACTCGCCCAGCTTCGGAGCTTCGACGGCCATCGAGGCCGATCTCGCCGAGCGCATCACGGTCTCCTATCCCGCCATCGAAAAAATGCGCTTCGTCAGCTCCGGCACTGAGGCCACCATGTCGGCCATCCGCCTGGCCCGCGCCGCCACCGGGCGCAAGCTCATCATCAAGTTCGAGGGCTGCTACCACGGCCACTCCGACGGTCTGCTCGTCAAGGCCGGCTCCGGCGTTGCCACCTTTGGCATCCCCGGCTCCGCCGGCGTTCCCGACGAGATTGCGCACCTCACCATTGCCCTGCCCTTCAACGATCTCGCCGCCGTCGAGGCTGCCTTCGCCGCCCACTCCGGCAACATAGCCGCCATCATCGTCGAGCCCGTCGTGGGCAACGCCGGCTGCATCCCTCCGCACACCGGTCCGGCTGCACTTTCGTCCGGCTTGGTGGAGAAGTCCGGCTTGGTGGAGAAAATGAGCCCGCAGGCGCGCGAGGCTTGGGACGCTATAAACGGACCAGCCGACTTTCTGGCCGGCCTGCGCTCGCTCACGCGCAATCACGGTGCCTTGCTCATCTTCGACGAAGTCATGATCGGCTTTCGCGTCGGCGGCAAAAGCGCAACCTACGACCCCGATCTCGTCACGCTGGGCAAAATCGTCGGCGGGGGCCTGCCCGTCGGCCTCTTCGGCGGCAAGCGCGAGTTGATGGATCAGCTCGCCCCGCTCGGCCCCGTCTACCAGGCGGGCACGCTCAGCGGAAATCCACTCGCCATGGCTGCCGGCCTCGCCACCATCAGCTATTTACAGGAGCACGCCGACGAAGTCTACCCCAAGCTCGAGAAAATGACCGCGGCCGTGTTCGACGGGGTCGCTCAGGAGGCGCAGAATGCCAGCGTCGTTCTCTGCGCGAACCGGGCAAGCTCCATGTGGACGTGGTTTTTTACCGGCGGCCCGGTCACAAACTATCAGCAGGCTGCAAAATCCGACACCGCCGCCTTTGCGCGCTTCCATCGCGGCATGCTCGATCGCTGCATCTGGCTGCCGCCCTCGCAGTTCGAGGCTGCCTTCATGTCCTATGCTCACACCGACGCCGACGTTGAGGCCACCATCGCCGCCGCACGCGAAGTCTTCGCGTCTTTCGCTGCCTGAATCAGCGGGACCGGCTCAAACCCACGCATCCAGCGTCACAAACCGGTGCGTCGCTTTGTACTGCTCCACGAGCATCTCCGCAGCAGTGACGGAAGGCCCCCGATTCGCTGCCGGGTCGCGATGCCCCCCGTCGTGCAGCACAATGTTCGCCGCGCGTCCGCGTGCTTGCAAGCGTTCGATCCTGCTCGCCAACTGTCCCGCAATCTTCTCCGCTGAAGGCTCTTTCCAGTCCGAAGTCATGGCATTCCAAAGCACCGTCATCAAGCCCATCTCGCGCGCAATGCGAAACACAACGGGCCGGCGCGCCCCATAGGGCGGCCTGAAGAACTTCACCGGCCTGCCCGTCAACTGTTCCAGAGTGCCGGTTGTTCTCTCCAATTCCTCGCGCACGCGGCCTGCGCCAGCGCGTGCCAGGTTAGGGTGCGACCAGGAGTGATTCCCGATCGAGTGCCCGGCCTCCACAATCCGACGCACGAGCTGCGTCTGCACCGCGGCCCGCCCGCCCAGTAGAAAAAACGTCGCCTTCACGCCGTGTTCAGCCAGAATCTCCAGCAGCCGTGGCGTCCACGTCGCGTTAGGTCCATCATCGAAGGTCAACGCCAGTTCACCCGGCCGTTCCGGCGCCGTCAGCGCCTCGCCGAAGAGCCGCGATCCCGGCCACAACGACGCGTAGAAATACGTGCCCGCCGCCAGCCCGACGCATGCAGCTGCGCCCAGCCCGCCATACACTCCGGTCGCTAATGGAAAGATCATCTGCTTGCCAGTATGCGGCGGCAGGGCTCACCCAAACAACAAAATCCCCCGCTGCCAATTAATGACGATTTACACGGATCCAGCTTTTCTGTTTCCCGATCCCCGTGTGCCTGATCCTCGCTTTTTACACTGTTTTTGCAGAAGCGTCTCCGCCGCCCGCCTCGCCCGTGCGCACCACTTCGGCGTTCGCGGCTACTGAAAGACGGAGCCTCGCGCGCTGCTCGCTTGAGCGCCGCTCCTGCCGCCACGTGATCATTGACGTCACTCCGAAGTTCCACACTGCGCTGAACAGCAGACCCGTCACCGCCGCCAGCGCCCACGGCACTCCGCGATGGAACGCTTCGCTCGCAATGGCAACATTTGCCACTACACCCAATCCGCAGGCCAGGCAGAAAGTGAACAGCCCCCTCCAGAACTTCCAGCCACGCAGCCGCCGGTCGCGGTAGGTCACGGAATTGTTCAAGACGTAGTTCAGCACCATCACGATAAATGTGGTGATGGTCTGTCCCGTCGCGAAGCTCAAGCCCGCAAATCGCAACAGTCCGCTCAGGATCAGCAGGTGCACTCCCACGCCCAGCGCGCCCACCATCCCGAAGAGAACAAAGCGCGCATTCACCACGTTCCCCAGGTGCTTGTCCACCAGCAACTCGAAGTACTCGAGCCCGATCATGATGTCGAGCTTGCTCTCTCCGTGCTCGCGCTGGCGGAATCGATACGGTACTTCGACAATGCGCAGGCCGGGATCCGCTGAAAGCACAATATCCAGCAGGATTTTGAAGCCGATCCCCGAAAGCCGGTGGGCAAACCGCTCAAAAGTGGAAATGCGCACCATGAAAAAGCCGCTCATGGGATCGCTCAACGCGTGATTCGCGCCCATCAGGCTCAAGTGCCTGCCCAACTGGCTCAGCTTCACCCGCCAGCGTGCAAACTCTCCCATGCTGCCGCCTTCCAGGTTGCGCGATCCCACCACCAGGTCCAGATTCTCTTCGCGAACGCGCAGCAGCATCTCCGGCACGATCGTCTCGTCGTGCTGCATGTCGGCATCCATCACCACCACAAATGGCGCGGCCGCCGACAGAATGCCCTCGATGCACGCCGAGGCCAGCCCGCGCCGTCCAATGCGCTGCAACACACGTACGTTGTCATGACCCACGCTCCGCACCACTTCCGCGGTGCCGTCGGGCGAGTCGTCATCAACGAAAATTACTTCGTAGTGGATGCCTTCGAGGGCCTTCTCCAGGCGATCGAGGATAGGCGCCACATTCTCGCTTTCGTTGAATGTCGGCAGCACGATCGCCAGGTCGTAAGCCATTTCTTCCTCCGCGGCCGTGGGGCCTAGTTTGGCTTCCCCGCCGATCCCTCGTCTCATACAGCATTCTAGCGGTAATTCACATTCAAGCTCTCGCCAAGCCCGACCTTGCGGAAAAATCGCGCCACGGCTTGGCTTATCCGGTCGTCCAACTCCTTGCTCCCTGCCTCAGGCGTATACTGTGATCGTTCGGGTCGCATCCTGAGTCTTCGGAGCGGCACTGGAGACAACATGAGCCCCACCCGGTTTTCCTCGGGCGCGCACCTCTCGCCGCCCGGCGTTCCCGTTCCCAAAGTCACTATGCCTGCCCTCGGCGAAATGAAGCGTCAGGGCAAGCCCATCTCTGCGCTCACCGCCTACGATTACCCGACCGCGCGCCTCGTCGATGAGGCCGGAATCGATCTGATTCTCGTCGGCGACTCGCTGGCCATGGTTGTTCTCGGCTACGAAAACACGCTGGCCGTCACCGTGGATGAGATGCTTCACCACACGCGGGCCGTGCGCCGCGCCGTGCATCGCGCCCTCGTTGTGGCCGACATGCCCTTCGGCAGTTATCACGGCGCCGTTGCCGATGCCGTCGCCAATGCTGTCCGTTTCGTCAAGGAAGCGGGCGCCGAAGCCGTCAAAGTCGAAGGCCCGCGTGTCGAGCTCGTCCGCGCGCTCGCGGAAGCAGAGATTCCCGTCGTTTGTCATCTCGGCCTTACCCCGCAAAGCGTGCATCGCATGGGAGGGTATCGCGTGCAGGCTCGCAACGCCGAAGCTGCGCTGCAGCTGCAGGCCGATGCTTTCGCCCTTGCTCACGCCGGCGCCGGCGCCATCGTCCTTGAAGGCATCCCCCGTGAAGCTGCTGCGGCCATCACCGCCGCCCTGCCCATCCCTACCATCGGCATCGGCGCCGGCCCCGACTGTGACGGCCAGATCCTCGTCTTCCACGATCTCTTCAATCTCACCTTCGCGCCCCCGGCCAAGTTCGTCCGCCGCTACGCTGACGCCTCCGCGCTCTTCCGCTCCGCCATCGAGCGCTACCGCGAAGAGGTCGAGCATCGTTCTTTCCCGTCGGACGCGGAGAGCTATCACCTGCCAGAGGCCGCGCGTCGCTTGTTTCAAATCGATCACGGTGCCGCGGATGCGCGCGGCAACACGGATGCGGTGGTGAATCAGGATGCGCGCGAAGAAATGAACCAGGGCTAATGGAAGTTCTGCGCACTGTCACCGAACTCCGTCACTGGTCCCGCTCCGCACGCTGCGCAGCCGGCAGCATCATCGGCCTGGTGCCCACCATGGGAGCGCTACATGCCGGCCACGCTTCGCTCATCCGCGCGGGGCGTGCGTCGTGCTCCCACGCCGCCGTCAGCCTCTTCGTCAATCCCGCGCAATTCGGCCCGCACGAAGATTTTGCCCGCTATCCCCGCTCCTTCGACGCCGACTGCGCGCTCGCCGCACGTGAAGGCGCCGACGTTCTTTTTGCACCCTCGGTCGAGGAACTCTACCCGTACGGCTCTAATGCCACTTTCGTCGAAGTCCCAGCCTTGGGCGATCGCCTCGACGGCCGCACCCGCCCCGGCCACTTTCGTGGCGTCGCCACAGTCGTTGCCAAGCTCTTTATCGCCGCCGATCCCGACCGCGCCTTCTTCGGCCAGAAAGATGCTGCGCAGGTCGCCGTAATTCGCCGCCTCGCCACCGATCTGCGTCTTGATGTCGAGATCGTGGTTTGTCCGATTGTGCGTGACGCTGATGGTCTCGCATTCAGCTCGCGCAACGCCTATCTCATGCCCGAGCAGCGCGCCCAGGCCCTTATTCTCAGCCGCGCCGTCCGCCACGTAGAATCATTGGTCGCCCAGGGCGAGCGCCGCGCAGCCACGCTTCTCGCCTCCGCGCATTGCGTGTTTGCCACGCAGCCCGAAGTCCAGATCGACTACATCGCTCTCGTCGACTGGTCCACGCTCGAGCCCGTCGCAGTCGCCACTTCCGGCACGCTCTTTGCCGTCGCCGCCTGGGTCGGTTCCACGCGGCTCATCGACAACACGATTCTGGGTTGATTCACAGCAAGATTTTCATTGCGAGGAATGACTCCCGCGACGCAATCTGAATGCAGTGCCGGAACTCCCCGACATCACCGCCTACCTCACCGCGCTCGAGCCGCGCATCCTCAACCAGGCCCTCCAGCGCGTACGCCTCCAGAGCGTATTCGTTTTGCGCACTGCCGACCCTCCCATTACGTCCGTTGAAGGCCGCACCGTCCGCGAGTTGCGCCGTATCGGCAAACGCATCGCCATCGGTCTCGAAGATGATGCTGCCGCCGGCCCTGACGCTCGCCTCTGGCTCGTCATCCACCTCATGATCGCCGGCCGTCTTCACTGGCGTCCCCCGCAGGCCAGACTTTCCGGCCGCCAGGCGCTCCTCGCCCTCGATTTTTCCGATGGAACCTTGGTCCTGACGGAAGCCGGCTCCAAGCGCCGCGCTTCGCTCCATCTCTTTCGCGGCGAGCAGGCCCTTAGCGAAATCGATCCCGGAGGCGTCGAAATTTTCTCCACCGATCTCGACGGCTTCCGCGCTGCGCTTACCATCGAAAACCGCACCCTCAAGCGCGCACTCACTGATCCGCGCCTCATCAGTGGCGTCGGCAATGCTTACTCTGACGAAATCCTCCACGCCGCCCAGCTCTCGCCCATTGCCCTCACGCACAAGCTCAAGCCCGAAGAGTGGCAACGGCTTTTTGTCGCCACGTGCTCCACAATGGAAAACTGGATCGCGCGGCTCTCCTCCGAGGCCAGGAAAAGATTTCCCGAAGGCGTCACTGCCTTTCGCCCCGAGATGGCCGTTCACGGCCGCTATGGCCAGCCCTGCCCGCGCTGCGCCTCGCCCATCCAGCGCATTCGTTACGCTGACAACGAAACCAACTACTGCGCCGCCTGCCAGACCGGCGGAAAAGTTCTCGCCGACCGCAGCCTCTCGCGCCTGCTCGGCTCCGACTGGCCGCGCACCCTGGAGGATCTCGAAGCCCTCAAACGGCACTAATGAAGCATCCGCGTCAGTGATCTCTGTCATGTTGCAATGTTTACCACTTCATATACCACTTCCGCGCTATTTTGCCCTATTTACCTTGACATAGCAGGACGGCTGCACGCAGAGTGGTTGCGACGACTCCTTTCAGGGTGGAGGGCCAGGGTTTGTCCCTTTTTTCCCTGATGCAGGTGTGCGAGGGAGCCGGACATAAACTCCTTCTGGAGGAATCAAGAATGCATGTCAATTGGGTCGCGATCCTGATTTCGGCGGTAGTCATGTGGTTGCTGGGAGCTCTCTGGTATGGGCTACTGTTCAAGAAATCCTGGAGAAAGCTCGTCGGCTACGCGGATGGCGAGAAGGTGAAAAACATGGCCTTCGGCATGGTCACCTCCTTCATTGCTTGCTTTGTCTTGTCGTTCGTGATGGCACACATCGCTGGGTGGGCGAAATCGAGGCTCTTCACTGCGGGCGCAGAGCTGGGCGTCATCTGCTGGCTCGGCTTCATGGCGCCGCCGCTGTTTGCGCAGCATATCTACGAAGGCCGGCGTGTCAATCTCTTCGCCATCAACGCCGGATACTGGCTCATGGCCATGGCGATTGCCGGCGGAATTCTGGCGGTTTTCCACTAGACCGCCTGGCGCCTGCGGTCATTGCAGGCAGGATCCGGTTGAGGCATGGGGGCAGTCTCCTTGAGAGCTCGCCCCCACCCGCACCAGAAGCGCTGCCACCTCCGCCGTTGGAATTGGCCTGAAACGTCCCCGCGTCCACCTTTGCGCCCTGAAAATCCCATCGATGCGCAAAAGGGCCCGTCTTTCGAACTCACTGCCGTCTACAATAAATTCATGGCAAGATCCGTTATCACCACTGACTTGGCGCCCGCCGCCATCGGTCCGTACTCACAGGGTGTGCGCGTCGGCAATCTCATTTTTACTGCCGGCCAGATCCCCATTGATCCAGTCACGCAACAGGTGATCTCCGGTGGCATCGCTGAGCAAACCGCCCGCGTGTTCGAAAACCTCAAGGCCATCCTTGAAGAGGCCGGCAGCAGCCTCGACCACGTCGTCAAGGCTACCGTCTTCCTCAAGGACCTGAACGACTTCCCAGCCATGAACACTGTTTACACGTCCTACCTTGAGGTCGAGGGCGAGGCGCCCGCCCGCACGACCGTCGAAGTGTCGCGCCTTCCGCGCAACGTGCTTATCGAAATTGAGCTGGTTGCCGAAGCCTACTAAACCAGCTGCCGGTGCCGCATCGTGCTGCGCCGGCATCTTCCCATGGAGGTCCCATTGAGCGAATCACAGGGAAAGATCGTCCGCACAGACGCCGAGTGGCGCGCCCAGCTCACGCCCCAGCAGTATCATGTGCTGCGCGAAAAGGGGACAGAGCGTCCTTTCACTGGCGCCCTCACTGAAAATCACGAAACCGGCAACTATCACTGCGCCGGCTGCGGCACGCTGCTGTTTTTAAGCGGCGCCAAGTTCGACTCCGGCTGCGGCTGGCCCAGCTTCATGATTCCCGCCGATTCCAAGGCCGTCGCGGAGCACGAGGATCTCAGCCATGGCATGCGCCGCATCGAGGTCACCTGCGCCCGCTGCGGAGGACATCTCGGCCACGTTTTCCCCGACGGACCGCGCCCCACCGGCTTGCGCTACTGCATCAACTCCGCTTCACTCACGTTCACACGCGAAGCCAAATAGGGTGGGGAAAACCATTTTCCGCCGATCCATTTCCGAGCACAATAAAACCCCGCCGCTCTTCGACGGGGTTCTGAAATGTCGGAGCAACACGCCGCGGCGCCTATGCCTTTGCCACCTTGCCGCTCTTAATGCATGTGGCGCACACGCGCAGCCGCCTGGGCGTGCCGTTTACCATCACCTTCACCACCTGTAAATTCGGATTCCACCGCCGCCGCGTCACGTTGTGCGCGTGCGAAATGTTATTGCCAAAGCGTGGGCCTTTCCCACAAATATCGCAGACATGTGCCATGATCGAACTCCAGATTTTTCAGCGGTTTGGTGGCCGCATTCGCAGCCGGTGCGCTCTTCACGCCGCGCCTTCGCCCAGCCGAATCTCCAGTATATCAGCGCACGGCGCCGGGGCCACGCTCATGAGCCGGCGAGCGCGAACCGCACGCGCGCCTCATACCGCGCTCCTTCACGCGCCGTGTGGCTTTCGTACAGAAGGAATTCCCGTGCCTTAAAGCCTGAAAACGCCGATGCACTTCGGGACTGGGCCACCATTTCCTGCAATGTCAAGGCCTTCTGGCTCCCTTGTCCCCTCGCTCCCTTGCTCCCTGCTGTTCGCGCCAGCGTGATGTGTGGGTGAAATGGCCGTGTCTCCGCGACGAACCCGCACCGGCTCGTCGCATCTACCACCTTCTTTTGGAGTGCGGCGAGCTCATCCGTCACGGCAACATCGACGAAAAGCACGCCTGCGCGGTCAAATGATCCCAACTCGCCCAGCCGCGCCGGAACCGGCGCAGCCCGCACTTCGCCCAGCCGTGCGTTCAGGCAATCAAACTGCTCATGATTCGCGTTTCCCAGAAACTGCAAGGTGATGTGCCAGGACTCGGGTCCGGTCCAGCGCAACCCGCCTGCGCCCGATCCACGCGCCGCCCGCCGCAGCCGCCCTACCAACTCGGCAAGCTCGCGCGCCACGCCATCTGCCAACGCGATTCCTACGAACAGGCGCATACCGAGCCAGTGTAATCCCGGTCCGCCGCAGCGCGGGCACCCGCCGCCATTCCGGGGCCGCATGATTGTCACGAGGTTGTCATTTCGTTGTCACTTCATGCGCGGTCGCAGGCCGTGGTGAGCCTGTCCATGCTACGTTGAGTTGCGCTCATCGGGAGATCTTTCTTGCATCGATGACGAAGCCGTTTGCGCCAACTCGAGAGGAGGAATCGCCGGACGCGGCCGTCACGACAGTGCGCCGTTCTGGGTGGCAAACCGCGTCGCTGGTCGCCCTCACGTTTGCGGTGTGCTTGCTGCGCTTGTTCGTGCTTCCCCACACCCCGTTGCTGCTTTGGGGAGACGCCCTGGGCTTCGCCATCAAGGGCGTCAGAATGCTCTCGGGAGAGCTGCCCTACCGCGATTTCTTCGAGTTCCTGACCCCGGGTACCGATCTTTTCTACGCACTCCTCTTCCGCTGCTTTGGGGTATCGCTGTGGGCGATGCATCTGACCATGGCGCTCCTGCTAGCAGTTTCAGCGTGGTGGCTCACGTGGTGCGCCGGCCGCCTGGTGCGCGGATGGTTCGTGGTTTTGCCCGCAGCCCTGCTATTGGGACTCGTCCTGAATTTTTCGCTTGATCCCACACATCATTGGTTCAGCATCGTGGCGCTGATGGGCGCAGCGTGGCTGCTGTTTGACGGCGACTCGCTCGGCCGAGCAACAGCAGCTGGGGCGTTTTGCGGACTGGCGGCAAGTTTTACCCAGACCGAGGGAGCCGCCGCGGTAATCGCTCTATGCGCCTACTTTCTCTGGCGAGCAGTGCGTGAGAATGACAGAACGGGACAATGGTGGCGAAGAAGCCTTGTGTTGTGCGCTTCTGCGCTGGGCATCTTCCTGATCATCAACGGGCCATTCATTCTGGTATCTGGGCCCCGGCGATGGACATGGGATGTGATCGTGTTCCCTATGCGTTATTTCGGTTCTGTCCCGAATAATCAATGGACGGATGCTCTGACGCAATTCTTCATCGCGGAGGGGATGCTGAAATGGATCTGTTTTCCATTTCTGTACCTGGCTGTTCCACTCACCTACATTTGGTTTTTTGTGCGGCTGCGGCAAGCCGGCAAGAGCCCGCACGAGCCTTGGAATCAACTGGTGCTGGTGGCGGCGATAGGGATGGCCATGCTGGCAGCGGTCGCGGCGGCGATATCCATTCGCAGAATCGCCATAGCCAGCCCTCCAGCCATGCTGCTTCTCACGTGGCTGCTTTACCAGAGCAGAAGGGCGCGCTTCGCAGTCGCGCTGGGTTCAGTTTCCGCGGCCGTCGCAATGGCGGGAATCGCGGCAGTTCAGCTGAGACCGGAACGATTTCTCAATCTTCCCGTGGGCCGCGTGGCCATTCCGCCCCGTGCGGATTATTACGACATCTATCGCTGGATGGCGGAGAATACGAAGCCGGGGCAATGGTATTTCGGCCTGCATCCACTGCCGCTCGCACTCAAGCTGCGCTTTGCCACGCCGGTATCACAGATGACGCCCGGGGAATACACGCGTCCCGAGCAGGTTACCGAAATTGTTGATGGGATAGATCGGAGACGGGTCCCGGTGATTGTCCTAAGGCCTCGGATGTACTCTCCCAGCGAGCTGAACGGATTGCCCGATCATCTTCAGCCGTTTCGCGACTATCTCTACCTGCACTACGACAAAGTAAAGAGCTTTCCCAGCGGAGACGAGATCTGGGTGCGACGGGGCAATTGAGCTCGACCAGCCCCGGCCCCGCGCTCGCGCGCGCAGGGAACACTAATTCGACGGCGGCGCTGGGCTCGTCGACGGCGGCGCTGGTGGCGGCCCACCTGGCCCTCCTTCACCACCCGGGCGCTCCTCGCGCGGAATCACGAAATCCTCGGGCATCTTGTGCCCGCGATGGCAGGTCCCGCAGGTCACCGGCGAGCCCATGTCGTCTTTGTCCAAATCCATCGCCTTGCTGATGTAGTCGGTGTTCATCTGCTGCGTCATGGTGTACATGATCCGCGCGATTTGCTTGTCGGGCTTGGAATCGTCCGCGAAGTTCAGACGCGGCCGCCCGTTGGGGCCGATGTTTTTCGGGTCGGCTACATGGCAGGTATCGCAATGCACGCCCAGCGATCCCGCCCACTTCTCCATGATGTCGCGCACTTCGCGACCGCTCAGGTCCTTGGGCAGCACCTTCAGATTCGTCGGGGCTGGGTAGTTGCGCATCGGCCTTCCGCCGGCGGGCGACTGGCCCGATTGCGGCGATGCCGTCGCGTCTGGCGGCTTGGGAGCACTGGGTGGAGCTTGCGGTGTTTGCGCAGCGGCGCCGGCGGTGAGGAAAGCGAGCAGACCGGCCACGGCGGCGGAGGGTAGCAGGGAAGAGAATTTCACGCGCCATTCCTCTCGATTTTCAGATTGATCCTGGGAATTGTTGCCGGCCTGCACGCAGGAAGCCGGCTACTTCAGTCTACGCAGAGACAGGGAGTGCAATGAAATGATTTTGCCCGCGATCGTCTTCGATCCTGAGACGCAGGGATTTCCGATCAGCGCAAAACGCAACGGCAGGTCGGCGGCATGGCGGATGCCGATGCGCGTCGTCACCAGCACACGGGTGCACTGGAAGCCGTCGTCGCGCACCTGAAGCGGCGATTCGGGATCAAGCAAGTCGAGCCCGTTGTGCGCGCTGCGCGTGATGTCCAACGCCTGGCACAACCGGCCTGGTCCGCTGGCCAGCTCGCAGGCACGATCCGGCCCCTTTCGCCTGGTTGCCCCGCCCTTTTCTGCTGCGCTTCTCGCGGCGGAAAGGAGGGGAGACGGATCCAGCCTGCGATTCCGCGCCATCTGTTCCAGCCCAGTCAGGGGCTCGAGCGCGCGCAAAAGCACGCCGCCCCCTTGCCCTTCCTTTTCGCACGAGATGTTCATGCAGAAATATTGCCCGTAGATAAAGTACACATAGGCATGTCCAGCAGGCCCGAAAAGTACGCGGTTCCGCGCCGTGGGTCCGCGGTAGGTGTGCGCGGCCGGGTCGGCTATCTGCCGGTCAGGCCCAAGATAGGCCTCAATCTCCACAATGCGCCCGGCCATCCAGCCCGAACGCCCGCGGCACGCCAGCACTTTGCCCAGCACACGCGGCGCAACAAGCTCGGGCGGCGCTTCAAAAAACGAGCGCTTCAGCAGCTTCCCCGGCAGCCCTCTACCCTTGTTCCGAGCCACGCAACTCACCTGTTTCTTTATATGGAAATGGTAGTGCGAGCCGGTTGATTTTCGTACTCGATTTCCCGCTGACTCGCCGACGCGCTAACCTGCTGACTCGCCTCGCCTTACTTTTGCGCCTTGTTCCACTCCGCGATCAGTGCCAGCACCTCCTCGGCATGGCCCTGCGGCGTCACCTTGGGAAAGATGTGCAGCAGGGTCCGGTCCGGCCCGATCACGAACGTAGTCCGCTCAATCCCCATCACTTTCTTCCCATACATGTTCTTTTCCTTCAACACGCCAAACTGTTTGCACACTTTCTCGTCTACATCTGCAAGGAGCGTGTACGGAAGGTCGTACTTGGCCTTGAATTTCGCCTGCTCGCGAGGTGCGTCGCGCGAAATGCCGAGAACCACCGCCCCCGCCGCCTGCAGTTTTTTGAAGGTATCGCGGAATCCGCAGGCCTCAATGGTGCAGCCCGGGGTGTCGGCCTTGGGGTAGAAAAAGAGGATGACGGGCTTGCCCGCAAAGTCCGAAAGGCTCACGGTTTTGTCCTCGTCGGTCTGCAGGGTAAAGTTGGACACTTTCTTGTTGAGCTCCATGGGGAATATCCTTTCAGTAGATGCTTCGGGCCGGGGCGCGGCCGTCAGGTTCGATTATTGTCGAGGGAAGTGCAGGGTGTCATTGCGGAGTGCAAGTCGCTTGTGGATAAAGAATTCAGTGGGGTGCCCCGGCCCAGGCGCCGTGTGCCCCGCCCTCGCCGTGTCTTTGTCTTTGTGCCTGGGTTGGGGATCGCTGCTTGCCGTTGCTGCGCTCGCCGCAGCCCTGCCCGCATCCGCTCAATATCAGGGCCAGATCGCCAAGCCTGACACCAACACTCCCGATTTGCGTGCTGTCGCCGTCCTCGAGTTCACCGGCGACGAAGCTCATCCCAAGGCCAGCCGCCTCATCCCCGTTTGCATCTACGACGGCCAGGAGCTCGAAGACGCGGGCATCTACATGGCCCGGCCTGCGCCCATGGCCCTTGAGACTGAGGTCGAATACCAGCTCCAGCAGGACGGCAAGCCCGTCGGTCTCTTTGTGGTCGACAGCGCCGGCGAGCAGCAGGGTTCCTGGGTCGGCTTCGGCAAGTTGAAGCCGCTTCCGGTCTCCAAGCCTAAGCCCACCCAAATCGCCAAAATCGACGAAGACGACACGCAAAGCGATACGCCTGTCCTGCACCGCAAGCACCATGCCGCAGATTCTGGCGGCGGCAGCGATTCCGGCTCCGGCTCCAACGGGCCGCCTCCCGATCCCGACCGTCCCACGCTGCACAAGGGCGGCGACTCCAGCAGCTCCGGCACCAACTCGTCCTCGAATTCGGGCTCCAGTTCCGCATCGACTCAAGCCCCCAACGACCCTGACCGTCCCACCCTGCACAAGGGCGGCGATGCTTCCGGCAGCGGCACTGGTTCGTCCGATTCCGGCTCGGCCCCCCCGGATCCTGACCGTCCCACCCTGCACAAGGGTGGCGATAGCTCCTCCAGCAGCACATCGAGCAACCCTGGCCAGCAAAAGCAGAACAAGAAAAACCAGGAAGACGAAGGCTACGTCGAGGATGTTGCCAAGGTCACAGATCCTGAGCGCCCGCGGCTCTTTCGCGGCAAAGCTGAAGGCTACGGCGGGCCCGTGCTGCCCAGCCTGATTGGCTTGCCGCCCGACCTGCAACAGGAGGTCGCGGTCAGCGACGCCAAGAATCGCCCCGTGCACCCCTGGGATTACATCTGGGCCAATCCCGACGACCAGGACAAGATGAAGGCCGATATGGAGGACTTGGCACGCACGGCTCTGGGCCTCAATCCGCCTCCCGCGCCTGCCAAGCCCGCGTCGAAAGCGGCCTCCACAGCCCACAAAACCACCAAGCCGCCTCCGCCCCCACCGCCGCCTGCCCCCCTCCTCGACGAGCAATTTCACGTCTTCGAATTGGCCTATGGCGCTGGCGCCACCATGGTGCTCTCGGCTCATACCGCGGGCGCCGGGGCTCCCATCAAGTTCGTCACCCTCGTTGCACAGCCCGACCTGTATGGCCACGTCGCTGTCCTGCTCAAGAACGTCGCCGAAGCGGGCCATCTCGACCAAACCCCGCGCTGGCGCCTCGTCGACGCCGTCGATGCCATGGCCGACAATCGTGGCGACCTCCTCTTCGAGCTGCGCGGCGACACCCAACGCCAGTTCGTCCTCTACCGCGTGTTGCGCGGCCAGGCCACCCGCATCTTCTTGAGCGGTGCTGACGCCATCGGAACCCCGCCGAATGACTGATCCTCTATGTCCCTCAAAAAGGTTATTGCCTCCCTCAAATTGGACCAGAAAACTCCTATATAATCGGGACAGATGAGTGGGTACATTGACACCTCTCAAGGATTTCCCATCAAATGGCATCTGTCTCCGCCGCCCGTTCCACCGCCGCCCCCGTCTCTGAGTCAACCCAGCCCACTTCTCTAGATCCTGAATCGAACGCCTCCGTCGCGGCTAGAGCTGTTGCCAAGTGGCGTCAAATTCGCATGGGCCGCGCCAATGCCGTCAGCGATGGCCTGAGCTGGCCTATGGTCTTTCTTATTGCGGTGTTTCACTTGGGTGCGGTGGCCGCGCTGTTCTTCTTTAGCTGGCAGCGACTCCTGGTCATGGCCATTCTCTATATCCTCGCCATCAACGTGGGCATCGGCATGTGCTATCACCGCCTGCTCACTCACCGCGGCTACCGCGTGCCCAAGTGGCTGGAATACACCATGACGGTCTTCGCCACGCTCTCGCTTGAGGGTGGGCCCATCTTCTGGGTTTCCACGCATCGTGTCCATCACCAGCTCAGCGATAAGGAAGGCGATCCGCACACTCCGCGCGAAGGCGGCTGGTGGGCTCATGCCGGATGGATTCTCTTTGGCCAGTCGTTGCACACGCAGATCAAGGCGCTCTCGCGCTACTCGCCCGACCTCAGCCGCGACCGCTTCCACGTGTGGATGAGCAAGTACCACTGGGTGCCGATTACGCTCAGCGCCGTTCTGCTGTTAGCCCTGGGATGGCACTGGGGCGGCTTTGTGAACGGCATCGCCATGGTCCTTTGGGGAGCTCTGCTGCGTGTCACGCTTGGACTCCACGCCACCTGGTTGGTGAATTCAGCAACCCACATGTGGGGCAGCCGCCGCTTTGAGACCCGCGACGACTCGCGCAACAACTGGTGGGTGGCCCTGCTCACGGGCGGCGAGGGCTGGCATAACAATCATCACGCGCACCCCGTTAGCGCCCGCCACGGGCTTAAATGGTACGAAATCGATCCCAATTTCTGGGGAATCTGGCTGCTGGCCTGCCTCGGCCTCGCTCGCAAAATCCAGGTCGCCAAATTCGACCCGGCCAACCCCAAGCCCGCCGGGCACTGAGGGCGCATCGCGTCGGGACGAACCCATCGTCGCCTGGCCGTTGGGGCAGTTGCTTCACTGCACCGTCAACGCCACCGTTCCCGTCTCCGTCATTCCGCCGGAAACGCCGGTAATCGTCACGGTGTAAGTTCCCGGGCTGGTTCCGGGATTCGAATTGCCTCCGCCCCCGTTGCCGCCGCCCCCACCACCAGCTCCCGTGCCCGATGCACCGCCGCATCCAATTCCGCCAGCTGCAGCTAAAAGTGCCAAAAATGCGAGTAGCGCAAAAAATCTTCGCCGTCGTATCGGCGCAAACCAGAGCAGGACGCACGTGAGCGCCGCGCCTCCGGCCCCCGGCCAGAACCGCCGCATGGGCTTGTTCAACGCGCTGGCTGCCGTCGAGTTGATGGTCAGCGTCACCACCTGTGCCGTATCGCCATTCACCGTCACCGACGCCGGCACGGAGCACTCCGGCGGATCGCTGGCCGCCACAGGCGTGGTCGCACAACTCAGGTTCACCGTCCCGGTAAATCCATACCAAGGCGTCACTGAGACCGTCGTCGTGTTTCCGCTCGACGCGCCGGGCGCGAGCGAAACCGGCGCGCCGGTCAGCACCGAGAAGTAAGGTGCGGGCGTGGTGGTGAACGAGAAGATGGCTCCGCTCGCCGTGCCCACGCTGTTCTGCGCGACCGATTGGTAGTAGTACGTCGTGCTCGGGCTTAATCCTGAAATCGTTGCGGTCACTGCATCCGACCCCGCCGTCGCTCCCAGGTCCTGCGAAGCCGTCTGGGTCGCGCCGCTGAGCGTGCTGCTGGTGCCCCACAAGAACCACGCGTGCGTGTCCGATCCATTCGGATTCACTGTGCCGGCCAGCGTCGCTGCCGTTGCCGCAACGCCTGTCGCCGCAGCCGTTGCTGCCGCCGGCGCCGCTGCCGCCGACGATGCCGTCACATTCACGGTGTTTTCTCCCGTCGCGCTTGCATAAATCAGCGCGCTCGCATTATCGGGCGTATACACGGCCACGATGCTGTCTGTCCCGGCGGGGAGCGATCCGGGAGGAACGTTAATTGTCGCGCTGCCGCCCGACAGCGCCGCGGCACCAAAGTTCGTGCTGCCGCTCGTCAGTCTCACTGACCCCGTCGGTGTAGGCTCGCCATTCACGCCGCTCACTGTCGCCATTACTGCCAATATTTGCGCGGTCGTAATGTTGTTTGGCGAAGGGGTCACCGTCACGGTCGCTGGGTACACGCCCACCCCGCTCAGTCCTACCATTTGCGGCGAACCCGCGGCATTGTCTGTAATCGCCAGCTTCGCCGTCATGGCGCCCGCAGCCGCTGGCACAAAGTTCCCAGTGATGATGCAATTCGCTCCCGCTGCCAGGCTCGTGCCGCAGGAACTCGGAAACGCAAATGCCGCAGCGTTTGTCCCGCTCACGGCCACGTTGGTGATCGTCAGAGCCGCGCTGCCCGTGTTGGTCAGCGTCACTGCTTGCTGCGCGCTCGCGGTCCCGGTCTGCTGCGGACCGAACGCCACCATCGTTGCCGACAGCGTCGCCGTCGGCGCATCACCGCTTAATGCGATGGTTTGTGTCGCATAGCCCGGCCCGGCGGCATTCAAATCGTTGTCCGTCAGCGTCAGCGATCCGTAGAGCGTTCCCGCCGCTGCCGGCTCGAAACTGATGGCCAATTGGCACGTCGCCCCCGCGGCCAGCGTTGCCGGCTGCGCAGCTCCCGCCGTCGACACCGGACATGCCGAGGCCGCGCTGCTGTTCAGCGCGAAGTTTGTTGCGATCGCCGGGTTTGCGCCGCTCCCCGGTACGGGAAACGTCAGCGCCGCATTGCCCACGTTCTCCACCGCAACTGTCTTCGGGCTGTCGCTGCTCACCGTTCCCGCCGCCGTCGCGGCAAAGTTGATTGCCGGCGCCTGCGCTCGCACCACTTCTACCATGCGGTTGTTCTTCGAGTCCGCGATGAATAGATCGCCGCCTGCATCCAGCGCGATTCCGATTGGGTCGTTCAGTCCCTCGCCGTTCACTGTCGGCGTGATCTCCGTCGCTGATCCGCCGTTTCCGGGAACCTCAACCACGCGGTTGTTGGCGTCGGCAATAAACAAATCCCCCGCCGCATCCACGGCAATGCCATAGGGAAAATTCAGGCTTTGGCCGTTCACGCTAGGATCAATCGCCGTCGCCGCGCCGCCATTTGCCGGAATTTCCACCACGCGGTTTGCGAAAAGGTCCGCAATAAACAGATCGCCCGCACTGTCCAAGGCCAGCGTCACCGGGTACGACAGTTTCTCGCCGTCCACCAGCGGATCGATCGCCACGGCCGCCCCGCTGCCTGCGGGCACTTCCACCACGCGTCCGTTGTCCACGTCGGCGATGTACAAGTCGCCCGCGCCGTCAATCACCATGCCGCACGGGTAATGCAACCCGGTTCCATCCACCATCGGGTTGATCAACGTTGCCACGCTTCCATTTGCCGGAACGACGATCACCACGTTGCGGTCCAGGTCAGAGATGTACAGATTCCCCGCGCCATCCACAGCCACGCCGCCCGGATTCGCCAATCCCGCGCCGCCGACCACGGGGTCGATCACCATGGGCGCGCCTCCGCCCGCCGGCAGCTCCACCACGCGCGTGTTGCTGCTGTCGGTCAGGAACACATCGCCTTTGCCGTCGATCACGGGATCAAATGGGTCGTTGAGCGCAATGCCATTGGCCACTGGAGCAAAGGCAATCGCGGCTCCGGAGCCGAATACAATCTGCGGTCCCACGCCGTCGCCTTCAAGCGGCGCGCTCACGATCGGATTCCCTTCGCCATCCAGCAGCAGCGCGGCGCCGTAGCGCTCGCCCGCGTATACCGGCTTGAATGTCACCTGTACGGTGCAGGTTTGCCCGGCCTGATAGCTCACGCCCGCGGCGCAAGTTCCCCCGCCTGCATTGCCGAAGTCCAGGCCGGTGGCGCCCTGCGACACTACGGCGACGCTTCCCGCTGTTGCCGCTGCGGCGATCGTCAGCGTGACCGTTTGCGTGCTGCTCGCCCCCACATTCACCGGTCCGAAATTGGTTTGCGCGCCCAAGACCGCCGCACCAGACACCATCGCTCCAGCGGCAAGTGCAAACCGCCGGGCACACAACCTTCGCACCAACAAAATCGCTTGAGCAGCCATGAGCGCCACGCCGGGAAGAGGGGAAGAAGACGTATATGAGATTATGCGCGGCTTCTCATTCGACGCGCAAGCGGGCATTTCGGCATCGCGCAAGCCCCCATCCTGATCCAGGTCCCGCCGCAAGGCCCGGATTGCAGCCGCAGCTCGCTCAAAGTGCAGCCAGGAAGTTCTGCAAGTCGACCAACTGCTGCGGGTTCAAATTCATCTGAAAGCGGGAACTATAGAATTGCACCACCTGTCCCAGGTTTGCCGCCGATCCGTTGTGAAAGTACGGAGCCCGCGAGGCCAGCCCACGCAGTCCCGGCACCTTGATCCGATTGACGTCGGCACATTGGCCCGTGGCCAGCGCCACGCCCGGGTCGGTGGTCACGTACACCACGGCATTCCCGCTGGCGTTCGAGCAGCCGGTGATCTGGTAGATGGGCAGGCTCGGCGCCGTCAGCGATTGCAATCCCGCAATGATATTCGCATCGGTCTCGCTCGCAACCAGGTGGCTCGTGCCTATGTCAAAGGTCAGCGGCAGCGAGTGCATGCCAATATTCGGCGCATCGTGGCAGGTGCCGCAGGTCCCCACAACCACCGCCGGGCTGCCCAGTGTGGGATTATCATTGAGCCCCGGCACGTTTGTGATCTGCATCGGCGCGCTATTGAATAAATCCTCGCCCCGCGCGATGCTCGCTTGCGCCGCGTCCGAGCTTCCTTCCCACGCTTGGAACAGCGTAAACACGACCGGGTTGAACTTCGCGCCCGTCGGGTTCTGGCCGAAGGCATCGTTGATTCCCGGATAATACGTCTGGGTGGCCAGCGCAGCCGCTCCTCCCGTTGCGCCGTTCGACGTCAGCGTTCCGGCCTGCGTATCGGTCGCCTCGGCGGTGTAGAGTCCCTCTTCAAAGCTGATCAGTTGGCTCAACTGCGCCGCCGTGGGAGCCGCGCTGCCCTGTTCATGCGTCGCAATCGCGTTGGCTGCCTGCGTGTTCAAGTCCGAGTTGAGGTTGGCGCTCAATGTTGCCGCTGCATTCAAAGGCGACGAGCTGAAGCGCGCGTCCCACATCACATCGCTCAAAAAAGCCAGGCTCGACGCAGGCAATGGCCGCCGGTAAACCGAATAAATGGTCGCCCCCGATGACGGGTTGGTCGTTGTCGCGCAGCCGTAGGGATCCTGTGCCACCGAAATTGTGAACTGTGCGCCGGCGGGCAACGATTCGGCAATGCGGATCAGTCCGTTGTTGAGCACCAGGCTGTGCACCGCGCTGTCGCCCGTCGCCGCGCCAGGGCAATTTGCTCCGTCGACCGCGAGAAACAGCGGATCGCTCCCGTTGCTGCTCAAAAACACCGCCTGCGCATTCGCGGCGCTCAATCCCATCCCCTGGCTCAACTGATGGCAGCTTGCGCACGAGCGCGCATTGGTCCCCAGTGGTTGAAAGAAGACCCCATTTGGATCGATACTGCCTGTCGCGCTGAGCGTAGACACCATGCCGCTTGGCGTGGCATACGGCTCGAGGCTCGGAATCGGGTTGCTTGGCGGAGGAGTCGTCGTCCTCGCGGTGCCGCCACCGTTGCCACCGCACCCCTCGAGGACAAATACCACTGCGGCAAAACACAAGGAACCCGCAGCCAGCACTAAGAATGCCCGTTGCCTTTCGATCGTCAATCGGCCTCCGTAGTCAACGCAGCGGGGAAACAGCAGGGGAAGTGCGCTCTCAAAAATCCAGGGGTGCCCAAAGGTATAGACGGTGGTTTTGAAGATAGGAAAGGAGCCCGGCAGAAAACCGTCGGTCGATCTGTCGGGCGCGCAAGCTCGCAGGCCGCGCCGTCTACTTCCTCACCTTGGCCCGCACCCAGAGCGCGAGGAAGAATGGCAGCGCCACCACCAGTACCAACACCCCCGCCGGAAACCCCACGAACCGGTAGGTGTCCGTGTAGTTCACTGTGTGCCCGCCGAACACATTCCATGCCAGCAGCGCAAAAATCGCCACGCACGTGGTAGCGAAAAACGTCAGGAACGCGGACGCAAACGCCAACAGCAGACTCTGGAAAAGGCTGAAGCCTTCCAACGGAAACCCCAAAACAGTCTTGCCGTGCCCCTTCTGTGTTAACTCCGCCATTTCGACCCAGCCCTCTCGTCTAGAATACAAATTCATGGCCAGTGGTGCGCAAATCGAGTTGTGGCATGCCGAGAAAGTTGCGACCCAGGTGGCCGTCCTCACCGCGCCCAACGGCGTTCACTATGCCACCTGGGGCGAAACCCGCATTCCCGACGCCGACCTCGAGCGTCTCATCGGGGCGGTTCCCGCAGCGCTTACCGCGGCGCTGCGCCAGCGCGCCTACTACTTCGTCCCTCTCACCATTGCCGACACCGGCGAGAACCTGGTCGCTCCCGCTTACTCGGTCGAGCTCGGTGATCGCGCCGTCTGCCATCGCAACGCCTCCTTCGGCGCCACTGAGGCTGTCTTCATTTCCACGCGTCTCGTTGAGGACCGCTTTGGTCTCGCCTTCGAATTCTTCATCAACGTGGCGCACAACTTCGTTGAAGCCGCCGGCGTTCCCGAGAGCTTTTCCACCCTCGCCTGGTCGCAGGCCGAGGCGCAGGTCCGCGGCGAAACCAGCCAGGACGCCTGGGAAACCCGGCGCCGCGCGCAGGAGCCTCACCCCGGCGCCAAAACCATCGACGAGCGCGCCCGCCTTAGCTTCTTCGAGTCGTCATTCTCCGACTCGCTCGCCATTTACATGCTTTCGCTCGCCGTCGATTTCGACTACCACGACCTACGCGAGCGCGAGTATCCACTGCTGGCCGCCACCGCTCTCGCCGAGCGCCTGCGTCACGTATCTTCCCTCTTCCCGGCGAACCCCGGCTACGAGTTCCAGATCCACTACCGCCGCAAAGGCTGATCGCCGCCACGGCCGCGGCAGTGTCCGACAATCGCGCAAAGAGAGGTTTTTGCAAAAGGGCATGGCCTCAACCATGCCGAAAGGCTTGAGCGGGCTGCTGAAAAACTCAGCCGAAGCAGGCTTTGTAACAGCCGCACGGCATTCGCCGGGCCGCAAACGTCTCCCAAAGCTTGTGGCCTTCCATCCCCGCTCGCCTCAACCTTGCCATTGCGGTACGGAATTGCGCGCGGTGGCGAAGCTCCTGCTTCTCTCAGCGCCCGGGCGCCGGATGAGTGGGTGGTGCGCCAGCCGGGTGAATCGCCGGCCGCACCTGGCCCGCGGCCGCCCAGCCCATGGCCGCAAACCAACCCAGGATCGTCCACCCCAGCAGCAAATTCACCACCGTAATCCATGCCGTCGATTTGCAGTCGCGGTAGAGCGCCAGCGCCGCCGGCAGCACATAGACCGCCATGGCGAGCAGCAGCAAAATCAGGTTGAGCGGCGCCAGCAGGGCGGCATCATTCCGTGCCATTCCCACTGCGGCCACGATGAATGCGCAGACAATCAATCCTCCGAATATGAGCAGTCGAAGCATGTTGTTCATTAACCACCCCCTTCGGGCAACACAAGGCCTTGCATTCCCCGGCCCAACGCCCCAGGGCCAAATCCCTGGATGGCTTTGGCGCCAAGGGCAAGAGGATGCGCTGGCTCGGTGATTCCCTCGATTTTGGCAACGAGTGTAGCCCCGGATGAGGTCCCCCGGCAACGGCCCAATCCGGTGAATCTACATGATTTCCAGTTTTCTTCCCTGATTCTCGCGTCCTTCACTTCGCGGCATCACAACGCGCAATTCATGGCCGATGTCTGAATCGAGTGCACTTCCGCCAGTGCCGTCTCAGCGGCATCACATCGCATCCCGGCAAAGGGCCTTTTCATGACATCAAATTAGCGTTCGAATCGGCAGAGGCAGTTCACCCGGCGAAAAGCTCTTTCAGCAACTCAAAACACCTGCAGTGCAGCCGAAGATGGGCAGCACGAACCTGAAAGCTGACCAGCAACCACTGTCAACTGGTCCTCATTCGCTGTGGTGTGCCACGCGCCCTTCGCTCACCGTCCACCGCACTTTACCCTGCATCGGCCACCCATCGAACGGCGTGTTTTTCGCCTTCGATTTTGACTCCGTCGCGCGATAGGTCCACTCTGCGCTGGAATCGAACACCACGACATCGGCAAAGCTGCCGACAGTCAGGGTTCCACGGCTCTTCAATCCCAGCAGCGCCGCCGGCTGGGCGCTCAGCAGGCTCAACACGCGCCCCAACGGCATCCGCCACTCCCTGTGCAGCCAGCGCAAGCTCAGGCCCAGCGCAGTTTCGAGGCCCGTGATCCCGTTGGGCGCCAGCTCAAATTCTGTTTCTTTCTCGTGCATTGCGTGCGGCGCATGATCCGTGGCAATCGCGTCCACCACGCCATCCAGAATTCCCTCGATCATCGCGTCACGGTCGGCCGCCGAACGCAGCGGCGGATTCATCTTGGCATGCGTGTCGTAAAGCCCAACGTGTTCCTCGGTCAGCAGAAAATGATGCGGCGCAACCTCGCAGGTCACGCGCAGCCCATTGCGTCGCGCCTGCCGCACGCCGGCGAGCGCCGCAGCCGTCGACAGGTGCGCCACATGCAGATGCGGATGCGCGTCGCGCAGTTCGCCCACGAGTCGTATGTCTCGCTCCACAATGCTCGTCTCCGCCTCCGCAGGCATTCCCCGCAGTCCCAGCTTGAACGACACGGGCCCCAGGTTCATGCTTGCGCCCTGCGTCATTCGCGTGTCCTCAGCGTGCTGGATCACGCTCAGCCCCACGCGTGCCGCGCTGGCCAGCGCCTCGCGCATCACGCTGTCTTTCAGGATGGGTTTGCCGTCGTCGGTTACCGCCACCGCGCCTGCAGCCTTCAACGCCGCAAAATCGCTTATGGTTTCACCTTTTGATCCCCGCGTTGCCGCGGCCACGGGAAACACCCGCACTGCGGCGCCGCGTTCCGGCGCCTGCATCCAGCGAGTGATCTCCGGCGAGTCGTTCACCGGATTCGTATTCGGCATCGCGGCCACGCTGGTAAATCCGCCCGCCGCCGCCGCTGCCGTTCCCGACGCAATGGTCTCCTTGTAGGCTTGCCCCGGCTCGCGCAGATGTACGTGCATATCGATCAGTCCCGGCGCCACCACCAGTCCCGTTGCGTCCAGCACCTCCGCACCGTTCCTGCCCTTCAGCTTGCCCGGCCCAGCAATCTCCGCCACCCGGCCATCCTTCAGCAGGATGTCCTTGGCCGCGTCCACTCCCGCTGCCGGATCGACCAGCCGCCCACCGCAGATCGCCAGCGTCATGCGCGGCCTCCTTCGTCCCACCCCACGGACCAAGACCTGTCCGCGGGAGCCCCGCTCTCGCTTGCCAGCAGCGCCCGCTCCATCACTGCCATGCGAATTGCCAAACCGTTGGTCACCTGTTCCAAGATCGCCGACTGCGGTCCATCGGCCACGCCCGCGGTGATCTCCATCCCGCGGATGATCGGCCCCGGGTGCAGCACCACCGCCGCCGGCGCATGCACCGCCAGCCGCTGTCCGGTCAGTTGATAGCTTGCCTTGTACTCATCCAGGTCCAGTTGCAGCCCCGCCAGCCGTTCCGCCTGAATGCGCAGCATCATCACCGCCTGCGATTGGCGTAGCGCCGCGTCGAAGTCCCTCTCGATCTCAAGTCCGGGGCCCGAGCGCGCCGCCTGCTCTGGAAGCAGCTCCTTGGGCCCACACAGCACCACGCGCGCGCCCAGCCGCGGCAGCAGCTGCATGTTCGATCGCGCCACGCGGCTGTGCAGGATATCGCCGACAATGCTCACCGTCACCCCGGCCAGCGTCGCCGCGTCAACCTGGCCAATCCCCGGCCGCAGGTGCGCCAGCAATGTGCGCAGATCCAACAACGCCTGCGTGGGATGCTCGTGCATCCCGTCACCCGCGTTAATGACGGGCAACCGCGTCGCTTTTTCCAGCAGCCATGCCGCGCCCGACGAGTTGTGCCGCAGAATGATGGCCTCGGCGCCCAGTGCCCGCAGCGTCAGGCCCGTATCCTTCAGCGACTCGCCCTTCTCGATGCTCGAGCTCAGGTTCGACACCAGCGTGGTATCGCAGCCCAGCGCCTTGCAGGCCAGCTCGAAGCTGGTGCGCGTCCGTGTCGACGACTCGTAAAACAGCAGGGCGACGCGCCGCTTGGCCAGGCTGTGATCGCGCAGGATCGGATCCTCGTTTTCAAGTTCGGTGGCGCGCGTGAGCAAACGGCTCACCTCCGCCACCGAAAGGTCGAGCACTGAAAGCAATGACCCGGGATGGTAGGGAAATGGCGAGGCAGCCGCGGATGGCGTGGAAAGCTGGCGTCGAACAGGGCTCGCGGCGGGATTCATGGTGTGTAGCCGGAGCATCGGGCTCCGGTCCGGTATTAGGGCAGGCTCATTGACCGCCCTCGAGAGTTGTTGATCAGCCCATCGCTCTCTCGCTGTCGCAGAAGCTCAAATGCAGTCGCCGCGCGTTAGTCCCCGGCGGCTGGCGGATCCACTCGCTCCACCAGCAGCACCTGCTCGGTCGCATCGACCTCGTGGAACTTGACTTCAATGATCTCGCGGCTGCTGGTGGGAACATGCCTGCCCACATAGGTTGCCTCAATGGGCAGCTCGCGATGTCCACGGTCGATCAGGACCGCCAGCTGTACACGCCGCGGACGGCCGTGGTCAAACAGCGCATCCATCGCAGCCCGAACGGTGCGGCCGGTATAGAGAACATCGTCGCAAATTACGATATCGCGGCCCTCGACATCAAAGCCAATGGCGCCGGGCGTCACCACCGGGCGCACGCCCGACGTCGATAGATCGTCCCGGTAAAACTGGATGTCCAGGACGCCGGTATCCACAGAGCGCTTCTCAATGGTCGAGATCAGCTTGCCCAGCCGCTCCGCCAGCGGCACGCCGCGGCGTTTGATCCCCACCAGGGCCAGATCCTCGCTGCCATTGCTTTTTTCCACAATCTCGTGGGCCAGCCGCACCAAGGTGCGCTCAATCTCTGAGGCGGACATCAGCCGCCCCTTCACTCGAAGGTCCGCCTTGCTTTCTGATTCGCTCATGCTTTTTGCTCTTGCCGGATGATACGAGGGTTGGCGCTCCGGAGCAAGTTGTGGAAAGCGGATGCCCCGGTGGATCGCACCGGCGCAAGCTTTCCCAGATTGCGCGGGAAAGGGAAACCACCCACGGGAGCTGAATCGGCCCCACAATGCTGGATCGGCCCCATAATATAGAAGCAGGCCTGGATGGCGAAATCGGCAGACGCAGCGGACTTAAAATCCGCAGGAGCTTATCACTCCGTGGGGGTTCAAGTCCCCCTCCGGGCACCAGCAAGAATCCCACAAAATAGGCGGCTAGCTGCCGCTGAGTCCCGGACAAGAAGCGCTCTGCGACAGACGCGGCGGACGTCGAGCCTTATCTAATACACCAGCGTAAGGTCTATCCCACTGAAACTGTTAAGCTTAGTCAAAATGCTAGAGCGGGTAAGTCTTGCACATCTGTTACACATTTTCATGTCTATTGTCTATTGCGATACCTGCATCCACTACGGCGCGAAAGGCGAGTCAAGTTCCGGATCTTGTTCGCGACATGATCCTTTCGCTCAGGGAGCAGGGGCGCAAGGGGAGCTAAACCGCCGCAGCGAGTTTTCGCGGTGGGCGTTGCGCTGTTTGCTTTCGTCGACTCGTTGTGCGGCGGCTTCGGCTTTCGATGGGACGGACGGCGATGCTTGTATGGAGATGCAGCCGGTCTGCATAGCGCAACAGCTTTTCGATGCTGACCTGCGCGATCCTGCCTCTGAGCAGGTTGCTCACCGACGGCTGGTACTCATCCAAAACGTCCGCGAGTTGCGCTTGTGTGTAGCCCTTCACTATCACCTGTTCCAGGATGGCGGACAGGAGTTCAGCCTTGATCTTGAGCGCGCTCGCCTCCGACGCAGAGAATCCCAGCGCATCGATGACATTCGCCTTCACAACATGGGTAGGCTTATTCTCTGCCGTGTTTTTCATGACTGCTCTTCTCCTGCGATCTCTCTTCCTCGATTGCTTCGATCCAGAGATTCAGGGTCAGATCTTCGCGTTTCGGGTTGCCCAAGTAAGGACGAAGCTCCTGCTGGTAGCGGTCACGAAGAAGATCGAGATCGAAGGGAATGGTACGAGCCAGGTATCGCACATCGCTTCGGTCACGCTCGATATTGCGTTCAAGTTTGGTAAGCGCCAGATCGTAAGGATCAAGCGCCATCAGGCGCAAATATTGAAACGCTCCCGGAAACATCTCCTGAAGGCGACTCTCGTATTCGTAGGGTGGCTGCGCAACGGTCACGCGATCCAAATACACCCCATATTTCTGAAATAACGGGCCGCCCAGCATCGCTACCTGAGAGAAAGCATCTGCCGCCGCACGTGGAGCGATTTCGAGCACATCCACATCCGCCGTAGGGCGACTCAATCCGTAGAGCATTGTGACAACAAAACCACCAATACAGTCGAGGCGTACCGTCGTTGTTGCAATTCGGTCCAACTCGTTCAGAAATGATCGCCACGGCTCCGCTATCGCCTCACGAGGGGACATAGGCCAAGTGTCTCACGTCGAGATCTGTAAGCAGATTCCAGTGTCGCGCTTTTGGCGGGCGATTCTGGCGAAGCCACTTGCGCTCGGCTTGAGTCATGGATTCATGTGAGAGCGTATCTTCTTTCGCTAGTCGCGAACGCTCTATGACGGCCTTATTCTGCGAGAGGCTCCTTCTTCGAGATGCTTCGCCGGCCTTCTCTGCGATTTCCTCGGCAAGATCAACCACGAACCCAAGCCGGTTCTGACGGTCATTCAACTTGGCGTTGCGGCTGAGCCACTCCCAATCCATTTCCGGGTACGTGTAAGCCAGCCAGGGAAGCGCATCAACCACCCTTCGGTCAAGGTCGTCCTGGTCAAGTGCAAGGAACAGCAGCCGAGCGGGATTGTAGTGGGACTTCCCGCGCAGGTAGGAGAAGCCCGGGTATCCCAGCGCGCCGAGCTCTGCTTTGAATGCACTCTCATCCAGAGTCGAATGCAGGTCCGCTTCCAGGGGCAGGGCCGTTGGCGGGAGATGGAATACCTTCATTGCCTGCGCGGCGAGTTCCGTAGTCACAGGCCGACGTCCTCGTTCGAGCATGGACAGGTAGGCTTGCGTGAGGCCCAGTTTTGACGCTGCTTCTTGCTGCGTCAGGTTGGCTTCCTCGCGTCCCGCTTTTAGTGTTTCGCCGGTCACGGTATCCTTATCAGGAATCGATTATAACATAATTTGTTATATTGTTGGACCGCGTGTTCTGTCAGGCCAAGGTGGCTTCCCTGGGCGCTCAAGTCCCTGTGTGACACTTAGGAAAGTGTCCCAATCGAACAGCAGCAAACGGCGTCCGCAGCTAATATGGTGCTGTCCTCCTATAGATCTCCGCGTCCCGCACGCGATGGTTATTTGGGCGGTGGAGGTGTATCGCCATGCGCAGTTGGCTCTCCGTTGGCTGGCAGTTGACGTTGCTGATGGTGCTACAAAACCTCGTCTATGGGCAAAGCGAGCATCCCTTCACGGCACCGGACTCGATCATCCTTTCGGGGTGGAAATATGGCAATCTCTTTGTTGCCACCCCTACTGGCAGCTTTCCACTCCAAGGTCCGCCAGGATTCACAGATCGAGGCTACTTTGTGATTCCTGCACTGGCGCCGAGTGGAGATCGAATCGCATGGGGACTCATGGTGCCCGACGATTCCGACCGCACGAAGTGCGACCCATCCATAGTTACGTGCGCTCTGCCCGGCCCTACCCAATACAAGTCTGTGATGGGAGTTTATTCGTTCCGCGACAAAGCCTGGAAGACTTACGGGGACTTTTGTGGCATGGGCTCCGGGTCAGCAGTGTTCTCGGCTGACGGCACAAAGATCGCTTTCGAAGCAAAGATGAGAGGACCCTCCGGGGATTGTGATTCAGACCGCGGAACGGTCGCGTTGCTGATTCTCGATCTCGCGACCGGCCAGTTTACCCAGGTTCCCGGCACCGCAGGGGTGATGGCAAACGCACGAATCAGCTGGTCTCCGGACGGAAGATATCTTGCGGCCCAGTTCGGCTCGTGGGGAGCCAGCAGGATCGTCTTGATCGAAATAGGATCCTGGGTTCAGAAGACCATCGCGGATGGAGCAGATCCGTCGTGGTCTCCCCACGGGGACTGGATTGCATTTGAAAGCAACGACTATGGTGACCGATGCATGATCATGCACCCAGACGGGACGGGCGCCAAACAGGTGTTTGAGGTGGGCCACCGTTTGAGCTTGTGGGATTGGGATATTCCAATGGGTGCGGTTTGGTCGCCCGACGAGAAAACGATCTTACTCACTGAGGAGGATTTCTGGGGCAAGGCCGATGTGGTGAAGGTTGATTTGGCGACCGGCAAGGTGAAGAAGATGCCAAATGGTACGCCTTCCGTTTTTGGCTGGATATTGCAAAGGGGCAACTGACCAACCGGGAACCCTGGCTGGGCTTTGCTTGGAATAACGAGAATCACAGTTTCAACGTGAGCGCGAGGAGGAAATGTGGCCAGGTGGAACCATCGATTCGTTTTTGTGTCGCTGACGATTTTTTTGGCGCTCCCGCCGAACACGCATGCTCAGGGCAACGGCACCTTCATCGAGCCAAAGGCGGCGCTCCTATTTGGCAGATTTGGAAGCAGTCTTTACGTGGTCACTCCAGCCAAGACAGTCGAGTTGAAAGACGTGACGGTAGACGGGGCCCCGGCCTTTTTTCGTGTCCCTTCGCTTGCGCGAACACTTGATCGCGTTGCCTGGGGCATGCAAAAGGCCGACCATGCCGAGATCGGCGTGTACGCCGTGCGCGACCATTCATGGAAGAGCTTTGCGGAAATTTGCTTTGGCGGCGGCGGTGCGGCCGTTTTCTCGCCAGATGCAACGAAGATCGCGTTTGTCTCGGCAATGCCATCATCGCCCGCCGACGAGGTTTGCTCCGCTAAATCGATCTTTCAATCGGTGCTGCAGATTTACGACCTTGCGACCGGGAAAACCAAAATGCTCTCGTGCTGCGGCTGGGTTATGGACGCGCGACCGAACTGGTCGCCAGACGGGAAAGAGATTGTCCTGCAGCACCTGAGTCAGGTCGCCATTGTGGAGGCCGACACAGGCAAGGCAAGAACTATCGCTGACGGCCGGTATCCCTCATGGTCGCCGAAGGGCGATTGGATTGCCTATTTCGATCGGCAACTCACGAAATGTTTCATTGTGCATCCTGATGGGACGGAAGCAAAGATCGTCAGAGACGCCGGAGGCGTGTTTGGGGATCGTGCAATGATTTATGGACCGGTGTGGTCTCCGGATGGCAGGAAGCTGCTGCTTAACGAAGAAAACAACCACCAGCAAATTAAAGTCGTTATGGTAGACATACAGTCCGGAAAGGAAACCACAAAATCAAATAACGGGTTGGCTATTCTTGACTGGGTACCCGCAAATTGAGCGACTATTCGCCGCCAAAAGTCGCGTTGATCCAAATCAAAGGAGGGGGTGCAATTCCCGAATAACCCAGAAAACTTACACAATCTCTTTCACATCTCACGTATGTAGGCCAAGCAAGTAGTTTATTTTCAGCAAGAAATTGGCAGACGCAGCGGACTTAAAATCCGCAGGAGCTTATCACTTCGTGGGGGTTCAAGTCCCCCTCCGGGCACCACAAAACAAAAGCCTTACACGGGGTTGGCTGCAGACTGCGTTCTGGTCCACGTTGACACCGATCTGCCGGCAAAAGACCTGATCAATAATCGGATGGCCTATGTCGCTGTGTCACGAGGCGCCACCGACGCCCAAATCTTCACGAATGACCGCGGCAGACTCGCCGAGGCATTGAGCCGAGATGTCTCCCACGAGAGTGCGCACAAGGCGGAAAAGGCGGTTTCTTCCGCCCAGCAAGATGTTACGCAATCACAGCAACCAGCGCGCAACCCTGGAATGGAGGTTGGTATCGGCATCTAGATTTCAACCTGCTCAGAATACACAGACGGTTCAGATTGCTTTGGCTACAATCTGGATATGTTCCTAGACAAATTGCTCTCCTTTGTCCGACGGAAGGAACGTGTCATTCAGGAAGATACCGATTCTAACGATCAACCTGTAGAGGCGGCGGAGCGCGTGTCAGCCGAAACGCCCACCAAACCGCCTGGACCATACCGAGGTGACGCGCCGCTCGAAAATGAGGACCTAGATCTCTTTGACCGCGCGCCGTTTGCTCACCGGATAGCAGATACCATTACCGGAAGGACCGACCCCAGCTCATTGGTTGTAGCGATCTACGGACCTTGGGGCGACGGCAAGACGAGTGTACTTAACTTCATCCGCAATCGCCTGCGAGCGCAAGGCTCAATAATCACGGTCAATTTCAATCCTTGGCGCATGGAAGGTGAACAAGCCCTCCTCCAAGGTTTTTTTGAGGCCCTAGCGGCTGCGCTTGATAAAGACCTGGCGACCAAAAGCGAGAAGGTCGGCGAAATCTTGAAAAATTACGGAGCGCTACTCAAGATTGCGCCGGGGGGCTGGGGAGATGCAGCGCTTGGCGCTGGTGCTGCGCTTTCGTCTGCTTCGATTGACGAATTGAAGGACAGGATCGGTACTCTCCTCCGCGAGGCCAATCGGCGAGTCGTCATTCTTATGGACGATATTGACCGTCTCGACAAAACCGAGATACAGGCAATTTTTCGCCTAGTGAAGTTGACAGGCGATTTCGAAAACACCGCGTATATTCTCGCGTTTGATGAAAAGATGGTGGCCTCTGCAATCGGAGAGAAATACGCATCCTCCTCCGGCAACCCCTATGAAGCTGGAACCAACTTCTTGGAGAAGATCGTCCAGGTTCCACTTTATTTACCGCCGGCGGCGCCTGACACGCTCCGTCAATATTGCTTCGATCTCGTAGATGAAGCGTTGAATTTATCGGGAACTAAACTTGATCAAGATCAAGTCAATGAGTTTGTCCGCCATTTCATCGACGGGATCGAAATCAGGCTGAAGACTCCTCGCATGGCAAAGCGATACGCAAACGCGCTTCACTTCTCACTCACAATTCTCAAGGGGGAGACTTACCCGCCAGACCTCATGCTGATCGAGGGAATGCGAATCTTCTTTCCAGATCTCTATGAATTCATCCGCAGAAATCCAGAAAGCGTCCTTCGCACCGAATCCCGCAACAAGGGAAACACGGGATTGGATGCCTTTATTGCGGCGCATACCAAGGGTATGAATGAACGCGAGCAAAAGGCGGCTGCAAATTTGGTAGAAGCACTTTTCCCCCGGACCCGTTCGTCCATCTACGGCGGCGACTGGGACGCGGAGTTCGCTCGCGAGCGGCGGATCGCATCTGAGTACTATTTTCCTCGCTACTTCACTTACGGTGTTGATCGATCGGACGTGCCAGATGTGTTGCTAAACGCGTTTGTGGCCTCCCTTTCCCAAGAAAGCGCGATAGAGCCGTCCGCAGCGCTGACGAAAATGGTCACCGAACGCAATGCCGAGAAACTCATTTTCAAGTTGCGCACCTTTGAAGAGACGATTCAGCCGGCAGCGGCGGAAAGATTGGCCATAGCAGTCGCTTGCAATGCAGCGAGATTCCCAGATCCCGAACGCCTTACCTCATTTCACACGCCCCTGAAACAGGCGGCAGTACTCATAAGCAGACTTCTCCAGAGGATTGCACCCGGGTCGCGCGGTGCCGTCTCTCTGGGGGTCATCCGTGAGGCTGCCTCCCTGAGATTCGCGTGTGAGTGTGCGAGACGACTTAGGACCTTTCCGGACTCAAAGCGCGAGCCAATTCTTGCCCCGGCAGAAGAGACGGCAATGCTTTCGCTTCTAGGCAAAAGGATTGAGGAGCATTGCAATATTCTGCCAGAGCCAATTTATTTGTTGGACCCAGAGAGCGCCGGAACCTATTTACTCAATTGGGAGCTATGTTGCGGAGCGGATGCACCTCGGGATTATTTATCCGCCCATATTCAGAAAGAACCGGAGACCGCGACTGATCTCATGAAATGTTTCCTGCCTACCGGGTGGGGTATGACGACGGGCCTTCCAATAGAGACGGACTTCGACCGGAGCACATACGACGTTCTGATCAGAGTCGTCCCACCTGAGACAGTCGCGGACGCTCTCAGATCCGTCTATGGCGACCTGCTCAAAAACCCCCAGTCTGATCCTCCGGAAAGCGAGCCGCGCGAACTGAGGCTCGCCAAGCAGTTTATGTTCATCCACGAGTACGTTATTGCAGAACGTCAGGCTGCGAAAGATCGAGCCGCGGCCGGAAGCGCTTCCGAGGGAGGGCTTAATACGTCGGATTAGCAGAACTTTCATGATTCCCGAAAGGTGGACTCCTTTCCTATCTGCACCTGAGATTTTCTGACGAAGAATCCCAGTGCTTCACTCAAGCGCGATAATTACCGAATGAGCGAGTGCATTCTGCAGTGGGTAAAGGATCTTGCGCCGATTGTTGTCTCTATGGCTGTCCTCGTGGTGACATTGTCATTCAATAGCTGGCAGCGCCGCGTGGCACGCGAGCAGCTCCGACACCAACTTTACGAGCGAAGGGTGTCTGTGTATGGCGCTTTTCGGGAACTGTTGCTGGCGCTTCCCGAGAAAACCGACGACGAAATCAAGGCTCTGTTTCGAAAAGCCAGCATCGCGCGATTCGAAGTTCCATTTTTGTTCGAGGACGACCGGAAGCTGCAGGACTATCTTGAACTACTCTGCACGCGGGTGACAGAAGAAGTTATAAACAACATCTTTTTCGTCGATGGTGTGAGACAGCAGTCGGCGATAATCAAGGACCCGCAGGTCGCTCAGGACTTTGCCGCACGAGTGAACCAGCTTGGCGTGGCCAAACTCAAAATCCCCGAAGATCACCTTGCGCGACTGCCTCAGGAATTTGCGCCGTTTCTCATGCTCACTGACTTGTCGAAACGATAAGCCCGCTGCCCTACCTCGCAAGATGTTTGATTCACTCGCTGAATATGCCCCTGACTCCCGGTTGTGCGCCTACACACGGGAAATCGTGATCTTGCTCTATGATCACTGGCAGGTGGCATCATGTATGAACTTCCGGCATTGATCCCAGATGCGCAAACATTGCTCAGCCTTGAGCCTGAAGAACTCGCGGGTAAGATCCTGTTTGCGCTTCGGAAGCGGCTTGGGAACAGAAACAGCGCCGACCATGCGTTCATCCTAGCGAACCTGCTGGTTGACCTCTGGCCAACGAACTACGCGCCCAACTACCAACCTCCATATCCTCCTGAATTGAAGAATGAAATTAACGTCGCAATCGGTGAGGCATGGGGTTGGCTTATCGCACAGTCGCTACTCGTCTCTGCAGGAGCGCACGGAGGAGCAGATTCGTATCTACTCGGCCGACGGGCCCTGAAGTTTCAGGATGAAACTGCGTTTACCGGTTTCCGCTTCAGCCGCATGCTTCCGAAGGATAGTTTGCATTCTCGAATTGCAGACAAGGTTTGGGCGGCATTCCTGCGCGGTGACTATGACGTTACTGTGTTCCAGGCCATGAAGGCCGTTGAAGTTTATGTGCGCGAGTCGGCAAGGTTGCCCGAGAGCCTGCTTGGGACCAAGCTGGCGCGCACTGCTTTCGACCCCGCTAATGGACCCCTCACCGATCTGGCGGCCGAGGCCGGGGAAAGAGAAGCGAGATCGGCACTTTTCGCCGGTGCCATCGGTTCATACAAGAACCCACACTCACATCGAGATGTGAACCTATCCGATCCCCAGGAAGCCATAGAAATCATCATGCTCGCCAACCATTTGCTGAGGATTGTCGATGCGCGGAAACCCTGAGGCCTGCTCACAGCAGCGACATCATGCTGACATAAAGGAGGAGTAGCGCAATTCCCGAAAAAACCGAAAACTTACACAGTCTCTTTCACATCGTACATACATATGCATACGATATAAGTAGTTTATTATCATCACGAAATTGGCAGACGCAGCGGACTTAAAATCCGCAGGAGCTTATCACTCCGTGGGGGTTCAAGTCCCCCTCCGGGCACCAGAAAATAAACGATTTATATATTATGGTTGCCCTCATTTCAGGCCGCCGCTTTCATTGAGCGGGAGTGGCACTGCGGCTTGATAGCGGGCGAGATTTGCAAATCGACCCCGGCGCCACCCGCATCTGGATCACGGTTATGCTGTCACCAGCTATTCCGGACAAGGACAGACTGCGGAGCGCGTTCTGATCCACGTTCATACAAGATCAGCCGGCCCGGAGATCTGATCAATAGTCAGATGGCTTGACGAGCCGCCGATTCGCGCTCACAAGGCGATCCCGGTGCTTCTGTTCGCTGGCTCAAAGCATGCCAAGTGAAACGCGGAATACCGGTTGAATCGATCCCCGCGCGGGGGGTGTATGTGTGCTCGCATCACGGGCGTGATCGAGAGACGGAAAATCTCAGAAAGGGACGACCCGCGTGAGCACGCGTATAGCGCTCTCGCTATCGTTGGTTTGCAGCCAAAACGCATGAACGTCATCCACGCTGGGACGAGTGGTAGAAATGAGCGTAGAGTTGGGGTATGGCTGATACGACGGGAACGACGCGAAGGATTCTGTCGCCCTCGAAGGAATCTCCAAATTGGAAATGCTCCGATTGCGCGTGGTCGCAGCCATTCGTGGCGCGGCTTGCAGTGGCACCTGATGTGCCGTCCAAAGCGATAGGAGACGCGTTCAATCGGCACAAATGTACCGAGCATCGTCATCCCAAATGGGGTCGAGCGAGTCCTTGAGGCGCTTTACGGAATTTGCGTACACCGGACATTTGTACAGGATGTGAAGCCACATACCGTTTTAGATGCCGCTGACCTTCAAACCGCGAATCCATCACATCGGCGGTAGTCACCACTATCAGGACCTCCCACGATCGAGTAGGCAAATGCGAAATCATGGTATACTGGCTTTGCGCTCAGTGATTTGGTTGTCAGCGGCGCCTTGCCTTCCTGAAGGCAACTCAGCCTTGCACAGATTTCCCCAAGCCCCTACAGCGTAGCCCTTGAGTTCCATCTTGGAACACGCATGATTTGTGCGTTGAAGAGGGCGCCGATTGGCAACGAGCCGCAAGGCGTTTCGTGTAGCGTGGGTCAGTTCCGTGGCGCAAGTCATTTGAATGCTTGCAGCTAATCCCGGATGTATTCGGTTCTTCCTTACGCATATTTAAAGAGGACTCGCGCCTGTAAATATGGCTGCGCGTCCTTCTGTCCGGTTCCGTTTGCAGGCCTTTCTGAAATCGAGGCTCCCGGAACCTCTAGAAAGATTGTCTATTTTGACGACTCACTTTTCTCAGTTTTCACTTTCCACTGCCTTAATGGCGCGGCTCAAAACCAACAAATTCGAAACCCCGACTCCGGTGCAGGCAGGAGCGATCCCTCCCGCGCTTGAGGGCCGGGATTTACTGGCCACGGCGCAAACCGGAACCGGCAAAACGCTCAGTTTCCTCATTCCCATCGTGGAAATGCTCGAAAAATCTGACGGACGCGACGCGCATGCACTCATCGTTCTGCCCACGCGCGAACTGGCCATGCAGGTCGAGAAGTCCTTCCGGGCCATCCGTTCCAGCCAGGCGCAGACTGTTGCGCTGGTCGTAGGCGGCATGTCGGAACAAGCGCAACTGGAGACGATCCGCCGCGGCGCGCGGTTGATCGTGGCCACACCGGGGCGGCTCGAAGATTTTCTCAAGCGAAAATTAGTTCGGCTCAACGGGGTCAAGATCCTCGTGCTTGATGAAGTGGATCGGATGCTCGATATGGGCTTCGAACCGGCCATTCGCCGCATCGCGAGCATGATTCCCACCGAGCGCCAGACCTTGTGCTACTCGGCCACACTCGAAGGCCAGGTCAAGGAAGTGGCGCGCAACTATCTCAAAAATCCTGTTCGCATCGAGATCGGTTCGACGATGAAACCGGCCGAGAACGTCGAACTGCGTGCCTTCAGCGTGGAGACAAACAAGAAGCAGGAGCTCCTGGAGCATTTGCTGAAGGCCGAGAAGGGCAGCTTTCTTGTTTTTGTGCGAACGAAGCACGGTGCCGACCGGGTGGCGCGGCGGTTAAGCCGCTCAGGCCATGCGGCCATCCAGATTCACGGCGACCGCACGCAATCGCAACGGAACCAGGCTCTGCGCAACTTCTCTGAGGGCCGGCACCGCGTGCTAGTGGCTACCGACGTGGCCGCCCGCGGCATCGATGTGGCCAACGTTGCTCACGTGGTGAACTACGATCTGCCGAAAGTGGCAGAGGATTTCGTGCACCGCGTCGGCCGTACGGGGCGCGCTTCGGCCAGGGGAGTAGCTTCAACCTTTGCCGGACCAGCCGAGCGCAACGATCTGCGCAAGATCGAGCGCGCGCTGTCGATTGAGATGAGGCACTTCCGAGTGCGCGGTGTGAATGCAGGAGCAGCACGCGAGAACGCGGCGTTCTAGAACCCTGCCCTCGCTTTGAAGTCGCGGGCGCGGTCGCGGGCAACGGTCAGGTCTGTGTTCCTGGCATCCTTGAGGCGAACGTTGAGAGCGCCACCCGGCAGCGACGACACTTCCATGATCCACGCCAGGTTCACGAGCGTGCCGCGATGAATGCGGGCAAACCGGCTGGGATCGAGTTTCCGCTCCAGCTCAGCGATGGCGTGGTCGACGCAGTAGGCCTTACCTTCAGAGACCGCGTAGGTGAGCTTGTCCTCGGCGTAAAAATGACTCACGCGATCGAGGTCGAGGAACCAAAGGCGATCGCCGAGACGCGACGCGATGCGGCTGGGAAACTCAACTTTGCTCTGGCGCAGCGAGTCAGTGATCTGGCGGAGCAAGGCCTGCAGATCCGGTTGCGCCGCCGGCCCCGCGCCGCGCAAGCGCTCCACTTTGTTCAGAGCGCGTTCCAGCGTTTCAGGTTCCACGGGCTTGAGCAGGTAGTCGACCGCGTTTTCGCCAAAGGCCTGCAGCGCATATTGGTTGTAGGCAGTGGTGAAAATCACAATGGGCTGGCGGGGCAACCGCGCCAGAACTTCAAAGCCATTCAGCCGCGGCATCTGGATATCGAGAAAGCACACATCGGGCGGATCGAGCGCAAGCGCCGCCACCGCTTCCTCGGGCTTGGTGGTCGAACCCGTCACTTGCACGCGTCCACTCTTCTCGAGCAGCCGCCGCAGGCGCTCGAGCGCCAGTGGTTCATCATCGACGAGATAGACACGCAGTTTCATACACGCGGCAGAACCATCTCCACCACAGAATAGCCGTCGCGCCGGAAAACGTTCAGGCGCGCGCGGTCGCCGAATAACGCATCGAGGCGCTGCACCAGCCGATCCAATCCGTGGCCGGCGCAAATGTCGGCCAGGTCAAACCCCGGTCCTGTATCGCCGACCTCAATGCACACACTCCTCGCATCGGCGCGTGCTCGAACCACAAGAGTTCCACCCTCGCTCTGCTGAGTAATTCCGTGCTTCACCGCGTTCTCCACCAAGGACTGTACTGACATGGGCGGAACCATTGTTTCTCTCAACTCCACCGGCACTTCAACGCGTGCGCCCAAGTTGTCGCCCAGGCGCACACGTTCGATGTCGAGATAGTCTTCCACTATCTCAATTTCCTGATGCAAAGGGATGAGTGAATTCGCGCTGGTGTCGAGCGAGGCCCGCAGCAAAGTCGCCAGCCGGCTCACAATCTGATCGGCGCGGACCGGATCGATGGTGATGAGCGCACTGATGGAATTCAATGTATTGAACAGGAAATGAGGATGAATCCACGACTCGAGCGACCGCAGGCGTGCCTCTGCGGCAAGCTTGCGCGAGCGCTCTTCTGCGAGTTGCTTCTCATGCAGTTGTCGTTCCATCAGCTGCACGCGGGCCAGCAGCATTGCATACGCCATGGCGCCCATACCGAAAACCAGCGCCAGCGGTACCGCGATGCGCATCGTGTAATAGTAGTCGAGCCAGAAATGGTTCCAAGCGGAAAGCCCGGCCGCCAGAAACAACTGCGCAAGCAGCCCGCCTCCGGCGGTGAATACCAGGACGCCCGGAATCACAATCTTCCACGGCGATACCCCGCGAACTACGGCTTTCTCGATCAGCCAACCCAGGATCAAGGCCCCCAGAATGCTGGTCAGGTTGGCGTAAACAAACGTAAAAGCCAGGCTTTGCAGCAGATCGCGGGTGGTCCGAGCTGGACCAACCACAAATACGACCAGATCCACCACCGCGACAGCCGCATTGGTCCACAACAGAACGAACAACGATTTGTGCTTGAATGGAGCTGCATTCGTCGTCATCGCGCACCGCCTCAATTCTTCGGATTCAACGGTTCCAGCGTGCCGATGCGGAAAACGCTGAGAAGCTGGGGCGTATCCTGGCCCGGCAATTTCAACTCGCCAGAGACCTCCTCATAGATAGAGGCGTACTCGATTTGCTTCGTCGCCAGCGACACCCAGATCTCTCCCCAGAAATCGCTGCGTCCCTGAATGGTCACGCCGCTGTTGGCAATTTCGAGAGGATTGAAAAATGCGCGATAGTCGATGAGCGCGCAGTCCTGGCCGTTTCTTTGGGAACGCCCCACCCATTCCAGCACCGTGTCGTGGCTATGAAACGTACCCACGCCGGGCATGTTTACATCCTCGTCGGCGGAGATGTGGAGCGGGACGTTCAGCTTGAGCCGATCGAAGAAGTCCTGGCCGAACGATTCGAACATGCTTGTGTCCCAGATCAGGTTACGCTCATAAACCGCAGAGGGAGGGAACGACTTGAAGAAATCCGGTTTCAGCGTGTCAGGCGATCTGGCCGGGTAGCGGAACCCCTCGATGAACTCTTGCTTTTGCGGCGCGGAGAATGCAGCCGTGGCGCCGTCGGCCTCGGCTTCGGTGACGTTCTTCCACTCGGCATCGCCATTGGCAAGGCCGCGTGTATAGTCTCCGGTTACGCGCTGGCGGCGAACCACGTCGCCGGTTCGGTTAGCCGTGTCGTAATCCACCGTGAACCGGTAGGTGCGAGGACCGGCATCTTTCACTGTCGTCCCCTGCGGCAGGTCCCACGTCTGCGCGGGAGGGGTTGGCGTCGAGGTGGATTGGGCAAATAACGGTTGAACCGTCAGGCCGGATGCGGCCCACATGAAAACGGAAAGCAGGAAGATCTTGTCGATCATTTTGGTTTACCTCTCAGCGCGCAGTGTCGCAGCCGCAGCGACAAGATGCATCCTTTTAGCGACGAAAGGCAATAACTCCCGACCGATCGACCTTACAGACGGACGAATCGGGAGTCATCAATTGGCGAATTACAGGGTGCGCGGCGTGAATCCAGACGCAGCACGCGAGAACGCGACTTAGTTCTCGTCTCGCGTTGATGCATGCGTTCATGTCTGACGCCTGACAACGATCCGAAACGAGAGTCTGCCGGGGCGCTGGACCTCGGAAGCCGGGCGGGTTACCGGCAAACGGGGAATTGCGATTTGGCTCCTGGAGCGGTTCCAAAGTTCCCGAGCCCTCTGCAGTGTCGTGCAGGCAGCATTCTCTTTTCCGCATTGAAGCGGGGCAATCGCCGGCTACCTGAGATCCCACGGCCAGCCATACGCAGTGCCAGTTGCAAACAGTGTTTCTTGAACAAGCTTTTCTCCGCCCGGCCTGTCATTGGCCATAATGACCGCCCCCTGGCCCGTTGCCGGAAAGCCCACAAGTTGACAGGACGAGCCGTAGGTGCCTCCTTTGTGGCCAAACACGAATCCCTTTCCCTGACTCTGCACCCAAAACCCCAGACCCTGGCCACCGGTTTTGGGGTCGTAACGCCCAACTTGGCAGGTGAGCATCTCTCTGACGGAAGCTTGCGAGAGGATCTTGTGGGAGCTGCCAGACCAACATGACATGATCTCGATAGCGAATTTGGCCAAGTCTGCCGGTGTAGTCCAAAGCCCGCCGGCGGCGAGGCCGGGGAAGTAACGCCGCTTCCCTTCGAGAGGCTGGCCGCCTTTGTGTTCGGTTGTCGCTCGTTTCAAAAGGTGACCGGATAAGGGTTGCTCAAAGGTGCTCGATTGCATCTGCAGACGGTGGAAGATCGTATCGCGCAGTATGGCGTCGAACTGCTTCTTCTCGACCTCCTCCATGAGCACGGTCACAATTGCGTATCCACCCGGGGAATAAAGGAACCTGGTTCCGGGAACGGCCTCGACTCGAACCGGTTCCGAGTGGCGCTCAGGGGCGGCCGAGTTTGCAATCGACACAGCATCAAGTGTCTGCAGTGCAGTGAACCGCTCCTCGCCGACCGCAAAGGATGGCCCGCCACCTTCATTCAGCCCTGCACTATGGCTCAGTAGCCTGCGCAGGGTTACCTTCTCGTTCTTGGTGAACTCGTTTTCCGGCACCTTCCACGACCGCAGCTTGAGATTCACATCTTCGTCGAGCGTAAGGTGCCCCTTCTCAACTAGAGCCAGCGCTGCGGCCGCAGACACCGGCTTGCTGATTGAACCGGAGGCGAACAACGTATCCGCTGTGACCCTTGTCGGCATGCCTTGTTCAAGGACGCCGTAGCTTTTTGTCCATGCGATCTTGTAATCGTTGATGACAGCAACACTGAACCCGGGAACGCGGTACTGCTGCATGCGCGCTGGCAAGCTCATATTCACTTTCACTAGCTTGCCATCTCGAAACTCCATCAGCCCATTTTCAACCTGATCGATTTTCGCGTTGGTTTCGAACGATGCAACAGTTTCTTCGATCTCGCTTCTGGCAAAGGCAGGAACAGCGAGCAAGATTTCGCAAAAATGCCGGCGAGTGATCATGATGATTCTCTGGTGGGGATACGAGGGAGAGTTGGAGAATGTTCCGGCGCCGGCAAAAAAGCGGTCGAACTGTGTCCAGTTCGGTCAGATCGGTTCGTGTTAGATCGCAATACTCTCACGTGAACCGTGAGGAGAGGCCCAGTTTTCGAGCTTAGGCCGTATCACCGGCGATCAGAGCATTCCTCGGGTCGGCGAGTTCCGTCCGCTTTGTCCGCTTTACGCCTGCTCGCCCGCTTCGCTGGGCAGCTCTGCTTGATTCGCGGCGGCCGGCAGCTCCGGCAACTTGTATTTGGAAAGCTTGTGCGTCATGACCTGGAAGTGATAGCCCCTTACAGCCAGCGTCATGGCCCTGCTGAAAGAGTGCCGGTAACGCGTGGCCGCGGCCGCAACGAACTTCCAGTAGCTCCAGCGCTGCCGGCCGACTCCCTGGCAAACGAAGGAATGGACGAGAGCACGCATATTGGTGCGGGTGGGCCAGCGTTGCTTCACGCGTTTGTCGCCGTGCGCGGCCTGCATTCTGCTCAGGTGGAGCTTGATCCGCTTGTAGTAGGCCTCGCCGCTGTAAATCTGCTTGAGCACGGAGTTGCATCCATGGGATTGGCTGCGGTCGGACATCACCGCGTAGCAGGACCTCTCACCGCAGGACACTTCTTCATGGCATGGGATCGCTTCGGGAAACTTTGGAGAGGTTTTGGATGGAAGATCTCAGGCAAACCACTCGTCAACACCTTCTCCGTTCAATATCCTTGGGCCCGAAGTGTCAAGAGCAAAGAGAGCGCCCTAGATGTCGACATATTCGTCGCTGTGATGATGCTTGGAAACGCGGGGCTACTTGCGTGAAGTGTCTAAAGAGAGATAATTGTTTCAGTTGAATTCGCACGTGGCGATAGTGAAGTTAGGTTTCCATCTATTTACCGTGGCATAATCTTGACAGTCGCCGCGCGGGCACGGTTGCCGATCATTGCGTTGAGATACGGGCTGTGTTGGTACTTTGCCCGGTATGCATGATCGATGCGGCCGTTGATAGCGTTGTGGCCGGAGCCATCGACCGGTTCGAAGGTGACCTCTTTCAATATCCCTGCTGAGTTGATCCGTCCAGTCTTTTGCCGTGCTGCGGCCTGATACCAATTTGTCCTTTGTCCGCTATATCCGCGCACATAGAGTGCGTCTTCCACCACGACGGAGAGTACCCAGGTCGAGACGCCGAACGCAACGTCGTCCTCACGAAACGGGGCAACATGTAGGTCGTCTGCTTGGGCGATTCTACGCAGTTCTTCTTTGGGCCAGCCATTCATTTTGGCCTCTCTTTTTGCCGGCAAACGTCGCGGGCGCGGTGAGTTCGGATTAGCAATTGCGATCTCTCACCGGGATCGCGAATTTCGTTCTATGACGGTTGTTCCCCTTCATGGACCAGTCAGTGGAATAGCAGGGCCGACTCTGGAAGCGCCCGCTCGAACCGGGTGCGGAAACAATGAAGGATCCAAGCCAATCAGACGAGCGGCACCAGCAGCTCGTCGATGGCAGGAGGCGGTGCAATCTCCGGCAATTTCATGTCGGTGTAGCGGCCTTCGGCCACGTCGGTGAATACCCGATTGATTGTGTCTTCAGTCCTGCCGGAGTTGACGTGCAGCATGCGCGCCGCACGGATCACTGTGGCCGACAGCAGAAACCGGTTTCCTATCTTCAGCCCGGCGGAGTACACCAATTCAGATCTCATTTGCGCCCCTTCCTCGGTAGTCATGCGTTCGTTACGGAGCCGAGTTCGCCTTGGTGTAGTCCGTTGAACCCACTAGCTGTTGTCGGGTTCTGTGCCGGAAACAGAAGGAGGAGAGGGCCGAAAAAGGAATGACGGTTCCTAGAGCCGTTACAATCAGGATACGCTTGTTAAGAAGATTCTCCTAATCACTGCCTTGGCTCGGAGCTTCTTCTGCATTTCATGGGGCAGCCTCATCTGATACCACTGCGACCTTGAATTTGTCGCAGCCGGGCATTTGCTGCGTAAGGGTGTATACTCAAGGCTGGTCGTCGAATCCGACTTGGCGTTCTTGCCTGTTCTGCCTTTCCGCTCAACTCGCAATCAATTCCACTTGAGTTCAGCGATACATCTCGCAACAAAGGAATAGCTATGGAACAGGGATCCGTGAAATGGTTCAACGATGCGAAGGGCTTTGGCTTCCTGAGCCGAGCCAGCGGCGAGGACGTGTTCGTCCATCAGACAGCCATCAAGAGTGAAGGTTTTCGTTCCCTTAAAGAAGGCCAGGCGGTTGAGTTCGACGTCGTGAAAGGGCCAAAGGGCCTTCAGGCCGAGAACGTCCGGGTTGTTTAGCTGAACGCAACACCGGGAAGGGATCGTTTCGAACTCTTCCCCCTCCTCACTTGTTTTGGAATTCCGCCACTCGGCTCCCCGGATATCTCCAATGACAAAGGAGGTCTCTCAATCGCTCGCCTGCCGGCGAGACAAAGTTGATGATTTGTCGCATCTGTTCTGACAGAGTTCATTTGACATTGCAGCGGCGGGAAACGCACAGTCTGGTGGACCGGGATCTTCATCAACCTACGCAAATCATCCGTTCGATATATGTCGAACTCCACACACACTTGAAGCAAGGACGAAAGGAACTTACATGGCTGGGGATCAGGATCTCATGTGTAGCGATTGTGGGCAATCGTTCACGTTTTCTGCTGAAGAGCAGGCGTTCTTCAATGAACGCGGATATTCGACACCTAAGCGCTGCAAACAGTGCCGTCAAGCCAAGAAACAAGAACAGCCAGGCGGAGGATACCAGCACAGTGAATCACGAAGTGCATCCGTAATCTGCGCTGGTTGTGGACAGCAGACCACTGTGCCTTTCGAGCCTCGAGGGGACCGTCCCGTGTACTGCCAGAACTGCTTTCAGTCACGAAAGAAGACTCACGCCGGTGGCGGCGGCCGTCGAAGCTTTGGAGATCGGCGAAGCTTTGGCAGGGGCCGATAGGAGACATGCATGCAGCGCGCGTGAAGTCGCCACTTTCGGCGTTTTGATGTTGCGGCTTTCCCGATCGCAGGACGCGACGGCTGGGCGCATCAAGCCAGACTCCCCTTCGTCGCCGATCTTTGTCAGAAACCCCGACTTTTCATCGTCCTTCGAGGAGTTCCCAATGAAGAAACCAGTGCCCCACGACAAATACTTCCTCCGGTCGCTCCACCAGGAAATCGATCTCTACGATCGAAAACTCGCCTATCTAGACAAGTATGTCCAGTTCGCTTCGATAGACGACCGCAAGGAAGCGGAGGATAGGCTACTCTCGAAACGGTCGTCGCTTGCGGTGACAGCAAAAGAACTAGTTGCCGCCGGAGTGGAGTTCAATCCGGCAGATCTACCTCGATCGTTCCGCACGTCGGCAAGTACCACCGCGGGGCGTTAGTCTCGGCTCAGTCTCCGTCAGATTCCATCTTGTCTCTCCACTCAATTGCGGTTGGCAGGGTGGAGTCCTCCATGGAGGAGTCATGAACCATCATCCAAAGACAAGATTCTTTCCTTTGTGTGACCTCCACCATTGTCCGATGCGACGAATCATGCTTGAGGAGTCATCTTCGGAAGAAACGCAATCACTTCACCAGTGCGAACGGCGCGACTGTAACCGCATCTTCCGCGATGGTCATGGCTATTCGGATTTTTTTGATGGCCAGTTTGATGCATCGCGCATATCTTTTCGAGAGTGTCCCACGTGTGGAGGAACGCTCTACCTCGCTGAAGTGGACCACACTCTGAAGGTTGAGACATGGGAATGCGCAGAAGTGGATTGTGGCTACACTGAAGACATCCCCTCTCCGTCATCTCGCTAGCTTGCTGTATCCGCCAGGGCAGAAGGAGATCTAACCTTCGACGAGCCTCGCAAGAGAATTCAATCTCTGCTCGTAACGCTTCAGACCTCAGCGTGTTTTGTCGATCTTTCCGGCGTGTCTGAGATTCCGGCCGGATTTGTCCTGAAGCCCGTAGCTGAATCTTGAATGTAGTGGGCTTCCGTGGCCTGCCCGATGTTTTGTGCCAAGTGAGGAGTGATTCGGTTTTGTCGATGATGGGCCCAGTCTTTTTGTACCAGTTGCAAAGTTAGTCTTCGACTGGTTTAGGTTTCAGCCAGTACGCGGCTAGCCGCGTACTGGCTGGCGAATTCACTCGGCGTTCTGTCGTCGAGAGCCCTGT